>OGCL01003080.1_pt1 | contig 10400 bp, 8 predicted proteins | sample 1570041 | NCBI WGS metagenome assembly OGCL01 (sample SAMN06266162, study PRJEB24511) | hot springs metagenome | isolation source: Hot spring water | place: South Africa: Limpopo | collected 2015-06-22 | reverse complement strand
GGGCGCCCGTCGGTCCTCGTCGAGGTGCTGGACCAGCTCGTCGAGCTCCGCATCGGCGGCACGGTCGGGCTCGACCTCGACCCGTTCGGTGGGCAGCCGGCGTCGTCGCTGGCGGCGAGGTCGACCAGGGCTCGGAGGTACACCGGGAGTCGGGCCACCGTGGCTGCGGACACCTGCTCGGTCGCCATGACGCCCCGAAGGCTACGGCTCCCGGCTCGCCGTTCACAAGTGCACGAGCGCGGGCAGAGCTGCTCAGGTGAGCTGGCGCCGCAGCACCTTGCACGGCGGTCGGATAGAGGATCACCGGTATGGCCGGAAAGCGTCGGCGCAATACTGTCAACATATCGTGTACGACGGCACCGCTCGGCGAGGTAATCAAACCGACCGCGTGCGGCAAGCTCGGCAAGGCGCGTTTGCGCGCGGCATCGAACAAGCCTTCGGCCGAGAGGCGCGCTTTGAGCTGCTCGAATGCGCGTTGCAGCGCGCCGCTTCCCGCCGCTTCGAGCGTTTCGACGAGCAATTGGAACTCGCCGCGCGGCTCGTACAAACTGGCTTGCCCGGTCACGACAACGTCGAGGCCGTTCGCGGGTAGCAAAGCCACGCGGCGCGTTTGCAGGCGAAACATCACGCAGCGCAGTTGCGCACTATCATCCTTTAACGTGAAATACCAATGCCCGGAGGATGGCTGGCTGAAATTGGAAATTTCGCCGTTCACGCGCACCACCCCACATACATCGTTCAAGACGAGCTTGACCAGGCGATTGAATTGCGAGACAGAATAGACGTGTTGCGCGTCGAGCCAAGGATTCATGCGCGACTCAGCGACAAGCCCGGCAGCAACAGCGAGTCGTTTTCCCAAACATCGGGAAAACTATCGCGAATCGCAAGAAAATCATCGAGATGTTCGAGGAAAACATCGACCAAGCGCGGATCGAAGTGTTTGCCGCGTTCATCGCGCACATAAGCGATGATTTGTTCCAAAGGCCAGGCGTTTTTATAGCACCGCTCACTGCCAAGCGCATCGAACACGTCGGCCAGCGCGGTAACGCGGCCCGCCAGATGAATGTCTTCGCCTGCCAAACCGCGCGGGTAACCCGAACCGTCCCAGCGTTCGTGATGTTCCAGCGCAATGGTCGCCGCCATTTTCAATAAGGGGCGTTGCGACGCGCTGAGCATCTGGTAACCGAGTAACGTATGCGTTTTCATGATCGCCCATTCATCTTGTGCCAACGCACCAGGTTTGTTAAGAATCGCATCAGGGATAGCCACTTTACCGATGTCGTGCATCGGCGAGGCGAAACGGATCAAGGCGCATTCGTCGCCGGAAGCGCCGATCAAATTGGCGAGCAAGCTCGAATACTCGGCGACGCGCTTGACGTGCTGACCGGTTTCATGCGAGCGCGTTTCGCAAATCGCGCCTAAGGTTAAGATGATTTCGCGTTGCGTATCGGTAATTTCGTGATTCAGCGCGTAAATTTCGTGCAAGCCTTCCTGGATTTTTTGCCCGAGGAAATCCTGGTATTCCTTGAGTTGCAAATGCGTGCGCACCCGCGCTTTGACTTCCTCGAATTGGAACGGTTTGGTGATGTAATCGACGCCGCCAGCGCGAAACGCTTGTAATTTGTCTTGGGTGTCGCTGAGCGCGCTGATGAAAATGACCGGAATGTCGCGCGTCGCGGCATCGTTTTTCAAGTGTCGGCACACTTCAAAGCCATCCATGTCTGGCATTTTGATGTCGAGCAGAACCAAATGCGGGGGTTTACGACGCGCCGATTGCAAAGCGACCTCCCCACTCAATGCCGGACGCACGCGATATCCTTCCTCCTTCAGGATGTCGGTCAAAAGCTGCAAATTCGCCAAGGTATCGTCGATGATCAGAATATCTGGCGTCATGCGATACGAGAACGTCTGCATCATCGCGTATCCATCGCCGAAGGTATTGGCTGCGCCGTGGGGGACGATCATGCTTTTCAACCACTGTATTTCTGGATGTACCACTCGAGGGTTTTGACGATACCGGTGTCGAAATTTTCTTCGGCACGCCAGCCGAGTTGGTTTTCGATTTTGCTGGCATCGATCGCGTAGCGGCGATCGTGACCGGCGCGATCTTCGACGTAATGAATCAAGTCGCGATAATGGCCACTTGCTAACGGACGCATTTGATCGAGTAGATCGCAGATAGTGTGCGCGATGGTATTGTTGTCGCGTTCGTTGCGTCCGCCGATGTTGTAGGTTTCGCCGGCTTTGCCATCATGATAAGCCAAATCAATGCCGCGACAGTGATCGCGCACGTACAGCCAATCGCGGATGTTTTGGCCATCGCCATAGATCGGGATGGGTTTTCCGTGTAGCGCGTGGCGAATGATGGTCGGAATCAGTTTTTCGTCGTGCTGCATCGGACCGTAATTGTTCGAGCAGTTGGTGATGACGGTGTTCATCCCATAAGTATGATGATAGCTGCGCACGATCATGTCACTGGCGGCTTTCGATGCGGAATACGGCGAATTCGGCGCATAGGGCGTGGTTTCGCTGAACAAGCCGGTCGGACCGAGCGAACCATAAACCTCGTCGGTGGAAATGTGATGAAAACGGCAGTTTTCATAGCCCGGTTTAAAGTGGAACGGTTTGGTCATCCACGCACGATACGCGACGTCGAGCAGCGTGAATGTGCCGTTGACGTTGGTCTCGACGAATACGCCCGGGTTTTTGATCGAATTATCGACGTGCGATTCGGCGGCGAAATGAATGACGCCGCGAATGTCGTACAACGCAAACAAATACGCGACGAGCTCGCGATTGCGGATGTCGCCGCGCACGAAAAGATGCCGCGGATCGAGCGCTGCTTGCGCCAAATTTTCTAGATTGCCCGCATAGGTCAAGGCGTCGAGATTGACCAATCGGTATTCGGGGTGTTCGGCGAGGAAATAATGGACGAAATTGGCGCCGATGAATCCCGCGCCGCCGGTGATTAATAAAGTCGTTTGTCCACTCATCGTTCGTCTCATGCCTCGCGCAATACTTGTAAACAATCCCGCAACGCTTCCCGCCAATGGGGTATCGTGATGCCCCAAGCGTGTTTGATTTTTGCTTTGTTCAGCACACTGTACGCCGGACGTTTGGCGGGGGTTGGATAGTCCTGGGTTTCGATCGGCGTGACGGGGCAAGCAATCCCGCGCATTTCAAAGATCGCCAACGCGAAATCGTACCAGCTACACACCCCTTCGTTGCTGTAATGATAAATCTCAATCCCCGCAGACAACTGCGAAAGCCCTCTCAACAACGCCCGCGCCAAATCGCGTGCGTAAGTCGGCGTGCCCACTTGATCGAACACCACGCCGAGACGATCGCGCTCGCGCGCCAAACGCAACATGGTTTTGACGAAATTATGTCCCGTTTCATCATACAGCCACGCGGTACGCACGATCGCCGCGCGCGCCAACCCCGCGCTGAGCAATGCCTGCTCCCCACGCCATTTGCTGAAACCATACGCACTCTGCGGCGCGGCCGGGTCGTCCTCGCGATAAGGACGACATTGCTGACCATCGAATACATAGTCAGTGGAGATGTGCACGAGCGCCATGTCATGCGTTTTAGCGATCCGCGCGAGCTGGGCGACGGCGTGATGATTGAGCGACTCGGCGGTGTCGCGCTCCTGTTCGGCGCGATCGACGGCGGTGTAAGCCGCGCCATTGATGATGCCCGCAAAGCGCTCGCGCGCGAAAAACGCTTCGACTGCCGCGTGATCGGTCACGTCGAGGATATCCCGACCGGCAAATACTAATTGGAATTCCGGGAATTCCGGCGCCACGCGTCGCAATGCGCTTGCCAATTGGCCACGCGACCCCGTTACCAGCCAACGCTCATCAGTCATACAGCCCTTCCCCGCTCGCAAACACTTCGGACTCGCGCAAACCCCGCCATTGTCGATCCTTGGCCGACAGTTGCAACGCCTCGCTCGGCAAGCTCCAATCAATCGCCAGTTGAGGATCGTCGAAAGCAATGCCGCGATCGCATTCGGGGGCGTAGTAATCATCGACCTTGTAAGCGAACACCGCGTAATCCGACAATACGACGAACGCATGCGCAAAACCGCGCGGAATGAACAATTGGCGCTTGTTGTCGCCGGAAAGTTCCAGGGCGACGTGTTGGCCGAACGTCGGGCTGTCGCGGCGAATATCGACCGCGACGTCCAGCACGCGGCCATCGATCACCCGCACCAGTTTCGATTGCGCGCGCGGCGGCAATTGATAATGCAAACCACGCAATACGCCATAATTAGATTTCGATTCGTTGTCTTGCACGAAATGGATGGACAAGCCGGTCGCGGCGCGGAACAGATCCGCGCGGAACGTCTCGACGAAATAGCCGCGCGCGTCGCCGTGAATTTTCGGTTCGATGATCCAGACGTCGGGGAGAGTGCTGCGATAGATGTTCATGATCGGAAGGATTTCTCGTAAGCGCGGCGCAATAAGTACTCGCCGTATTGGTTTTTGCTCAAGACCTCTGCCAAGCGCAATAATTGCGCTTGGTCGATATAGCCCATTTCATAGGCGATCTCTTCGATACAGGCGATTTTCAACCCTTGCCGCTGTTCGATGGTTTGAATGAAATTGGATGCATCGAGCAGACTTGCGTGCGTGCCGGTGTCGAGCCAGGCATAGCCGCGTCCTAAGAGTTCCACCCGCAATTGCTGCCGTTCGAGATAGGTCTGATTGACGCTGGTGATTTCTAATTCGCCGCGCGCCGAAGGTTTCAAGCCTTTGGCGATTTCGACAACGCTGTTCGGATAGAAATATAAACCGACGACGGCGTAATTGCTCTGGGGGTGTTGCGGCTTTTCTTCGATACTCAAAACCTTACCTTGATCGTCAAAGGCGACGACACCATAGCGCTCAGGGTCTTTGACGTAATAGCCGAATACCGTGGCGAGTCCGTCGCGTTCGACGTGCTCGATAGCGCGGGTCAGTAATTGCGTCAAGCCGTGGCCATAGAAGATGTTGTCGCCGAGGATCAAGCACACGCTATCGTCGCCGATGAACGATGCACCAAGGATGAAGGCCTGCGCCAAACCATCCGGCGAAGGCTGGGGCGTATAACTGAAGCGCATGCCGATGTCGCCGCCGTCGCCGAGGAGTTCCTGAAAACGCGGTAGATCGTGCGGTGTCGAGATGATCAAGACTTCGGTGATGCCCGCTAGCATGAGCACCGATAACGGATAGTAGATCATCGGTTTGTCGTAAATCGGCATCAGTTGTTTACTGACGCCGCGCGTAACCGGGTATAAGCGCGTCCCGCTGCCTCCCGCGAGAATGATGCCTTTCACAATATGCTCCGAGTTGGTTATCGAAATTCTTCCCAGATCAAGCCGACAACATGCGAGGTCGGGTTCAATTCGGGCTCACTTTAGGTGTGCATTGATGCGCGCGGCGGGGTCGGAATAAATTCGGCTATGGTTAAGTTCAACTTCATAAACCTGTCCCTTTCGCGCTTCAAATTTCGGCATGATCGCCACGCTCTCCGGCAAGCGGGAGGTGCGATGAGTATATTTTTTTCATTTGAGTAACGGCGCGAGATGTTGCCAGACGTGGTGCAAGATCACGGGTTGCGCACGTTCGTTGGGATGCAAACCATCTGCTTGCATCATGTCGGTATTCAACGCAACGTCCTGAAGCAAGAACGAAACCCACGGTACGCGCAACGTTTCGGCGAGGCGCGGGTAGATCGCATAAAACGCCTCGGTATAGCGCGGCCCATAATTTGGTGGAATGCGCATCGCCAAAAGGACCGCTTGCGCGCCACGCGCATGGATGCGCTCGATTATTTGTCGCAAGTTATTTTCGATGACATGAGGCGATAAGCCGCGCAAGCCATCGTTGGCGCCGAGTTCGACCAATACCCAATGCGGACGGTGTGCCGCCAGGATGGCATCGAGGCGTGCGAGACCGCCCGCCGTCGTGTCGCCGCTGATGCTTTCGTTGATGACGCGGATCGCATAGCCTTCAGCGCGTAATTTGTCGGCGAGCAAACTCACCCAGCCTTGATTGGAATCACTCAGGCCATACGCCGCGCTGATGCTGTCGCCGATCACGACCAAGGTTGACGGCGCGGCATGGGCAACACTCCCCCACCACGCCAGCGCCACCACGCAGAGCCATTTACTCACGGCGCCATTGCGTACCATGCGCTACGTCCTCGAGAATCACGCCGAGTGCTTTCAGTTCGTCGCGGATGCGATCGGCCGTCGCCCAGTCTTTGTCGCGCTTGGCTTGCAGGCGGCGCTGGATCGCCGCGTCGATTTCCTGGTCGGACAGGCTAGAACTCGTCGTCTCGCCGCCTTTCAAAAACTGTTCGGGATCGTCTTGCAGAATGCCCAAAATATCGCCCAGCGAGGTCAAACTGTAGGCGAGTACCGCGGCGTGATCGGGCTGTGTGTCTTTCATGCGGTTTAACTCTCTAGCCAACTCAAACAACACCGACAACGCGACGGGCGTATTGAAGTCGTCGTCCATCGCCTGTTCGAAATGCAATTTATAGGCGCTATCGACCTCGGTTGGCAAGGGTTGAATGCCACGCAGCGCCGTATACAAGCGTGTGAGCGCCGCTTGCGCCTCGCTGAGTTGCTCTTCCGAGTAATTCAACGGGCTGCGGTAGTGACTTGCCAAAATGAAAAAACGCACGACTTCGGGCCGATAATGCTTCAAGACTTCACGCACCGTGAAAAAATTGCCAAGCGATTTCGACATTTTTTCTTCGTTGACGCGCACGAAGCCATTGTGCATCCAAATATCGACGAAGGCCTCGCCGGTTGCGCCGACCGATTGGGCGATTTCGTTTTCGTGGTGCGGAAATTGTAAATCCATGCCGCCGCCGTGAATGTCGAAATGATTACCGAGGCATTGTGTGGACATCGCCGAACACTCGATGTGCCACCCCGGGCGGCCCGGTCCCCACGGAGAACCCCAGTATGGTTCATCGGCTTTGGCGCGTTTCCACAACACGAAATCCAATGGATCGCGTTTCGCCTCGGCGACTTCGACGCGCTCGCCAGCGCGCAGTTCTTGGATGTTTTTGCCAGACAAGCGCCCGTAATCAGCGAAGCGCGCTACGGCATAGAACACATCGCCGTTGTCGCCCAGATAGGCGAAGCCGTTGTCGAGCAAGGCTTGAATCATCGCGATGATGGCATCGATGGAGTTCGTCGCGCGCGGCTCTTTGTCCGGGGGTAAAACGTTCAACGCGCGTTCGTCTTCGTGCATCGCGTCGATGAAGCGCTGCGTCAGCGTGGCGATGTCCTCGCCTTGCTCGCGCGCGCGTTGGATGATTTTGTCGTCGATGTCAGTAATGTTACGGACATAGGTGACGTGTAATCCTTTATAGCGCAGATAACGCGCGACCATATCGAATACCACCATAACGCGCGCGTGGCCGAGATGGCAATAGTCATACACCGTCATGCCGCATACGTACATGCCGACGTGTCCCGGCTCGCGCGGTTGCAGCGGTTGTTTTTGTCGAGTCAGGGTGTTGTAGATTTTCAGCATATTTTTTAAGCGTACCGGGCGAAACGCCGTTGCGTGCGCTCGCCGTCCAACAGCGTGTAGATTTTGACGATCTCCGGACCATCGAAACGTCCGGTCAGCGCCGCGCGCAGCGGCTGGAACAGTGACTTCCCTTGGCAGCCGGTCAATTGTTTCAAGCGCTGTAGAAACTGCGCATAGTCGGACGGTTGTTCGCGACACGCCGTCAAGGCGTGCTGGAAATAACCCGGCCCCGCTTGGACGATCGCTTGACTCGCTTCGGTGGACAACGAAATCGTCTCGCCGAATAGCACCTCGGACCACAATGCGGCATCGTCCGGGAACAAGCAATTACTCCGCACGATGTCGAGAAATGCCGCGCGCGCCGTTTCCGGTACTTGTGTGCGCACCGTTTCGGGCAACCATTGCCACAAGCGTTCGTCGCTGGCGTGTTGTAGCGCGTGCTGTTGCCAATGTTTGAGCTGCGCGGCATCGAAGCGCGCCGGCGATTTGCCGAGGTTTTCCAACTGGAACTGCGCCGCCAAGTCTTCGAGACCCGATAGACTGTCGTCGGCATAGTAATGACCCAAACGCGCCAACAGATCGACGATCGCTTCCGGGAAATACCCTTTGGCGCGCATCTCTTGGATACTTTGACTACCATTGCGTTTCGACAGCGGCGCACCGTCGTCACCCAGAATCAAAGAGATATGCCCATACTGCGGGATCGGTAAACCGAGAGCGTCCAAAAGCAGAATTTGCCGTGGGGTATTGGTCAGATGATCTTCGCCACGCAAGACGTGCGTCACCCCCATCAGCGCATCGTCGATGGCGTTACAAAAGAAAAACGCCGGTACGCCGTTGGCGCGGCGAATGATGAAATCACCGATATCGTTGGTCGCAAATTGCTGGGGTCCACGTACCCAGTCAGTAAAACGCACGTACTGATCTGTCGCAACGCGAAAACGCAAAGTCGGCTGTAAACCTTGCGTTTGTTTGGCGATCACTTCTTCTGGTTTCAGATGCGCACACTTTCCGGAATAACGCGGTGGTTTCCCGGCGCTTAATTGCGCTTTGCGCGACAATTCCAACTCGCGCGGCGTACAGAAACAAGGATAAGCCAAGCCATTCATTTCTAAGCGTTGATAGTACTCTTGATAAATAGCAAGGCGCTGCGATTGATAAAACGCTACGTCGGGTTCGGCGCTGCGGGGGCCCTCGTCCGGGGCGAGTCCCAACCAACGCATATCTTCGAGCAATGCCGCGACGAATTGCCCCTCGCTGCGTTCCAAATCGCTATCCTCGATGCGCAACAGAAACGTACCCTGCATTTTGCGCGCATAGAGCACGTTGAACAACGCAGTGCGGACATTGCCGATATGCAGAAAGCCGGTCGGGCTCGGCGCGAAGCGGGTTTTGACGTGATTCATGGGAGGCGATCAAAGAACGATTTTTTCGAAAACCTTGCGCGCTCGTCGTCGCGAGCAACAAAAGGCGCAGTTTACTGAGGGAAAAAACAGAATTCAATCACGGGCGATGACCCCCTGCAATTGACAATTTAAGTTCCTTAACTCGGCCAGGAATTTTCGCGCTCAGTCCGTTGAGCATGCATCCCATGAGAAGTGCCTCCTTCTCGAAGGAGAGGTACAGCGGCTAAACCATCTGGAGCTTGGCATTTTACTTGGCGAGCAGCGGCCAAAGTGTCGTCAACCCAGTAAAAACTTCAGTGCCCCCGTGATTATCGAAAAGCAAAAACCAGCAGGATTCGACAAACTCAGCCCAAATAGGAACCAAAGAAGTTAAAGTCCGGGTTGGTAGATTTTTCTGGTAAGAGATCGGCGCATCTCGAAAGGAATTAATTACACATAGCCGCTCGGATTGTTTTGCTGCCAACGCCAGGTGTCGCGCATCATATCGTCCAAGTTCTTTTGCGCGCACCAGCCGAGTACGTGCCTGGCGTGCGTGGGGTCGGCGTAGTATTCGGGCAAATCGCCGGGGCGGCGGGCGGTAATACGATAAGGGATCGCTTGGCCGGTTACGCGCTCAAATGCCTCGATCATTTCCAACACGCTATAGCTTTGGCCGGTGCCAAGATTGAACGCTTGATAGCCGGTGAGTGTGTCGTTTTGTAACGCACGCAGCGCCGCGATGTGACCGTGAATCAAATCGACGACGTGGATGTAATCGCGCCGACCAGTGCCGTCGGGCGTCGGATAATCATTGCCGAATACCGACAATTGTGGCAATTTGCCGGCGGCGACTTGCGCGATGTAAGGCATCAGGTTGTTCGGAATGCCGTTGGGGTCTTCACCGATCAAACCGCTGTCGTGTGCGCCGATCGGATTGAAATAACGCAGTGCCGCGACACGCCACGGTGTGGGATTGGATTTGACGGCGTCGGCAGCGCAGAGGTCGCGCAATATGCACTCGATCATCGCTTTAGTTTGACCATACGGATTGGTCGGTGCAAACGGGAATTCTTCGCGATAACACACCGACGGCGCATGACCGTAAACCGTTGCCGAGGAGCTGAACACCAGCGTCGTGACGCCGGCTTGGGCCATGGTTTCGAACAATACCAAAGAGCCATATACGTTGTTGTCGTAATAGCGCAAGGGTTCGGCACACGATTCACCGACGGCCTTGAGTCCGGCGAAGTGCATCACCGCGCTGATGGCGTGTTGCTGAAAAATGCTTGCAAGCGCGGCGCGGTCGCGGATGTCCGCGCGATGAAACGGCACGTTTTGGCCGGTGATACGCGCGATGCGCGCTAGCACTTCGGGTTTGCTGTTCGATAAATTATCGACGACAACGATAGGATAGCCGGCTTGCAATAATTCGACACAAGCATGACTACCGATATAGCCTGCGCCGCCAGTCACG
>OGCL01003079.1_pt1 | contig 10400 bp, 10 predicted proteins | sample 1570041 | NCBI WGS metagenome assembly OGCL01 (sample SAMN06266162, study PRJEB24511) | hot springs metagenome | isolation source: Hot spring water | place: South Africa: Limpopo | collected 2015-06-22 | reverse complement strand
ATCTGGCCTGAGGCCGAGATGCTCAAAGGCACCATGATGGGCATGGTTCAGCGTCAACTTGCCCGCCTCGGCGTGCCGCAGCGTTGTGAAGTCATCACGCTCGAGCGGGTGAAAGAGCTCTCCGGCGCAGCCGTGATGAACTCATGGACACCGGGGATTCCGGTCACCGCCATCGCCTCTCATGAGCTTGCTGAGGAAAGGTCGTTCATCGAGTTGCTGCACAAGGCCCACGAGGCTGAGCCGGCCGACTTTGCCTGAGATTGGCACAAGGCGGGCAGGGTGGACGACCCTGTGTCCATCCACCCTCTGAGTGGCCATTGTCAGGCAGGACGGTAAGGCATCCAGGTATCGCCTTGCCAATGCAGCAACGACAGCCCCTGGCGGTTCTCGCGCTTTGGGCGGTGCCCGGCGGGTTGTTCGGCTTCGCGCAGCATCGGCACCACGTCGGCGGTGATCCAGCGGCGGATGCAGCGGTTCTCCGGGTGGTAGTAGTGGATCAGTGCGGCATAGACGCCGGATTCGCTGATCAGCCGTGTCGTCTCCGGTTGGCCGTGTGTGTTGAGCACCACGGCATCGATTAGCTGGTCGGCATCGAGCGTGCGTGTAGCGCGTTCGTCCAAATGGGGCTGGCCGATCAGCCGACCAAGATCCGTTGCGCAGAACCAGCATTGCTGTTCGATCAGCAGTGCGCGCAGTTGGCGGCGGTGGCGGGTGAAGGTCTGGGGGATCAGGATTTCGCCGGGAAGGGCGGGGATTGCTGGGAATGCGGATTGGGTAGGCATATCCATTACCTCTGTGTGAATTGACCAGCTTTCTTAGGGCTGGGTGCCGGGAGCTAAGAAACCCCACACAGAGGGCCGGACGTATTCCCCTTTCGGGTCTTGTATTAGCCCACTCCCGACATATCAGAGGTGTTTTTCTTGCGCGCACGGGCAGGCCGTAGGCACAAAAAAGCCGCGAATGTCGGATGCGGGCAGGCCGCTGTGTGAAAGGCGTTTCTTAGGCGCCGACGGCTAGGGTAGGGATGCGGGCCGAGGCGGTCAAGGACGGCGGGTTTTGTAGGGTGGATCGGGGCGCGTAGCCGACGCTCTCCGTGATCGTACCCACGCTCTGCATGGGCACGCCATCCGAGGACGCTCCGCGTCCGGCTCTTGATCTGCGGCAGAGATGTGTTGACGTGCTGGCCCTGGCATTGATCGACGCAGAGCGTCGAGGGCTACATTCCCACGCGGAGCGTGGGAACGATCAAGTGACTCGCCGTAAGGGCGAAAAGGGGCGTGGGTGGCGCCGGTAAATCGTGGTCTGTCCCCGATTGTTTCCCGATTGTTTCGCGCGAGGAAATCCGCAAGTGGCGGGGCATTAAACGGCCCGAGAAAATGGCTACGGTGCAGAAAGCGGCGGCGCGGATGAAGGCGATTGCCAAGAAGAAGAGTAAAAGCTAGCGAATGATCGTTCCACTGTTCCGCGTGGGAATGCAGCCAGTGACGCACCATGACCGAGTTTTATTTAGCGTATGTGAGCCTAAGGCTTAATATATTGTTTTCTTGTAGCGTCTGTGAGCTTTTGATATTTTCATTAGGCATCTTTCTTTGTTTTTTATGAGGCCTTCTTTTTGGGCTTTTATTGTTTCTATGTTTTGGAGTTGCTCAGTTTTGCTCAAGGTTCTTGCAATGCTCTCTAAGTCAAAAATCTTCTTTCTCAGTTCTATGCTGTTTTCGCGATATTTATCTATTTTTTTGGAGAGTTTCTTTTCGCCTAGAGATGCCAGGATGAGTGAGCATTTTCTTATGCTTTCGAAACTTTTGAATACTGCGTCTGACGCTGATGTTCGCTTGTCTGTAAAACTTTCTTCCGGTGTCTTTTCTTCAAGTATCTTCTCAAGATACTTTATCTCTAAGGAGTAAAATAAATTGATTTTGTCTGCGTAGTCGAAGAATAGGTCTGTGCTTTGATAGAGTCGCTCGATGTCTTTTTCTATTAGTTTTTCTGAGGCTACCCTTTTTATATGTGATCTGAGGGATACATAGCTAAAAATTATAACGGCCAGTGGTGTTGCGGCTTGGAGTAGAAGTAGTGCGTAGTCTATTGTGCTTTTTTCTGTCGCGGCTCTTATGATTTCGGCGATTTGAATTGCAGTGCTGGTGTCCACGCGGAGTTTCCTTGTATCAGTTTTGAAGATCTATTTTTGCTCTTTCTAAAAGCCTGATTATGGTGAGGGTTTGTGCCTTTCTTTCTTTTATTATTGTAGCAATAATCCAGCTAATATAGAGCATGGCCAAGATGTAGAGTATAAAAAGAAAACCTTTTCCATCCGTCCATAGTGCGGTTTTTTCAAGGAGATTTGCGGTTATTGTTACGAGTGCTGCAAGCAATGTTGTTATTATGATGTTCTGTGTTGTGGAGCTGGTTTCTGGTGGCGTGCACGATTTTATTGAAGCTATGCTTTTTTCTATGCTTTCAGTTGTATGATTCTGTTTCTTGAGTTTTTTTAGAAAGATTGCATATCGCACAAGTTGTTGGCGGTTTATTAATGGGTGATTTTTTATCTTGTGTTTTTTATAGATTTTTTTAAATTTTCTTGCACGTGCCTCTTCGGTTGCCAGAAATAAGCCGAGGGCGCTGGAGGTTAAACCTATAAATGTATATATATTTTGTTGTAAGGATTCGGGTTGAATTGAGTGATAGAGCATTAATGTGGCGGTTGCTATCAGTATTAGCCAAGGCTTCCAGCTATATGCAATCGTTTGTTTGAAAAATACAAGCTTTAGATAGTTTGTGCGGCTTTTATTGTATGTTTTTAGAACGTTTGCGTAGTTTTGCAGGGCAGTCACGATCGGTGGCACCAGGGCAGTGGCCAGTCACCAAGCATCTCGTCGGTTTGGCGTTGAAAAGAAATTTGTGTGTCTATAAAAACACAAACATTTTTGTTAGGGTAGCGCCCATCATGACTAGCGCCTTCACTTACACCTTTCCAGCCATCCGCGGGGTCCAAGCAGGACGTGAATTCTACGTCTCAATGTGTCCGTTGCGGCTGCTCACGAAGATTTTCGTGTTTGACAATGCTGAGCTGGTTCCCGAGCTCAGGGCTCAGCGGTCGATCAACATGTCCCGTGTACCTGAAATCGCGAAGTACATCGTTGCGAATCCTGACGGTTACACCTTTTCCGCGATCACCGCTTCGATTGATGGAAAGGTGTCGTTCTCACCCGTCGGAACCAGCGATACAACCAGTTTTCGTATGGGAACGCTCTCGGTCGACATGGACGCGAAATTCGTGGTCAACGATGGTCAGCACCGCCGGGCGGCTATCGAGCTAGCGCTTGAAGAAAGGCCTGAGCTTGGTGATGAGACCATCGCCGTCGTGTTCTTTCATGACCGTGGTTTGGAGCGATGTCAGCAGATGTTCGCTGACCTGAATCGCCATGCAGTGAAGCCTTCACCCTCCCTCAGTGTCTTGTACGATCACCGTAATGCGGCGGGAAGCGTCGCGAGGCATCTAGGGCTCACTTCCAAGGTATTCCGGAATCTCATTGAAACCGAGCGCTCCTCTCTTTCCCAACGCTCGCGAAAGCTGTTCACTCTCAGTGCCCTGAATTTTGCGGTTCTTGAGATGCTCTCAGCCAAGGAGCTAGAAGATTTCACCAGTGCTTCGCAGAAATGCCTGGAGTACTGGGAGGTCGTTGGCGAGCTGATCCCCGAGTGGGTACATGTGCGTAACGGCAAGATGACGGCTGGGGAGGTGCGTCAGGACTTCATTCATTCGCACGCCATCGTGCTGCAGGCCCTGGGGCGGGTAGGCAAGTACGTTTACCAAAGCGGCCAATCCGATCTGAAGCAGGCGCTGAGCAAGCTCGGTGAGATCGACTGGTCGCGCAAGAACATCGGTACTTGGGAGGGTAGGGCGATGACTGGCGGACGCATGACCAAGAACAGTCAGAACGTCACCCTGACCTGCAACCAAATTAAGTGCTCCCTTGGGTTACCTCTGACCCAGGAAGAGCAGGAAATCGAAAATGCCTTTCTCGCTGCTCAGCGGGAAAGATCTTGAGTTTTAAGCGGAAGCCCACATGAGCACGCCATCCGAGGCCATCATCGAAGAAATCCAGTCACTGTACTGTTCCGACTCCCTGCCGTGGATCGTCGGTTACAGCGGTGGCAAGGACTCGACCGCCTCTTTGCAACTGATCTGGAAGGCTGTCGCGGCTTTGCCGGCCGAGCAGCGCACCAAAGATATTCACGTCATCAGCACCGATACGCTGGTGGAAAACCCGGTGATCGCTGCCTGGGTGGTCAGCTCGCTGCGTACCATGGAGTACGAAGCGCAGCGTCAGAACCTTCCAATCTACCCGCATCGACTAACGCCTGATCTGGAAAGCCGCTTCTGGGTAAACCTGATCGGCAAGGGCTACCCGACTCCGCGTAATCGCTTTCGCTGGTGTACGGATCGCCTGAAGATCAGCGCCTCCGAGAAATTTATCCAGGAGCTTTCCGAGGCCAACAACGAAGCGATTCTGGTGCTTGGTCAACGCCGTGGAGAGAGCGCGGCGCGTGACAAGGTGATGGATGCCTACAGCGGCAGCTCCCGTGATCGCTTGAGCCGCAACGCCAACCCCAAGTTATCGCGGGTCTGGGTTTATCTGCCGATTGAAACCTGGACGAGCGATGACGTGTGGATGTACGTCCTCACCGACCCGAACCCCTGGGGCGTCGATAACCAGGATCTCTTCGACATCTACAAGGGCGCGACCCCTGATGCCGAGTGCCCGGTGGTGGTCGACAAGTCCACGCCGAGCTGTGGCGACAGCCGCTTTGGCTGCTACGTCTGCACCATGGTGTCGCAGGACAAGTCCATGGCCGCAATGATCCAGAACGACGAGCAAAAGTCCTGGATGCAGCCGATTCTGGATTTCCGCAACACCTACCTGACCATCAAGGATTGGGACAAGCGCGACTTCCAGCGCATGAATGGCCGCATCAAGGTCATGAACGAGAGCGACAAGCTGATTCATGGCCCCTACCTTCAGGAATACCGCGCCACCTTGCTGGAAGAGCTGTTGCGTACCCAGAAGACCGTACGCGATGCAAAAGTGCCGGGGCATGATCAGATCGAGCTGATCCCGCTCGATGAGATGGACGCCATTCGCCGTATCTGGGTCGAGGAAAAAGGAGAAATCGAAGACCTGGTGCCGCAGATCTATCAGCGCGTTTTCGGTGAGCCGTATCCAGGCAAACCCCTGGAGCAGCACCCGCTGGAAAACGAAGACCTCGACCTGTTGAGAGAGGTAGCCGCGGAACTCGACCCTGAGGCGGCTGACCGCCTGTATCGGCTCACCCGTAATTTGCTGGCCGTGCAGTTCCAGTCCATGCAGTCGCAGAAGCGTTCGCTGCATCTGGATCAACTCGATGCGGTACTTAAGGCCAACGCCTTCCGTACTGAAGACGAAGCCTTGGCGTTCGCGCTCAGCCACCGCGATCAGATAGCGCGTGATGAGGCGAGCCAAGAGGAAGACATTGGCGAAGACAAAGAGCTGGAGCTGATCCCGCTGGTCGAAGAAGAAGTTGAAGAATAAGCATGGCCAAACTCACGATTAACCACATCTCCATCGAGAACCTGGGGCCATTCCGCGAACAGCAAAGCTTCGATTTCAGCGTTGCGGAACGGCGCCCGGTCATTCTTATCAAGGCTCTTAACGGCAGCGGCAAAACGACATTGTTGACCGCGCTGCAAATCGGCCTGTACGGCTACAAAGCCGTGAATATCGCGCGGCGTTCCGAGTACGAACAACTTATTGCCGGCTTGCAGCGCCAGGATGCAACGGGCAATTCGCGTATCGAAATCATCCTTACCATCGAGCGTGGTGATGAGCGCCAGGTGCTGACGATACGCCGCGAGTGGATCGCCAAGGGCGCGTCGTTCCGTGAAGTGTTCCGCGTATACCAGCAGAGTCGTGAAGATATCGCGCTGGCCGAAGAGTGGGATGACTTCATCAACGGCATTCTGCCGGTCGAGCTGGTTCACCTGTTTCTGTTCGATGGCGAGAAGATCGAGGCGCTGGCCAACCCCGAGCGTTTGCCGCAATTGCTGCGCCGCGCTACGGAGGTTTTTCTGGGGTTGGGTGGTATCGATGCGCTGGCTACGGATCTCAAGGCAGTCGAGAGGCGTGCGGGTGGCAAGAAGTCGATATCGGGCGACATTAACGAAGTACAGGCGCAGCTTGAACAGCACCAGACGCAACTGGATGCCATCAACGAGCGTATTACCCTGCTGACGCAACAGCAGGCTTCAGCCCGAACCGATCTGGACAATGCCCAGCGTGCCTTGCAGACCTTCTCGGTCGAAGCGCAGCGCAGCGGTCTGCACGCCTATGAACAGGCCGCCGAACTCAAGGCACGACTGAAACTTTGCCAGGAGCGCTACGCTGCAGCGAAAAGCGAGCGAGTGGCCGCCCTAGAAGACCCCATATTGCCGCTGGCCTGGTTAGGGCCGCTATGGGACAGCTACAAAACCCAGTGGCAACAGGACAAGCAGGCACAACATGCGGCGTTGTTGAGCGATGAGTTCAGCAAGCGCGATCAGCGCGTGTTGGCCTTGCTCGACACTCAAGCGCCACAAGCCAAGCAGGCTGTGGCCGCGTTGCTTGCCCGGGATCTGCAGGCGTTGGAGGCAGCGAAGCAACATGAGCCGCTGCTGCTGCCGGGCGGTGACCCTGCCGAGATCGAGCCGCGCCTGCAGCAGGCCAAGGCCCGCCTCAAGCAGACGCAGCAGGCCGTGGAGCAAGCTCAGCACGAAGTCGACAAGGCTCAGAAAGCAGTCGATCAGATTCCTGAAGAGGGGCAGCTAGCCGATGTGTTTGCGCAGATGGAGGCATATACCCAGGCCGTTTCCATTGCAGAGCTGCAACTGAAAGAGTTGGCGCGTGGTCTGGAAGAGGCCCGTACAAGCCAGAAGCATGTCGAGAGTCGTGTGAATGCTGCCCGGCAAAAGCTGCGTACTGAATCGCGTGAAAGCGAATTCCAGCTCAAGGCCTTTGAAGCGGCAGAGCGTGCCAAGAAGGCGCTGGTGATATTCCGTGAGCGGCTGTTGGCCTCAAAGGCGCAGTGGCTGTCGGAGATGATCACCGCCGAGTTCAAGCAACTGTTGCGTAAGCGCAACCTGATATCGCGTGTGCTGGTGGAGCCGCAAACCTACGCCGTATCCATCGAAGACGTAAACGGCCATAGCCTGGCCATGGAACGCCTATCTGCCGGTGAACGGCAGATCCTGGCCATCGCCGTGCTCAGCGCATTGATTCGTGAGCGCAAAGGCCGTTTCCCGGTGGTGGTGGATACGCCATTGGCTCGCCTGGATCGTGCACACCGTGAGGCGTTGATCCATAACTTCTTCGCCAAGGTTTCGCACCAGGTATTGGTGCTTTCCACGGACGAGGAAGTAGAAGGCAGCGTGCATACCGCACTCGAACAGCATATGAACCGCGAATACGCCCTGACCTTCGATGACGAAAGCCGCCGCAGTATTGCCAGCGTCAAAGCCCATCAGCTCCAGTTAGAAGCCGCATTATGATTGACCGAATTCGCCTCACGGCCGCAGCCAAGATTCAGCTCTCGACCCTGAAACGCAAGACGGGTATCGAGCATTACAACTCGATTTGTCGGCATGCGCTTTGTTTGTCACTAGCTAACCCAACGCTTCCTCCCGAGGAAGATTTAAGCTTTAGTAGTGGTGTTGAGATAGATTGGCGAATTTTCACGGGTGGTCATGAAGAGCTCTATTTGAATTTGCTGCTGAGTAGAGCTGCTAGAGATGATGTGGTTGTATCTTCTGAAACTATCAGAAAACTCTGTGCCAGCCATATGCATAGAGGATTATCTTACCTTGCTAGTAAGCATGATGATTATATTTGTGAGATGAATTGCTAATTTTGTTGATGATGCATTTGGGTGGTAAAGAGAGCTCTACCTCTTGATAGAGCTCTTTGGGTAAAGTTAGTTTGTTAGTAGTAATTGAATTTCAGTATCCCAAGGATGTTTCTGCTTTAGGTTCTGTTGTATTCTTCTGAGGGCGTCATTTAATTGATCTCGTACTAGCTTGGTGTCGGAAATGCTAATTGACCACGGGGCTAGCCAGAATATTTCGCTTTGAAGGTTTAGTATTTTAGTGACCGACTCGCTGACATCTTCGGCGTTGGAGAGGTCGATGTCTGTATCTATAAAGCTAGCTATAACATCGATGTTGTCGACAATATATTGAGTCATGCACTGTATGCCCACTTTTGATAGTAGTTTGCTGTCTTTAGTGAATGCATCTGGCCAGCTTTTCTTTATTGTCGACCATATTGTGATGAAAAGTTCATAAGGGGCGTCATCGCTAGAGATTTGGAGCATGTTTTTTGATTGTATATAAGCCACAGCCGATTCTATTGAGGCTGGTACAACAATCTGGTTCTCTTTTGGCGTGTCTGGAAGTGCCACCATGCCTTTGAAAGGGCTGTCGTCAGTTGTATTGGCCTGGCCTACATAACCAAGATTTTTATTGAGAGATAGTCTGGCTGAGTTAAGTCTGCTTTCAAGCCCTTGCTCTTTTTCGGGATTGGTGAAGTTAAGTGCTAAAGCTCGGATGTGGTCGGCTGCGACTTTAGATACTTTGTTATTTATCACTATAAACTGAAAGGCTTTTTCTTCGTCAGATGCACCTAGTATTGCTACTATGGGTACCTTTGCTTTGGGGTCGAATTCATTTAATCCATAGAGTCTATGCTGGCCGTCCACAACAAATGCTCCATCTTCGATACCCTGCAAGATTTCGATTTCTTGAAACTTTTCACCGCATTCCTTTAGTGGTAATAGTTTGAATGCGTTGCTTGATAAGGTGATTACTACAGCAGTGGGTATCGTATTTCTTTCGTCTGCGGAAAGAAATTTTTTTATTCCTCTTACTTTGTAATCATTCTTTGCGCGTTGTATCCCGTTTTTATCTTTATGGGAAAGTCTAGGGATTTCAGCCCAGGCAAGAATCTCTCCAACGGGAGCTTGAAAAAGACAAAATGCTGGGGATTTTCCATCGTTGCGCTGTGAAAAAGCCATGCATGGATATTTCATATTTTTTCCTTTATGTTGAAGTTGAAAAAATCTACGCAGTCATCTTCGTCTAATGAATAAAGTGATTGGATGCCTACATCAATTGGGCCAACTTCTATGGCTGCCTCTTTTAAAGATATTTTTTGCGTGCATGCAGTTTCAAATATATGTACTCGATGTTTGGCTATTTTCTTTGTTCTAGTTATTTTCATCCATTCATCGTTGCTTGGAGTTGGGGGGAGAATGAATGAGTGAATATGGCTATCCTGCCAAAGCAGCATGTCTGCTTTGTGGGAGTTGCATTTTTCGCAAGCGGGTAATAGATTTTCGGTAATGCTATCTCCACCGTAGGAGGAGGGCCAGATATGTTCGTATTTGATGAGGAGCTCAGGGTTTTCTGTCTTTCTAAGTATTTCTTTGCCGCAGATATAGCAGTTGCAGGAGTCACTTCCATTTCTGACGCTATATTTTGTTCTCTTGGAAATGTCTTTTCCTGAGTAATTGGCAGCGTACAGCGATAGTAGGGCTAGTTGATCTAGGTTTCGCTCACCTGCTAGCGCCGGAATTTCTAGAGTTTTTTGGAAGTATTGCGTAAGAACTTCTTGGTGCAGGCTTTCATCTTCTATTGTTTTTTGTACGCTAACAGCTTTTCTTAGGCATCGACCCATGAAATTAAAGGTATATATACCTAGGAAGTAGTCGAAGAACGCAGATGCACGTCCACCTGACCTGAGTAATTCAAGATTTTGTAATTCTAGTTGGCTATCACGACCTACAACATTTTTTATAATATGTTGGAAAAGTCTTTCGCCAGCAGTGCTTGGCTTGAAGTCGAGATACTTCATTTTAACCTTATGTTGACTAAAGATTTTTTCGTTGGAAAAGAAAAGCCCCGCACTAGGCGGGGCTTTCTCTTCATCCCAACATCCATGGCAGGTATTGGGTGAATCTAGCGTGATTTCAAACCGACATCAATCCCAGCTCAACGCCCCACCAGTCTGATACTCGATCACTCGGGTCTCGAAGAAGTTCTTCTCCTTCTTCAGGTCCATGATCTCGCTCATCCACGGGAAGGGGTTGGTGGTGCCTGGGTATTCTTCCTTCAGGCCGATCTGGGTCAGGCGGCGGTTGGCGATGAACTTGAGGTAGTCCTCCATCATCGCCGCGTTCATGCCCAGTACGCCGCGCGGCATGGTGTCACGCGCGTATTCGATCTCCAGCTGGGTGCCCTGCAGGATCATCTGGGTCGCTTCGTCCTTCATCTGGGCGTCCCACAGGTGCGGGTTCTCGATCTTGATCTGGTTGATCACGTCGATGCCGAAGTT
>OGCL01003078.1_pt1 | contig 10403 bp, 8 predicted proteins | sample 1570041 | NCBI WGS metagenome assembly OGCL01 (sample SAMN06266162, study PRJEB24511) | hot springs metagenome | isolation source: Hot spring water | place: South Africa: Limpopo | collected 2015-06-22 | reverse complement strand
GGTCGAGAAAGTCGCCATCTTCCAGCCATAGCCGTTCGCGTGTGCGCTCAAGCTTTGGCGGCCTGCGGCACAGGGGACTCCACAGGGTCTGCAGATGGGGGCCGGGCAGCCACCAGGCGGGTTGGAATGGCGTCATGGATATGTCCTGTAGGGTGGATCGGAGCGCGTAGCTGGCGCTTTATTTATCCACCGCTCACGCCGTCATGGTGGATGTGAAGAGCGACATCCACCCTACGTCATCGCCTCCTGCCGGTTACAGTAATCACGCTATGTTCAGCGCCGTCGCTTGCGCAGTATGCGCCAGGCGCACCAGGTCAGTACCAGCAGGGCGGCGATGCGCTGGTTGGTCAGACCGATGACGATGCCCATGTTGGGATTCTGCGGTATCGAACGTGACAGGTGCAGGGCAATTTCCTGCTGACTGAGCAGCACCGGCAAGGCCAGTGCGATCAGCAGCAGGTAGGGCAGGTGGGTATAGATAAAGTCTTTCACCCGCGTTGCCATAGCGCGTAATGCACCTGGCCGGTGTGCTTCTCGCGGTGCAGGCGCCAGTTGCCGGGCAGGCCGAGGCTGGAGGGCGACTGCTCGCTTTCGGTATAGACCCAGGCGTCGTCGGCCAGCCAGCCCTGTTGCTCCAGCAGCTGGCAGGCGCCGAGCAGCAGGTCCTGATGGAAGGGCGGGTCGAGCAGGACGATATCGAAATGTCGCGGCGCTGGCTGGGCCAGCAGTTGCAGGGCATCGCCCAGCTGGATCTCGCCGTTGTTGCACTGCAGGGTCGCCAGATGCCCGCGCAATGCGCTCACCGACGCCGGATTAAGGTCGCAGGCCAGGCCGCTGGCGGCGCCACGGGACAGGGCTTCAAGCAGCAGGGCGCCGCTGCCGGCGAAGGGATCGAGGACATGGGCGCCCTCGATATAGGGCGCCAGCCAGTTGAACAGGGTTTCGCGCACCCGGTCCGGGGTCGGGCGCAGGCCCGGGCCGTCGGGGAAGGCGAAGCGCCGCGAACGCCACAGGCCGCCGATAATGCGCAGCTGGCCCTGGCCTCGATGGGACTTGGCGGCTGGCTTTGATGGGGAGCGGCCGGCCATCAGTGCGGCACCCCGCTGGGCTGTTGGCGTGGTGTGTCGCTGGGCGGCGGCAGTTCCTTCTGTTCCACCGTAGGTCCGGCCGTGACCACCACCAGGGCCTCGGGGTCTAGGTGGCGATTGAGGGCGTCCTTGACCTGTTCCAGGCTCAGGGCCTGGACCTCGGCCATAAAGTCTTCCAGATAGCTCAGCGGCAGGTCGTAGAAACCCATGGAGCCGAGCTGGCCGACGATGGCGGCGTTGCTTGCGGTGGACAGCGGGAAGCTGCCGGCCAGTTCGCGCTTGGCGCGCTGCAGTTCGGCTTCGGTGGGGCCGTCGCTCAGGTAGTCGCGGAGCATGTCCTTGATCAGTTGCAGGGTACCGGCGCTCTGGTCGGCGCGGGTCTGCAGGCTGATCAGGAAGGGGCCGCGGGCCTGCATGGCGGTAAAGCCGGAGTAGATGCCATAGGTCAGGCCGCGTTTCTCGCGCACCTCTTCCATCAGGCGGGTGCCGAAACCGCCGCCACCGAACATCTGGTTGCCCAGGTAGAGGGCGGCATAGTCCGGGTCGCGGCGGTCGATACCCAGCTGGGCGATCAGCAGATGGGTCTGGTTGGACGGGAACTCGATATGGCTGGGGCCGGGCACCGGCACCTCGGGCTGGGCGATCCGTGGCAGCGCCGGCCCGGCCGGCAGGGCAGCGGACACCGCGGCGGTGAGGGCCTCGGCTTCGCTGCGGGAGAGGTCGCCCACCAGGGCGATCACCGCATTGCCGGCGGCATAGGCGCGGGCGTGGAAGGCCTGCAGTTGCTCGCGGTCGATGCCCGGGATGGACTCGGCAGTGCCTTCGCTGGGATGACCATAGGCATGCTCGCCATACAGGCGCTGGAACAGCTCAAGGTTGGCCAGCTTGCCGGGGTTCTGCTTCTGTTGCTCGAAACCGGCCAGCAGCTGGTTCTTGATCCGCGCCAGGGACTCTTCGGGGAAGGTCGGCTGGCCCAGTACCTGGTTGAACAGGGCCAGGGCCGGTTCACGCTGCTCGGCCGCGCTTAGGCTGCGCAGGCTTACCACCGCCATGTCGCGGTAGGCACCGTTGCCGAAGCTGGCACCGAGGTCTTCGAAGCCGGCGGCGATGGCGCTGACGTCCTTGCCGGGTACGCCCTCGTTGAGCATGGCATTGGTCAGCATGGCCAGGCCGGGAATGCCCTGGTCATGGCTGCTGCCGGCGGCGAAGGTCAGGCGCAGGTCGAACATCGGCAGCTCGCGGGCCTCCACGAACAGCACCTTGGCGCCTTCGTTGGTGCGCCAGGTCTGGATATCCAGCGGGCGGCGCTGGGGTGCGGCAGTATCCAGCTCGTTCAGGGATTCGATGACGGGTCGGGTTGTCGCCTGTTCGGCCGACGCAGGCTCGGGGCTGCGCTGGCTGGCGGAATACAGGATGGCCAGCAAAACCAGCAGCGCCAGGCCCAGCAGGGCGTAGCGCAGGCCATTGCGCTCACTCATGGCGCGACTCCTCGGGCAGTACATGGGCGACGCTCAGACGGTCGCGGACAAAGAAGGTGCGGGCGGCCTGCTGGATATCGGCGGGGGTTACCGCTTCCAGTTCGGCCAGTTCCTGATCGATCAGCCGCCAGGACAGGCCGACGGTCTCCAGCTGGCCGATGGCGGTGGCCTGGCTGGTGATGGAATCGCGCTCATAGACCAGGCCGGCGATCACCTGGGCGCGCACCCGGGCCAGTTCCTCGGCGGAGGGTGGGGCGTTCTTCAAGTCTTCCAGCTCGCGCCAGAGTCCGGCCTCCACCTGCTCCAGGGTCTTGCTCTGCTGCACGTTGGGGGTGGCGGACAGCACAAACAGGCTGTCGCCACGGTTGTAGCCGTTGTACCAGGCGCTGGCGCCGCTCACCAGTTCCTCGCCGCGCTCCAGGCGGCTGGCCAGGCGGGCGCTGTAGCCACCATCGAGCAACGCGGCGATCAGGCGCAGGGCATGCACCTGGCGCGGTTCGCTGGCGGTGGCCAGGCCGGGCACGTTGAAGCCCATCATCAGGCTGGGCAGCTGGGTCTTGAGGTACAGGCTGGTGCGCCGCTCGCCGGGGGCGTCCAGCTCCCTGGGCAGTTTCGCCGGGGGCACCTCGCGGCGCGGTATGGCGCCGAAGAAGCGCTCGGCGAGGATCTTCACCTCGGCGGCGCCGACATCGCCGACCACCACCAGGGTGGCGTTGTTCGGTGCGTACCAGGCCTGGTACCAGGCGCGCAGGTCGTCCACCGTCATGCGTTCGAGGTCGTGCATCCAGCCGATGGTGGGGTTGCGGTAGCCGCTGGCCGGGTAGGCCATGGCCTTGAAACGCTCGTAGGCCAGGGAGCCGGGACGGTCGTCGGTGCGCAGGCGCCGCTCCTCCTTGATCACCTCGATTTCCTTGGTGAACTCCTCGGCGGGCAGTTTCAGGCTGGCCAGGCGATCGGCCTCCAGCTCCAGGGCCACGGCCAGGCGGTCGCGGGCCAGCACTTGGTAATAGGCGGTGTAATCATCGCTGGTAAAGGCATTTTCCTCGGCGCCCAGCTCGCGCAGGATGCGCGAGGACTCGCCGGGTTCGAGCTTGTCGCTGCCCTTGAACATCATATGTTCCAGGGCGTGGGACAGGCCGGTGGAGCCGGCGGTTTCGTAGCTGGAGCCGACCTTGTACCAGAGCTGGGAAACCACCACCGGGGCGCGGTGATCTTCACGGACGATGACCTTGAGGCCGTTGTCCAGGGTGAATTCATGGGTGGCCTGGGGCGCGGCGGCCAGGGCGGCGAGGGGCGCGGCCAGGGCGGCGAGCAGCAGGCTGGCGCGGCGAAGAAAAGCGATCTGCATGGCTGTGGATTACCAAAAAGGGCTGCCGGAAAAGCCGGCCAGGCGGATTCTAACGGCAAGCGGATGGGCACTGCACCGTCAGACCTGTGCCGGCCGCGCTCGTTCCGGCGCGTGAGGGAGCAGTTTTTACCGGATATATCCTTCCCTGGCCGGTTCAGGGCGCCAGGCCGCGCTCGGCGAGGAAGGCCGCCAGATGTTCGATAAAGGCCTGCACCTTGCGCGTGGCGCGGCGGTGACTGGGGTAGACGGCGAGGATCAGCGGGCCGAAGGCATCCGGGTCGAAATCGTAGTCGGGCATCAGCTGCAACAGTTCGCCCCGGGCCAGGTAGGGCCCCAAACTCCACAGTGGAGCGGCATACAGGCCGCCGCCGCGCAGGCAGTTGGCCAGCAGCAGGTCATGGTTGTCGCTTTCCAGGCGGGCCTTGGGCACGGCGGTGCGCAGGCGCATGCCGTTATGGCGGAGCCAGCGGTAATGCGGGTCCAGGGCCGGGTGCTGGTAGTTCAGCCAGTGATGCTGGTCGAAGTGCGCGGGGCTCACCGGGGTGGGGTTGGCTGCCAGGTAGGCGGGGCTGGCGCACAGCACGATCTGGTTGCGCCCCAGGGGCTTGGCGATCAACCCGGGCTGGTCGCTGCGGCCCTCGCGCAGGGCCAGGTCATAACCGCCCTCGGCCAGGTCGACAAAGGCGTCGCACAGGTCCACATGCAGGCGGATCTGCGGGTAACAGGCCAGAAACTCGGCGCAGGCCTCATCGAGAAAGGCCCGGCCAAAGGCCAGGGGCGCGGTCAGGCGCAGGGTGCCGAGCAGGCCGTGCTTGAGCTGGGCGACTTCCTCGCCGGCATCCTCCAGCTGGCGCAGCACCTGGCGGGCGGTGTCCAGGTAGAGGCGCCCGGCCTCGGTGAGCACGGTGCGCCGGGTGCTGCGCTCGAACAGCTGCACGCCCAGTTCGGCCTCCAGGTGGCTGACCGCCTTGGTCAGGGCCGAGGGGGTCTTGCCCAGGCGTTCGGCGGCGCGGCTGAAACTGCCCTGCTCGGCGGTGCTGACAAACATGCCCAGGGCACTCAATTTGTCCATTGTGTTGCCTTTTTGGAAAAAGTCTTTTGCGCGAGAGCGGCATTCTTGGCCGTCCGCTCATTGCTTAGTCTCCAGGCCTGTCCAATAAAAACAAGAGGCTTATGCGATGCAACGGGCAATCCCAAGGTTACTGGCGGCGGTTCTGGCTTTTTCCACTTTGGAAGCCATGGCGGCGGCCGATCTGATCTTCTACAACGCCAAGGTCTATACCGCCGAACCCGGCCAGCGCCTGGCCCAGGCCGTGGCGGTGGCGAACGGCAAGATTCTCAAGGTGGGCAGCGATGCCGAGGTCCGTGCCCTGGCCGGGGCGGGCACCGAGCAGCTCGACCTGGGCGGCAAGGTGCTGATGCCGGGCATGGTCGATACCCATACCCACCCGATCATGGCCGGCATGGGTAGCCTACGCGCCAACCTGTACGACGAGGTGCTGCCGCTGGATGAGCTGGAGCAGTGGATCATCGAGCAGGACCAGGCCGGTATCGCCCGCATGGGCGATCTGATCGTGATTTCCGGGGCCAGCTCGGCCTACTGGCGGCAGAGCGCTGAGCTCGGGCAGATTTTCAACCAAGGGCGCTGGGCCGAGCAGCCGCTGGTGCTGGATGGCATCGACGGGCATACCGGTTGGGCCAACCAGGCCATGCTCAAACGCCTGAAGATCGATGCCGAGCTGGTGCGCAGCCTGGATGACAAGGAGCGCGGCTTTATCGAGACCGATGCCCAGCTCAACCCCACCGGCTACCTGGCGGAAACCGCCTGGGACCGGGTGCGCAGCCAGTATCCGGCGCCGACTGCAGAATTTATGCGGGAGGCCGCCCGGGCCGCGGTGCGCATCAACAATGAAGTGGGCGTCACCGCCTGGATGGACGCCGCCGCCAATGCCGGCGACAGCGATGGCCTGTTCGAGATGCGCCCCACGGCGCAGGATGTCGGCGTGCTGCCGCTGTATCGCGAGCTGGCCGACAAGGGCGAGCTGAGCGCCCATGTGGCCGCGCTGCTGGTCACCCATCCGCAGAGCAAGCCGGCTGATCTGGCGGTGCTGGAGCAGGTCATGCAGCAGTTTGCCGATGTGCCCAACCTGAGCTTTCCCGGCATCAAGGTGTTCTCCGATGGGGTGATGGAGTTCCCCGGGCAGACCGCCGCCATGCTCGACCCGTTCAAGAACAGCCTCAAGCGCGGCGAACTGCTGATCGACCCGAAAAGCTTCCCGGCCCTGGTGCAGGCCACCGAGCAGCGCGGCTGGATCATGCATGTGCATGCCGTCGGCGACCGCGCCGTGCGCGAGGCGCTGAACGGCTTCGAGGCGGCGCGCAAGCTGGCGCCGACCCCGGTGCCGCACAGCATCAGCCACTTGCAGATGGTCAATCCCAGGGAGTACCCGCGCTTCAAGCAGCTCGGCGTGATCGCCTCCATGCAGCTGCTCTGGGCCACGGCGGAGAGCTATACCGAGGAACTGGTCAAACCCTACGTCAGCGCCGCCGCCTACCAGACCCACTACCCGGCCCGCTCCCTGCACCAGGCCGGCGCCCTGATCGCCGGCGCCAGCGACTGGCCGGTGTCCAGCCCCAACCCCTGGAACGCCATCGCCCAGGCCAGCACCCGCAAGGGCCCCATGGGCGTGCTCAATGCCAAGGAAAGCATCGACCGCCTGACCATGCTGCAGGCCTACACCCTTAACGCGGCCAAGGCCCTGCGCCTGGATCAGCGTATCGGCTCCCTGGTGCCGGGCAAGCAGGCCGACCTGATCGTGCTGGACCGCGACGTGTTCGAGGTCAGCGACGAGGAGCTGTTCGATACCCAGGTGCTGCGCACCTATTTCGCCGGTCGCCTGGTGCACGCGCAGGAATCCTGACGCCTGCGCCCGCTCCGTTCGCACGGTCCTGCTCCCCGCTGGGGGCGGGGCGGGCGGAGCTTTACCTGCCTCACCCCACAACAATAAGGAAACCCCATGCGTTATCTGCTTATCGGGCTACTGGCCCTGACGCCCATGGCCCAGGCCCTGGAGCTGAGCGAAGCCCTGAGCCTTGAGATCAGCCCCAAGCTGGTCAGTGACTACCGCAGCAGCGGCATCTCCCAGACCCTGGGTGACCCGGCCATGCAACTGGATGTGATGCTGACTCACGCCAGTGGCCTGTATGCCGGGGTCTGGACCAGCAATGTGGAGTTCGGCTACGACTGGCTGGAAGATGACAACTACGGCACTCGCCAGGAGGTCGATTACTACGCCGGCTACTACTGGCAGATCACCGATGACATCAGCCTGGACGCTTACTACAACCGTTACACCTACCCGGGTGAGAGCCAGTTCAATGGCGCCGATATCTACCTGACCCTGGATGCCTATGGCTTCTTTATCGGCGCCAAGCACTCCCACGACACCGACGATACCTACTCCGGCTACTACGCCGGCTACCGCACGCTGCTGCCCCTGGAGATCGGCCTGGAGCTGAAGTACGAGCGCATCGACTACAAGGATGACGTGTTCTTCAACCGCGACTGGAGTCGTGGCCGCCAGGCCTACGACAACTGGAGCGTCGGCCTGCAGAAGGACCTGTTCGGCGTCACCTGGGGCCTGAGCTATGTCGACACCGATCTGTCCGACGCCCAGTGCCAGAGCTTCTCCGGTTACGACGACCTGTGCAGTGCCACGCTGGTGGCCAGCGCCGGCATGACTTTCTGATCCCGCCACAAGGACGGCTTATGACTTTCTGCAAATCAGCCGCCCTGGCGACCGGCCTGCTGGCATTCGCCAGCCAGGCCCTGGCCCAGCCAGTGGTGAACATCTACAACTGGAGCGATTACATCGCCGAAGACACCCTGGGCGAGTTCCGCCAAGCCACTGGAATCCGCCCGGTGTATGACGTTTTCGACTCCAATGAAACCCTGGAAGGCAAGCTGCTGGCTGGGCAAAGTGGTTATGACCTGGTGGTGCCGAGCAACCATTTTCTCGGTCGGCAGATCAAGGCCGGGGTGTTCCAGAGACTGGACAGAAGCAAGCTGAGCAACTGGGGCAACCTAGACCCGCAGCTGTTAAAGCGTCTTGAGGCCAACGACCCTGGCAATCAATATTCGGTGCCTTATCTGTGGGGCACCAACGGCATCGGTTACAACGTGGCCAAGGTGCGTGAGGTGCTGGGCATCGAACAGGTGGACTCCTGGGCCGTGCTGTTCGAGCCGGAGAACCTGGAGAAGCTCAAGCGTTGCGGCGTGGCCTTTATGGACTCGGCCGACGAGATCTACCCCTCCCTGCTCAACTATATGGGCCTGGACCCCAACAGCAGGCGGATCAAGGACTACAAGGACGCCGAGCGCAAGCTGCAGCCGCTGCGCCCGCATATCACCTATTTCCACAGCTCCAAGTACATCTCCGACCTGGCCAACGGCAATATCTGCATCGCCTTCGGCTACTCCGGCGACGTGTTCCAGGCCATCATTCGCGCCGAGGAAGCGGAAAACGGCATCGAGTTGGCCTATGTGGTGCCGCGTGAGGGCGGCAACCTGTGGTTCGACACCCTGAGCATCCCGGCCGATGCGCAGAATGTGGACGAGGCCCATGCCTTTATCGACTATCTGCTGCGACCCGATGTGATTGCGGCGATCAGCGAATACGTGGGCTATGCCAACGCCAACCGGGCGGCGCAAAGCCTGATGGACGAGGCGGTGTTGCACAACCCTGGGGTCTATCCGCCGGCCGAGGTGCTGGAGCGCCTGTACGTCTCCGCCGAACCTTCGGCAGAGATCATGCGCTGGATGACCCGTTCCTGGAGTCGCTTTAAGTCGGGGCGCTAGCAAGAGGGGCGGCTGTCGGCCGGCCCGCTTGGCCTTAGCCGCGGCAGGCCTTGAGGTGCTAGCATACGCATCCGTTTTACTGGCTCCTGGCCGGTCGACGCCTCCCGCCATCGCCGCGCGCCTGGGTCAGCTTGTTGTGGTGCGCAGCCGGGAGGCCCGGCCGGGCCTGTCGCCCCACAGAGATAGCCGTCCTCCATGTTTGGTTCCAACGACGACAAGAAGACCCCTGACGCAAGCGACAAGCCGGCGGAGAAAAAGGATCTGTTCGGCTGGCTGCGCAAGAAGCCCCAGCCGGGCACCGCCGAGGCCGAGGCGCCGTCTGCCAGTCCCGCGCCATCTGTTACGCCGGCTGCCGCGCCTGCGGCGCAACCTGTGGCGACCCCTGTGGTCTCGCCGGTCGATGTTCCCGCGGCGGTCAATCCGGCGCCGGTCGCTGCCCCCGAAGTGCCGGCCGAACTGGCCAAACCCGCGCCGCTGAGCGAGCCTGCCCCGGTTGCCCCGGTTGCCCCGGTTGCCCCGGTTGCCCCGGTTGCCCCGGTTGCCCCGGTTGCCCCGGTTGCCCCGGTCAGCCCCGTCAGCGCTCCGACTGCGGCTGCCCAGGGTACTGAGCCCGGCGCCGTACCACGCCCCTCGCGCTTTCGCATCAATGCCGGCAGCGAAGTCCTGCATGCCCATGTTGAACTTCCCCCCGAGCCGCCGGTGGCGCCAGCCCCCGTGGTCGAGCCGGAAAAACCGGCCGATAGCCCGGTCAGTCTGCTGGAGCGTCTCAAGCAGGGCCTGTCCAAGACCAGTGCCAGCCTCGGCGAGGGCATGGCCAGCCTGTTTCTGGGCAAGAAGGCCATCGATGACGACCTGCTGGAAGATCTGGAAACCCGCCTGCTGACGGCCGACGTCGGCGTCGAGGCCACCACCGCCATTATCGGCAACCTGACCAAGCGCGTGGCGCGCAAGGAGCTGGCTGACAGCGGCGCGCTGTACAAGGCCCTGCAGGACGAGCTGGTGGCGCTGCTTAAGCCAGTGGAGCAGCCGCTGCAGATCGATAGCGGCAAGCAGCCCTATGTGATCCTGGTGGTCGGCGTGAACGGCGCCGGCAAGACCACCACCATCGGCAAGCTGGCGAAAAAACTGCAGCAGGATGGCAAGAAGGTCATGCTCGCCGCCGGCGACACCTTCCGCGCCGCTGCAGTGGAGCAGCTGCAGGTATGGGGCGAGCGCAACCAGATTGCGGTGATCGCCCAGCACACCGGCGCCGACTCGGCCTCGGTGATCTTCGATGCCGTGCAGGCGGCCAAGGCCCGTGGCGTGGACGTGCTGATCGCCGACACCGCCGGGCGCCTGCACACCAAGGACAACCTGATGGAAGAGCTGAAGAAGGTCCGCCGGGTGATCGGCAAGCTGGACGACACCGCGCCCCACGAGGTGCTGCTGGTGCTGGACGCCGGCACCGGGCAGAACGCCATCAATCAGGCCAAGCAATTCAACCAGACCGTCAATCTCACCGGCCTGGCCCTGACCAAGCTGGACGGTACCGCCAAGGGTGGCGTGATCTTCGCCCTGGCCAAGCAGTTCGGCCTGCCGATCCGCTTTATCGGCGTGGGCGAGGGCATCGACGACCTGCGTCCCTTCGAGGC
>OGCL01003076.1_pt1 | contig 10414 bp, 5 predicted proteins | sample 1570041 | NCBI WGS metagenome assembly OGCL01 (sample SAMN06266162, study PRJEB24511) | hot springs metagenome | isolation source: Hot spring water | place: South Africa: Limpopo | collected 2015-06-22 | reverse complement strand
ATCGACATAGCCGACCTGACCGAACAGCGTATCGAGCCAAGCGCGTTCATGCGGCAAGCAGCCAGAATTTTTTTGGTTGCCTTTCCAGTTTTTGATGTCGATTTCTTTATGCACGATATTGACATCACCGCACAGAATCAACGATTTGCCCTGTTGTTGCCAGTCACTCAGGATCGGCATGATCTGCCGCAGAAATTCGTCTTTGCGTGCTTGTGCCTCGTCGCCGCTAGAGCCGGATGGAAAATACGCTGATGCAACGGTAAACACTGAGCCGTCGGGACGCTGAAACTCGGCAGCGGTAAAACGGCCTTGGGTGTCGCAGATGTCGAAGCCTAGCCCATCCTGAATCGAGACAAATGGCAGGCGACTATAAATCGCTGTACCAGCGTAACCGGCTTTTTCGGCAGCGAATAGATGATGCTGCCATAGTGGCAATTTAAAGGCATCGCTCCACTGTGCGTGGGTCAGGCGAGTTTCTTGTAGGCAGACGATATCGGCTTCGGATTGTTCGATCCAGTCGAGTACGCCTTTTTGTTGGGCGGAGCGTAGGCCGTTCAGGTTGAGGGAGATGACGCGGATGCAGTTGGGTGCTTTTGGGGTCATGGGGGTATTCTCGCTGTGGGTTGTGGAGATTTTACGGGTTTTGGCTGGGTGGTGAGGTGTTTTTGTGCGTTGGGGTTGTTATGATCGGTGGTGGGGTTGGGATTGACACAAATACGTTGTTGACGCTATGTTGGGCTGAGTTATACAATGTTCGACTGTTTTTTGATCACTGTGAGTGATGAAAATGAGCTTCTTGGCAAGAAAAATAAATGCCGTGAGTCAAATGTTACTGCCCCGTGTTCCAGTGACCTCCGATCAAGCGCATTTGGATAGGACACGACGCAAGGTGGTCATGAATCTATCTGCGGGTAACGTCAGCGCACAGGTTGGCAAGTTTACCACTCGACAAGATCGCCAAGTCCAGCGCGCGCGCGTACTGTCCCGATTGCAGGATGCTCGTTAATCGCGTCATCTGACTAAAAAACTACTCAAAATATCATGCACCACTAAAAATCATCAAGGAAGGCGATGTCACTTTTTAAGCTAACATATGATTTGGCTTTTATTAATACTTCAGATAGTTCTTGATAGTGAGAGTTAATTTCTTTTTTTAGTTTTTTATTGGATAAAATATATGTTGATATTGGTCTTAATCCATTTTCGCTATTTGAGAACTTTTCGTCCGACATTGAATAGCTAAAGCCGCTGATTCCTACATCGTCACCTTCTTTTATAAAAATATTGTCTAGGACGATGCATAATATGTCTATGATTTTTTGTTTGAGGTAGTCATTTAGTAATGGTTTTGTTAGCTCTGTATGTACGTGGAGGTGAATTATTTTAAATTTATTTGTGTTGTATTCTTTGAAGTCTGTGTACAGATTTTTAATAAAGTTATCGCAAAAAGTATTGGCATCTTGACCGAAAGTTTCAAAAAGCAATTCGATTGTAGGTATTTCAAGGTTTGAAAAAAATCTATAGGTGTCAATGTCTTTTAGGAACTTTAATTCTGATCTGAATCTCTGGTAGTCTAGCTTAATCTTTGTATAGAACTTAATGCTTTGATCCTCATTGAGATTTTTAACAAAGCTTGAAACAAAAAACTCCTGAATACTTTTATGAATGAATGAGTATTCATGTCCATCCTTTAAGAGTAGACATATGGATTTGCTAAAATCATTAATCAATTTTTCGGGCGATATTTTTTCATGCCCTGTTCTTGCTAAGGACTGTTTGGCTATCTCAGAAATTCTGTTATAGCTAAAAGATATTTCATCTTCTTTTTTTGATAGAAAACAAATCCACTCAAAAATCTCTTGCATTTGCTTTTCGTTTAAATTGGTTTCTAACTCCCTTGAAAAGCCGGGTTTTGTTTTGTCATGTCTAAACATAAGCACGGAAAAAATCTGCTCATAAAACTCCGACATGGTTTCGGGTATGATTTGTTTTGCTCTATAGGTCATGATAAAAAGTGTTACCATGAGCGGTGTCCTCAAAAGCTCCTGAATATCTTCGTTGGTTACGCACAATGCTTCAAAAATTTGCTCTCGGCTGTCTTTGTCCTCAACCAGTTTAGTTATGAGACCCTTTTGTTCATCCAGACCATACGGTTCTAGTCTTAAAACGTCAAAGTAATTTGACGCTTCGATTCCGCTTTCCGGACGAGAGCTAACTATTATTTGTAGCTCTCCGTATTTCTCACTGAACTCATCAAGCTCACAAATAATTTCTTGAACGCGTTTAAGGGGGATTTCATCGAAGCCATCAAGAAAAAGCACGATTTTTCCAGACTCACAAAAAATATTGAATAGATCCTCACTTATATCGAAGTACCAAGTTGAAATAGTTCGAATAAGTGCCGACCTAATTCCTTCATTTTCTTTTAATCGTCTTAGTTCAAAAAATACGGGAATTCTTTCCCCTATTTGCGTTTCTTGAGAAGTCATGTATCTCATAAAAATTGACTTTCCTTGCCCTGCTGTCCCCTGAACTACAGAATTTCTTTCGGTTATTTGTTTAATATGGGATACATCTATCACTGTACCATTTTTTAAAATTCTTGATGGATAGTAAAAAGTTTTTAGATTTATTGCAGAGTCTCCTTTGTAGATTGTTTTTACATTTTGAATGTTAATAATGCTTTTTGATAGCTTTTTTATATTTGTCTGAGTCTTTAGTTTTTCTATTCCAAGCCCTGTTTTTCCCTTTGCAAAACTATATATATCATTTATCGGGTTTTGTAGAAGTCGTAAAGCCGTTGTTGCTGTTAAATCAACCATTTTTAATCCCCCTTTTCAATATTGGCCCTCTCCTTTTTTGCAAGGAGAGGGCTTTTATTACATTAAACGGTCTTACACACGCTCGATAATGGTCGAGATACCCTGACCCAGACCGATACACATCGTGGCTAGGCCAATCTGCGTATCTTGCTGTTCCATCACGTTCAGCAACGTCGTGGTAATCCGAGCACCAGAACAACCCAGCGGGTGACCCAACGCAATCGCACCACCGTTTAGATTGATCTTGTCCATCTTGTCCAAGATCCCCAAACCTTTCAACACTGACATCCCCTGAGCAGCAAACGCTTCGTTCAGCTCAATAGTCTGCATATCGTCGATGGTCAAGCCAGCACGCTTCAACGCTTTTTGGGTGGCTGGTACTGGACCATAACCCATGATCGCCGCATCACAGCCCGCAACTGCCATTGAGCGAATCACCGCGCGTGGCTTCAAGCCCAAGGCTTGCGCACGTTCAGCACTCATTAGCAGCATCGCTGACGCACCATCTGACAATGCAGATGAAGTCGCCGCAGTCACAGTACCACCTTTAGGATCAAAGGCAGGACGCAGCGCAGCAAACGCCTCAAGGTTGGCATCTGGACGAATCACTTCGTCGATGTCGCACAACACTTTAAAGCCGTTGGCATCATGGCCTTCAACACCGATCACTTCATTTTTGAAGCGGCCTTCTTGTGTGGCTGCCCACGCCCGACGGTGCGACTCTACGCCGAACTCGTCTTGCATTTCGCGGCTGATGCCGTTCATGCGGCCCAGCATTTCAGCGGTCAAGCCCATCATGTTCGAGGCTTTGGCGTAGTATTTTGAGGCAGCAGGGTTTAAGTCGATGCCGTGCATCATGCCGACGTGACCCATATGCTCGACACCACCGATGATAAAAATATCACCTTGGCCGGTCGCAATTTGTGCCGCTGCGGTATGAATCGCTTGCATGGATGAGCCACACAGACGGTTGACGGTTTGACCGGCAACAGTCTTCGGCAATTCGGCCAACAGCGCGATGTTACGCGCGATGTTCATGCCTTGCTCGAGGGTTTGGTTGACACAGCCCCAGATCACATCTTCAACTTCGTTGGTGTCAAAGTCGTTACGCTTCACCAGTGCGCGTACCAGTTCGGCAGACAGATTGTCAGCGCGGACATTGCGGAACATGCCGTTTTTGGTGCGACCCATGGCGGAGCGAACGCCATCGACGATAACCACGTCGCGTGGGTTTAAAGTTGCCATTGTGTTAGCTCCTTAACCGTAGAATTTTTTGTTGGCGGCAGCCATGTCACGCAGCATTTGCGGCGCTTCATAGGCTTTGCCCAGATGGGCGTATTGATCGCATTTGGCGACAAATTCGGCGACACCGACTTGGTCGATATGACGGCATGGCCCACCACGGAATGGAGGGAAGCCTACGCCCATGATCATCGCCATGTCGGCTTCGTTCGGGGTTGCGACGATTTTGTCTTCAAGGCAGCGCACGGTTTCGTTACAGAAGGCAATCATCATACGGTCGATGATTTCTTGGGTATCGAATTCGCGTTTTTCGCCAGTGACCATCGGTGCAATCAGCTCATAGCTGGTTGGATCAACGGTTTTGGCTTTTTTGCCTTTCTTGTCCAATGCGTAGACATAGAAGCCTTTGTCATTTTTTTGACCAAGACGCTTATTGTCATACATGATTTCAATCGCGCCTTTGTAGTCAGGCTTCATGCGATCTGGGAAACCTTCCGCCATCACATGTGCGCCGTGTACGCCGGTGTCGATACCGACCACGTCGATCAGGTAGGCAGGGCCCATCGGCCAGCCAAATTTTTCCATGACTTTATCGACTTGTTGGAAGTCCGCACCGTCTTTCAGCAACAGATCAAACGCGCCAAAGTAAGGGAACAACACACGGTTGACCAAGAAGCCGGGGCAGTCGTTGACCACGACAGGCACTTTGCCCATTTTTTGGGCGAGGGCAACGGTGGTGGCAATCGCTTGATCAGATGACTTCGCGCCACGGATGACTTCAACCAGCGGCATCATATGCACAGGGTTAAAGAAGTGCATGCCGACGAAGTTTTCTGGGCGTTGCAGGCTCTCGGCCAGTGAGGTGATCGAGATGGTCGAGGTGTTCGACGCGATGATCGCGTTTTCACCGACTGACTTCTCAGCATCGGCCAACACGGCTTTTTTGATTTTTGGGTTTTCGGTAACCGCTTCGATGACAATTTCGACCTCTTTAAAGTCGCCATAACCCAGCGTTGGGCGAATCGATGACAAGACTTTACCCATTTGATCTGGGGTCATTTTCTTGCGTTCGACTTGCTTCGACAGCAGCTTGGTGGCTTCGTTCATGCCGAGAGCCAACTGTGCATTACCGATGTCTTTCATGATAATCGGCGTACCTTTGCTGGCCGACTGGTAGGCGATACCGCCACCCATGATGCCTGCACCGAGTACCGCTGCTTGGCTGATTGGGTGGGCGATTTTTTCCCACTTTTTCGCCATTTTTTTGACGACTTGGTCATTGATAAACAGACCAATCAACGCACCTGCTTGTGGCGTGACCGCAGCTTTGGCGAAGTATTGTGCTTCGACTTTCAGCGCGTCATCACGGTTTAGCGAGACATGCGCCTGCATGGCTTCGAGCGCAAGTTTAGGCGCTGGATAGTTTGGACCGGCTTTGCCCAAGATGAAGCCTTTGGCGCTGTTGAACGCCATCATTTGTTCCATCATGTTCAGTTTGACTGGCTCAAGCTTCTCTTGACGCTTGACTTTCCAGTCCAGACGACCGGCGTTGGCTTGCTTGATGATGCTGATGGCAGCCTCAAGCAGCTGTTCTGGGGCGACCACGGCATCGACTGCACCGACTTTTAGGGCGGCGTCAGGACGTTGTTCGCTACCACCAGCAATCCACTCCAGTGCGTTATCGACACCGATCACGCGGGGCAGGCGGACGCTACCGCCAAAACCAGGGAACAGGCCGAGTTTGACTTCTGGCAGACCGACTTTGGCTGCGGTGGACATGACACGATAGTCACAGACCAAACACATTTCAAAACCACCGCCGAGTGCGATGCCATTGATGGCGGCAACGGTTGGCACTGGCAGGTCTTCAAAACCACTAAAAATCGCATTGACTGGACCTAGCCAATCAGCAATTGCGGCTTCACCTTGCGCGAAGTTGTCACCGAATTCGGTGATGTCTGCACCGACGATAAACACCGGTTTGCCAGAGGTGACCACCACGCCGGTGATGTCGCTGTGGGCTTTGATCGCGTCGGTCGCGGCTTTAAGATCTTCGACGGTGGCGCGATTGAATTTATTGACCGATTCGCCTTGTAGGTCGAAACGAAGTTCTGCGATTCCATCCGAAAGCATTTGGACGGTAATGGCATTGCCAGAGTGGATCATGCCTTTGATCTCCTGTTGGGAGGACTGTGATTAAATGGAAAAATTCCCTACGATGCGCGTAACGACACACGCAGCTACACCTGATGAGGAACTTACCAACAAACGTGCCCAAGTGTAAGGCAACTGCTGTGACAAGTCACAGCACCAAAGCCGCTTGTGGGTGACGGATTAGTCATAGATTGTATCTTTGTTTGAAATTTCTAGGGCGGGCAGCGCGATTCACCAAATTTTGGCCAAAAAAAACCTCATACCCAAGGGCATGAGGAGTACGGACGAGCCGTAGAAACTGATATGCAGTATTCGGGACGCAGTATAGCAGCTTTTCGGCACAGATGTTGGATTATGATCATGAATTATTAAATATCGCGTGGTTTGACCGATCAGTAACGCACGGTAAGCCGATTTGTACAGTTTCGCCCTTGTTCAATCTTGCGTAGACACGGCATATTGCCGGTGCATTGAGGAGCGGTATGTTGATGACAGGTGTTGGCTATTCAACCACACCTCTTTAATATACAGTTGTGCATTGGGTTGGACGATCACCAGACTACTTTTTTGTGAGGCTGTACACATGAGCTTAAAATCGTTACCTGCCGAGGCCAAACTTGCGTTGAATGGTACATTATTGGTTGCCAACACGGTGACACTCGCCCCTTTTTTGTTCAGTACGGCGTTTTTACGCGCATTGCCGAATCAAGGCTTACAACACAGCAGTAAGCAGTGGGCGGTCAGTATTGCGGAACGATGGATTACCAATAATAACAGTATGCTAGATGCGACGCAGAACACACAGTATGAGATTCGCGGCCTTGAGCAGCTTGATCCACAACAGTCATACTTGCTGGTGTCCAATCATCAGAGTTGGACCGATATTATGGTGCTACAAAAAGTGCTGAACCGTCGCGTGCCGTTTACCCGCTTTTTTCTCAAGCAAGAGTTGATCTGGGTTCCGATTATGGGTGCGGCGTGGTGGGTGCTGGATTTTCCATTTATGAAGCGTTATAGCAAAGAAACGCTGGCCAAAAAACCGGAACTCAAAGGCAAGGACAAGCAGACTACGATTGATCGCTGTAAAAAGCTGCAAGGTACACCGGTCACCATCATGAATTTTTTGGAAGGGACGCGCTTTACACCCGTTAAGCATGATCAGCAAAAATCGCCTTATCAGCATCTACTCAAGCCGCGTTCGGCGGGGGCATCGTATGCGCTGAGCGTATTGGCGGACAGTCTGGATCGCTTATTAAATGTCACGATTGTCTATCCAGACGGCAAGAGTGGCTATTTAGACTTTTTGGCCGGTCGTACCCCGAAGATTATCGTGGATATTCAGGTACAAGAGATTCCGCGTCATCTACGCGATGGGGACTACGAAACACAGCCTGAGTTTCGGGCAAGTTTTCAGAATTGGGTGAATCAAATCTGGGCAGATAAAGACGCAACGATTGCGCGGATTTTGGCTGAAAAGTAGTTTGCTGGGCAACGTACCAAACCCAATTAGAAAACCAGCCGAGAAGGCTGGTTTTTTGTGATGGCTTATAACCACTGCTTTTTCGGGGCTTCTTCCTCGTCTTCGACCAGTTTAAAGCCACTGCTGCTACTGGCCTCACTGTGTTCGCCGCGTTTGCTTTTCAGTTTAATCTGTAGCCGTAGTTCATTGGCGGAGTCGGAGTTACGGATCGCTTCTTCATAGCCGATTTGACCACTGTCATATAGGTCGAACAACGCCTGATCAAAGGTCTGCATACCGAGTTCACGCGACTTGGTCATCATTTCTTTTAAGACGTGGAAATTACCTTTGAGGATATTTTCGGCGATGATCGGCGTATTCAATAAAATTTCAATCGCGGCGCGACGGCCTTTGCCATCCATCGTACGCACCAAACGCTGTGACACAATTGAACGTAGATTCGAGGATAAATCCATCAGCAATTGATTGCGGCGTTCTTCAGGGAAAAAGTTAATAATCCGGTCGATGGCTTGGTTGGCGTTGTTGGCGTGCAGCGTACCAAGGCACAAGTGACCGGTTTCAGCAAAGGCAATCGCGTGTTCCATCGTCTCAGTATCACGAATTTCACCGATCAAAATCACGTCGGGTGCTTGGCGTAGCGTGTTCTTCAGTGCCGCATGCCATGAGTGGGTATCCACGCCGACTTCACGGTGGGTGATCAGGCTATTTTTATTTTTATGCACATACTCGACCGGATCTTCGACAGTGATGATATGACCGGCAGATTTTTCGTTACGGTGGTCGATCATCGCAGCCAGTGTGGTCGATTTACCCGAACCCGTCGCGCCGACCACCAGCACCAGCCCGCGCTTGGTCATCACCACATCTTTCAGCACTTCGGGCAGTTTAAGCTGTTCAAAATTGGGAATGTCAGCGGCAATCGTCCGAATCACCATGCCGACTTGCAGTTGTTGCATGAACACATTAACCCGAAAGCGGCAGACATTTGGCAATGAAATCGCAAAATTACATTCAAAAGTGTCTTCAAACTCTTTGGCTTGTCGCTCATTCATCAGGCTATAGGCCAAGCGTTTGGTCATTTCTTCGGTCAGCCGCTGTTGACTCATCGGCTTCATGCTGCCTTGGTATTTAATACTCGGCGGAAAATCGACCGAAATGAATAAATCTGAGCCACCAATTTCATGCATTTTGGTCAGCATTTTATTCATGTATTGACGAATGTCTTCGGGGGGCTGCGTGTTTGACATGGGAATCCTTCCATGGGATTTAAGGCTAAAAAAATGAGACGATTCAGCCAGATTGCCGCGCACCGGTCGATCGGGCAGCGTTTGCCGCTGTTGCGATGAGTCCAGTACGCAGTGCTGATGTCGTTGCTCAGAATCATGCGTTTGATTGGCTTTTGATGCAAGGGTTTAGCACAAAACTGTGCTAGTTTTTCAGTCTGACCAGCCACATATTGCACAGATGACCGATTCTACGCCCAAGCTGTCTGCCAGCCACGATGCCGATATGATTCGCACCCATATTAAAGCGATTCTAGCGACCTTGCCGAATCAGCCTGGTGTGTACCGGATGTTGGCCGCCGACGGTGAGCTGTTGTATATCGGCAAAGCCAAAAACCTAAAAAATCGGGTGTCGAGTTATTTTGTTAAAACCATCGAACACCCGAAAACGCGCGCACTCGTCGCACGCATTCGGCATATCGACACCATCGTCACCCGCAGTGAAACCGAAGCACTGTTACTTGAGCAAAACCTGATTAAGCAGCACAAGCCGCCATATAACATCCTGATGCGCGATGATAAATCCTATCTGTATGTGTATCTGTCGGCGGATCAACCGTACCCGCGCCTTGCGGTGGGGCGCGGCAAACGCAATCACCAGACTGGCAAGGTATTTGGCCCGTACCCGAGTGCGACCAGTGCCAAAGACACGCTGTTATTGCTACAAAAAATGTTTATGTTGCGTCAATGCGACAATCGGTTTTTTGCCCAGCGCACGCGGCCATGCTTGGAATACCAGATCAAACGCTGCCGTGCGCCGTGTGTCGGGCTGGTGTCGCCAGACGAATACGCTAAAGACGTGGAACACACCATTAAATTTTTAAAAGGTGAAACCGGCGAACTCGACCAAAAGCTAATCCGGATGATGGAGCAGGCATCGGAGCAGTTGGCGTTTGAGCAGGCCGCGTTGTATCGCGATCAACTGAGTATGTTGCGCGATATTCAGGCGCAGCAGGCGGTGTATACCGCACGCGGTGAGGCGGATATTTTGGCGATTGCCCAGCAAGCCGGTGTGGTTTGCATTCAAGTGATGAATGTGCGCGGTGGGCGGCTGCTCGGCGGCAAGAGTTTTTTTCCTGATCTACAGATGTCGGCGGATGCCGATGGCGCAGGCGCGGTACTGTCGGAATTTATGGCCTCGTTTTATTTTCAGTTTGCCGATGATCTGCCAGAAGAGCTGATCATTAATGCCGAACTACCGGATCAGGCGGCCTTACAAGCGGCGTTGTCAGAGCAGTTTCAACAAAAACTCCAAATCAAAACCCGTGTGCGCGAGACCCGTGCCGAGTGGTTACAACTGGCGGTACTCAACGCCGAAGGCGCACTCAAGGCCAAACTATCCAACCACCTTGAGATCAAACAACGCTATCAGGTGTTGCAGCAGATTCTTGGGCAGCCGGTGGATCGGATTGAGTGTTTTGACATCAGTCATA
>OGCL01003072.1_pt1 | contig 10427 bp, 10 predicted proteins | sample 1570041 | NCBI WGS metagenome assembly OGCL01 (sample SAMN06266162, study PRJEB24511) | hot springs metagenome | isolation source: Hot spring water | place: South Africa: Limpopo | collected 2015-06-22 | reverse complement strand
ATCTTTGGAGGGGTAATAGTTGGGAAGTTGATGGGTCTCCTGCCAATTTGGCCCGCTCATTTTAAAATAACTCCAGTTATGGGGTTTTGGATTTGAGCCATCTGCAGGGTAATAATAAGTAGACCAGTCATAACAATTTCCCGTCCCAACCCGTAACCATTTCGTCCAGCGATTGGCATTAGGCGGAAAGTTATCCGAGCCAAACTCTTCTGGACAGCTGGTTCCGCTAAATTCCAGCCACTGATACTCCGTCCACATTGGACCAAACCCTCCTGGTACTTCTGGCACATGGTAAGGACCTTGACAAGCCCAGTTTCCAGGATTGGCAATCTGGTCAGGGTCAGCAGAGTCGAACGTCTTATAGGTCCCCCAGTTCTTTGAAAAATGTGCATCGCAGGAGATGGGATTATTATTCGGACGGTTGACATAACGCCAGGTGGTCTCATAATGGTCATGGGAATCAGACTCATAGTAGTAAGTATACCAGTTATACTCTGCATTATAAACGATGCTTGTGACTCGGTATCTTAGGGTTCCCACATATGTTCCTGGGCTAAGTGAACCAAGAGGATTCATGGGAGGGACCGAGATGCTGTTATTTGCCGGGGAATTGTGAAAAGTATGGTCAGTACGGAAAAACTCATACCCGACAGACACCCCGGTATGGGTTGTTCCGAATTCATCCTTAAATTCATTCGATTTGTTAGATATTCTACTGTTTGAATGCTTGTAATTGTTAAATCTCCAGTATCGTTTTTGCCAATACCAGTATTCGGAAGCAGGTGCTGTATAATTCCAGCGGTCCCTTTTATAGTACCCCCTCACCTTAGCGGTTTTGAATTGGGCATAAGTCGCAAATCCTAAATTCACTCTATCCTTAACAACATCCTGAATGACCTCCTTCAATGCAAGTTTAGCCTGGTAGAGTTTGCTAAAGGGATGGTTGGCGCCACCCTCAAAGTTATAAAAGGTAAACCCGGTATCGCAACGCAATGGAGAACCATACGGCGCCCCGCTATTTGTCGTCTGCAACCTACCGAATGAATCTACACAAATATTACTCGAGGTAGCATCCCCCTGATCGGGCCTTTTATCCATGGAGCTGGAGGTGTCGAAGATGATCATGACATTTGGTGTTTTGACCTGGAAGAGATCTTCCTGTGCAAAAGTCAGAACAGGGAATAAAAGTATAAAGGATAAAAACGAAATCCTAATAATCCTAAATCTGTAACTCCCGAAAAGTCGGGAGTCCAGTAATCTAAAAAACCTCTGGAATCCTGCTTTCGCAGGAATATCTTTTTTAGGACCAGTTAGAATAGATGGAATAAGTCTGCTCATCTTCTTCTCCCCTATGGCCTCATCAATTATACTTTTTAATTTCTGCAACATTTCCCCCGCCGCTGGGATCAATCTCCTCAATCGTTTCTACCGAAACCCTTCCTGAAAATGGAAAATTGGGAGCCACGCCTTCTGAAATGACACGAAACACCATATAGGGGGTCCCGCCTCGATTGATCTCTCCGAGGTAGGTTGCGGTAATATTATAAGTAATATTACTTCCGGGGATGGTATCGGAGTAGGAGGTGATGGACCGATCCAATATCTGGTCCCGAATACCTCGGTGATCAAGCAGACTCATGGTTGCCTTGAAGTCTTCAATGCCTCCATCCCCGCCATAAAAAGCAGTATTATAGATCCTCTGATTTCCGGAGATGCTCGATTCAAATACAGTCGTATTGATTGCGTTAATCCCGATGATTGTCAGGATAAGGAGTATCAGTAGTGCAATCACTAAAGCCATTCCTTCCTGTTTTTTAAGTGAGATGGTTTTGTAAACAATCTGAAGAGGCCATTGCATGTCATTCCTACGTAAGCAGGAATCCAGTATTTTCAGGCAGTTAGAGTTTGTTGGATTCACGTTTTCACTGGAATGACGGCTTTTTTTGAATCCATCAAGAATGTTTTTCGCCATATTGAACTCCTCAATGGTTATGGAACTCCCATTCCCCTCCCCATGTTTCTCAGTTGAATGTTTGAAACGATCTGTCTTCGACGGAAGCCACCGTCACTGCTGTATGTGGGGTCAGGGTCTTTTGTTCTCGCCGTGATCGTCACCTGCAGGGAGACAGTGCTGTTGGGAATCAGGGTTTGAGCTCCCGTGGCATTAAAATACTGAAATTGGAGGCTTTCGATATTATCTGCCAAAGGTTGATTCCGACTCCCTGTAAATGCATCTCTCCTCAAAATGTTTTTATTATCCACATAATAACGGATGGCGTGAATTTTAAAGATGAAATGTCCAATCGGACTGGTCGGGGCCCGATCGAGCGTAAGCGTAGCCCCTGCTCTATTCTGTACAACAAAGCTTTCTTCTCCACCAATTGAAAGAAATTGGCTATTGACTCCATCGAATTCATTGGTTGCATGACTCAACGTAATGGACGGTACTCCCGGATTAAAAGAGACCACCGTAATGGGTGTTCCAGCATTGTTTCGTACCTGTTCAAACCCACCGATAATTATAATTTCATTCGCGTTTGTGGTGAGGACGTTTGAAAACACCTTACCTGAAACATCTATAGGTAAGAGTTGGCTGACGTAGGTCCCTGAAGATTCGTCAAAAGAGACGATCCTACCAAAATTGACCATTCGGATCTCCCTCATCATCATATTGATGGCAGACCTCACGTTCTGCTGCATCTCTACCACCTGATCCTGAACCACATAGGATCGCTGGGTGGAAATAAAGGTTCGGTAGATTCCAGCAATGAGAATGGCGCTGATCAATAAGGCCACTAATAACTCGATTAAAGTAACTCCTCTTCTATTCAATTGGATTCCTCTTATGAGAATAGGTCTTACCTAAGCGGGTGATTTGTAGCGCAAGGCTTTAGCCTTGCTTGCCTGCCACAGCCAGAAATCAGAAGCAACCTTAAAGGGTTGCGTTACAATGAAATTTAAAAAAATCGTTCAATTTAGGTTTTAATTCCGCTCGCTCCAGAGAATTCCACTCACCATTCGCCTCGGTTGCGAGTCGATGCGACCTGAGGTTCTCGAAGGGCAGTTTGCTATTTGGAGCGCAACACCTAAGGCGATTTGACAGTTGAAAACGAGACGCTATGCTCTGATGTATCTCTCCAGGTTATCGTAACCCGTATAACCCGGCTATCTGTAAGGACAGGGTGCGCCTCAACGGTATAATTCCTCGTAAAATTAGTTCCGCGGACTGGAATGATACCATCGTCATGAACCCCAAGGCTGAAAGTATTGGTGTCTTGATTTAAGGGGATGGCCTTCAACTCTTCCAGGCGATCCTGGCCCAGGATAGAAGCTTGCATGACATTATCTGAAAAGAAGTTGCCTCTAATCGAAGTCATTTGCATGCCGGCAATGGCAAGGATTCCGACGGCTAAAATGACCAAGCCGATAAGGATTTCAAGAAGTGAAAACCCTTTGCTGTTCATGTGAATATTTCTCCTGCCCGTGGTGTAGGGGAAATCCATAAACATCCCCTATTTATAGCGGTGGATTGACTGCTATTCTACCTGTCGATGTGGTGAGCGAGATCGTTCTCTCGCTCCCTTTTGTGTTCCTTAAGGTCAGACTTCCCGTTGACGCCGTAGAATTGGGATTGAATAAGAACCGGCTATTAGGAGGAAAAGAAGTGAACTGAATACCTGCGGGGAGTTCTTGGAGCGTTCCGTCAGCTACCCAACCGGCTGTTGTCTGATACTCTAAGATAAAGGTGTTGGCATTTGGAAATCTAACTCGATAATCGGTATTCACTGAAACTGCCTTCATCTGGGCTGTTCTTAAGGTGGAAACTACATCTCGGGTGGCTCCTCTCAGTCGGTAGGTCGGTATCCATGCTCCTATATTGGGGGCGAGCAATGTCGCTCCAATAGCAATGATCACCATAACGATGATCAATTCAAGTAAGGTAACGCCCCTTTTATTCATAATAAAATTAATTATTTAGCAAATTACGTGCCATCTTTTCTGTTTATATACTTATGTAAAATCAAATGGTTATATTTTATTTTTTTGATAAAACCTACAAAAGTTCCAAAATTTTTGCATCAGATATGCACTTTTTTCATAGCCAATTGTTTTCAATTAAACCCCCGTATATCCCGCCATGAAGTACAGGGTTTTCATTCTCTTGGCATTCTCGAAACTCCTATTAAAACTTTTGTTCTTTTGGAATTATTGGTAAAGGTCGGGTATTGATCATCCGGGTGGCCGGAAATCTACAGTCAAAAGATATCTCTGGATTGCTTTCGCTCCTTCGTTATCAGAAACTTCAATCTCAATTTGATGTGCTCCTTTATCTTCTTTTCGTATTTCCCATTGGATAAGGCCTGTATTTTTATCTATCTTCATCCCTTTTGGGGCGGATTTCAGCAAAAAGGTCAAAGGATCATTGTCTGGGTCATTCGCTCTCACCTGATAAAGATAGGTTGTTTTTTCGACGGAAGTTGGGGGTGAAGAAAGAATCATGGGAGGACTATTGGATATGATCACCCTTTCGGATTTTTTGGAGGTTCCCGAAGCTTCCCGATCATCAGGAGTTACAGTCACGATGACGATATCCCCCTTTTTGAAACGAATTCTGGGGAGCTGTTCCTTAACTTCCTCGTTTAATACCTCTCCGTTGACTTCCCATTGGTAAGTGAAATAGATGAAATCTCCATCAGGGTCGTTTGCTTTAATGACCACTTTCAAATCTTCACTCGATGAGGCAATCTTGGGCTCAATCCTCACCTCTTGAATGATAGGTGGAGCATTAAGGATGATCACCGAAGCAGAAAGAAATGGTCTCCCTTCTTCTTTTCCATCAGAGGGAACGACCCTTACGCGAAGGATGTCCCCTTTTTTAAATGTCCCTCTTTTTAACGTAGGTCGGTTTTCTCCTACCATCTCCGAATCGTTTTTAATCCACTGGTAGCGATAGGTAATAGGGTCCTGTTCAGTATCTTTGCTCTCAATAGCCACAACGAGGTCACTTTCCCCGCTCGGATTTTCTGGCAAGACTTTTGCCGAGACAATCACAGGGGGAGAATTCGATTTTACTTGCGATTCCTCTCTTCCGGGTCCTCCGCATGAAAGGATTCCAAGGAATAGGAGAGAAACCAACAGGAGCGTAATGATATTCTTCAACATGGGATTCCTCCTACAGATACTTTATACGCATGATCAGGAGAAATGTCAAAAGCAAACTGATGGAAATAAACGTTTATTGGTTACGAGACACGTATCGAATTGAGAAACCTGAAACTTCGATCAAAACTCGAGCTTTTCATTTCGATGGACAAGCATCAATACTATTTCGACAACGATAACCGTTACCTTCTAACCATCAACCCTCTAAGATCCCATAATCCTTGATCTTATAAAGAAGAGCACGGTGACTGATCTCGAGCAGTCGGGCTGCCTGCGTGTGATTCCCTTTGGTCTTTTTTAAGGCTTTCCTGATCAATGCTATCTCCAATACCTTGGAGGCTTTTTTAATCGAATATTCTTCTTCAGCCATTGGGACCATCGGAACTTCGTTTTGGAAGTTTTGTATCTCAAATGGCAAGTGGTCTAACTCGATTTTCGTTCCGTCGGTTAATACCGCAGCCCTCTCGATTGTATTTTCAAGCTCCCTCACATTTCCGGACCATCTATAATTCATCAACACCTCAAGGGCTTTCGAATCAACCTCTTTCACATTCTTATTCAGGGTTTGATTGTGCTTATTGATAAAATACTGAATCAGAAGGGGGATATCCTCCTTTCTCTCACGAAGTGGTGGAATGGATAATTGGAGGACATTTAACCGATAGAACAGATCCTCCCTGAACCTCCCTTCGCTCACCTCTTTGGCCAGGTCTTTTACGGTTGCAGCTATAATTCGTACATCCACCTGAATGGATTTTGATTCACCCACTCTTCGGATCTCTCCCTCCTGAAGCACCCGGAGAAGTTTAACCTGAAGCTGGGAGGGTAATTCCCCTATTTCGTCTAAGAAGATGGTTCCTTCATCTGCTTCTTCAAAAAGCCCTTTCTTGGTCCGGATGGCATCGGTAAAAGCCCCTTTCACGTGGCCAAACAGTTCACTTTCGAGAAGATTTTCTGGAATGGCGCCGCAATTGACTGGAACGAAGAGGTTTTTAGCACGGTCACTATGATAATGGATGGCTTTTGCAATTAATTCCTTTCCGGTTCCACTCTCTCCGGTGATGAGGATGGTGGATTTATATGGAGCAACCTTTCGGATGATTTCAAAGATCTTGTTCATCTTATCATTCTTGCTCACGATGTTTTCGAAACTGTACTCCTTTTTTACCTCCTTTTTAAGAAGTTCATTTTCTTTTCTGAGACGTTCTCTTTCTTCAGCCTTTTTCAAGGTGAGAACAATCTCATCTGGCTTGAAGGGCTTCGAAATGTAGTCGTAGGCCCCTAATTTCATGGCTTCAATGGCAGTATCAATGGTTCCATAGGCCGACATCATGATAATGGGAACATCCACCCCAACTTTTTTGGATTCCTGCAAGAATTCAAGCCCATCCATCTGAGGCATGCGGATATCGCAGAGGACGTGGTCGAACTCAGCACTGGAGACTTTACTCAACCCTTCCTCACCGTTGGCTGCACCTTCCACCTCATACCCTTCCTTCTTCAGGATGACGGTCAATATATTTCTAAAACTCTCCTCATCATCCACGATGAGTATGCGTTTGGGAATCATCTGAACCTCCCTTGAGACATTTATCGTTGTTGAAACCCGTATCGAAACTCGATACTCGTTTATTGAGACTTGTGCTTAACCTTAAAACCTATCTTTCCTTAAAGCCCTTCCAGGAAATGGAGAGTTTATATAATTGCCTGCTTGATTTATCATAAAGATCAATTCGTTTTTCACATATTTTAGGGTCGACATAATTCAAATACAGAACATGGGTATGGCTTAGGGAAACAATCATTTCGTTACTTTCTGCCATGGCATCATCTAAGTATTTTTGAAATCCCTTCTTTTAATGTTTTTTCGAATAACTTTCAGCTACAAGACGAGGTATTGCCTTCACCGATCGACGCATTTGGTCTGCTAAATCATTCTGCTCATATTTGGGTAGATTAGGAACAATCTTACTTATCACTTCAATAGAAGCAGCGTATGTATTTTGATATACCTCTAACTCTCTAAAACTCCTTATGGGGGTTTTCATTGAAGTCTTTCCCTACATCTCCTTTTTTACCAAGAACACTCTCGCTTATCTCAATTGCTGAGGTTCAAGAGTTTTTTGATCAAGCTTCGAGTTTCCCGCTTCTTGATTCGAAACGAGCATCCTCACCAATAAACGAAACCTTTTAAAATTGGTTATCGTTGTCGCAACTCGTATCGAGGCTCGTTTGTCGGGGCTGGAGGTTCGATCTTGCTTTTAATGGGCTTCAAGCATCGTCCCTCGAGTTTCGATACGAGCCTCGTCACCGTGAGACGATTTCCATTTTCATTGTGCGACAGGAAAGTATATCTCAAAGGACGTTCCTTTTCCTTCTTCACTTTTAACCTTGACCTCCCCCCCTAGGGACTCGATGATTCGTAGCGAAATGGATAAACCAAGCCCTGTTCCCTTATCTGGATCCTTGGTCGTGAAGAAAGGATCAAAAATCTTCTCCAAGTCATCTTCTTTAATTCCAACCCCGGTATCGGTTATGGCGACTCGAATCAATCGATCCCCCTTAGAAAATTTTGAAAAAAATAGTGAAAAGGGGTTCGGGGTACGTAAGTGGGAATAGTTCATGCCCTGTGGATCGTCCTTCCGCCTCGGAAAATAGGGAGCTCGAAGATCTTCTTTTTCTTCGCTTCTAACCACGAAATCTTCTGTTTCAATACCCAACACCCCGCCATTGGGCATTGCATCAACAGCATTGAGAATTATATTGATAAAAACCTGGGATAGGAGCGATTCATTCCCTTGGATAGGAGGTAAATGGGGTTTTAGGAAAAGACGGGTTTCAATATGCTTAAAACTTTTCTGGTAGGAGAGCAGAGAGAGGGCGTCTTCAATCACCTTATTGATTTCAATTTTTTGAATATCTAACCTCGAGGGTCTTGCGAAATTAAGCAACTCCTTGACAATTCGGTTGATCCGTTCAATCTCTTTTTCTATCCTCTTTAAATAATCCCGGGCTTCTTCTCGGGTGGTATCCTCCCGGCTTAGAACACTTGTGTAGCCCAAAATCGAACCTAACGGATTTCCGACTTCATGAGCCACCCCGGCAGCAAACCGTCCGATCGATGCCAACTTCTCGGCCCGAATCAATTCTTCTTGAGCTTCCTTTAGCTTTTTGTTGGCCAGCTCCAGAGATTCGAGATGGGTTTCAATATTTTTCTGTTTCTCTTTTAGGTGTTCGGTCATCCGGTTAAATGAGGTAATCAATTGACCGATCTCGTTGGTTGCGGGTACTTCAATGGTCTGATTGAAATCTCCGTCACTGATTTTTTGGGTCAAACGAACCAAGTCCTTCAAGGGTTTGACGAGCACTCTCGAGAGCAAGAAACTTCCAAAGACGATCAATACGATGGAGTCTATGATGATTAAAATTAAAAACATCTTTTGATAATCAAATAACCGTCTCATCACATCCTCAGTGGACACTTCCATGAGGATGCCCCCAACCATTTTCCCGCGTATCCATAGGGGAGAGCCAATGATCAGCTTCTTGTAATTGGAGGAAAGAAGTCCCCCTTCCTCTTCTACCTCTGTATGAATGCTTCCTGTCTCCATCGCACGTTTTAGCAAAGCATGGTCATCTCTTTTTCCGATCCACTCGATGGGTTGAGCAGCCATTACTTTCTGCTCCTGGTCGGTAATGACTAAACGATACACACTCCGATCTTTCCCATATATTTCAATAAAATCCTGAATCTCCCTTCTAATAGACGAAGAGTTTAAATCCCACTCCCCTTTTGCTCTCAGGATAAACTCAACGATCGTTTGAAAATCCAGAACCATGTTTTCACAATTTCGAATTTTGGCCTGAAGGATATTTTTCTCATTGGCCCTGGATGTGGTAAACCCTATCAGAAAGATGGCAGCCAGCATCAGAAGGGAGATATTAATGATGACTTCCGCCCTGAGGTTGATATTTAATCGCTTAAATAGCCAAGATGATTTTTGCATTTTTATTAAACGAAAAGATTACGTCTTACGTGGTCGAAGTTGGTGTCGATGCCCGATTTTCGAAACTGGAGGCTCGGATTTTTATCGAGCTTCGAGTATCCTGCTTCGATACGAGCGTCGTCACCGATTAACGATTACCTTCTATTTAGAAACTATCCATTCAAATACAGATACCATCGTATCAGATCCTCTCCCCAAAAAAGGGAGAACACAGCTCCCAGAGAGAGAAAGGGACCAAAAGGAATGGCGTATTTAAAATCTTTCCCCCTGATGAGTATAACCGTGATGCCGATGAGCGATCCAATGAATGAACTCAAAAGGATGGTCAGGATAACCGCCTTCCAGCCCAGAAAAGCCCCGATCATGGCCAACAGCTTCACATCCCCTCCTCCCATCCCTTCTCTTTTAAAGAGCCAATGATAGACCGTGGCTACCAGATAAAGGCTTCCCCCGCCGGAAATAACACCAATCAAAGAGGCCCAAAAGGTAACCTGGGAAATCACCAACGGTCCGACCAGTCCAAGCGCCGATCCAAGAAGTCCGACCACAATGCCCGGGAGGGAAATCACGTCCGGAATGATCTGGTGATACAGGTCAATAACGGTAATGACGATGAGGGCGGCAACGAATACAAAATAGAAGAGATAACTGAGAGAGGGTCCGAATTTAATAAACAGCAGTAGCGAGCTTAAAGCGGTGATTCCTTCAACCAGAGGATATTGGACGGAGATCGGATCATGGCAATATCGGCATTTGGCTCTGAGGAGAATATAGCTTAAAATAGGGATGTTATCGTAAACCCGTATAGGGGTGTTGCATTTTGGGCAATGGGAACCCGGTCGAACAACAGACTCTCCCTTTGGCAATCTGCTGATACAGACGTTCAAAAAACTACCCACGATAGCCCCAAATATAATTGAAACAATTACCAGCATCTTTTATAGTCCCTTTCTGGATTCTCATTCTGGATCCATATACCAAGTTTATGGAATGATGGAATGATGGAATATTGGAATAATGGGTGGAAAATAAACGGCCGAACATCCCACCCTTTACTGCCTTTTTTCATCCTTCTTTTCTCCGTATTTAAATGTTTATTCCGGGGGAAAGCTGTCTTCCCATTTGCCAAACTTTTGCTTCCGCTGAAGAGATTCAATTAGTTTAAGCAATTGATTCTCGACCTTGTAATGCAATTTGTCTAATCCGAAGTTCCTCCGCTATCAAGAAAGTAACTTACTGATCTCCATACTGTTTTAG
>OGCL01003071.1_pt1 | contig 10430 bp, 7 predicted proteins | sample 1570041 | NCBI WGS metagenome assembly OGCL01 (sample SAMN06266162, study PRJEB24511) | hot springs metagenome | isolation source: Hot spring water | place: South Africa: Limpopo | collected 2015-06-22 | reverse complement strand
CCGCTGCAGCCGTGGTGTTCGCCCCGTTGCAATCGAGCATGACCGAACTGGTGAGTCCGTATGTGGGAAGGAGATGCTTCTTCACCTCGGCCAGAATCGACTCGCCAGCGGCCATATCCGACCCGCCGATGAAAATGGCGGTGCGATGCAAATCCTTCGGACTGCGCGTGAAAATGCAGCCATGCACCAACGGCATCACATTCGTGGGGTGTATCCCGCCGTAGCTGAAGATCTGTTGTACGCCGGTATCAACCGCGACGACCCGATCGAGGGGCCGGAGATGTCGCTGGACCCGCTCTACGACCTCTTCCGCCACGAGGCGACGGTCAAGGTCTTCCACGCCGCCCGGCAGGACCTGGAAATCTTCTTCGTCGAGGGCGGGGTGTTCCCCAAGCCCCTTTTCGACACCCAGATTGCCGCCATGGTCTGCGGCTTCGGCGAACAGGTGGGCTACGAGACGCTGGTCAAGCGCATCGCCCGCGCCGGGATCGACAAGACCTCGCGCTTCACCGACTGGTCGCGCCGGCCGCTGAACGAAGCCCAGCTCGTCTATGCCGAGGCCGACGTCACCCATCTGCGCGACATCTACCGGGCCTTGAAGGCCGATCTCGAACAGACCGGCCGCGAGAGCTGGGTCGCCGAGGAAATGGCGGTCCTCAATTCCCCGGCCACCTATGAGGTGAAGCCCGAGAATGCCTGGCAGCGCCTCAAGGGCCGCATCCGCAAGCCGAAGGAACTCGCCGTGCTGATGGAGCTGGCAGCCTGGCGCGAGCGCGAGGCGCAGCACCGCGACGTGCCGCGCCAGCGCGTGCTCAAGGATGATGCGCTGATGGACATCGTCCAGCGCGCGCCGCGTTCGGTCGAAGCCCTAGCGGAGCTGCGCTCAGTGCCCAACGGTTTCGAGCGGTCCCGCTCGGGCGGCGAGGTCCTGGCGGCGATCGAACGCGGGCTCGCGCTCGATCCCAAGACCCTGCCCCGGCTGGAGCGCGAACGCGGCCGCGGCGGCAATGGCGCGGTGCTCGACCTCCTCAAGGTCCTCCTCAAGGCGGTGGCCGAGGCGGAGCGCGTCGCGCCCAAGATCATCGCGTCCAGCGATGATCTCGAAGCCATCGCCGCCGATGACGAGGCCGACGTTCCCGCGCTGCAGGGCTGGCGACGCGGCGTGTTCGGAGAGAAGGCTCTGGCGCTCAAGAGCGGCGAACTCGGGCTGCGCATCGAGCGCGGCCGGGTCGTTGTCGGCTGAGCGGCGGGCTCAGACGCGGGCGATCTCCCAATCGCGGCCGAGCAGCTTGGCGAGCTGCTTCAGGCGGCCGATGACGCGGTCGCTGGCCAGCGGCGCCAGATCGTCGGGCAGCCGCAGCACCAGGCGCCCATCGACGCAGGTCGCGGGCATGCGCGGCAGCAGTCCCGCCATGCCGGCCGAGAGCAGATAGGCGACGCGGAAGATCGCCGCGAGCAGCACAGCACGCTCGAGGATCGGCGGCGGCAGCAACGCCCGCAACCCGCTGGCTGCGGGAGAGTCGGATTTCAGCCCGGCGTATCGATGGAAGATCGCCAACGCCAGGAAGGCGCGACCGACATGGTCGATGCCGGTGAAATAGGCATGGGCGATGACATTCATGCTCTGCTCGCCGCGGTAATCGGGATGGGCGCGCCAGCCGATGTCCGAGAGCAGGCAGACGGATTCGATCAGCCGCGGCGACGGCTCGTCTCCGGGCAGCCCCGCCGTCTCGAGGATGGCGCGGCTCCAGGCGATCAGCTCGGCCGCATGGCGCGGGTCGCGGGCGCGCAGATGGTTGTAGTCGCGGGCGGCGCGCAAGAGCGGGTCGGCGGCGCGCTCTTCGTCGGAAAGCTGTTCGTGCAACAGCCCCTCGCGGACGCCCTGCGCCGAGATGATGACGGCGCGGGGCTTGCCGCGCTTGATCAGTTCGTCCAGCACCAGCGCGCCATAGGCCAGCAAGGGGCGCCGCGCCGAGGAAACGGCATCGATCGCGTCGAGCCCCGTCAGGTCGGCCTTCTCGACCAGCTTGACGAAATCGGCCACGTCCTTCGCCGGCAGCGTGTAGCCATGCATGACATTGAGCGGATAGTGGACCTGATGCTGGTGGAGCGTCGCCAGCGCGCGCCAGGTGCCGCCGACGGCATAGAAGTCGCGCCCCTTCATCGCCTCGATCTGCGGCAGCTTGTCGAGTTCGTCCTTGACGATCTTCTCAGCCGCCTTGAGCGAGTTCTTGGAGCGGTCCAGCAAGGCGAGGCCGCCGAGCGGCACGCTTGCCCCCTCCCCGACCGTGCCGCGCGAGACGGGAATGAGTTCCAGGCTGCCGCCGCCGAGGTCGCCGACGACGCCGTCGGGATTGTCGAAGCCAGAGAGAACGCCGAGGCCCGAGAGCACGGCCTCCCGGTCGCCGGAGATCAGCTCAATCGGCTGGCCGATGGCCTGCTCGGCCCGGGCAATGAACTCGGCGCCATTGCTGGCATAGCGCGCGGCGGCGGTGGCGATGACCCGGATCTCGCCGACATGCATCGCCTCGCAGAGGATGCGGAAGCGCACCAGCGCCGCGATCGCCTTTTCGACGGCTTCGGGCGCAAGCCGCCCCGTGGTCGCGACCTGGCGGCCGAGGCCCGCCATCTCCTTCTCGTTGAAGACCTGGGCGGGCGCACGCGCGACCATCTCGTAGACGACGAGACGGACGGAGTTGGAGCCGATATCGACGATGGCGAGCGTTCCGGCCCCGAGCCCGAGCCGGCCGGGCGCGGTCAGAACGTCACGCTTTGCGCCCCCCTCGACGGGAGAGGGAGCGGGGGCTGGAATTCGAGAGTGATTTGCCACGTCCTGACAGACTCGGGTTCGTCATGAAGTACTTGTGAGCGTTGAACGACTCTTCGTTCGGCGCCGGGACAATGCGTCGGGAGCCGCCGTCCGGCAAGATCGTCCAGCTCTGTTCGTTGTCGAGGAAGTTCGCCAGCATGATCTGCTCCAGCAACTGCTGGTGGACCGTTGGGTTCAATATCGGCGTCAGCGCCTCGACGCGGCGGTCGAGATTGCGCGGCATCAGGTCGGCCGAGGAGATGTAGAGCTTCGCCTTGGCGGAGGGCAGACCGTGCCCGGCGCCGAAGGCGTAGACGCGGGTGTGTTCGAGGAAGCGCCCGATGATCGACTTGACGCGGATATTGTCCGACAGGCCCGGCACGCCCGGACGCAGGCAGCAGATGCCGCGCACGACGAAGTCGATCTCGACGCCGGCCTGGCTGGCGTCATAGAGCGCATCGATGATCACGGGATCGACCAGCGAGTTGCACTTGCCCCAGATCGCGCCCTTGCGGCCCGCCTTCACATGGGCGACCTCCTCGGCGATGTCGTCGAGCAGGCGCTGCTTGAGACCCACCGGCGAGACCGACATTTTCTCCAGCTCGGCCGGCTCGGCATAGCCGGTGATGAAGTTGAAGACGCGCGCGACGTCCTGCGACATCACGGGATCGGCGGTGAAGAAAGAGACGTCGGTGTAGATGCGCGCGGTGATCGGGTGATAGTTGCCGGTGGCGATGTGGCAATAGGAGACGAGCTGCCCGGCCTCCCGACGCACCACCAGCGACAGCTTGGCATGGGTCTTCAGCTCGATGAAGCCGTAGACGACCTGCACGCCCGCCCGCTCCATCTCTTTGGCCCAGCGGATGTTGGCCTCCTCGTCGAAGCGCGCCTTCAGCTCGACCAGGGCCGTCACCGACTTGCCGGCCTCGGCGGCTTCCGTCAGCGCCTTGACGATCGGGGAGTTGGCCGAGGTGCGATAGAGCGTCTGCTTGATCGCGACGACATTGGGGTCGCGGGCCGCCTGCTGCAGGAACTGCACGACGACGTCGAAGCTCTCATAGGGGTGGTGGACCAAGAGGTCCTTCTGCCGGATCGCCGCGAAGCAGTCGCCGCCGTGCTCGCGGATGCGCTCGGGAAAACGGGCGTTGTAGGGCTTGAACTTCAGGTCCGGCCGGTCGACGCCGACGAGCTGCGACAGCTCGCTCAGCCCGATCATGCCCTCGACTTCGACGACCTCGTCCTCGTCGACCTTCAGCTCGCGCACGATCAGCTTGCGCAGATGCGCCGGCATCCCCGTGCTGATCTCGAGCCGGATGACGACGCCCAGCCGGCGCAGCTTGAGCATGGTCTCGAAGACGCGGACGAGATCTTCCGCCTCCTCCTCGATGTCGAGATCGGTGTCGCGGATGATGCGGAAGGAGCCGGTGCCCTTGACGTCGTAGCCGGGGAAAAGCTTGCCGATGAACAGCGAGACCGCGTCCTCCAGCGTGATGAAACGGCGCTTCTCCTCGCGGGCGAGATCGGGCAGCTCGATGAAGCGGTCCATCTTGATCGGCACGCGGATCAGCGCGTCGAGCTGGCGCCCGTCGCTGACGCGCTCCAGCGCCAGCGCGACGGTAAAGCCGAGATTGGGAATGAACGGAAAGGGATGGGCCGGATCGATCGCGAGCGGCGTCAGCACCGGGAAGACGTAGTTGAGGAAGTAGTCCTCCAGCCAGACGCGCTCGGCCGGGCCGATATCGCCGGGCGCCAGCAGCTGGATGCGGTTCTCGTGCAAGTCGCCGCGCAGCTCGACCCAGCGGGCCTGCTGGTCCCGCGTCAGGGCCGCGACGGCCTCGCCGAGCGCGGCGAGCTGGGCGGCCGGGGTCAGACCGTCCTGGCTCGGCGTGACGACACCGGCCTTGAGCTGCTCGCGCAGGCCCGAGACGCGGACCATGAAGAACTCGTCGAGATTGGCCGCCGAGATCGAGAGGAAGCGCAGCTGCTCGAGCAGCGGGTGATTCCGGTTGGAGGCTTCCTCCATGACGCGCCGGTTGAACTGGAGCCAGGAGAGCTCGCGGTTCATGAAGCGGGCCGGCGAATCACGCAGCGGCGTCGGTTCCTCGGCGGGGGGGTGAGGCACGGCCTCGACGGCGCTGGGTTGCGTGTTCATGCGCTTGGCGCTCGTTCCGGTCGCTGCTCTGGCCACGGTCGTCTCCTTGCGCGTCTTGAGCCACCGTAGCGTGACGGTTCGATGACAACCATGTCATTTCCGCCCGAAGGCTCGCGGCTCGGGGCCTGCGTCGCCAGGCCCTCTTGCCAGTTGCGGCCGCCTCCTGTTTCGTGCCGCCGCGGTGTTCCCTTCCCCGGGCGGCCTTGCTTGGTCGTCTGGACACGACAGAGGCCATTTTGAGCAGTTCTTCCCAGCGCGACGATGGCGACATCGTCTACCCGTCTGCCATTCCCTTCGTTCTCGCGCATCTGGCCTGTTTCGGCGCCCTTTGGAGCGGCGTCACGGCCACCTCCCTGTGGCTCGCCATCGGCCTGTACTGGCTGCGCATGTTCGCGGTGACGGGCGGCTATCACCGCTATTTCTCGCACCGCACCTACAAGACCAGCCGGGCCGGTCAGTTCCTGCTCGCCGTGCTGGCCCAGTCCACCGCGCAGAAGAGCGTGTTCTGGTGGGCCTCGAAGCACCGGCACCACCATCGCTATGCCGACACCGAGCATGACGTGCACTCGCCGGTGCAGACCTCGTTCGGCTATTCGCATGTCGGCTGGATCTTCAGCCGCGACCACCATGTCTTCGACGAGTCGACGATTCCCGATCTGACGAAGTTTCCGGAGCTGCGCTGGCTGCACCGCTTCGAGCTGGCGCCGGCGATCCTGCTCGCAGGGTTGTGCTTCCTGATCGACGGCTGGGCGGGGCTCTTCGTCGGCTTCTTCTGGTCGACTGTCGCTGTCTATCACGCCACCTTCTGCATCAACTCGCTCGCCCATGTGCATGGCGACAAGGATTATGTGACCGGTGACGAGAGCCGCAACAACTGGTGGCTCGCCATCATCACCATGGGCGAAGGCTGGCACAACAACCACCACGCCTATCAGTACAGTGTCCGCCAGGGCTTCCGCTGGTGGCAGATCGATCCGACCTACTACATCATCCTCGGGCTTTCGAAGCTGCGCCTGGTCTGGGACCTGAAGCAGCCCCCCCAGGCCGTGGTCGACCGCTCGCAGGCGCTGCCCCCGCGCGTGATCGAGCGCTCGGCCGAGCGCCTGGCGGCCTCGGTCCCGGTCGATCGGGTGGTCAGCGCCTTCCGCGAGGCCTATGCCTCGACCCCTGCCTTGCCCGAGCTGCACTGGCCGAGCCTGACGCTGGCCGAGCTGCGGGCGGCACTGGCCGATCTGCAGGAACGCGCCGGCGATCGTTTCGCGGAGATCCAGAACCAGGCTGCAGAGGCCTGGGCGCAATGGGATGCCTCGAGCTGGCAGCTGCCTGTCCTGCCCAGCCGCGAGCAGCTCAACACCAAAGCCGCGGCGATGTTCGTCAAGACGCCCTCGCTCGACGCCATCGCCAACCGCGCCCACGAGCTGCTGGTCGAGGCGATGCATGCGCGGCTCGTCGCCCTCCCGGTCGAGGCCGGCCCGCGCCGCCTCGGCTGAGGCGGCTTCACTCCTCGGCGTAGAGGTGCTCCAGCGCCTCTGTCGCCAGAGGCCGCGTGACGCGGCGGCCGCGTTCGAGCGACAGCCTGTCGAGTAGGTCGACCAAGGTGCGCGCCGCGGCGAAGGAGCGCTCCATCCGCAGCGCCAGCATGTCGATGATCCCGGTGTCGACCACGAGCTGGCGGTCGATGAAGAGTTTGACGAGGACGGCGCGCAGCAATGCGTCGTCGGGGGGCTCGATCCGGGCCTCCGGCGCCAGCCGCAGCCGTGACAGCAGATCCGGCACGCGCAGACCCCACTGGTCGGGCGCCGTGCGGGCGGTGAGCAGCAGGTGGCCACTGCGCGCCTTGACCGCATTCATCAGGTGGAACAGCGCCGCCTCGTCTTGCAGGCCGCGGTCGCAATCCTCGACCACCAGCGCGCCGCCGGAGACGAGATGGGGCACCTTCGCATCCACCACGTCCGCCGCCGACACAGTCCAGGCGTGGGCACGCTTGGCCCAGATCGCCGCAAGATGGGTCTTTCCGGCGCCATCGGGCCCGACCAGGCGAAGCCAGGCATCCGGCCAATGCGGCCAGGCCTCGACCAGCCCATAGGCGGCCTCGTTCGACGGGCCGATCAGAAAATCCTCGATGCCGTGCCGGCTGTCGACCGGCAGGTCGAAGGCGAGCTGGCGCGGGCGCGGCAGCGGATCAGGCATCGGTCTCGATGCGGGCCTGCACGGCCGCCGCCTTGGTCGCGTCACCGCCGTGATAGATGTTGCTGGCGAGATACTGCCGCAGCGCGAAGCGACATAGCACGCCGATGATGGCGGCGAGCGGCACCGCCAGCAGCAGGCCGACGAAGCCGAAGAGCGAGCCGAAGGCGAGCAGCGCGAACATCAGCCAGACCGGATGCACGCCGATCGAATCGCCGACGAACTTCGGCTGGAAGATGTTGCCCTCGAGGAACTGTCCTGCGACGAAGACCGCGAGCGTCGCCAGCGGCCACGTCCAGTCCGGCCAGAATTGCACGATCGCGACCCCGACCGACAGCACGAGCCCGGTCAGCGAGCCGACATAGGGGATGAAGGAGATGAAGCCGGAGATAATCCCAATCAGCGCGCCGAAATTGACGCCAAGCAGACTGAGTCCGACCGCGTAGAAGATGCCGAGCAGGAGGCAGACCAGCGCCTGGCCGCGCAGGAAGCCGGCGATGGCGACATCCATCTCGTGCAGGAGGCCGCGGATGGTGTCGCGATGATCGAGCGGCAGCCAGCTGTCGACGGTGGCGCACATGCGGTCCCAGTCAACCAGCAGATAGAAGGCGATCACCGGGGTCAGCACCAGCAGGGAGAACACGCCGATGATGGCCGTGCCACCGGTCCAGAGCGACTGCAGCACGCTGCCGACCCATTTGGTCGCCTCGCCGACCAGATTGCCGAGCGAGCTCTGGGCCTCCTCGGTCAGCTTCGTGCCTCCGAGACGTTCGAGCCAGGGGCCGCCCTGTTCGAGCACGAGCGTCTGGAGGCGCTGCGCGTCCGCGGGCAGCCGGGCCACGAGGCCCGCGAGTTGCTGGCCGAGCAATGGCACCAGCAGCACGAGCGCCAGGACGAAGATGATCAGGAACACCACGAGGATGACGATGGTGGCCGCCAGACGGCCCATTCCGATCCGTTCGAGCCGGTCGGCGAGAGGGTCGAGCAGATAAGCCAGCGCCAGCGCTGCGATAAAGGGCAGCAGCACGTCGCGAAAAACGACGAGGAACAGCACGAGCACGGCGAGCGAGAGCAGCCAGAACCCGATTTGGCGTTGGAGTGTCATGGTCTGGCCTTTCGCGGATCCGGCGTCGCCGTCCACAAATGGATCGGCAGGCCCAAGGTTCCAAGACCTTTCCGCGTCTCCTTCCGCGGGCGGCGTCGCAAAGGCGCCGCCCGGGCCGGGTTTTCGCAATCAGTCGATGTCCTCGACTTCGACCTCGGTGCCGTAGACGCGCTGGGCGAGCGAGGCTTCCATGAACGGATCGAGTGCGCCGTCGAGAACCTCGGAGGGCGCGGTCGAGGACACGCCGGTGCGCAGATCCTTCACCAGCTGATAGGGCTGCAGCACATAGGAGCGGATCTGATGGCCCCAGCCGATATCGGTCTTGGAGGCCTGCTCGGCATTGGCCTTCTCTTCCCGCTTCTTCAGCTCCACCTCGTAGAGTCGCGCGCGCAGCATGTCCCAGGCCTTGGCCCGGTTCTTGTGCTGGGAACGCTCCTGCTGGCACGACACCGCGATGCCCGAGGGGATGTGCGTGATGCGCACGGCCGAATCGGTGGTGTTGATGTGCTGCCCACCCGCGCCTTGCGCGCGGTAGGTGTCGATCCGGCAGTCCGACTCGTTGATGTCGATGACGATGCGGTCGTCGACGACGGGATAGACCCAGACCGAGGCGAAGGAGGTCTGGCGCCGCGCATTCGAGTCGAAGGGCGAGATGCGCACCAGCCGGTGCACGCCGCTCTCCGTCTTCAGCCAGCCATAGGCGTTGTGGCCCTTGAACTGGAGCGTGGCGGACTTGATGCCGGCCGTGTCGCCGTCCTGATACTCGAGCGTCTCGACCTTGAACTTCCGCCGCTCGCCCCAGCGCCGATACATGCGCAGCAGCATCTCGGCCCAGTCCTGGCTCTCGGTTCCGCCGGCGCCGGGATGGATCTCGAGATAGGTGTCGAGCATGTCGGCCTCGCCCGAGAGCAGGGTCTCGACCTGCAGGCGCGCGGCCTCGACCTCGACCGCCTTGATGCCGGCCTCGCCCTCGGCGATCGAGGCGGCGTCATCCTCCATCTCGCCGAGCTCGATGAAGGTCAGGGCGTCGTCGAGGTCGCGCTCAAGCTTGAGGATGCCCTCGATCTGGGTTTCCAGCGAGGTGCGTTCGCGCATCAGCTTCTGCGCGGTGTCGGCATCGTTCCAGAAATCGGGGCCCTCCGAGAGGGCGTTCAGTTCGGCGAGGCGGCGCTGGGCTTGATCCCAGTCAAAGATGCCTCCTCAGCAGTCCGATCGACTGCTTGGCGTTGTCGAGTTGCGTCTGGATTTCTGGGCGCATGCGGATCGGAGCCTTGGATGAAAACGGGAGGTGGGGGATAGGGCCGAACGACGCCGCTGTAAACGGCTGCGGCAGGTTCATCGGGCATGCTCGGGCTCGTGCCGAGCATCCATATTTCGTCTCCCGTCCTCGCCACAAGACGATGGGACTGGTCGGGACGGGCCCGACCACGACGCGAGCGTGAACTAATACAGCCCGCCGGTGCCGGAGCCGACGGCGCGTCCGCCGCCCGGGGCCACGCTGAAGGGCGTCATGCCGTCGCCGGCCGCGCCGATCACCGAATAGCTGTCCGGCGGTGCGGTGCCGGGTTTGAACGCTTCGAGGATGCCGCCTTCGCCGCCCGCGCGCATGCCGGTCTTGGGATCGACGCGGATCAGCTTGATGCCGGCCGGCACGCGGAATGGCGTTGCCGGCTTGTCCTTCAGGGCGGCCGCCATGAAATCTCGGAAGATCGGCGCGGCATACTGGCCGGCCGTGGCCGAGGTGCCCAGGGACTTCGGCTTATCGAAGCCCATATAGACGCCGACCGCGAGATCCGGCGAGAAGCCGACGAACCAGACGTCCTTGGCGTCGTTGGTCGTGCCGGTCTTGCCGGCCAGCGGCTTGCCGACCGACTTGACCACCGTCGCGGTACCGGACTGGACGACGCTCTCCATGATCGAGACCATCTGGTAAGCAGTCAGCGGGTCGAGCACCTGGTCGCGGTTGTCGATCAGGCGCGGCTCGCGCTGGTCTGCCCATTTCTCGGCGCTGCAGCCTTCGCAGATGCGCTGGTCGTGTCGGAAGATCGTCGCGCCCCAGCGGTCCTGGATGCGGTCGATCAGGGTGGGGCGGATCTTCCGGCCGCCGTTGACGAGCATGGAGTAGCCCGCTGTCATCCGCATGACGGTCGTCTCACCCGCGCCGAGCGACATCGAAA
>OGCL01003069.1_pt1 | contig 10435 bp, 10 predicted proteins | sample 1570041 | NCBI WGS metagenome assembly OGCL01 (sample SAMN06266162, study PRJEB24511) | hot springs metagenome | isolation source: Hot spring water | place: South Africa: Limpopo | collected 2015-06-22 | reverse complement strand
TGCACTCACTGGCCACTTGGTCTTCAGTACCCTTCACACCAATGATGCACCGAGCGCCATCACCCGATTGATTGATATGGGGATGGAGGATTATCTCCTCTCTTCAACGATTATTGGGGTGTTGGCGCAACGTCTGGTCAGGACAGCCTGTCCACAGTGTCGGGAACCTTATACACCCAATGCAGCTATCCTTCGAGAATTGGAGGTAGGAGGCGTTGACCCTTCACGCCTCCAGTTCTTTGATGTGAAAGGATGTCCAAATTGTGCTTACACCGGATACTGGGGCCGGACTGGAATCTTTGAATACTTTAAAATTACGGAAGAGATCCAGAGGTTGATCCTTGAGAAGAAGGGCGCCCATATCCTAAAGGAGATTGTTCGAAAGAAAGGCATGAGGACCTTGAGAGAGGATGGGTGGTTGAAGGTGAAAGAGGGAAGGACAACAGTTTCGGAAGTTCTGAGGGTCACACAGGAGGAGACCCAGTAGATTTTCGATGACGGCTACAAAGCCCATTTGGTTTAAGGTCAATAGATTAAGGTTACGGTGACGAAGCCCGTATCGGTGGACGGTAACGGTCACGTAAATAACATTAAAAGACGACAGAACCGACATGGCAGAATTTATTTATAAAGCTGTCACACTGGATGGACAGACCGTAGAAGGAGCGATGGATGGTAAGGATGAGCAAGCCATCGTCCTGAGTCTTCATCAGATGGGTTATATTCCGATCCGTATCAGTCCCGCGGAGGCAAAGGAGGAAGGGTTACGGGTTTCGGCTCTTATTCCGAGACGGGTTGGAATCAGGGACCTGCTGGTCTTCACTCAGGAGTTCTCAACACTCCTCTCCTCCGGACTTCCCATCGATCGTAGCTTGAGCATTCTGGAAAGTTTAACGGAGAATCGACGTTTGAGAGAGGCTGTGGGAGATATCCTCCAGAAGGTGAGGGGCGGAAGTTCTTTAGCGGAGGCACTGGCGTCTCATCCCCGAATTTTCCCAAAACTTTATGTGAATATGGTGAGAGCAGGGGAGGCAGGAGGATTCTTAGAAACGATCTTTTCTCGATTGGTGCTATATCTTCAGAGTGCTAAAGAGGTCAAGGACACCCTGATCTCAGTGATGATCTACCCGCTTATTCTGACTTTTGTCAGCGGAGTGTCGATTGTTATTCTGGTCACTTTTGTCGTTCCGAGGTTTGCAAGGATCTTCTCTGATATGGGGCAGGCAATCCCGCTTCCCACTCAGATCGTACTTGGAATCAGTCATTTCGTCAGAGATTATTGGTGGGCAGGCATCGGATTTGCCCTGTTGATCTATTTTGCTTTAAAGGTCTATACCCGTGATACTGAGAGGAGATGGAAATGGGATCGCTTTAAATTAAATTGGGTCTTGATTGGAGATTTGATCAAAAAGATGGAAGTAGCCCGTTTTGCAAGGACTCTCGGCACGCTTTTACAGAGTGGTGTTTCTATCCTCCCTGCTCTGAATTTGGTCAAAGAGATCTCGCAGAATGAAGCCGTGGCGAGAGCGATTGAAACGATTCATGACCGATTAAGAGGAGGGAAAGGAATCTCAAAATCACTGGAGGAGACGAAGGTCTTTCCACCTTTAGCCATACAGATGATTGGAGTTGGTGAGGAGACAGGCCGACTCAATGAGATGCTTATCAGGGTGGCAGAAACCTATGAGGAGTATGTGAGGAATGCTCTAAAACGATTTGTCTCCTTTCTGGAACCAGCGGTGATCCTCCTCATGGGAGGGGTGGTCGGGTTTATTGTCATCTCAATGCTTTTAGCTATCTTCAGCATTAATGAAATACCGTTTTAGATATGAGGAGCGAAGATGAAACAGAAAGAACGGTGTCGAGAGCGCGGATTTACCCTGATTGAGATCATGATCGTCGTGATCATCATCGGGCTTATAGCAGGCTTGGTGGGCCCACGGCTATTTGGAAAATTAACGCAGGCAAAACAGAAGGCGGCAAAGGCTCAGATTGAGTTGTTTGGAACGGCCCTTGATGCCTTCCGGCTCGATGTGGGAAGATACCCTACAACCGAAGAAGGGTTGAAAGCCCTTAGAGAAAAACCCTCTGGTCTGGATGCCTGGAAAGGTCCCTATCTTCCCAAAGAAATTCCTGTTGATCCCTGGGGAAAACCTTATATCTATAAGAGTCCGGGGGAGCATGGAGAGTATGACCTCCTCTCCTACGGGCTCGATGGTGTGGAGGGAGGAGAGGGCGAGAATCAGGACGTGACCAGCTGGAAGGATACTGTGAAATGAGAAGAGGTTTTGCTCTGATTGAGCTTATCATCGTCATGATCATCATTGCCATTTCAGTGGCCCTGGTCTCTCCATCCCTTTCACGCTTCTCGAAGACAGCCGAACTAAGAAGCACCGCCCAGAAAATTGCAGCGATCCTCAGAAACAGCCGGAGCGAGGCGGTGAACAAGGGGAGGATCTATCAGGTTCTGTTTTCTCCGGAGATGAGAGAGGTGAAGGTCCGGTGGATGAAGCCAAATGAAGAGGAGGGCGAAGGAGAAGAGAAGAAAGAGAAGCCATCTCCTGCGGTCTATGCCTTCCCTGAAGGGATCTTGATCAAGGAAGTAGAGCTAAAGGCAGGCCAATATGGTTCCGAAGTTCCGGCCATTGAATTCTATCCCAATGGCGGATCGAATGGGGGATCGTTTCTTCTGGAGACAGAGGTTGATAAAGGGTATCGGATTAAGGTGAATTTTCTCACCGGCATGGTGGAGATAGAGAAAGTTTAGATGCTAAGGTTAAGTGTGAGGTTAAGGGCTGATTGAGAATGAAGAAGACGGATTGGAACTTTCGGAAAAAAAGGGGACAGGGATTTACGCTGATTGAGGTGGTGGTGGGGCTTGCCATTTTAGGAGTGGGGCTGATGGTGATCATGGAGCTCTTTGCCGGGGGGCTTCGATTGGGAAGGGTCTCAGAGGAGTATGTGAAAGCGGTCCATCTGGGCCGGTTGAAACTGGAAGAAATATCGCTCAAGTCCCTTGTTGAAGAAGGGTCGGAAGAAGGAGAGTTCAACGAAGATTATCGCTGGAGGATCGAAGCCAAAAAGATGGATATTCTTCCTTTTGAAAAGGATACTGATTTTAAGCCTTCGGTGGAGCTTTTCCAGGTAAAGGTTGCTGTCATCTGGAAGTCGGGGACAAAGGAGAGGTCTCTCAATTTGGAATCGTACAGAGTGATCAAATTAAAAAGCGATGAGAAGAAAAGTTAAGGGTACGCCTAAAAATGTCATTCCTGTCGAAGCGAGAATCCAGAAGTTTCTAAATTTTTATCAAGGTTCTGGATTCTCGCTGATTGAGGTGGTGGTCAGCCTGACCATTCTCGGCTTTATTCTTTTGATCATTTTCGGGGCTTTCCGGTTGGGAATCTCTGCGTGGGACAGAGGAGAATTGATTAAAAAGGAATACCAGAAAATCCGGATCGTTTCAGAATTGATTACCAGGCAGGTGAAGTCCATCGTCCCTTATAAAATCCAGACTAAAAAGGCAGAGGGCAATTATTTAGCTTTTGAGGGGAAACCCCAGTCCTTAAAATTTGTCTCTGCTGTTTCAAGTAAGACTTACACGCCCGAAGGGTTTGTTTATACCATCTACCAGTTTAAGGAGGGTCATCCGAATGGAGGACAGCTTGTCGTCTATGAACAGAGAGTCCTGAATCGGAATTTCTTTGAAGAGGAACCCAAGGAGGGAGAGGGGATCCCTCTGCTCGAAGGGATCTCCAAAGTTCAATTCGAATATTACCAGGAAGAGGATTTGTCAAAGAATCAGACCGAGGCATGGTTGAAGGAGTGGAGCGCCAAAGAGAAGAAGGAGTTGCCAAAGTGTTTAAGAGTGGCGCTGAGCCTTAAAAAACCGGACGGAAAGGATTCTTCTCTCACATTCGTCCTTCCGATTGCCGCTTTTCAATATGAAGAGTTGAGAGTAGTTCCTCCCATCCGGAGGAGAGTGCCGGAGAGCGTCAGGTGAAAAAGGAAGAAAGAGGCGTTGCCCTGATCATGGTGTTGTGGGTGATTGCGATCCTCTCGGTCGTTGTTCTCGAATTCAGTTTCGGGATGAGAACCGAAGCCAATCTCACGAAGAATTTTAAAGAGGAGGCGTCCCTCTATGCTTTTGCCGAAGGAGGGCTTCAGCGGGCCATTGTTGAGTTGATCTACAGACATGATGCCCGGATTCAACAGAAGAGAAGCGCGATGAAAAAGGAGGAGATTCCTCCTGAAAAAGAGGAGTGGCATACGGATGGGAGGGCGAACACCCTGACTTTCAGCCCTGGGAAATGTGAGGTCAGGATCATGGGTGAGGACGGGAAGATCAATATCAATACGGTTTCAGAGGCTCTGCTCCGTAAAATCATAGGCAATATGGGATTAGAGGAAACCGAAAGAGATATCGTGGTGGATTCCATTTTAGACTGGAGAGACCCTGATGACTTCTATCGCCTCAATGGAGCGGAGAAGGATTACTACCAGTCCCTTCCCAATCCTTACGATTGCAAGGATGGGAACCTTGATTCGATTGAGGAATTGTTGCTCGTCCGGGGGGTGACCTCGGATCTTTTTCATGGAAGGAGAAAGAAGGGGGAGGATGGAAAATCGGAGAAGATTGGCCTGAAGGATCTCTTTTCCATCTATGCCTCCGGAGAGCAGATTGATATCAACAGTGCCTCCCCTCTTGCCATGAGAATGGTTTTGGGAATTCCCAGGGATGTGGCTCAACTGGTGGTGAAGGCAAGAGAGGAGAAGAAATTCGAAAACCAGGCAGACCTTGTCCGTCGCGTCCCAGAAATGACTCCTTTTATCGGAGAGGTCGGAAGGTGGATGGTTTATCAGACAAGAAGGGCCTATTATACCATCGAATCAAAAGCCATGGGTCCAAGCGAGGCGGTTCGGAGCCTGAAGGCGATCGTAAAGATAGACGGTCATGAAAAAAAAGGTTATAAAGTCATCCAATGGATTGATGCGGTCTGGTAGAAAGGACTGCATTGGAAATGCTCCATGACGGAGTGGCGTCCTCGAAAGATGAAAATTGTCCTTTGGTCAGGGCAAGGGTGAGGAAGCCAGTTTGGGCAAGGGGAAGGGATAAAGTGAAATCTTTAGACCCATGACCTTAAACCAATGCTTTTATTTTTTAAACAATGGACAGGACGGATTGAGCGATTGAGATGGGACTTTTCCGTAGCAGTTTCGGGATTGATTTCAGGACGAATCATTTAGGGCTCACCCTGCTGAGAAAGTTTTTGGGGAAGATCAGGGTAGTGGACTTTGTTCTCCATCCCCTACCGCCCGAGGAGCAGAAGGAGGAGCGGGAAACGCAGGCTGTAAGCCTGATCAACGGCTTTATCCTGAAGCATCGCATTCAGAGGGACCGGGCATCCATTGCAATTCCCAGGGAGAAGGCCGTAGTCCGATTCATCCGGCTTCCCATTGCCACCCGGGAGAACCTGCGAAGGGTTCTTGAATATGAGACACCCCGGTATACGCCCTTTGAAAAGGAGGAAGTCTATTTAGACTATCATCTCCTGCAAGAAGAGAAAGAATGGCTTTCCCTCATTGCCGTCTTCGCCAAAAGGTCGGACATTGACGCCTACCTTTCCCTGTTAAAAAAAGTTGGAGTCAAACCCCTATCCATCCAGATTCCATCTGTTGCTGGTCTCAACCTGTTTGCTTACAATAAACAGGCAGGAGAGAACGAGGTATCCGTTCTGTTCGATGTAAACAAACCCTACTTTGAATTGAACCTGATGGAAGGAAACATCTGGAAAGAGAGTTTTCATCTTCTCATGGCTCCGGGGGAGAAAGATTTAAAGATGATTGAAACCTATCAAAGGCTGAGAAGGGAGACTCTTTCGCCTTCAAAACCGAACTTCTTTGTCTTCGGCTTTGATGTGGATGAATCGGTCCTGACCACCCTCAAGAAAACAGAAGGGATTAACGGGGTTTTTTCGCCGCCCATGGATCGGATGAAAATTCCTGGTCAATGGCCCATGGCTTTCAAAGGCTATGCCTCACTCGGTGTTCCATTGATGGGGGTAATCAAACCCGAGTTCCCCCTCACTCTTCTCCCCAAGGAGATGAAGAAGAAGGAAAGACCAATAGGAAAATTCCTCATTATCTTTCTTGTCTCTCTGGCGATTCTCGTGGGTTTCTACCAGACAGCGAAGGATTTCTATAAGTATCGGGACAAATTGAGAAACCTTGACGGGGAGATTAAAAAGAGAAAACCAGAGGTGGAAACAATCGAGAAGTTACAGAAACAGAGGGAATCCATCAGCAAAGAGCTCTCGGAATTGGAAAAAATTCGCTCGGAAGAGTTCAGCAAGATCGAAATGCTCAAAGAGCTGACCCGCCTTTTACCTCCAACGGCGTGGGTATGGAATCTGAAGTACAATGGGAAGGAAATAGAGATCAGCGGATTTGCGGACTCTGCGTCAGACCTCATTCCTCTGCTTGATAAATCACCTTTTTTTGATAAGGTGGAGTTCATGGCACCGGTCACCAAAGAGAAGATGATCAGACCCGAAGGCCCGCAGGATAAGGAGCGATTTAGAATCAAGGCCAGAATTGAAGCAAGGAAAACAGGGGCTTGAAAAGACTACCTTTTTTACGAAAGAGTAAGGTTTCGCGAAAATGGATCCTCTGGATTCTGATCGGAGTGGTCTTTGCTGTTCTCATTCTAACCCTTGGGATCCTTCCCATGGTTGAAGCGACCAGGAGGACGAAAGAAGAGATTGCGCTAAAGAGAAATGTCCTTTCGAAATACTCTGAATTTCTCCAGAGAAAGAAAGCGGTTGAGGAAGAATTAGGTCAGGCGCAGAAGAAGCAAGAGGAGATTCAGCAGCGCTTCCTTCCCGGAGAGACGCCTCAGCTTGGCGCGGCCAATCTCCAGGATATGGTGAAGAAACTTCTTGAGAAGAATGGAATGACCATCCGGAGTTTCAGAGTTTTGGAACCCAAGGACATTCCTCCATACAGAAAGATCTCGGTTCACACCGATTTTAATCCTGTGAATAATATGTTAAGCCTGATACAATTCATCCACGATATCGAAAACCACGAGAAGGAATTGATGATATCGGAGATGGATCTCCTCGTCCCTAATCCGAGGATGCCCAATAATATCCAGGGAAGTTTCGTCATCACCGGATTGATGAGGATGGGGGAGGTGAAGGAAAAAGGGAGGGAGAGATGAGAAATGCTAAACCCGATCGTTTGAATGTACTTTTCGCGCTTTTTCTTCTTCTGATCATAGGAACCGGTCAGCCCTGGATTTATTCTGTTCCTTCTGCCTTTGGCAGAGAAGAAGTGAAACAACCGGAAGTGAAGAAAGACGCTAAGGCGGAAACGCCCACGCCAACGGCCAGAACTAATAACGGTCCATCGAATATGCCTTACACCGGAGTAGCTGAAAAGAATATCTTCAGCCCGGACAGGAAAGAATTCCCAATTTTTGCCACGCCGGAATCGGTTAAAAAACCTCCGGCAAGACCCCAGGTGGTTTTATACGGGGTGACGATGGTAGGGGAATACCAGTCCGCTTCCATTGTTCAGTTAGGGAGGGCGCTGAAAAAAGGGGAAAGGGAGATGTTGACCCTCCGCCCAGGGGAACAGGTCGGAGAGTATCGGCTTTCAAAGATCATGCCGGACCGAATTGTTCTTGAAGGAGAGGGTGATTCATTTGAGGTTCTGCTTAACGACCCATCCAGACCCAAACAAAGAGTGGCCGTAAAAACTGAGACCAAGCCTGCGACCGTCACAAGCGCCCTTCCAGGTCCGACCGTTACCCCACCGTTCGATCCGACCAGACCAATCCCCCCAACAGGATCGGTCCCAAGTCCGGAGAGGGTTGTCATGCCAACTCCAGTGATGCCTCAGGCTCCTCCGGCTTTAACCCCTGGTCCTGTGCCGACTCCTGGACCGGTTGCTCCGCCCACATCACCCGCGTCACCAACCTACGTGCCGAGGAGGGGTAGCAGAGTAGTTCCCTCTGTGCCGGGAGCTCCCACTCCACAGCCTCCGGGTCAATCCCAGGGGCAAGGGAGTCCATAGAGAAGGGAGAATGGATCATGGGAAGCAGAAATATTCGGACAGGAATTCTCATACTGTTTCTGATCGCCGGACTGACCGGATGCTCAGGGATCAAACAGGCTTTAAAGCCCAAGCCGGCTGAAAAGGATGTCCGGAAAGAGGCGGAAATGGCTGGTCCCCGAATTGAAAGGCCAGCAAAACCCTCTGAAAGCCCGGTCACCCCATTACCTTCGGCACCTCCCCAACCCACACTTCCATCTGTTGCCCAGCCTCCACCTCCAGCAACACCTCCTCTTGCTCGTCCGGCTCCACCCCCACCTCCCTCGGCTCCCGCCCGACCTGCGTATCCGAGGCCTACTCCCGGAGTGGTTTTCAACTTTGATAATGCGGATCTCTACGAAGTGATCCGGGTCATGGCTGAAATCTTGAAGATCAATTATATTGTTGACCCGCGTGTCAAAGGGGTGGTCACAATCCGGACCGCCGGTCAGATCACTACAGACGAGATTTTCCCCGTTTTTCAATCTATTCTGAGGCTCAACGGAGCCACTGCCATCAAAAAGGATAACCTTTATGAGATCGTCCCTTTTGGCGACGCTAAAAAATTATTTATCTCCCCTACGGACCGTTTCGAGCCAGAAAAATTGGTTCCTGAGGGGCGATATATGATTCAGATCATTCCCCTGAAATATATCCCCGTAACAGAGATGTCCAAAATACTTAAGCCTTTCCTCTCCGATGGTGCGGATATTGTGGAACATCCTCCTCATAATATCCTGATTCTGGGCGATATAGCCCCCAATGTGAGAAAGGCTCTGGACATGATCGCCCTTTTCGATCTGGACATCTTCACCGACCTGAGGGTGAGAATCTATCCCATTACCAATGCCGATGTCACGGAGATTGCCAAGGAGATGGAACGGATCTTCTCGTCCTTCGAGGTATCGGTCAAGTCGGGCAGAGGCGTGGGCATCACCTTTACCCCCATCACAAGGATCAATTCCCTGCTCGTCGTGAGTTCAATTCCCGGGATTTTTGACAAGGTTGAGGGATGGCTCAAGGAGCTGGACAAGGTGCCGGCAGAAGCGACGAAATTGGGCGTCTATGTCTATTACGTCCAGAATAGCAAGGCGAAAGATCTTGCAGAAATTCTGAAACAGGTCTTTATGGGTGTGAAAGAGAAGAAGACCGAATTCAAGGAGAAGGTTGTGGAGCCGGCTCAGAGAAGCGTCCGTCCAACCCCTGCTCCGGCCCCTGTTCCTCCGAGAGAGGAAGCCCCCACCCTTCCCGAGGGAGAGATTAATATCGTAGCCGATGAGACCAATAACGCTCTGATCATTAAAGCCTTTGCGAGGGATTATAAGAATATTCTCGAGACCATCAAAAAACTGGACATCTATCCACGGCAGGTATTGATCGAGGTTTTGCTTGCTGAGATCACGCTTGACGATGAGACCCGTTTTGGTGTTGAGTTTATGAAGCTCCTCGATACCGCATCGCATGGCCGATTTCAGCAGACCATTGATATTGGTCCTTCCACCGTATCCGGGATAGGTATTAAATATTCGATCGTTGAAACTGCCGGCAGGTTTTCTGCGGCCATCAAAGCCGCTGCCAAAGATGAAAGGCTAAATGTCATCTCCTCTCCTCATATTCTTGCCTCGAATAATAAAGAGGCGAAGATTCAGATTGGCGTCTCCCAACCTATTCTGACGACCACCTATACCACGACGGCCACTGCCACAACGAACGTGGTTGAAGGGACAATCGAGTACAAGGATGTCGGGATCATCATCACCGTTACTCCAAGGATTAACGATGGAGGGTTGGTAACCATGGAGATCGTCATTGAAGATAGTAAGGTCGATACCACTGCCCTCGGTACACTTCAAAATATCCCCGTCTTCAAAAAGAAAACCGCCAAAACCGTCCTCTCTGTGCTTGAAGGGCAGACGATTGTCATCGGAGGGTTGCTCGAGGATTCCAAAAATGTGAAGAAATCCGGAATTCCCCTCCTCAGTAAGATTCCACTGATTGGATCACTCTTTGGGACTCAGGAACATGAAAAAGATAAAAAAGAGCTGATCCTTCTCATGACCCCCCACATCATCACCGACCATCTCCAATCCCGAGCTGTCACTGAGGAGTTTAAGGATCGCCTCGAGGGAATCAAAAAGGAGTTGAAAAAGTGGGAGGAGAAGAAAGGGATGGAGGATGGGAAGAAATAGGAACAGGTCAGCAATACGATTGTTTGTCGCAGCCCTCAAGGGAGGGGTTGTATTTTTAATAGGGGTATGTTAATAAAACCTAAATTGAGCGATTCACCCTATTTCACAAGGGAGGCAGAGATGCCCCAAACCCTTTTAGAATGCGATACGTT
>OGCL01003066.1_pt1 | contig 10442 bp, 9 predicted proteins | sample 1570041 | NCBI WGS metagenome assembly OGCL01 (sample SAMN06266162, study PRJEB24511) | hot springs metagenome | isolation source: Hot spring water | place: South Africa: Limpopo | collected 2015-06-22 | reverse complement strand
CGCCCCTGGCCGATACGTTCGCCAGCGAACGACAGCCAAGCGCCCGACTTCTCGACCGCGCCGCACTCGACGCCGAGATCGATGAGATCGCCCGCATGACTGATGCCCTCGCCGTAAAGAATGTCGAACTCGACCTCTCGGAACGGAGGCGCCATCTTGTTCTTGACCACGCGCACGCGGGTTCGGTTGCCGACCACCTTCTCGCCGTCCTTGAGGCCGAGCTGGGCGTCAAGCTCTTCAAATTTCTCAGTGGCACGCTTTTGCCAGCTTTCAAATTTTTCTTTGTAATCCGTCATGACATTATCCTTTTATCACAGTTCGTAAAAGAAAAATACGCTTTTCCGGCTGCGAATGTTCTGATGCAATGGCTGCCCTTTCTATTTGTGCTAATCTTTCGTTGTGACCATCGTCAAATGCCCGCAATGCGGCAAGGAAACTCAATTCGAAGGAAATGAATTTCGACCGTTCTGTTCGGAACGCTGCAAGCTGCTCGATTTCGGAGCGTGGGCAGACGAAAGCTACAGCCTGCCCGCAGAAGCAACTGGCCTGTCGGAAGAAGACATCCAGAAGATGGTGAAGGACGCCGAGCTGAACGCTGCGGACGACAAGAAGAAGCTGGAACTGGTGCAAGCCCGTAACCAGGGCGAAGCCGCCGTGCACAGCGTGAACAAGAGCCTGGCCGAGCATGGCGACAAGCTGGACGCTGGCGAAAAGGACGCGATCACGGCCGCCGTGAAGGCCCTGGAAGAAGCCTTGAAGGGTGAGGACAAGGCGTCCATCGACGAGAAGACCACGGCCTTGATGGCCGCCAGCCAGAAGCTGGGCGAGAAGATGTACGCCGAATCCCAGGCTGCACAAGCCGCCCAGGCCGCCGGTGGCGCCGATGCGGCAGGTGCCTCGGCCTCCGCTTCTTCGGCCAAGCCCGCTGACGACGACAACGTCGTCGATGCCGAAGTGAAGGAAGTCAAGAAGGGCTGAGCGAGCCCCCGTTGACCCGAGCCGCCGCGCAATGCCTACAGGGGCTGCGCGGCGTTCCTGTTCCAACCGGGTTCTGAATCACTATGTCCAAACGAGACTTTTACGAAATCCTGGGCGTTCCCAAGAACGCCTCGGACGAAGAAATCAAGAAGGCCTATCGCAAGCTGGCGATGAAGCATCACCCTGACCGCAACCAGGGTGATGCGGCCAAGCCTGCCGAAGAGAAGTTCAAGGAGGCCAAGGAGGCCTACGAGATGCTCTCTGACCCGCAAAAGCGTGCCGCCTACGACCAGTACGGCCACGCCGGGGTGGACCCCAACATGCGCGGCCCCGGCGGTGCAGGGGCAGAAGGTTTTGGCGGTTTTGCCGAGGCCTTCGGCGACATCTTCGGCGACATGTTTGGCCAGCAGGGCGGGCGTGGGCGCGGTGCGGGTGGCCGCCAGGTGTACCGGGGCAGCGACCTCAGCTACGCCATGGAGATCACGCTGGAAGAAGCCGCACGCGGCAAGGACGCGCAGATCCGCATCCCCTCGTGGGAGAGCTGTGACACCTGCCACGGCAGCGGCGCCAAGCCCGGCACCAGCGCCAAGACCTGTGGCACCTGCCAGGGCGCAGGCACAGTGCAGATGCGCCAGGGCTTCTTCAGCGTGCAGCAGACCTGTCCGCACTGCCGTGGCACGGGCAAGATCATCCCCGAGCCCTGCACCACCTGCCATGGCCAGGGCAAGCTCAAGAAGCAAAAGACGCTGGAAGTGAAGATTCCTGCGGGCATCGACGACGGCATGCGCATCCGCAGTACGGGCAATGGCGAGCCGGGCACCAATGGCGGCCCGCCGGGCGACCTGTACATCGAGATCCGCCTGAAGAAGCACGACATCTTCGAGCGCGACGGCGATGACCTGCACTGCCAGGTGCCCGTGAGCTTCATCACGGCCGCGCTGGGCGGCGAGATCGAGGTACCCACGCTCGCAGGCAAGGCCGCGATCGACATCCCTGAAGGCACCCAGGCCGGCAAGCAGTTCCGCCTGCGCGGCAAGGGCATCAAGGGCGTGCGCGCCAGCTACCCGGGCGACCTGTACTGCCACATCGCGGTGGAAACACCGGTCAAGCTGACTGAGCACCAGCGCAAGCTGCTGCGCGAGCTGGAAGATTCACTCAAGAAGGGCGGCGCCCGCCACTCACCCAGCGGCGAGAGCTGGACGGACCGGCTGAAGAACTTCTTCAGCTGATCCAGCACCTGCTCCCCTCCCCCAACCGCCCTCGGCCTCACGGCCCGGGCGGTTTTTTCATGCGCGCTACGGGCTGCACGGCCAGCCCCGTGGCCTTGCCCGGCCGCTCGTGCTGGGGCGCGCGGTAAAAGCCCAGGATGCGGCGCACGTACTCACGCGTCTCGCTGTAGGGCGGCACGCCGCCATGCCGCTCCACCGCTTTCTCACCCGCGTTGTAGGCGGCCGAGGCCAGTGCCACATCGCCCCCAAAGCGGTCCAGCAGCCAGCGCAGGTAGGTCAGCCCGCCACGCACGTTCTGCTCGGGGTTCCACACGTCGCGCACACCAAAACGATCCGCCGTCTCGGGGATCAGCTGCATCAGCCCCTGCGCGTTCTTGGGCGACAGCGCCCGGGCCTGGAAGTTGGACTCCGACCGCACGATGGCCAGTGCCAGGCGCGGGTCTACCTCGAAGCGGGGTGCGAGCCGCTGCACCAGCTCGGCGTGGCGGCGTTTTTCATCGGGCAGGTTGCTGACATAGCGGTCTACCACCTCGTGGGGCACAACCTCCTGCGCAGAATCGCGCACCTCCAGCCGGGGGGCGTCCCCCGTGGTGAGGCAGTCCGGCAGCTGGTCACCCGGCGCCAGGCCTTCGGCCAGGCTGCGCGCCTTCTCGTGCCCCCGCTGCGCCGCCAGGGCCAGCAAGGTGGCTGCCGCTGCCGGATCCGGCACCACATCGCGCCCCCGCATCAGCAGGCGGCCCAGGCGGTATTGGGCCTCCACGCTGCCATAGCGTGCGGCATCGCAGTAGCGCTGCGCGGCGCGGTGCGGTTGGCGCCGCACTTCGGCTTCGTAGCCCTCCTCCAGCCAGCGCGACAGCACAGGGGGCTCATCGGCCCATTCGGGCGGGTCGTCCAGCGGCTGCGCGCGCACCTCCCAACCGCCAGCCAGCAAAGCCATTGCCAGCAAGGCGCCATGGGCGTGAAAGGAAAACCGGGGCTGCATACCTCTACCTGTTGGATGAAGGTCCCGCCAAGACGGGGCATCAGGAGATGGGCTGCCCACTGTAGTACCGCTGGAGGATTTGCAACAGAAAAACATTGCCAGCGGTGATTTCTTGATCTGAGGCAAGAATCCACCCGCCTGCGGTAGCCCCCGGCCCCCCTGCGCCGTAGCATGAAAGCCCGCCAGGCGGTCGCAGGGGCCGCAATCCGGGGAAAAGGCAACAACGGGACAAGGGGCATCGGCATGAACGTCAACATCACCTTCCTGGGCGGCTCGGGCACGGTCACCGGCTCCAAATACCTTGTGCGCCACAACGGCAAGAGCCTGCTGGTGGACTGCGGACTCTTCCAGGGCTACAAGCAGCTGCGCCTGCGCAACTGGCAGCCCCTGCCCGTCACGCCGCACCAGATCGACGCGGTAGTGCTGACCCACGCGCACCTGGACCACAGCGGCTACCTGCCCCTGCTTGCGCGCGACGGCTACACCCGTACGATCCACTGCACGCCGGGCACGCGCGACCTGTGCACCATCCTGCTGCCCGACAGCGGGCACCTGCAGGAAGAAGATGCCGCCTTCCTCAACCGCCACCAGCTCAGCAGCCACAGCCCGGCCCTGCCGCTGTACACCCGGCTGGATGCGCTGCACTGCCTTAAACAATTCCAGATCCATGCCTTCCACAAGGCGTTCGAGCCCCTGCCCGGCTGGCGGGTGACGTTCTCTCCGGCAGGCCACATCCTGGGCGCGGCCAGCGTGCTGCTGGAGGTGGGTGGACGGCGCATCCTGTTCTCGGGCGACCTGGGGCGGCCCGACGACCTGCTCATGAACCCGCCCGATGCGCCGCCCCCGGCCGACACGGTACTCATCGAATCCACCTACGGCGACCGCGAGCACCCGCCGGAGGGCCTGCTCGACGAACTGGGCCCCGCCCTGCAGCGGCTGGCAGCACGCGGGGGCATCGCCGTGGTGCCTGTGTTCGCCGTGGGCCGCGCACAGGTTGTGCTGCACGCCATCGGGTTGCTGAAGGCACAGGGCGTGGTGCCTGCGTCGCTCAAGGTGTTCCTGGACAGCCCCATGGCTGTAAGCGCGACCGGGCTGTTCCAGCACCACATGCAGGAACACCGACTGAGTGGACGCGAAGTGCAAGCGCTGGAACACGGCGCCACCATGGTTCAGACAACGGAACAGTCCAAAGGTCTGGCCCGGCTGCATGGCCCCATGGTCATTCTGTCGGCCAGCGGGATGGCCACCGGCGGCCGCGTGCTGCACCACCTGGCACTGCATGCGGGCGACCACCGCAACATGATCATCCTGACCGGGCACCAGGCGCCGGGCACACGCGGCGCGCGGCTGGCCGAGGGCGAAAAGACCATCCGCATCCATGGCCAGGATGTGGCTGTGCGTGCCGAGGTGGTGCGGCTGTCGTCCGCCTCGGCCCATGCCGATGGCAACCAGCTCATCGCCTGGCTGCGCAGCATGGGCCACGCGCCCGACCAGGTGTATGTGGTGCATGGCGAAATGGGCGCCGCCGACCACCTGCGCCAGCGAATCGCGCACGAACTGCGCTGGAATGCGGCGGTGCCAGAGCATGGCAGCACCTGTGTGGCCTGAGAAGGTGTGAACGAACCCGCCCCCTTGCGCAGCGGGCAAACCGCAGACGGGCAACCCAGCCATCTCGCATGGCGATGACAACCAACGAATAATGGGGAGAAAATAACGATCCTTCTCATTTCGAGAAGACAAACACCCCATGAAAAGCTCCGAGCGCAGTTTTGCGCGCCGTATTGACCTGACCTCGCTGCAACTGTTTGTGGCGGTGTGCGAGCTTGGCAGCATCGGCCGCGCGGCCGAGCGCGAATTCATCGCGGCATCGGCCGTCAGCAAGCGCCTGTCGGACCTGGAAACCGCTGTGGACACGGCCCTGCTGTACCGCCACAGCCGGGGCGTGACCCTGACCCCGGCAGGCGAGAGCCTGCTGCACCACGCCCGCACCGTGCTGTTTGGCCTCGAACGCATGCAGGGCGAGCTGAGCGAATACGCCGACGGCGTGCGCGGCCATGTGCGCATGCACGCCAACATCTCGGCCATCTTCCAGTTTTTGCCCGAAGACCTGGGCGCCTTTGCGCGCGAGCACAGCCAGATCAAGATCGACCTGCAGGAGCACCTCTCCAGCGACGTGCTGCACGCCGTGCAGGAAGGCGCGGCCGACCTGGGCATCTGCAACATCGGCATGGCCAGCGCCGGGGGCAGCCCCGCCCTGCAAAGCCGCCCCTACCGGTCCGACCGTTTGATGCTTGTAGTGCCCTCTTGGCATACCCTGTCTGCCCAGGCAGCTATCAATTTTGAAGAGGTGCTGGACTGGGACATCGTCGGCCTGCATGCCAACAGCAGCATCAGCCTGGCCATGCGCGCCGCCGCCGCCGCTGCCGGGCGCCCGCTGCGCCAGCGCATCCAGGTCACGGGGCTCGATGCCATGTGCCGCATGATCGACAACGGCCTGGGCGTGGGCCTGCTGCCCGACCGGGCTTTTGCACTGATGCGCGGCGTGGGCCAGCTGCAGGCCATCCCGCTGACCGACGCCTGGGCCCACCGCGAACTGCGCGTGGTGGCCCGCGACTTTGACGCCCTGCCCATCACCGCGCGCCTGCTGGTGGAACACCTCGCGCCACACCCCGGCCCGGCACCAGTGAACCAAGCCCCCGACACTAAAATCCAATCCCCCACCTGAAAGTAGAAAGCCACGCCATGGGACGCACCCTGTACGACAAGATCTGGGACGAGCATGTCGTCCACACCGAAGAGGACGGCACCTCCATCCTCTACATCGACCGCCACCTGGTGCACGAAGTCACCAGCCCCCAGGCGTTCGAAGGCCTGCGCGAGGCGGGCCGCAAGGTCTGGCGCATGAGCTCCATCGTGGGCACGGCCGACCACAACACGCCCACCACAGGCTGGGAAAACGGCTACGACGGCATCACCGACCCGATCAGCAAAGAGCAGATCACCACGCTGAACGACAACATGGCGACGATCTCGCCCGCGGCGTTCTTCCCCTTCATGCACAAGCGCCAGGGCATCGTGCACGTGATCGGCCCTGAAAACGGCGCCACCCTGCCCGGTATGACGGTGGTGTGCGGCGACAGCCATACCAGCACGCACGGCGCGTTTGGCGCACTGGCCCACGGCATCGGTACGTCGGAAGTCGAGCACGTCATGGCCACGCAGACGCTGCTGGCCAAGAAGGCCAAGAACATGCTGGTGCAGGTGGACGGCACGCTGGCCAAGGGCGTCACGCCCAAGGACGTGGTGCTGGCCATCATCGGCAAGATTGGCACCGCAGGCGGTACGGGCTACACCATTGAGTTTGCAGGCTCGGTGTTCCGCGCCATGAGCATGGAAGGCCGCATGACCGTGTGCAACATGGCCATCGAGGCCGGTGCCCGCGCAGGCCTGGTGGCGGTGGACGACAAGACCATCGAATACGTCAAGGGCCGCCCCCTGTCGCCCACGGGCGTGGAATGGGACCAGGCCGTGGCGTACTGGAAGACGCTGCATTCCGATGCCGACGCGAAGTTCGACACCGTGGTCAAGCTCGACGCGGCCGAAATCGTGCCGCAGGTCACCTGGGGCACCAGCCCCGAGATGGTGCTGGGCGTGGACGCCCGCGTGCCGGACCCCGACAAGGAAAAAGACGCCAACAAGCGTGGTGCCATCGAGCGCGCGCTGACCTACATGGACCTGCAGCCCGGCAAGCCCATCAACGACATCACCATCGACAAGGTGTTCATCGGCTCGTGCACCAACAGCCGCATCGAAGACATGCGCGAAGCCGCCGCCGTGGTGAAGAACCTGGGCCGCAAGGTGGCCAGCAATGTGAAGCTGGCCATGGTGGTGCCCGGCTCGGGCCTGGTCAAGGAGCAGGCCGAGCGCGAAGGCCTGGACCAGATCTTCAAGGCCGCAGGCTTTGAATGGCGCGAGCCCGGCTGCAGCATGTGCCTGGCCATGAACGCCGACCGCCTGGAGCCCGGCGAGCGCTGCGCCTCCACCAGCAACCGCAACTTCGAAGGCCGCCAGGGCGCCGGTGGCCGCACCCACCTCGTCAGCCCCGCCATGGCCGCAGCTGCTGCCGTGCACGGCCATTTTGTGGACATTCGCCAATTTGCCTGAAGGAGCTTTGTCATGAAAAACACCGTCACCCTCATCGCACTGACCCTCGCCTTCGTGCTGGCCGGTTGCAACACCGTCAAGGGCGTGGGCCAGGACATCGGCAAAGCCGGCAGCGCCATCGAGCGGGCCGCCAAGTAGGACCAGAGAACGCCATGCAGAAATTCACCGTGCACAAGGGCCTGGTGGCCCCGATGGACCGCGAGAACGTCGATACCGACGCCATCATCCCCAAGCAGTTCCTCAAATCGATCAAGAAGACGGGCTTTGGCCCCAACCTGTTTGACGAGTGGCGCTACCTGGACAAGGGCGAGCCCGGCATCCCCGAAAGCCAGCGCAAGCCCAACCCCGACTTCGTGTTGAACCAGCCGCGCTACCAAGGCGCCAGCATCCTGCTGGCCCGCAAGAACTTCGGCTGCGGCTCCAGCCGCGAACACGCGCCCTGGGCGCTGGACCAGTTCGGCTTTCGCGCCGTGATTGCACCCAGCTTTGCCGATATCTTCTTCAACAACTGCTTCAAGAACGGCCTCTTGCCCATCGTGCTGCCCGAAGCCACCGTGGCCCAGCTGTTCGACGAAGTGGCGGCCTTCCCCGGCTACCAGCTCACCATCGACCTGGAGCGCCAAGTGGTGGTGCGGCCGCAGGGCGAAGAAATCCCGTTCGACGTGATTGCCTTCCGCAAGTACTGCCTGCTCAACGGCTTTGACGACATCGGCCTGACCCTGCGCCAGTCCGACAAGATCAAGGCATTCGAGGCCCAACGCCTGGCTACCAAGCCCTGGCTGGCACACACCATGGTGTCCTGAGCCCCAAAATACCCATCAAAATGGCCGTTTGCGCGCAACCAGATTGCCCAATCAGCTATCAAAATAGAAGCAAACCAATGAAAATCGCAGTTCTGCCGGGTGACGGCATTGGCACCGAAATCGTCGCCGAGGCCGTCAAGGTCCTGAAGGCACTCGACCTGAAGTTCGAAATGGAGTCCGCCCTGGTCGGTGGCGCCGCCTACGAAGCCCACGGCCACCCGCTGCCCGAGTCCACGCTCAACCTCGCCAAAGCGGCTGACGCCGTGCTGTTCGGCGCTGTGGGCGACTGGAAGTACGACAAGCTCGACCGCCCCCTGCGCCCCGAGCAGGCCATCCTGGGCCTGCGCAAAAACCTGGGCCTGTTCGCCAACTTCCGCCCCGCCATCTGCTACGAACAGCTGGTGGGCGCTTCGAGCCTGAAGCCCGAGCTGATTGCGGGCCTCGATATCCTCATCATCCGCGAGCTGACCGGCGACATCTACTTCGGCCAGCCGCGTGGCCGCCGTACCGCAGTGGACGGCCACTTCCCCGGTGCCGACGAAGCCTTCGACACCATGCGCTACAGCCGCCCTGAGATCGAGCGCATCGCCCACGTGGCCTTCCAGGCCGCCCGCAAGCGCAACAAGAAGGTCACCAGCGTGGACAAGGCCAACGTGCTGGAAACCTTCCAGTTCTGGAAGGACGTGGTCACCGACGTGCACAAGGAGTACCCCGACGTCGAGCTGCAGCACATGTACGTGGACAACGCGGCCATGCAACTCGTGAAGGCCCCCAAGGCGTTTGACGTGGTGGTGACCGGCAACATGTTCGGCGACATCCTGTCGGACGAAGCCTCGATGCTCACCGGCTCCATCGGCATGCTGCCTTCGGCCAGCCTGAACAGCAGCAACCAGGGCCTGTACGAGCCCAGCCACGGCAGCGCTCCCGACATCGCGGGCAAAGGCGTGGCCAACCCGCTGGCCACCATCCTGAGTGCCGCGATGATGCTGCGCTTCAGCCTGAACCAGGAAGCCGCCGCCCAGCGCATCGAAGCCGCCGTGCAAAAGGTGCTGGCGCAGGGCCTGCGCACACCCGACATCTACAGCGAAGGCACCACTAAGGTGGGCACCGCGCAGATGGGCGATGCGGTGGTGAAGGCGCTGGCCGCACAGTGATGCAGTGGACGCAGGCCTGCCGGGCCTGCCCCGCCCCCCAAAAAAGCGCCGCATTGCGGCGCTTTTTTATGGGCGCCTCCATCCCGCTGTGTCCTGAAAGCATCGCCCGGCCCGGGAAATCTGGGCAAAAAGCGCTCAAAACAAGGTGATGGGGCCTTATCCGCTACAATCTCGCACTATGTTTGCCGCCCGCCCGTTCGCCCTGAACACCGCTTCTGCCGCCCTGGCAGGCGTGGCCGTGCGCGCAATCACCACCAAAACCACGACCATTAAGGGCTGACTCAGCCTGGTTCGTCGTGCGCCCTTCCTGGCCAGACGAGCCAGGCGAGCAGTCCCGGTCGGGCACTGTTTCTTACACTGAAAGGGGCGTTGAAATGAGCAAGTTGGTAGGGTTGGTCGGCTGGCGCGGCATGGTCGGCTCGGTCCTGATGGACCGCATGGAACAAGAGAAGGACTTCGATCTGATCGAGCCCATGTTCTTCTCCACCTCGAATGCAGGCGGCAAGGCCCCTGCCCAGGCCAAGAACGAGACTGCTCTGCAGGACGCGTTCAACATCGAGGCCCTCAAGCGCTGCGAAATCATCATCACCGCCCAAGGCGGCGACTACACCAACGAGGTGTACCCCAAGCTGCGCGCAGCGGGCTGGAACGGCCACTGGATCGACGCCGCCTCGTCCCTGCGCATGGAAAAGAACGCCGTCATCGTGCTCGACCCGGTGAACATGCCCGTCATCAAGAACGCGCTCGCCAACGGCGGCAAGGACTGGATCGGCGGCAACTGCACCGTGAGCTGCATGCTGATGGGCGTGGGCGCACTGTACAAGGCGGGCCTCGTCGAATGGATGAGCACCCAGACCTACCAGGCCGCTTCGGGCGGCGGTGCCCAGCACATGCGCGAGCTGCTCACCCAGTACGGCACACTGAACGCCGAAGTCCGCGCCCTGCTGGATGACCCCAAGAGCGCCATCCTGGAAATCGACCGCAAGGTGATCGCCAAGCAGCGCGCGCTGACCGGTGCCGAAACCGCCAACTTCGGTGTGCCGCTGGGTGGCTCGCTGATCCCCTGGATCGACAAGGACCTGGGCAACGGCATGTCCAAGGAAGAATGGAAGGGCATGGCCGAGACCAACAA
>OGCL01003062.1_pt1 | contig 10455 bp, 6 predicted proteins | sample 1570041 | NCBI WGS metagenome assembly OGCL01 (sample SAMN06266162, study PRJEB24511) | hot springs metagenome | isolation source: Hot spring water | place: South Africa: Limpopo | collected 2015-06-22 | reverse complement strand
CTACCACAGTTGATGACCAGGATCGACATCGCTGTTGAGGTGTCAGGGTTTTAGCGTATCCGGCCAACGCCAGTTGGCGAATTCCGGCTTATCGACACCGTGCTCATAGGCGTATTGGCTGCATTCGATCTGCATGTCGCGCAAGCGCTCCTTGACGTGAGCGCCGGCGACGTGCAAACGCGGCACGCGGTTGATGACGTCGATCGCCAAGCTGAAGCGGTCGATTTCGTTGCGGATCGCCAAATCCAACGGCGTATTGATATTGCCTTTTTCCTTGTAACCGCGGACGTGCAGGTTTTTGTGGTTGGTGCGGCGGTACGCCAAGCGATGGATCAACCACGGATAGCCGTGGAAATTGAAAATGATCGGCTTATCGACCGTGAATAAGCTGTCGAAATCGCGATCGGACAGGCCGTGTGGATGTTCGCTCTCCGGCGTCAGGCGATATAAATCGACGACGTTGATGAAGCGGATTTTCAAGTCCGGGAACGCTTCGCGCAGCAAACTGACCGCAGCCAAGGCTTCCTGCGTCGGAATATCGCCACACCCGACCATGACCACGTCGGGTTCCATGCCTTGATCGTTGCTCGCCCAATCCCAGATCCCCAGTCCTTTCGTACAATGTTTGATCGCGGCATCCATGTCCATGAATTGCAAGTGCAATTGTTTGTCGGCGACGATGACGTTGATGTCGTTGGTGCTGTGCAAACAATGATCGGCGACCGACAACAGTGTATTGGCATCGGGGGGTAAGTAAATGCGGCACACCGATGGACTTTTGTTGACGACCAGATCGAGGAAGCCGGGATCTTGATGGGTGAAACCGTTGTGATCCTGCCGCCATACCGTCGAGGTGATCAATAAGTTCAACGACGAGATCGGCGCGCGCCACGGGATGCGCTCGCAGATGTCCAGCCATTTCGCGTGTTGATTGAACATCGAATCGATAACGTGCACGAAGGCTTCGTAGGTCGAGAAAAAGCCGTGACGTCCGGTTAACAGATAGCCTTCGAGCCAACCTTCCAACGTATGTTCGGACAAAATCTCCATGACGCGGCCATCGGGCGACAGTTCACCCCCGTCGGCATCCTCGGGCAGATAATCGGCCAGCCACAGTTTTTTGCTGACTTCATAGACGGCGTCCAATTTGTTCGAAGTCGTTTCGTCCGGGCCGAAGACGCGGAAATTATGAGGATTCAAGCGCATGATGTCGCGCAAGAAGCGTCCCAATGGTCGGGTGTTTTCCGCTTCTTCGGTGCCGGGCACTTTGACCTCGATCGCATAATCGCGGAAATCGGGAATGCGCAACGCCTTGCGCAACAAGCCGCCGTTGGCGTGCGGATTGGCGCTCATGCGGCGCTGGCCACGCGGCGCGAGCGCTTTCAGTTCTTCAATCAAACGGCCGTTGGCGTCGAAGTGCTTTTCCGGATGATAACTGCGCAGCCATTCTTCCAGCTGTCGCAAATGTTCCGGGTTTTTGTGGACGCCGCTCAACGGTACTTGATGCGCGCGCCAAAAACCTTCGACGTGATGTCCGTCGATCATTTTCGGGCCGGTCCAACCTTTCGGGCTGCGCAGAATGATCATCGGCCAGCGCGGGCGCGTCGAGTCGTTGCGTTTGCGCGCATTTTCTTGAATGCGGCGAATTTCCAATACGCAGTGCTCCATGACCGACGCCATCAAGGCGTGCATGGTCATCGGGTCGCTGCCTTCGACGAAATACGGCATCCAGCCATAGCCTTTGAACAAATTTTCCAGTTCTTCGCGCGAGATGCGCGATAACAAGGTCGGGTTGTTGATCTTGTAGCCGTTCAAATGCAGGATCGGCAACACTGCGCCATCGCGCAACGGATTGAGGAATTTATTGCTGTGCCAAGACGTTGCGAGCGGCGCGGTTTCCGCCTCGCCATCGCCGACGGCCACGGTGACCAACAGATCCGGATTGTCGAACGCTGCGCCGAAGGCATGCGACAAGCTATACCCCAATTCGCCGCCTTCATGGATCGAGCCGGGCGTCTCCGGCGTGCAATGGCTGCCGATGCCGCCTGGGAACGAAAACTCCTTGAAAAATTCGCGTAGGCCTTCTTCGTCTTCGCCTTTGTTCGGGTAGATTTCCGAATACACGCCTTCCAGATACACCGGCGCCAATACGCCCGGCGCGCCGTGGCCGGGTCCGGCGAGGAAAATGGCGTTCAGATCGTACTGATTGATCAACCGGTTCATGTGCACATAGATGAAGCTCAAACCGGGGCTGGATCCCCAGTGACCGAGCAAGCGTTTTTTGATGTGCTCCGGTTGCAGCGGCTCGCGCAACAACGGGTTATCGCGCAGATAAATCATGCCCACCGCCAAGTAATTGCAGGCTTGCCAGTAGGCGTGGATTTTTTGCAAAGTTGCTGGATCGAGCGGCGCGGTGGCCGGCGGTAAGGAAGGGGATGTCATCGTAAAAAACCTCGTGCATAGAGTGAAACTTTAGAAAAGATAGCACCATTCGATGACATTTGTTATCTACTTTGTCATATAGAGCAATTCATACCCTTTTATCGTTCCCACGCTGGAGCGTTGGAACGAGGAGAACGCTGCGTTTTGCAAAGAAGTCGGAAAAGGCCGATTGACAGTCCGTGCGAGCCTGCCAGACAATACACCGCCTTGTGTGATCGATACAAGGCCCACTTAACCCACCGAGGTCAACAACGCCATGTCGAATCGAGTCGCTTCCCCTGCCGCGATGGAGCTCGAAGCCGGTAAAAACCATTTCTGGTGTCGCTGCGGACTGAGTCAAACCGTGCCGTTGTGCGATGGCTCGCACAAGCAAGTCGGCGAAAAGCCACTGGTGTTTCAAGTCGAGGAAACCAAAACCTACTACCTGTGCCGCTGTGGTGCGACGCAAAATCCGCCGTATTGCGATGGCAGTCATAGCAAAGTTGCCAAATCCCTCGCGTGAACCATAATCGATATTCGTTCGCGGTGTGGGTATCTTAAGCGGCGTGATGAACCTCATCGTTAACGTCAACCCCTTAGTAGCGCCATTGAGCGGGATTGGGCATTACACCGCGCATCTTCTCGGCGAGTGGTTAGAATCGCCGCGTCTTACGACACTCGCCGGTTTTGATTACAAAAAAACCTATGATGCCGCAGCGTTGCGCCGGCGTTTGACTGCAGCGCTGGCGCCTGCCTCTGCTACAAACGCGTCGGCTTACAGTTGGCGGCGGGTTCTTAAAGCGTCGGTCAAACGTTTGCCGATGGCACGGCAAGTTTATGATTGGTGCAATCAGCGGCGGATTGCTGCGTGGTTGGACCGCGCGCACGCCGTGTATTGGGAGCCGAATTATCATCGCATCCCCTGCCGCGCGCCGAGTATTGTGACCATCCACGATTTGTCTCATCGCGAGTACCCTGATTATCATCCGAGGGAGCGCGTAGCGTGGTTAGATCGAGTGTTGTGTAGCAGTGTCGCCGCAGCTGATCATCTCGTCGTGGTTTCCGAGTTCACGCGGCAAGCGCTCATCGCGGCGTATCACGTCGATCCTTGCAAAATTTCAATCATCCCACCGGGGATCAATCCAGGGTTTGAGGTATTACCCGATGAAATGATTACCGCAACGCGCGCGCGTTACGATTTGCAGCGTCCTTATGTAATCGCGCTGGGGACTTTGGAGCCGCGCAAAAATTGGCCAAATTTGCTAAAAGCGTTTCAAGTATTGCCGGATAGCTTGAAGCGGCATTATCAACTCGTCCTGATTGGTGCCAAAGGTTGGCAAATGCACACCCTCTCCGCTAGCATCGACGCAGTGCGACAAGAAGGCTGGTTGAATATTCTCGGCTATGTCAGCCAAACTGATCTCCCTTTTCTTCTCGCTGGTGCGCGCTGTCTGGCTTATCCTTCGCTCTATGAAGGTTTCGGTATGCCAGTGATTGAAGCCATGGCCTGTGGTGTGCCGGTTCTGACGTCGCATGTCACCGCGTTGCCAGAAACGGCGGGCGGTGCGGCTTATTTAGTCGATCCCACGGATTATTACGCGATTGCCCAAGGTTTGACGGCGCTTTTAGAAGACGATCTACTCTGTGCGAAACTGCGTGCGCGGGGTTTACAACGCGCGAAGGCATTCAGTTGGGCCTATTCCGCCAACAAATTACTGGATATTGCAGAGCAATTAGCATGACTGAACTGCGTTCCTCGCTATTACCTACCTTCGCGGAGGAAGAACAACGTTTGCTCGAACAGCGCTGGTCGTCATTCGTTGTCGAAGCGTGGCGTGAGGCCCTGGCATCGCCCCTCCCCATCGTTCCCAGCGCCCAGTTGAAGCGCTGCTTGACGCGGCGCCGCTGGCTTATAGGGTCGAAATGGCGTGCCCGACTGTGGCAATATGGCAATAGGGGCCTATCATGGCGACAACGATTGAAAACATTGCCATTATTGGGGCCTGTCTTGCAATACGTCTGGGACATCCTATGGCTCTCGCGTTTTAAGCGCGGCGCGCTAACGCGGCTCGATCAAATCGAGCTTGCGCTTGCAGCGCAAGTCCAGCAAAGTAACCAATGCTTACAACAGCAAAAAGCCACGCGCCAACAGTTACCTCAGCTGAGACAACACATCGAAATGTTGCAGCAACAATGTCATTCATTACAGGAAAAGCTCGACAATGCCGTTACTTTGTTGCAACAAGCTCGCGTCGATCAACTGCGCCCCATCGTCAACCCCACTGATTTGCCAGCAAACTATTACTTAGCACTGGAAAATCATTTTCGCGGCGCGTCGAGCGCGATCGCCGAACGCATTGCCGTTTATGAGCCATTGGTTAAAGCCGTGCTCGATCAAGGCGTTTCGGGCAAGGTCGTCGATCTCGGCTGTGGACGAGGCGAATGGCTGCACAATCTCCAGCGCTTGGGAGTTGATGTGTTGGGAGTCGATTTGGATCCGGCGATGGCGCAGGCCTGCCAAACCCAAGGTTTAACCGCCATCGCCACCGATGCTTTGACAGGATTGAACGATTTGCCGGCGGCGTCTTGTGCAGCGATCACTTCTTTCCACTTGGTCGAACATTTGGCGATCAGTGACGTCATCGCCCTGATGCGTTTGGCGTGGCGAGCGTTGGCGCCAGGGGGGGTGGTCATCATCGAAACGCCGAATCCAGAAAACTTGCAAGTCAGCGCCTATAGCTTTTATATGGATCCGACGCATCGCAAACCGTTGCCGCCCCCGCTACTCGATTTCATCGCGCGCGATGCCGGCTTCGAATACATTTCGATTATTCGACGCAATCCCTGGCCGGAGTTCGAGGACGAGACGAGTCCTTATCCGCCTTTATTGCGCAAATTATTGTTTTGTGGTCAAGATTACGCGTTGGTTGCTTATCGCCCGTAATGTCGTGTTCAACGTTTGTGAAGCAGGAACATCAACCCAGAACGCCGACCTGTGCCGGAATGATGCGATGGAATAGCGCGTTATGGAGTCACCATTTCGATGCAAATCACTCATTCATCGCCTAAAGAGGGATTGAAACGCCCATGAATCAAGCAAATGAGGCGGGGATACACGCACTGGCGACGAGTTTTAACCTCTATGCGCCGTTGACGGATCCGCAACACGCCGCGGCGGTGCTGGAGGTCTTTACGGCGTTTCAGCATTACAGCTCTTTTCCCACACGTTTATTGTTGATTGGGATAGACGCTGACGACTTACCCGCCAGTGCCGCAGCTTATCTCGCGCAGATTTTGGCCTTGTCGGCGCGCGATGCGCGCAAAGCGATGGTGCGCTTACGGCGCATGGTGGATCTCGCGTTGTGGTGGGATGATACGCAAACGTGGCAAGAGGGCGCGATGTTACCGGACGTGCCGTGGGTAGCGCGCGGTGCGTTGCACCAACCGATGATGCAAAATCGCGGTTTATTATTGCCGGCAACGGCCAGCGCGCGCGAATTCGCCGCGGCGCTGGCGTTTTTGGCGCGGATGCCCGACCTAAGGCGGCGATGCCGAGCCGAGCCGGAACGGAACGCGGAACCACAGTGGATCATCGATGGACCGTTCGATTCCAGTTATAGCCTTGCCATCGTCAATCGTGAATTGGCGCGCGCTCTGAGGCGCCAACAGCAAAACGTGGTATTGATCGACCCAGAAATCACCCAAGGCCGCGCGGCGCGCCCCGAGTTTCTCGCCGCGCACCCTGAACTCGTCGTCGGCGATGGTGCGAGTTTGCCGACGGCCTCGACCATCCAACTGCGCAACAACTACCCGCCGGTGGTAGATGATCTGCGCGCTTCGATCAGTGTACTCGCCAATTACGCCTGGGAAGAATCGGCGTTTCCAGCTGAGTATGTCGCGGCGTTCAATCGCCGGCTCGATCTCATCACCGTGGTGTCGCCGTGGGTCAAAAAAATACTGCGCGACAACGGCGTCCAGCGTCCGATCGCCGTCGTCGGCAATGGCGTTGATCACCTCGGCGCGCTACCGGAAGCGACAGGGTCGCTACCCGGCAAAGCGTTTCGTTTTTTGCATATTTCCTCGTGTTTTCCGCGCAAAGGTTTGGACGTGTTGCTCGCGGCCTATGGTCGCGCGTTCACGGTGCGCGACGACGTGAGCTTGATTATCAAAACTTTTCCGAATCCTCATAACGACGCCGCCCAGCAGATTGCTGCTTCGCTGCGCGCGCAGTCCGATTACCCCGATGTGGTACTGATCGATGAAGACTGGCCCGATGCGCGCCTTGCGGCGCTGTATCGCCACTGCCACGCCTTCGTGTTGCCGACGCGTGCCGAAGGTTTCGGCATGCCGCTCGCCGAAGCGATGACCTATCGCTTGCCGGTGATTACAACTGGTTACGGGGGGCAATGTTATTTTTGCGACGAGCAAACCAGTTGGTTGGTCGATTACCGCTTCGCCAAAGCCGCAACGCACTTGGGTTTGTTCGATTCGGCGTGGGTGGAGCCCGACGTCGAACACTTGGCCGCGCGCCTGCGCGAAGTGTATAGCGCTTCTCCCGAACAGCTTGCTGCGAAAACCACAGCGGCCGCGCAGCGTGTCAGCCAGTTGACCTGGGATCAGGTCGCAACGACGACGCGCCACGCCGTGGCGCGCCTGGCGCGCTTGCCCTTGTTACCGCCCGAGCCGCGGATTGGCTGGGTCAGTACTTGGAATTGTCGCTGTGGGATTGCTACGTACTCCAAGCATCTCCTGTGTGAGATTCCGCCACGGCGGTTGCGATTGTTCGCCAACGAAGGCGTTGCGACGTTGGGTGACGATGAAGCATGGGTCGAACGCTGTTGGTCCTCGCAACGGAGCGAGATCACGCGCCTTTGCCAAGCGATTCGCGCGGCGGCTTGCCAAATCGTTGTTATCCAGCACCATCCGGGTTTGATGGCCTTGACCACGCTCGCGGCCTTGATCGACACCCTCGCCGACCAGGGAATACACGTTTATGTGACCTTGCACAACACCCATCCCGTCAACAGCCCCCCGCAATGGTCAGTGTTGGCGACGAGTTTCAACCGCGCCAGGCGCTTATTGGTGCATAGCGTCTCCGACCTCAATCGCTTGAAAGACTACGGCATGATCGAACCCGCCTGCTGGTTTCCACATGGTGTTTATCCCAGTTTATCGAGCCCCGATGTCAGTTTGGCAACGCGCATGGGTTTGCACGGCAAAATCGTGATCGGCAGTTTCGGTTTCATTATGCCGCATAAAGGCTTGCGCGAATTGATCGAAGCGTTCGCAGAGTTCCGCGCGACGCGGCCCGCCAGTCATTTACTGTTGGTCAATGCGTTGTTCCCCGAGCAAAAATCCCTTGACGAGCGCGACGCCTGTCGCGCGCTGATCGAACGGCTCGGTTTGCGGAATGACATCACCTTGATCGACGATTTTCTCGATGACCATGACGCGCTGCATTTGCTGAGTTTGTGCGATGTGATTGTTTATCCGTACCAACACAGCCAAGAATCGGCGAGCGGTGCGGTGCGTATGGGTTTGGCGGCGGCGCGCCCGGTGGCTGTTACGCCCCTGGCGATTTTTGACGACGTTGCCGACGTGGTACACGTCTTGCCGGGATGTCAACCGCACCATTTGGCCGCAGGTCTTGCGGCATTATTGACGCAATTGGAAAATGCGGAAACGGCGGCCGTTTGGGCGCAACGCGCTGCTGCATGGCGCGCTGCCCATCAATGGCCATTATTATCGCAGCGGCTCTTAGGGCTGATTGACGGAGCGTTTTTGGACGATGTTTGGCATGCTGCTTGACCGCCTGCACGGGCTTTATCGCTATCGATATTTCATCTTAGGTAGCGTGCGCCGCGATTTCGCGGCCCGCTACCGGCAATCCCTGCTCGGTGCCGCGTGGGCGGTGTTCAATCCTTTGGCGATGATTTTCATCTACACGGTGATTTTTTCACAAATCATGCATGCGAAATTACCTGGTACCGAAGGCGATTATGCCTATAGCATTTACTTATGCGCCGGGATGCTGACGTGGAATCTGTTCACCGACATCGTGGGGCGGGGACAATGCGTATTCCTGGAAAACGCCAATTTATTAAAAAAGCTTAATTTTTCGCGTCTGTGCCTGCCGGTCATCGTGATTTTAAATGCTGTGATTCAGTTTGCGATCATCTTTAGCTTGTTTTTATTGTTTTTACTGATGACCAAGCAATTTCCCGGTTGGCCGTTGTGTGCTGTGGTGCCACTGCTACTGTTGCAAATTTTGTTTGCGATTAGTTTAGGATTGGCGCTGGGGATCGTGAACGTATTTTTTCGCGATGTCGGCCAGTTTTTCGGCATTTTTCTGCAGTTTTGGTTTTGGCTGACGCCGATCGTTTATCCCCTCGCCATCTTGCCGGAAAGCGTGCAGCCTTGGGTGATGTGGAATCCAATGGCGCGGTTGATCGGCGCGTATCAAACCATTTTCGTGCATCAAGCTTGGCCGGACGGACGGGCATTATTGCCGGTCGTCGTCGTCAGTGGGTTGATGTGCATATTAGCGTGGCGCTTGTTTCAGCGCCGCGCCGATGAAATGGTCGATGAGTTGTAAAGGGGCGCGGCAATGCGGTTTTACGCGGAGGTAAAGGGTTATTATCGGCGGTGTCGCTAAAGCTATGCCTCTACGCAATTTGCGTTCACGGAGCAACAGGGCCAAGTTATTATCGCCGCAGGATGGGTGCGCGCTGTCGGTGCGCTCATCTCTCACTGACGGGTTCGAGCGTATCGGTCATTCGCGCAGTTGATGTTGACATGGGATCGATCACTGTTCATCGCGTAGGCAAAGCCTATAAGCACTATCCAAGCCCGTGGGCGCGGCTCGCCGAATGGCTCGATCCACGCGGAAAACCGCGCCACCGCCCGCATTGGGTATTGCAAGACGTCGATTTTCAGCTGGCGCCCGGGGAAGCGGTAGGCATCGTCGGCGTCAACGGCGCTGGCAAGAGCACCTTGCTCAAGATCATTACCGGCACGCTGCGCCCCACTACTGGTTGGGTGAAGGTCGAAGGGCGCGTCGCTGCGCTGCTCGAACTCGGCATGGGGTTTCACAGTGACTTCACCGGCAGGCAGAATGTCCTGATGGCCGGGCAATTATTCGGCTGGGCGCCACACGAGATCGCGTCGCTGCTGCCAGACATCGAAGCCTTCGCCGACATTGGCGACTACATCGATCAGCCGCTGCGCGTTTATTCCAGCGGCATGCAAATGCGCTTGGCGTTCAGCGTGGCGACGGCGATTCGCCCCGATGTGTTGATCGTCGATGAGGCGCTGTCGGTCGGCGACGTGTTTTTCCAGCAGCGTTGCTTCGAGCGCATTCGTGGCTTTTGTCAGGCAGGAACGACTTTGCTGTTCGTTTCGCATTCTTTGGGCAGCGTTTACAGCCTGTGCCAACGCGCGCTATTGCTCGATCACGGACGCATTATTTGTGATGGCGATCCGAAAACCGTGCTCGATTTATACAACGCGCGTGCGCTGCAACACCAGCACGGGGAAAACGCGCTGCAGGTGATCGATCAAACTGCCGCGAGCGATGCTGCTGCGGCCGGTTCGTATCTCTCGCAAGGCGTGACGATCGAGCGCGTCGCGTTGACCAACCTGCAAGGCCAGCCGGTACGATGCGTCGTCAGCGGCGAGACCGTGTGTTTTCGCGTTTGCGCGCGTTTTCACGCCCAAACGGCCGAAAGCGTTACGCCACGGTTAACAGAAAATCGGAAATGCTGGAAAAACAACGGCTTGAAAAAGTGTCCACGCGTGGACAAACCAGTCGCCGGCGCCGCAAGACGGCGCCGACGGGTGCGGCGTGGTGCTGCAGGTGCGCGAGGGGAAGCTGCTGGGGCGGGAGACGCAGTTCCTCTCCAACCTGGCGGACGAGACCGATTCGGCGGCGCTCGCGGCGTTCGCCACGCGGCTGTACGTGGACCGCGCGGCACGCGACGCCGGATCCATCCCGGCGGAGGTGTTCTTCCCCGACGACTTCGAGGACCGCGCGGT
>OGCL01003060.1_pt1 | contig 10458 bp, 13 predicted proteins | sample 1570041 | NCBI WGS metagenome assembly OGCL01 (sample SAMN06266162, study PRJEB24511) | hot springs metagenome | isolation source: Hot spring water | place: South Africa: Limpopo | collected 2015-06-22 | reverse complement strand
ATCGATCATATCGACAAAGCGCGGCGCGCAGATGGCAGTTACATCACCCGCGAAAACCCGCTCGGCGGCGAGCGTCATCTGTGGCGCGTTGAAATCGGGAAAGCGCTGTGCACGCTCGTCGCCGGCGACATTTGGATTGGCTACGACCCCGCCGGCATCGCCAGACTCAACCATGGCATCAGTCAAGCCGTCGCGCGCCACGTGCTGAGTCACAAAACGCAACCGCGCGGCGGATGGGCGATCGATACACTGATCCGCGCCGTCGCCGGCGAAATCGGCGAAATGCAAATGCGCGACCGGCGGCGCGAGATTCGCGCCGATGCCGACGCCCTACGCGCTGTCGGCGTCGAAATCGACGGCGACCGGGTGCGCGTGGAGCAAAGGCCCGATGGCGTGGAGCAAAGGCCCGATGGCGTGGAGCAAAGGCCCGGCGCGTGGAGCAAAGGCCCGGCGTTAGCAGTTACATAGACAGTTACAACTGTCAGAGCGGCGGCGGGGCGTAAACCCCGCCCGCCGCCGCTTCATTCGTAGTTTAGTTAGTACACAGGGGGGGCGAGGGGTCGCCCCCCGTGTACGTGGACAAAACAACCCCAACCCATGAAGCACACGCCCCCCCCGCGGGGGGAAGAGCCGCCGGCGGCGCGTGCCACCCCTAACCGCCGTCGAATGCGGGGACTTGTCCACGGTTCCCGGCGTCGGCGCCCTCGCCGCGCCCCCCGTCGTCCTGCGCCCCTGTCGGATGCTTCAAGCATCCTTCAAGCATTCCTTAAGCATTCCCACCACGGGAACGGCTTATTGCAATATGCAAAAGCACAATTACAAATTGCATATTGCAAAAGCACATACCGACACCCGCGCCGTATAAACGCTGTTTATCGCCAAACACCCCTTACCGCCACCACCGACACCCCGGTATCGCCCGGAAACCCGCGCCGTTACTAGCTCCCCGCCGATCTACCCGCCTGCCAGCACTTCCACCGCCCCGCCGCTGGCTATAAATTTCGCTTTTTACAATATGCAAAAGCACAAAGCACATATGCAAAAGCACAAAGCCTCGCCGCCGCCGCGTTTCGCTTTTCGCTCGAAGTGTGTGCGGGCGGGCGTGCCCGCACTCGACGAAAGGAGCAAATCAATGACACTGCTATATCAACAAGGGCGCGAGGTTGCGTTTCGCGTGAAATTAATAACCGGCCTCGCCTTCCTGGGCGCGTTTTTAGGCGCGCTGGCCTGGACGCACACGCAGATTTTCGCGGTCGCTGGACTCGATTCCGATGCGATGGCGTATTTGCGGACGATCTGGCGCGTGCTAACGCGAGCAGACACGCAGCACATTGGGCTGCACATCGAGCTAATGCTCGCCGCTGCCGCCGGCGCTGCCGCGCTGACCCTGCCGGCGCTGGCGATTATGTTCAAGTCAACGAAGAAAAAAGGAGTTTGAAAAAATGGCAAACGCTTTGCTTTGGCTCATCTCTCTCATTGCCGCCGCGGTCGGCGTCTATCTTCTTTGGGGTCGCGACGACAACAAAGTTGCGATCGTTACCCGTCGTGTGCTGATCGCTGCGTCGATTGCAGCAGTGATGGCAATTGCTGACGGCAAAGTCTGGAGCGCCGGGGTTTGGGCCGGATACAGCGCAATCGTGTTTGTATGGATGCTGCCGATATTGTGGATCCTCCAAAAAATCCGCGGACGCGGCGGCGACGGACACCTGCGCGGATCGAGCTTGCAAAACGCTAAAACCGTGGCGCGCCTGGTTCGCGAAAAATCGCGATTTGATATCGGCGGCGTGCCGGTTCCGGTCGAGCTTGAAACGAGAAATTTTCTACTCGCCGGTAGCCCCGGCACAGGTAAATCCCAAGCGCTGACCCGCGCGCTCGATGCGCTGCGCGCAGACGACGCGCGTGCTGTTATTGCAGACGCGTCCGGTATTTATCTCAGTCGCTACTACGACGCGCAGCGCGGCGACGTGATCCTGTGTCCGTTCGACGAGCGCGCCGAGCCTTGGTCGCCGCTCGCCGAAATTGAAACTGTCGCGGACGTGCCTGCGCTTACAAAATCCCTGATTCCGGACGGCGAAGGCAGCGCGCGGGAGTGGAACAATTACGCACAAACCGTCCTCGAACCGCTACTTGAACATTGCTTTACGCAGCGCAAAACAAACGCCGATCTATTCTCGCTCGCGTGCGTTGCCGACCTCGCCGAACTTCGCGAAATTCTCGCCGGCTCGCCCGCTGCGCCGCTGGTTGCCGAGGGCAACGAAAGAATGTTCGGGTCTGTTCGCGCGATCTTGGGTAGCTACCTCAAAGCGCTGCAATACCTCCACCCCGACGCCGGCGTCGACGGTAGCTTTTCAATCCGTCGGCACATCGTCGAGCAGCAGCCCGGCTGGATTTTCCTGACCTATCAGCAGCAGCATCGCGACGCGCAAAAAAGCCTTATTGCTGCGCAGATTGACATTGCATCGCGCGCAGTTTTGTCGCTGCCGCCTGACCTCAACCGCCGCGTAGTTTTCGCGCTTGACGAATTGCCGCTCCTGGGCAAAGTGCAATCAATTGTCGATTTGCTAACAAACGGTCGCAAACATGGCGCGATGATTTTTGCGGGTTTGCAAACAATCGCACAGCTGCGCGATAGCTACGGTCGCGAAACTGCACAAACGTTGCTAGCGTGTTTGGGCAGCTGGCTTGTGTTGCGCGTTGCCGATGCGGAAACGGCGGAATATATGAGCAAGTATCTCGGCGAAGAAGAAAAGACCAGAATCGTTCAATCTGGCGGCACATCGTCGCAAGGATTTTTGCAAGGCAGCCGAAACGAAGGTTGGCAACAGCAGATTGTAAAAGATCGGATTGTGATGCCGTCCGAGCTTCAAAATCTCCCCGACCTCACCGGCATTTTTAACCTCGCCGGCCCTGTGCCCAGTGCCGCAGTCGCGCTGCCGCTCGCTGAACGTCGTCCCGACGCTGCGCCCGCTTTTGTCGCCGCGCAGCCTCGCGCCCGCATCACCAAAAAACCGGAAACCGCGCCGGCAGCCGATCCCCTCGAAAAAGCGCCGGCGGCGATGACGACGGAAGTCGACACCGCTCTCGACTTGCTTTAAATCGCTCTCGTCGAGCTTTGCCCGCCAGCAGTTCGGCGGGCTTTTTTTCGACCCGCGGGAGCTAACGCGCCAGCGCAGACCACAGCAACCCGACCGAGCCAAGACACAGCCAGAACCCTCCGAAATAAGAGATGCACCCGACGCATCTTCGATTGCATGCGCCGGGCGCTTTCGCTTTAGGAATCAATGACTTGCCTGTCATGACAGTCGTCCGACATTGTCCGACGTTTCCGTTTCGCTTTTCGGCTGAAGTCTAGTAACGGCGCGGGTTTGCGCCGTCCGACAAACGAAAGGAACGCGACATGAACAAGGATCGAAAAATCGACGTGCGGCTGACTGCCGACGAATACGCTGAGATCGAGCGTGTTTGCCGCGGCTTAAAGCTCTCAAAGAGCGACTATCTCCGCGCCGTCGCTTTCGGCGGCGCAGTAGCAAAACCCGCGCAATCGCCCGCTCCCGCGCCGGCGGCGGGAATCGACAGCGAACGGCTGGAAGGCATCGAGACTGTGATCGACGGCATGCGCTCGACGCTCGACGAGCAGCAGCAGCGCATCGCAGAAATCGAACAATCGCTAACCGCTTCTGCGCGCGCGTTTGACACGCTTTTGCAAAAGCTCGGCGAGTTTATCCGCGTGCCAAGTTTCCGCGAATACCGCGCGCGACTCGCAGTTGAGCAAGTCGAAAAACGCGAAAACGAAGACGAGCTTGCTTTTTTAGTGCGCATCGCGCAGCGCTATTTCATCGCGCATAACGCATGGCCCGACCCCGCCGATTCTCGCGCCTTCGGCCCTGTGCCCGGCGGCGTCGACATTTCAAAATTCCCGAAATCCCCGCCGCGCTGATCGCGCTGTCATTTCGTATTTCCGTTGAAGTGTATGCGGGCGGCGTGCCCGCGCACTCTGGAGAAATCGAGATGACTGACATTGCAAAACTGCGCGCAAAGCGCGAAATCCTGAAAAATCAAATCGCCGCCATCGACGCGCGAATCGCGAAAATCGAGCGCGAGCAGCGCGAGCACGAGCAGCGCGAAATCGTGAAATTGATTCAGTCGCGCGGAATTACAGCCGCGCAACTCGCCGCGCTTTTGCCGCCTGCCGCCATCGCACCGGAGACCAAAAATGGCACAAAAGCCCTGCCCGCAAACTGATTGCTTGCTTTGGTTCGAGCGCGCTGTTTTCAGCGGCAGGCAATGCCTCGCTGGCTTAATCGAGCCACCCAACCCTTGCTCGCGCTATACCCCGCCCTCGTGGAAATCTTTTAATCATGGGGCGGCTCGGAACTGTTTAAAAACTTGCAATAAGGAAGCGTCGCATGGATGAGACCTATATCGGAACTTATATTCGCATCGCTTCGCGCGGTGGGCGGTGGGGGTGTCGGATTGAATACAACTACCCGCCGCCACGGCATGCTGATTGCGTTGAAATGCGCAGGCGTGACGGCGAGCTTGATATTCGCGTGATCGATGAGGTAATTGAAATCGATGATCGGCGTGGTATTGCGATTTGCACGCTCATTGAGGATTAACCCATGCTCAAAGTCAAACCGATTCAAGGTGGTGGGGGTGCTGGTCGCGCGGCGGCATATTATGAAAATTACCAATCAGGCGCCGAAGACCCGACCGCTCGACAGCACGACGAGCCGCCCGGGCGCTGGATTGGCGGCTACTGCGAAAAGCGCGGATTCGCAAACACAACTGTTCATCGTGGTGAACTTGAAAAAGCGCTAACCGGCTTCGACCCCAAAACCGGCATGCCTGCCCACAGTCGCGCCGGGCAAGACAATCACCAGCCGGGGCGCGATTTAACATTCAGCGCTCCGAAGTCAGTATCGATTGTGTGGGCATCGTCCGATGCTGCTACACAGAAAGCGATTAGCGAGGCGCAACAGCGCGCAGTTGAGCGCGCGATGCAATACGCGGCAGACTCCGGCGCTTTTGTGCAGCGTCACGGTAAAAATGGCGCTGAAAAGACGGCATATGGCGATATTGCCGTTGCTACGTTCGAGCATAGCAGCAATCGCAACGGCGAACCGCATTTGCATACTCACGCGGTCGTTGCGAACATATCCACAAACAGCAAAACCGTGGATTATGATACTCGCTGGCAGGCTGCTATCGATGCAGTATATAAAGCGGAACTCTCTGCCGAGCTTCAAAGCCTTGGCTATCAAGTTGAGCGCACAGAGCGGGCGTTCGAAATCAATGGCGTGCCGGATGCGTTACAGCGCGATCTAAGCACACGTCATCAGCAGATCGACCGGCGCGCTGCCGAAACCGGTAAAAACACGGAAGCGGCGCGCGACGTGCATCAGCTCGCTACTCGCGAACATAAAACAGACAATCCGCGCGAAACCGCCTTTGCTAACACCCGTCAGGCAGCGGTGAGGCATGGTTTTGACCCGGCGGCGATACGAAGCGCAGAGCCAGTAACGGCGCGCGAGTGGGACTCGATAGATGCTGTAAAACGTGCATTTGACCAATCGTCGACGCTGAGCCGAGCTCAGCTTGATAGAGTAATGATCGAGTCCGCGACTGGATCAATGCGCGCAGATGATGCGATTAAAAAAATCGACGAGCTTGAGCGTTCCGGCGAACTGATCCGCTTGCGTGACGATGCCGGCGGCGAGCGCTGGACGAGCCGCGAAATGCATGAAATCGAGCGGGGCCTCGCGGACTACGCCGCCCGCGCCGCGCGCACCGAAACCGGCGCCCAGGTTAGTGTTGAGGCGCTGGAGGCGGCGAGGGCCTCGCGCACGCTGAGCGACGAGCAAAAAATCGCGCTGTCGCACGTTACAAGCAACAACAACTCGCTCGCGATTGTTGAAGGCACCGCCGGGGCCGGAAAATCCTACATGCTCGGCGCGGCGCGTGAGGCCTGGGAAAAATCGGGTTGCAACGTCCACGGCTGCGCGCTGGCTGGCAAGGCCGCGGCGGGGCTTGAGGAAGGTAGCGGGATCCGCTCTGACACAATTCACGGCACGCTAAATAGGCTCGACCGCGGCGAACTGCAACTCGACCGCCGTAGCGTCCTTGTCGTCGATGAAGCCGGTATGGTCGGCTCGCGTTTAATGGCCCAACTGCGCGACCACGTCGACCGCGCCGGCGCTAAGCTAGTCCTGATCGGCGATACGCGACAGCTGCAGCCCGTGGACGCCGGCGGCGCGATGCGCGCGATGCGCGACGGCGCCGGCACGCACGCAAAAATGGACGAAATTCGCCGACAGCATGACGAAAAAGACCGGCAGATCGTCACCGACCTTAAAAACGGCGAAGCCGACAAAGCGCTCGCGGGCATGGCTGATCGCGGCTACCTGCGCGAGCACGCTACTGCCGACGACGCGCGCCGCGCCCTTGCCGACCGCGTTACCACTGATATTGCGGACGGCAAATCAAGTATTGCGCTTGCTGCACGTCGCGCCGACGTCGACAAAATCAACGCCGAGGCTCGCTCGCTCGCCCGCGAGCGCGGGCTACTGCGCGGCGATGACAAGCAGTTCACGACGCAGTTAAGCAAGGACGGTATCGAGCACGTTAAAAGCTTTGCAGTCGGCGACCGTGTTATCACGCTACAAAACGACCGCTCGCTGCAAGTTAGAAACGGCCAGACTTGGACGGTCACCGACGCGCGCGACGGCCGACTAACGCTTAAGCAAGACGGCACCGGGCGCGAGCTAACAATAACAGACAAGCAATACAAGCACGTCGACCACGCTTACTGCGCGACCGTCCACAAGTCGCAAGGCGTCACGGTCGACCGCGCGCACGTGCTGCACGACTCGCAGATGAGCGACCGCTCGCTGAGCTACGTCGGCGCAAGTCGTCATCGTGAATCGATGACATATAACTACACGCGCGACCAGTCGCCCGACATACAGCGCGACATCGCACGCGTTCGCGATAAGGACACGAGCGCAGACTACCGCGTCGACCCGCGCGAACCCGACCCCCCCGGCGACGGCGGCGACAAGCGCGACCGCGACAGTAGCGACTCAACCCCCGCGGGGGGGCGTGTGCCTCGCCCCGACCGCCCCGACTACCGCAGCGCCGACCAGCGCCGCCGCGATATTGACTTGGCACGCCGCGCGCTGGACACGTCCGGCAAAATGCCGCCGCCGCGCAAGATCGAGCGCGACATCGAGAAAGGTAAGGCGCGCTGGGAGCGTGACTCGCACGGCGAGCGCTATCTTGTTTACAAAGACGGCCGCGCATATCACCAGGAGCTACACGGTCGCGTTCGCGAAACCGGGCTTAAGCAGCTCAAAACGCTGGGCGCAACTGAGAAAAAAGCCGTGATCGTCGATAAACGGATCCTGGGCTTCAAAGTCGGCGAGCGCGTGCTGATCGGCCGCGACACAGCGCTGCAAAAACTCGCCGGGCGCGACCGCGACGAGCTACGCGCGCGCATGCGCGACAAGGACACGTCAAAGGCCGGCAAAGCCTGGGCGTCTGCCCAAGACAAAGTCTACCGCGGGCTTAACGCTGAAGGTTGGCGCTCGGCGAGCTGGCAGGAATCGATCCGCGCGCGAATCGGCGCTGCGCTAGAAACCCGCAGCATGCGCAATGAAGCGCGCGAACGGCTCGAAAGCATCGCGAACGACAAAACCCCGGACAAGCACGACCACAGCCGCGACTATTCGCGCTAGTCGCTGCCGTCGCCCCCCCCCTCGCCCGGTTCGCCGGGCTTTTTTTTTGCGTTTCGCAAATTCGCCGAAGTAGTTGCGGGCATGTGCCCGCTACTACACGGAGACCAAAAAGCATGAATCGCGAAACACTAATCGCAATCCTGCTCGCCGCCGCAGCATCTGGCGCGCAAGCGCAGCAGCACGCAGAGCCGGAGATCGCGCCCGCGCCGCTGCTGACGCACGCGCAGGTGCAGGCGATCAGAGTCGACACCGCCGCCCGCGCGGCTGACCCCAACCGCGTGCGTGTCGTTGTTTGCGCTGTTGGCGGCGCTGAGCACGTTATCGCGATTTCTGCTGTCGCGCGCGGTTACCAACCAACCAGGCACGGCACGCTGCGTGAGCGGCCGCTGATTGATCGCGGCTTGCAAAGCAGTATCGACCGCCACCTCGCCGAGGCCGGATGTCGCGCTGCCGCCGCGCCGACCGTAGTCATCGCCCCGTAACCACAACACAGGAGTTTACGCATGCCCACAAAAACGACCATCCGCCGCGCTTTTACGCGCACCCCGCGCAAGCCCGGTTTTCCGGGCGTCGTCGCCGTCGACCGTCCGTCGCGCGACGTGCGACTGACAGTAGCGGAGCGCGAGCGGTATTTGCGCACCGGCAGCCTGGGCCGCAGCAATAGCGGCAAAGGAGGTGCGAAATGACTGCGTTTATTCGCTCGCTTTTTCGTCGCCCGCTAACTGTCGGGCAGGCGCTGGTGCTATCGCTTGCGCTCAACGCTGCGCTGTTTTACGTCGCGCTGGCTGCCGTGCTGCTGCAATCGCGCGACATGACCGACGACGAAGTACTTACGCGCGCGCGGCTGATCGAGCAGAAAAGCCAGCATCTCGAACAGCTGCGCCGGCAGCTGACCGCCCCGCCGCCGAAGCCTTGCGCGGCGAACGATCTTAATTGCATTACTAAAGGAGAATGACAAATGGGAATGTCAATGATGCGCGGAAAACGTAACGACGACGATGACGGCGGCGGCCCGCCGGGCGGCGGCGGTGGCGGCGGCGTGCAGTGGAAAGCGAAAGCGCTCGCGCCGCAGTACCTGGGCGGCGGGACGTGGGCTTTTCCGGTCGGCCCCGCGCCGAAAGCGCCGCCACCGCCGCCTCCGACGTTGAGCCAAAAAATCGCGAACTTCGCGCGCTCAGCGGTGCCGTCTTTTAGCTGGTCGTCATTTCTGAGTAACCGCAACAAATGACCGCCGCCGCTCGCCAGCTGCTGGACATACTGCGCGATGCGCTCGACGAGCACGAGCAGCACCCGCCCGCGCCGACCCTTGAGCGCCCGCGCGAACTGCGACCGCTGCCACACGAATCGCTGCCCGATGCCCTGGTCGCCACCGTGCCGGGGCTGTCGGGCGGCGAGTGGCGGGCGCTGATAAAAAGCTACCCCTGCCGCATCGCCGGGCGCGTGCTGGATGTGCGCGTGGACGCTGATATGCCGATAGTGCACGTCGGGATCGCTTACGATGGTCGGGTAGCGTCGTGGCCGCTGCTGTGGCGGTGGGGCGGCGATTACATCGAGTTTCTACCGCACGAATCCGGACTCGTTGCGCAGCAGCTAACAACCCCGGCGTGGCACCTACGCGGCGGCATCGAGATTTTGCCGCTGCACGCGCTGCTGCGCGCGATACGGCGACCGGACTCGCGGCGACTGTTTCATCTGCTCGCGCACCCTGACGACCTGAATTTTGATGTAGTTCGCCGCGGGCGGCGCGTGGTAATTGATGGCTGTCTCGCCGACCTTTACTACTGCCCGCGCGTCGGCGAGTCTATGCAGGCGACATACGACGTAAAAGAATGCTGGCATATCTGGCCGTTCGCCGTCAACGCCGCGCCCAAGCCGTGGGATTCGTGGGAATGGCTGTGGGAAAAAGAGTGACCCCGGCGCTGGCTGGGTTTGGACTTCGGCGGGCAACGCTGCGCGCACCCCGCCTGCGCGCCTGCGGCTTGCAAAAGCCTATACAGCGCCGCACCGCAAGCGGAGCGGCGAAAGACGCGCACCGGAAAAGCGCCGGCGCGCGTCGCGGCGGTGTCAACGCGGGCATATCCAGCCCCGGGCGGTTTTGCCCTGCCCTCGGTGTCGCTGCCAGCCGGCTGCGGGCGGTCAGCATCCGCCGCGCCAGCCGCAAAGAGCCGCGGCTGTCACGGCGGCTGCATGCCCGGCCTAAAGGCTCGCGCCCCAAAAAAACGGGGCGCGCCCCGCTCGCTTCCCACTGAAGTGGAGCGACACCGAGGGCAGGGCAAAACCAAAATCCAACGGAGGCATAATATGACATACCGCTACACCGCCACATCAACAACGCGCCCCTTCGGCGCCCCCGCGGAGCTCGCCAAGAGCAGCGGTCTTAACGGCAAACACCTTTAGGAGATATGACGTGTGGATGATCCCGGTTCCCCTCCCCATCGCCCTCGCCGCCATCGCCCTGCGCGGCATGGCGCGGTTTGTGTGGCTCGGCTTGCAGTATGCGATGCAGGCGCTGCGCTTCGGCATCGACTTGCTACGCTATGCCGCCGACATAACCGCGGCGCGCATCGCAGCGTGGCGCGCTGAGCGTGAACAAGCGGCGGCGGCGGCGGCGGAACGGCAGGCGGCTGAGTCGGAGATTGCGCAAATCGAGCAGCGCATGGCTGAGCTTGAACGCGAAATTGCTGAGCTTGCGCGCAAGCGTGAGCAATCACGTTAAGCAAGC
>OGCL01003059.1_pt1 | contig 10465 bp, 10 predicted proteins | sample 1570041 | NCBI WGS metagenome assembly OGCL01 (sample SAMN06266162, study PRJEB24511) | hot springs metagenome | isolation source: Hot spring water | place: South Africa: Limpopo | collected 2015-06-22 | reverse complement strand
AGAACGTAGAACGTAGAACGTAGAACGTAGAACGGAGTGCGTAGAACGTCGATGGCCGATCAACTGGGAACTCTGGCTCGGACACATACCTGCGGCGCACTCAGGCCCGCGGACGTCGGCACGGCCGTCGTCCTGCTCGGCTGGGTGCATCGCGTGCGCGATCTCGGTGGCGTCCTCTTCATCGACGTGCGCGATCGGTACGGCATCTCGCAAGTCGTTGTCCGCGAGGACGAGACGCTGCTGGCTCAGGCCAAGCGCCTGCGTTCGGAGTATGTCATCGGCGTGACGGGAGCCGTCCACCGCGACCAGGATACCCTTGCCCTCGAAGGTCGCCCCACGCGGCACCACCAGGACGTTGCAGGCGGCGTGGCCGATCACCTTGGCGGCGGTGCTGCCCAGCAGGGTACGGGTCAGGTCGCTCTTGTCCCGGCGGCCCATGATGATGAGGTCCATGCGACTGTGCTCGGCCTCCTCCACGATCTCCTCGAAGGGATCCTCGCCGTGACCGAGCAGGATCTCGCAATCGACCCCCGCGGCGATGGCGCGGGTCTGAACGGCGTTCAGGCGGGCGATGGCGTCGCGCTTCTCCTGTTCGATCACCGCTGCGCCCAGGGCCTCGTGCTCGACGCCGGCGGGCAGCACAGTCATCACATGCAGCTTGCCACCGCAGCGCTTGGCCAGACGGATGCCCTCGGCGATGGCGCCCTCGCTGTACTCGGAGCCATCCACCACCAGCAGCAGGCGCTGCATGGCGGAGGCCGGAGTGGCGGTGGCGGTGACGCTGAAGTGGGCCGGGGCGGCAAGCTCAGCGCGGTGTTCCAGCATCCCCTTGATGAGCGCCTTGAGGACGATGAAGGCGCCGACACACAGGGCGAAGATCATCATGCCGAAGCTGGTGTTCTTCAGCATGGCCGCGGTCTCGGGGGCCATCGGGGTGATCAGGCTGAGGTCGGAGAGATAGACCGGGATCGCCACCCCACGGGAGAACAGCACCAAGATCATGATGACGCCCATCACCACCTTGACCATGTAAGGCTTTACATAGGTGGTGCCGATGGCGCCCAACTGAATGCCGAACAGGGAGCCGAGGATGATCATGGCCAGGCGGATATCGACGAAGCCGGACCAGCCGTACTTGATGGTGCCGCCGAGGCCCATGACGAAGGCGATGACCAGTTCCGTGGCGGAGGCCATCAGGCCAGGCACACCGAGCAGGTACATCATGGCCGGCACGCCGATAAAACCGCCGACGGCGATGGTCGCCGCGAGCATCCCCGTGGCGAAGCCCATCGGGATGGTGAAGAGCACCGAGACCCGGCCGCCCTTGCCGCCATTAATGCCCTTGAAATACATCATGGTGCCGGGGATCTCCTTGGAGAGGACCCATTGGGCCAGCTTACCCACCTTCTCTTCATCGGGGTTCTCGGAGTGGTACATCTTCCAGGCGTCGCGCAGGACATAGCCGCCGACGATGGCGAGAACCACCACGAAGACCACCGACACATAGAGGTTCGAGCCCGCCTTGCCGAAGGCCTGGACGATAGCCTCCTGGACATGCGCCCCATAGAGCACCCCGGCCTCGGCGGAGACACCCAGCACCAGGCCCAGTTTCACGTCCACCTGACCGTACTTGTGGCGCTTCATGGCCCCCACCAGGGCCTTGGGGAACTTATGACAGATATTGGAGGCCACCGCCATAATGGCGGAGACGCCCATGTTCATCATCGCCGGCGTCAGCACAAAGGCCCCGCCGGAGCCGATGAAGCCGGAGACCAGGCCGCCCACGAAGCCGACCAGGAAGAGGAAGAAGACGTTGGCAAAAGTGAGATCAATAAAACTGATTTCCATTGCGCGGCCTCCTTATTTCTTCGCCTGTTTGGCTTTGATGCCAAACAGATCCCAGAACTGGCCGGTGAAGTTGCCATGCACCAGGGAGAAGACGAAGGCGATGGCGATGGGGACGATAAAATACCACCGCCCCTGCTTCGACATCTCAAGAATGGGTTCGGCGAACAGATAGAGCGAGAAATAGAGCGCAATGCTGATGGCCCCATAAAAGAGGGTCTGGTACAGCGCCCTCGTGCGGTCTTGCGACATGGATGTCTCCGAAGGGTAGAAAAACACAAAAGAAAATGGACGATGGATTGCGGATCAGGCCGGCTGTGGACTCGGCAGTGCGCCCGATGCCGCCACCAGGGCGGGCAAGGCCCAGGGCTTGCCCAAACCACGGGTCTTCGGCTGAGTCTCGGAACCGATATCCTCCGGCCCCGTCACCAAGGAGACGACGCTGAATCGACTGCGCAGAAAGGCGACCACACCGTCGGCCTGTTTCCGTTGCTGGTGTAACGACATCGCGCTTCAGGGACAGCCTGCGCCGCTGCTAAGGGATTGGAATGATGGAGAGACCACGAATAACTGCATATTACATGCCAACAAAGTAAATTTCAATATTCTTATTTAAATACATACACATAGAATCCTACTCCTGGGCCTACCCCAGGGCCGTATCAAGGATAAATGTTGCTATATGCAACGACTAGGCAGGGGGTGATGGCTGGTATGGCTCCTTACCGCGCCCTCGACAGGCCCAAAGGAGATGATGCAAAATGCAACTAACCATTTCGAGTTGAAACACCATGACCAGCCTCTCCGCCCGCATCACCCTCGGCTTCTACGCCCTCGCCTTCCTGCTCCTCACTCTATCCGCCATCACCTTCAGCGACCTGCACTTTCTCGCCTCCCATATCCGCGCGGGCGCGGCGGTCTCCTCCTTCGTAGAACGGGTGATGGACATAAGGCGACAGGAGAAGAACTATTTTCTCTATCAACAGGAGGCGGACCTGAGCGCGGCCTTGCGGGGGGTGGAGGGGGCCAGACGGCTGCTCGAAGAGAACCGGCCGCTATTCGAGGGGCTGTGCAACGGCCTGGCGTGCGAGCGGCTGCGGGACGAGCTGATCGACTACGGGATCATACTGGGGAGCCTCGCGCACGTCCCCGCGCCGGTGACGCGGGATTTCGAGGAGGAGGTGCGCCAGGCCGGTCACCGGGTCAGCGAACTGGCGCGCGGCCTGTCGGAGATCGAGCGCACCACCCTCTCCGAGGCGGTGACCCAAAGCGGCCAGTGGCTGCTGGGGGCGGTGCTGGTGGTGGGGATACTGGGCGGGCTGCTGGGACCGGCCATTGCCCGCAGTGTGGTACAGCCGCTGCGCCAGCTGGAGGCGGACCTCGCCCCCATCGCCGCCGGCCGTTTCCGCGAGTTGCGCGCCCCCGCCCGGGACCGCGAGTTCGTTTCCTTCGCCGCCGCCTTCAACCGTATGCTGGGGGAGCTGGAGGACCGGCGCCGCCAACTGCTCCATTCGGAGAAGCTGGCCTCCCTGGGGGTGCTGGTGTCCGGGGTGGCCCATGAGTTAAACAACCCCCTCTGCAACATCTCCACCTCCTGCCAGCTCGCCCTGGAGGAGGTGGGCGCGTGCCAGAGCGAGCAGATGCGGGAGTGGCTGCGCCAAATCGACGAACAGACCGAGCGCGCGCGCGACATCGTGCTTGCCCTCAGCGATTACGCACGGGGCCGCCCCCTCACCCTGGAGCCGGTGGCGGTCAATGACCTGCTAGACAAGACCCTGCTGCTGGTGCGCAAGGAACTGGGACGGCAGGTGACCTTGGAGCGACGCCTGCCCGAGGGGCTCGCCATCCTCACCGATCGCCAGCGCTTACAACAGGTGCTCATCAACCTGCTGAAGAACGCGGTGGACGCCGGCGGGCCGGAGGTGACCATCACCCTCAGCGCCCAACCCTTGGACCGCCCGGAGGCAGCCCTCCCCCAGGGCCGCTACCGGCTGGGGGAGCTGCCGCCGCCGCGCGGCCCTGAGAATCCCCACGGCCGGCGCTATGCCCTGATCAGCATCGCCGACAACGGCCCCGGTATCCCGCCGGAGGTCCTGGCGCACATCTTCGACCCCTTCTTCACCACCCGCAAGCTGGGCCAGGGCATGGGCCTCGGGCTCTACATCGTGCAGGAGATCGTGCAGGAACTGGAGGGCTGCATCGCGGTGGACAGCGAGCCCGGCCGCGGCGCCCGTTTCGAGATCGCGCTACCCTGCGCCTTGGGACAACCGGCATGACGGCAAATTTCGTCGCCGCCCCGCCCTCCCTGCTGATCGTGGACGACGAGGCGGTGGCCCGCCAAAACTTGGCCCACGCCTTCCGCAAGGAGGGCTACGAGGTGGTTCCCTGCGCGGACGTGGCCGCGGCCCTGGCGGAGCTGCAACGACGCCCCTTCGACCTGCTGCTCACCGACCTGCGGATGCCCGGTATCGACGGCATGGCGCTGCTGGCGGAGTGCCGCGCCCGCTGGCCGCGAACACGGGTGATCATGCTCACCGGCTACGCCACCCTGGACAACGCGGTGGCGGCGATGAAGGCCGGCGCCTTCCACTACCTGGCCAAGCCGTTCCGCCTCGACGAGGTGCGCGAGCTGGTGGGCCGCGCCCTCGCCATGACCCGGCTGGAGCGGGAAAACGACGAATTGCGGGAACAGGTGGCGGCCCTGCGGCCAGGGGTGCGGATCGTCACCCAGGATCCGGCGCTCTTGGGCCTGCTGGAGACCGCCCGCCGCATCGCCATCACCAACAGCAGTGTGCTTATCGGCGGCGAGAGTGGTACCGGCAAGGAGCTGCTGGCCCGTTTCATCCATCAGCACAGCCTGCGCCGGGACGGTCCCTTCGTCGCCATCAACTGCGGCGCCCTGCACGGGGAGCTGCTGGCCAACGAGCTGTTCGGCCACGAAAAGGGGGCCTTCACCGGGGCGCAGGCGCGGAAAAAGGGACTGATCGAGGTGGCGAGCGGAGGCACCCTGTTCCTGGACGAGATCGGCGAGACCCCCCAGGCGATGCAGGTGAAGCTTTTGCGGGTGATCGAGCAGCAGGAGCTGTTTCGCGTCGGCGGCAACCGGCCGGTGCAGGTGGACGTGCGCTTCCTGGGGGCCACCAACCGCAACCTCGGAGAGGCGGTGGAGCAGGGGCGGTTCCGCCACGACCTCTATTTCCGCCTCAACGTGGTGGAGATGCGGCTGCCCCCCCTGGCTGACCGGCGCGACGACATCCCCCTGCTGGCGCGCCACTTCCTGCGCCGGCAGGAGGCGTTGCTCGGCCGCCCGATCCACGCCATCGCGCCGGAGGCGATGCAGCTCCTCATGGGCTACGACTACCCCGGCAACGTGCGAGAACTGGCCAATCTGATCGAGCGGGGCGTCGCCCTGGCCGAGGGGGACAGTCTGGAGGCGCACCACCTGCCGGAGCACCTGCGGGCGGTCAGGGTCAAGGCGCTACGCCCCGCGACCGACCGGCTGCCCACCCTGGAGGAACAGGAGCGCCAATACATACTGCAGATCCTGGAGCACACCGGCGGCAACCGCACCCAGGCCGCGCAGATCCTCGGCATCGACCGCGTCTCCCTGTGGCGCAAACTCAAGCGCTACGGCATCGCGGCGTGAGCCCGTCGCAGCCTTTGCGACTCCCGATCTAACGAGGCTTTGCCTCAGACCGACGAGTCGTGAAAGCTATTGCCGTATAGTACGACAAGCGCGTCATAGTGCGTAAACGGGGATCAGACGTAGGTCTTCTGCACACCTCCGGGCAGGGGATCGAGGTCCAGGGCCTTGTAGAGGGCCAGCAGTTGTGGTTCCGGACGGGTCGCCTTGCGCACATGCAGGGTGCCGCCCCGGATTAGACCTGACAGGTCTTTAAGACCTGTCAGGTCTAGCCCCGTAGGTTGGGGTGAGCTTGCGAACCCCAACCATTCCGATGCATGATGCATGACACGGTGGCAAACGACGATTAGGGGGTCGGACGCGATTTGTTGGGGTTCCTTCGTCACCCCAACCTACGAGCTGCAACACATCCTGCAACTCATTTTCAGCCCCATCTCCGTCCTCCTATTTCTGATAGACCTTGCGCCGGAACAGGTCGGTGCGGCGGCTCACCACCCGGTCGATGAAGAGCATGCCGTCCAGGTGGTCCAGTTCGTGCTGCACCGCCCGCGCCTCGAAGCCTTCCATGTCGTATTCCAGCGGATTGCCGTAGGGGTCCTGGGCCTTGAGCTTGATGTGGGTGGCACGGATGACGTTGCCGGTGTAGTCGGGCACCGAGAGGCACCCCTCGCGCCCCATTTCGTAGCCGTCCCACTTCACGATCTCCGGGTTCACCAGCACCAGGTAGCCATGATTGGGGACCGGCTTGCGGGTGTTGGAGACATCCACGATGATGATGCGCTGAAGGCGCCCCACCTGGGGGGCGGCAATGCCCACGGCGGCGGGGCCGGCGGCGCGGGTCTCCTCCAGGTCGGCGATGAAGGCGCGCAGTTCATCGTCGAACCGCTCCACCGGCAGGGACTCCTGCTTGAGCCGTTCGTCCGGGATGGTGAGGATCTCGAGGATGGCCATACCAAATCAACCGTACAGCATTTCAACCGGGGAGATGGCGACCTCCACCCCCTGTTTGGCCAGGCCGGCGACGGCCCCTTGCAGGGTCTCCAGGGCGGCCTCGGCGTAGCCCTGGATGTTCATGATATAGACCGGCTTGGCGCTGGTGCCGGCCACGTCGGATTCCAATTCCAGGATGTTGAAGCCGGCCGCCGCCAAGGCCCCGGTGACCTGGGCGACGATGCCGGCGCGGTCGGCGCCGTGGACGCGCACCTGATAGTTGGGAAAGCGGTGCTGGTGCAGCCCGCCCTCGATGTTGTCCACATGCAGGTGCAGGCCCATCTCCCGGGCCACCGGCAGCAGGGCGGCCTGCACGTCGCCGTGGCCGGCCACCATTAGCATGATGGTGAAGTTGCCGCCGAGGCGGATCATGGAGGCCTCGCCCAGGTTCCAGCCGCTCTGGTACAGGGCGTCGGTGACGCGCGCGACGATCCCCGGCCGGTCCGCGCCCACCAGGGTCAACATCTTCCACTCACTCATGGGGTACCTCGATCCAGATCAGGGACGCCATGCGTCCGGTTGTGCCCTCCCGGCGGTAGGAGTAGAAGCGCGCCGGGTCAGACAGGGTACAGAATTGGCCGCCGCCGATGAAGCCGACGCCATAGGCGGCGAGGCGATTGTAGGCGAGTCGGTAGAGATTGGCCAGCCAGCGCCCGTTCCGGGAGGAAACGAAGGCCGCCGCATCCTCCGGCCGCTGGTCCAGAAAGGCCGCCCGCACCTCCGGCCCCACCTCGAAGGCCTGCGGCCCGATGGCCGGGCCGAGCCAGGCAAGGATCTCCGCGGGGAGGTCGGGAAAGTGCGCCAGCGTCGCCTCGAGCACGCCCCCGGCCAGCCCGCGCCAGCCGGCGTGGGCCGCCGCCACCCGGCTGCCGCGGCGGTTGCACAGCAGCACCGGCAGGCAGTCGGCGGTGAGCACCGCGCAAACCTGGCCCGGCCGGTCGGCAAAGGCGGCATCGGCACGGGCGCCAGCTGATGCAACGCCGCATTCCGCCACCCCGCAGCCATGCACCTGTTCCAACCACAGGGGCTCCGCCGGCAGTTTCAGTGCCTCGCGCAGGAGTCGGCGATTCTCCGCCACGGCTGCCAAGTCGTCTCCCACATGGGCGGCCAGATTGAAAGCACTGTATGGCCCCTGACTGACACCCCCGGCACGGGTGGTGACCGCGGCCCGGAGAATGGACGGCGCGGGCCAGTGGGGGAGAAGGAATTCAGGCATCCTGACGCAGGACCTCGATGAGTTGGCGCAGATCCTCTGGCAGCGGCGACTCCCAGGCCATCGCTTCGCCGGTGATGGGGTGGCGGAGTTCCAGCCGATGGGCATGCAGGGCCTGACGGGGAAAGCCGCGCAGGGCCTCCGCCAGTTCCGCCGAGGCGCCGGCCGGGAGCTTCAGGCGCCCGCCGTACAGGGGATCGCCCACCAGGGGGTGGTGGATGTGGGCTAGGTGGACGCGGATTTGGTGGGTGCGGCCGGTCTCCAGATTCACTTTGAGCAGGCTGTGGCCGCGGTAGCGCTCCAGCACCCGGTAGTGGGTCACCGCCTCCTTGCCGCCGGCCACCACCGCCATCTTGATGCGATCCACCGGATGGCGGCCGATGGGGGCATCCACGGTGCCGCCGGCGGTGAGCACCCCGCAGGCCAGCGCCCGATACTCCCGATGGATGTCGCGGGTCTGCAACTGTTCGACCAAGGACTTGTGCGCCGCCGGGGTGCGCGCCACCACCAGCAGGCCGGAGGTCTCCTTGTCCAATCGGTGGACGATCCCCGCCCGCGGCAGCTCGATGGCGCCCGGATCGTGATGGAGCAGGGCGTTCTGCAGGGTGCCGTCGGGATTGCCCGCGGCCGGATGGACCACCAGCCCAGCGGGCTTGTCGATCACCAACAGGTGCTCGTCCTGGTACAACAGCGTCAGCGGGATCGCCTGCGGCAGGCACTCCACCTGCTCCGCGAACTGCGCGTCGAGTTCTACCCACTCGCCGCCATAGACCTTGTCCCTGGGGCGACAGACTGCGCCGTCCAGCCGCACCCGCCCCTCCTTCACCCACTCCTGCAAGCGGCTGCGAGAGAACTCCGGGAACAGCAGGGGCAGGGCCTGATCCAGCCGCAGGCCGGCCTGCCCCGGCGCGATCTCCGCCGTCCGTCTTTCGCTGCGAACGCTCAACTCACCCGCCCCCTCGTTGCGGCGCTTTGGGTTATACTTTGCTAGAGATGTCCTTTCTTGAAGAACAAGGTGTTATGCAAACCCCGATCCTCATGCGAACGATCCGCCTACTGAGCCTCCTCGCCCTGCTACTCTCCCTCGCCGGCTGCGCCATGTTCGGGGAGAAGGAGGACAAGACCAAGGACTGGAGCGCCCAAAAGCTCTATGCCGAGGCATCCGAGTCCCTCAACGGCGGCGACTACGAGGCCGCCATCAAGTACCTGGAGAAGCTGGAGGCGCGCTACCCCTTTGGCCGCTACGCCCTGCAGGCCCAGCTGGACATCGCCTACGCCTATTACAAGGCCGACGAGCCGGAATCGGCCATCGCCGCGGCCAACCGTTTCATCAAGCTGAACCCCACCAACCCCTATGTGGACTACGCCTATTACCTGAAGGGGCTGGCCAACTTCAACCGCAGCTACGGCTTCCTGGAGCGCTACATGCCCATCGACGCCTCCCAGCGCGATCCCGGCGCCGCCAAGGACGCCTTCCGCGACCTCTCCGAACTGGTGGAGAAGTTTCCCAACAGCCAGTACGCGGAAGACGCCCGCCGCCGCCTGATCTACCTGCGCAACAACCTGGCCTACTACGAGATCAACGTGGCGCACTACTACCTGCGCCGCGGGGCCTACCCGGCGGCGGTCAACCGCTGCAACCAGGTGATCGAAAAGTACCCGCGCACCCCGGCGGTAAAGGATGCCCTGGAGATCATGATCGAGGCCTACAACAAGATGGGGCTGGAGGATCTGGCCAAGGACACCCAGCGGGTGCTGACCCTCAACATCGAACAGGGCACCTTCGCCCCCCTGGAGACCGCGGAACCGCCGCCGGCCTCCCTCAGCCGCAAGCTGTGGGACCGGTTGGAGCTGGACAAAAACTAGCTTAGATGGCCGACTCGTCCTCTTCGCCGGTACGGATGCGCACCACCCGTTCCACCGTGGTTACGAAGATCTTGCCGTCACCGATCTTGCCGGTGCGGGCCGCGTTGGTGATGGCCTCGATACACTGCTCCAGTTGTTCGTCCTTGATCACCAACTCGATCTTCAGCTTGGGCAGGAAATCCACCACATACTCGGCCCCGCGGTAGAGCTCGGTATGCCCCTTCTGGCGTCCGAAACCCTTGACCTCGGTCACCGTCATGCCGGAGATCCCCACCGCGGAGAGCGCCTCCCGGACATCGTCCAGCTTGAAGGGTTTGATGATGGCATCGACTTTTTTCATGGCGTTGCGGCTCTCTGAAAGAAATGGCTGCGCCTATTTTACCCTGAAAATGCCCAAGGCGATCCTTCATTCGCGGCTCAAAAGCCGCTGGTGATGGGATAACGCCGATCCCGTCCAAAGGCCCGGCGGGTGATCTTCACCCCCGGCGGGGCCTGGCGTCGCTTGTATTCGTTGCGATCCACCAGCCGCGCCACCCGCCGCACCATTGCCTCGTCGAAGCCGGCGGCGACGATCTCGGCCACGGATTGGTCCTGCTCCACATAGCGGATAAGGATGGGGTCAAGGATGTCATAGGGCGGCAGGCTGTCGCTGTCCTTCTGGTCCGGCCGCAGTTCGGCGGAGGGGGCGCGGTCGATCACCCGTTGCGGAATCACCTCGCCAAGACGATTGCGATAACGGGCGAGGCGATAGACCATGACCTTCAACACATCCTTCAGGGGCGCGAAGCCGCCGGCCATATCTCCGTAAAGCGTCGCGTAGCCCACCGAGACCTCGCTCTTGTTGCCGGTGGTAAGCAGAATCTTCCCCTTTTTGTTGCTGATCGCCATGAGCAGGATGCCGCGGCAGC
>OGCL01003057.1_pt1 | contig 10466 bp, 5 predicted proteins | sample 1570041 | NCBI WGS metagenome assembly OGCL01 (sample SAMN06266162, study PRJEB24511) | hot springs metagenome | isolation source: Hot spring water | place: South Africa: Limpopo | collected 2015-06-22 | reverse complement strand
CTCGGCTTTGCCGTGGGCCGCGATCTGGGCATGGAGACGGGCGATGCCATCGCCGTCATCGGCGACGGGGCGATCACTGCCGGCATGGCCTATGAAGCGATGAACAACGCCGGGGCCGAAGGGCGGCGAGCCAGGGCCGCCGGGACTTGGGGGCGGAATGGGTGGGCGGGCCGGGACCGATGGCGGCGGGTTGAGCGGCTTTTTGCGCCGCGTGGCGATGACGATGGTGGGGTAGGCAATGGCGGTGAACACCGCTTCATCGCCGAAATCGATGATGTTTTTCAGCCGTGTGTGCGTGGCCATGAACAAGCGCAGGTTCTCGCCATACTTGGTGCGATACCACTTGTTCGAGGTGATGAACGACAACACCCCCTCCGGCTTGAGCAGCTTGACGGAACGTTCGTAGAAATAGACGAACAAATCCGCTGTGCCGGTGTAGCACTCGTATTTGTAAACATCCTTCAGCAGCGGCTTGAGCTCCTTGATTTCCTCCTGCCGTACATAGGGCGGATTGCCGATGACGATGTCGAACACCGCCTCGGAATTGTCGCGGGCGCGCGGCATGCCGAACATCCATTCCACATCGAAAAAGTCGGCATAGCGGTTCTGGTCAAACGGGTCCCAGCGTGCCATGCGGTCGGCGTCGCGCGCAGTGACGAAGCCATCGCGCCTGAGCAGGGTAACCAGCTCCTCGTGCAGCTTCTGCACCTTTTCCTTGCGCCGCTTCTTGGTGGCGCGGGTGCGGGCGGTGAAGTAGGCGGCGTTGGCATCGCGCAGTTCCGCTTCCTTCTCGGCGATGGCCGGGTCGTCGAGCAGTGAACCCTGGGCGCCGTGGCGCGGGACGCCAAACAGGGTATTGGCGGCGACGATCTTGGTTTCGAGGTTGGGCAGCGGGGTGATGTTCCAGTTGGGCTTGGCTTTGTCGATGGGTTGACTGACGATCAGTGCAATGAAGAAGCGCAGCTTGGCGATCTGCACGGCAATCGGTTGGATATCCGAGCCGAAGATGCACTTTTCGATCAGGTAGAGCTTGCGCGTGTAGTCGGCGTAAGCCGGGTCGGCGAAGTCCTTCTTGTGTTTTTCCAGCGCGGCTTCGGCATCGGAGATTTCCGCATCGCGTTGCACCGGGTCGGGCGTCTTGCGCGCTCCGGCCAGGCGCTGCTGCAAGGGGGCGAGATTTTGTTCGCGCCAGCGCCGGTTGTCCGGGTCGAGCTTCTTCAGGGCGACGAACAGCTTGGCCAGGATGCCCATCGGAAAGGCGCCGGAGCCGCAGGCCGGATCGAGCACCTTGAGGTTCTCGATGGCGGCGACCAGTGCGCCGGCTTCCGCCTCGCTGAAGTCGTGGCCGGTGTCGGCGTGAGAGAGCAGGCGCCGGAGTTTGCCTTCCAGTTCATCCGTTTCGGGGAGGTGTCGGGCGAAATAGGCGATGAGCGCCTCGTCCACCATGTAGTCCACCACCTCGCGCGGCGTATAGAACGAGCCGGACTGCTTGCGCGCGGTGCTGCGTGTATCGGGGTTGTAGCTGGCCAGCAGGTTTTCGAAGACCTTGCCGAGCAGTTCGGGATCCAGCGCGACTTCTTCATCGAGCGGGGTGTTCTCGTCGATGGTGAACTTGTAGCCGCCCAGCAGATCGATCAACCCCTTGACCGGGTAGCGCTTGCCCCTGGTTTCGAATTCCGTATTGAGGGCGGCGTCATCCGTCCCGCCGAAGAACAGTTTGTTGGGGACATGGGCGCGGGCCTCCGGGCGACGCGAGAAGCCGTCGATGCGTAGCACCCAGCCGTTGCCTTCCTTGACGGCAAGCTGCTTGAGGTCAGGATTGCGTTCGATGTCCTTGTCGGTCAGCGCCTCGTCCAGACACTCGAACAGTCCGCCGTTCAAGAACGGCACATGGGCGAAGTACTCGGCCAGTGCGGCATCGGGGTTTTGAAAGGCCTCTTTGTGCCGGTACACAAGGGAGATGAGATAGTCGCCCTTCATGCCGGAGCCCTCTTTGGCCCAGCGACGTTCCGCGCCCATGTCCACATTCAGTGTGGCGAAGAACAGGTTTTGCAGGATGGCGTGGTAGTAGTGGCTTTCATCCGCCGTCTCGCCAGGGCCGACTTTCAGAATGGTCTTGAGGGCTTCGCGGTCGAACAGGGCTTCCGGCACCAGTCCCCGCTCCTTGATGAACCAGACGAAGATCAGGCGCGTCAGCAGACGGATGACGCCGATGGCATCTCGATCTGCCCCACCCCCCTGCGGAAAACGCACTTCCTTGACCGCCCATAGATACCACCAGGCCAGTTGCTTGTAGAAAGCTTCGTTGAGTTTCTGGGTGGACAGGGTCTCGATCCAGGCGTCGTAGAGCTCGCGGAAGCTGGATGGCCGACGCTTGTCGCCAAGATTCTCCAGCGCCAGGCTCGCCAGGATGTCGAGGTGCGCACGATGCGGACTGGCCAGTCGCACATCCTTGATGACGGTGATACGGCTGTCGATCACATCGCGGCTGGCATCGCGCAGATTCTGGCGCCGGTCGATGACGGCCAGAGAAAACAGCCCGCCATGCCTGAACAGCAAGATGCACGGCATGGGAAAGCGCTTGTTCAGCTCGCGAGTGATGGCCGCCAGATCGGTGCGCGACCACTGCTCATTCTTCAATTCGATGGCCAGGAAGACGAAGGATTCGATCTGGCCGCGCGCCAGCTTGCTGTCTGCGCCCAGCGGTGCCTGACCCACGGCCAGGGATGGAATTTCATCGTTGGTCAGCTGAAAAAGGAAAGCGCAGGATTTCCAGCGGTCGGCCTTGACCTTGTCACGGTTGATCGGCCCAAGCTCCGGCTTGAACTGTTCGATGTTGCCGAGCAGAGAATCGGCGCTGGCACCAAGATCGGCGGTCTTTTCGCTGGCATACCCCAAAACACCCAGTAGCTTTATAGAAGCCGTTGCCAACCCAGTGTGGGTGAATGCCTGGAGCGCAGCCTGTAGCGACCTGCGGCGATCAATATTGTTTTCAGGCATCGTTCCTGTCCTTGATGACCAGCCAGGTGATGAGTTCGAAATCTGCCGCGTGTTTCACCTGTTTAGATGCGTCAGTCAGCTTGCCGCCACGCCCGGCAAACAGGTTGCCGACGCTCTTGCGGTCAAATTGCGCGGCGATGGCTGACACCGCCTTGTCCAGGAGTCTGCTGTACTGGCTCATGTCTTCCCCTTGTTTCGTCTGGGTATCGAACAATTCGCACAGATCGGCGTAGGGTTCCGTCTTGCCCTGACTCACGGCACGGAAGATTTCCAGCACTTGTTTTGGGCTGGTGAAGTTGTAACGAACCTCGCCATCCTCACGGATATAGACGAGGAAATACGGCTGGAGCGGATTGACGGCTTCGTTCCCGACAGCCTCGATGCGCTGCTTGAGGCAATAGATGGCGCCGGGCTTGATGGTCTGGTATTCGGCGTGGGGCGGCACAACGGCGTAGAGGCCGAACGGCGCCTCTTCGAGCTTTTCGCGGTTCGCTTCGATGTAGGCCGCCAGTTCCATGCGGAAGTCATCCAGCGTAAATTCGTTGAGGGCAACGGATTCATTGAAGTCTTCGAGATCGAGAACTTCATCCTTGAGCCGGAGCAGCTGCTTGTCGCGATAGCGCAGGTCTTCCTGAATCAGTTCGCGCAAGTCTTCCGCCTGCAGGATGTTGTCCTCGGCGGTGGCGGCGATGTCCACCAAGGCCATGCGCGCCTCGACGCGGTTTTTCAGATTGATGTACTTGTTGAGGTCGGGCGTCGGCCAGAAATTGACGAGCTGGATGGCCGAGTTCGGGCTGCCGATCCGGTCGATGCGGCCGAAGCGCTGGATGATGCGCACCGGGTTCCAGTGAATGTCGTAGTTGACCAGCAGATCGCAATCCTGAAGATTCTGGCCTTCGGAAATGCAGTCGGTGGCAATGAGGATGTCGATCTCGCCATCCTGCGGCATGGACTTCATCTTTGCCCGCTGCTTGGCACGCGGTGCGAAGTTGATGAGTATCTGGGTGAAGTCGGCATGGCCAAAGGTCGTTCGATTCGGCTTGGCGCCACCGGATACCAAGGCGATATGCACGTTCAGCTTCTTGCGTGCCCACGCCTCCATTTCTTCATAGAGGTATGCCGCAGTGTCTGCGAACGCGCAGAACACGATGATCTTGCGGTTTTCCTGGCCGTTGGCATTGGTTGAGGGCCGCTTGACCTTGTGCTCTATGATTTTTTTGAGTTCGGCAAGTTTGGCATCCCGTTTGGCATCGACCGATTGGGCTGCTTCGGCAAGCAAGGACAGTTGCTGCTTGTCGGTGGCCAAGTCTTTCAGCCAAGCGCCGACATCCAGGTGTTCCATCTGAAAGCGGAGCTTCCCGCCCACCCGGAACGCTTCGGCGAGGTCATCGTCTTCCTCCTCCGGTTCGGCGAAGAAATCTGGCTGCACGTCGTCCGCTGCTGCCTGCCGGTGTTCCTGAAACTGGCGAAGCCGCTTCTCCAGATCCTCTATCTTGCTGACGGTGCGCTCCATCGTGATGGCAAAGGAGTGCACCGAACTTTCAAGACGTTTGAGGAAATTCACCTTCATCATGCCGATGAGGAATTTTTCCCGGATTTCCTGGCTGAAGTTGAGGACGTTGCGCGCCTCGTACTGGATCTTGAACTGGGGCAGAACGTAGCGTGACGGATTGAACAGCGAGAGCTGGTAGTTGCTGATTTCGTCATTGAGCCGGTCGTAGGAGAGAAAGCGCCCTTTGAGGTCGATCTCGGAAAACACGGATTCCGGTTTCTTGCGCTTGGGAAATTGACCAATTTGCGCCAGCGATGCCCGGTAGTACTTCTGGATGTGCTTGCGTGAACGGGCGATAGTGAGTTCATCGAGCAGGGTGAAGAATCCTGCGGAGAGCCGATCCATCAAGTCACGGGCATCCTTCTCGCCGGCGCGTTTGGCCCACTCCATGAAGGTCTTCTGTGCCGTCGTCAATGTGTCCTTGATGCTGTGAATGCCGAAGCTCTGCGAGAACGCTGTGTCGCGCCCTTCGGTGACGAAGTAAATCTGGTTGCGCAGGTCTTTGAGGTCGTTGTTGACCGGGGTGGCCGAGAGCAGCAGCACCTTGGTTTTTACGCCGGACTGGATGATGTCTTCCATCAACCGCTCGTACCGGCTCTTGCGGATGATATTACCGTCCTCGTCGCGTTTCCCTTTGGCGTTGTTGCGGAAGTTGTGCGATTCGTCGATGACGATGAGGTCGAAATTACCCCAATTGAGGGCCGCCAGATCAATGCCATCCACCTTGCCGGTTTCTCGAGACAGATCGGTATGCGAAAGCACCGTGTAGCCGAAGCGATCCCGCAAGAACGGATTCAGCTCGCTGTTGTTCTGTGCGAGATACACCGTCCAGTTATCGCGGAGCTTCTTGGGGCACAGAACGAGAACGCGGAGATTACGCAGCTCGTAGTACTTGATGACAGCCAGCGCGGTATAGGTCTTGCCCAAGCCGACGCTGTCGGCCAGGATGCAACCGTTATGGGCATTGATCTTGTGGATCGCGCCCTTGGCGCCATCTTTCTGGAAATCGAACAGCGCCTTCCAGATGTCCGTATCGACAATGGCGGTTCGGTCAAACAGCTGGGCATCGTCGGCCTGGCCTGACAGGAAGCGTTCGAAAACGTGAAACAGCGTCTTGAAATAGATAAATTCCGGCGCGTGATTGACGTAGAGCTGCTCCAAGTAGCGCAAGACTTCTGCCTTGACGTCGGCGACCAGGCTTTCATCAGCCCAGAGTTGATCGAACCATTCCTTGAGTTCGGCCCGATCACGGTCTCCGTCGACAATCAGGTTCAGTTCGATGTTGGGGGTTGCCGACAATCCAAGGCCGTGCCGGGTGAAGTTGGAACTGCCGAGTATGGCGTGCTCGCGCCGGCCATCATCAATGTGATACAGCTTGCCGTGAAGCAGGTTGGCCTGCCTGATGGAACGAATGTCCACTTTGTCGCGTATCCAGGCGGCACATCGGCGGGCGATGTCTTTTTGCTGTAGCCGGTTGGCGAGTTCCAACCCTTCGTCTTCGATCTTGAAAGACTTCTTGTCAGTCTTGTCCGGATCAAGCGAGGCAATGAACCGTGGCTCGCCAAAGAGAAAATTTAGATGCCCGATGTTGTCCAGTTCGGCGGACAACGCCTCGTAGGCGTAGATGGTGAAGTAAGCCGAGACAACTGACAGATGGCTTCCGGCATTGATTTTCTCGACGAGGAAATCAGCGACCTTGCCACGCGTATGGTTGTCGCGGATGCCGAAACTATTGGGCCCGTTAGCTGTCATCGCGCTTCCTTGCATCGTCTTCCCGCGCGCCGCCGCTACGCACCCAGTCATCAACCTCTGAAACCTTGAACTTCCACAGGCGACCGATCCGGTGGGCGGGCAGGCCCTTGGCATCGATCCACCGGTAGATCGAGTCCCGCCGTACGCCGAGGTGTTCCGCAATTTGCTCGACGGACACCCACGGCTCAATCATTTCCGAACTCCATCGAGATTGAAATGGACAGCATAAAGTCGTACCAAATGGCAAAGGACGGAATTTAACAGGTTGTGGATGGGGCGACCAGCGTTTGATGCAATACGCATCGCAAGATTGTGGAAATTCATCGAATTTTGCTTGGCTTCCCTGTAGAACAGCGCGTTCATGTCCGTGTCGTCAATCACATCACGGAGCCCACGATGAACGCCAAGCCAACCGCCCTCGACGCCTACCTCGCCCGCACCGCCGCCATCCACGCCAAACTGGAGCGGCTGCAACAACTCGCCGACGACCATTTTGGCCACGACAGAGAAAAATGGGGGAAGAGAGGCACAAACGGGGTAAAAATCGACTGGTATCGGGGGGCGTGCTCAAGAGGTTCCGCCCGCAACCCGCGCCAGTGCTGGCGCGGCGGGCAAGAAAAAACCCAACCGATAAGAGTTGGGTTTTAGAATTGGTGGTGGAGTCCTGAGTGGAATCCAACCGGTATCTACATCGAGGTAGGAATGTAGCGGAAATGGTGGGGATTGAGGGGGCGCTTGCCAGGCCCAGCTAGGCTTGCGCCCGCCAGACAGATCGTTCCGAAGCTATCGGAGCGATCAGCGCGCGGAGCTTGGTGACGGCATCAGATGCGACATGCGGCAGGGAGGTGAAGACGACCTTCCTGCCGCCATCCAAGCTCCAGGGGCTCAGCTGCTCGGCCTGCGGGATCGACGGCCGGGCGGGGTCCAGCGGGTACGCCAGTACGCCCCAGGACATCCTGCCGACTTCAGGAATGAACCGGCCGAGGTAGGCAGCCATCTGGTACAGATCCTCGCGCTGCGGGCCATTCGGCGCGCTTGCGGACGGATGCAGCGACTTGTACTTTGCGTCCACCACCCCTTGAACCTGCCCTCCAGCATGGAGGATCGCGTCAGGGATCAGCGTGGCCAACCCCTGGCCCGTGACGTCGCTATGGAGCATCTTCTTGGTGGCGGCCTTCTCCCGGGTGCCGTGGGTCACGGTCAGCGGTACGGCAGCCTTCCGCAGCACGCTGAGCACGTACATCTCCCACAACTCGGCCACGTCGAGCAGGACCCCCTTGGTCTCGCCACTGGCATCGACGTCGGCAGCAAGGCCTCTGCGGTTCGCAATCTGCCGGGAGAGTTCCGCGATGGGCGCGAAGCCTGCCGTGATCGGCGTGTAGCGAATCCGGTCGAGTTCCGCCTTGGTCGGCACGCGCGGGCGCGCACCAGTGACGGCCATCAGGTTCGGGATCAGTTCCTTCGCGCGTGCGGGCATCCACTGGTCGCCCGGTACGCCAAGCCAGCGACGCAGCACCTCGTAGGCGGCCACGATGGCGTCGGACGCAGCGTGGTCCAGTGATCGCTCGGAGCGTATGGAGACGACTTGGCCGCCGCCTGCAGCGATCATCCGAAGCGACGCCGGGACATCGAGCCGTCCTCGAATCGTTGGCCCCTTCGTGGCGACATCCCGGCGCAGTGCTGGAAGCCCGTGTCGTGCTGCCTCGACAAACCCGTGCGCCCAGACGGACGCTAGCAGCTGGGCGATGAAGGATTCGTCCTCCCGCAGCTTTCCTGGTGCGTCCGTCAAAACGACCGACGTCGCCTCGAAGAGCCAGTTCCGCAGAGTTGCCAGGCCGAAGCGCGGCTCGATGGTCAGACTGTGCCCCTCAAAGGACAGCGATCCAACGTATCTGCCGGCCCACCACGTGCCATCCCAGGCGCAGTAGACGACCGGCTCGTCCTCATCCCTGTCGCCAGAAATGGGTACAACAAATTCCGTGGCGCGAACATTGATTGCCAGCCTGCGAAGCCAATTGGCTTCGACCGCCGTCGGCTGCGGGACAAGCGGCGAACAATCGCGCGCTACAAGCTTCACTCGACCACCGATGGCTTGAGGAGAACCTTGGACAGTCGGTCGAGCTCGGCATTGCGTGCGGTCGCATCCAGCCCAGCGAGATACTGCTCCAGCAGTGGGCGAAGGGACAGGTTCCACACCTGCACGACAGGCTCAAGGGCTTCGCCCTTCTTGTTCCAGAGGTAGTTCTGCTTGCGCGTCGGCCGTGGGCCGAGGAAATTGCGCAAGAACACGACCACGTCAAGGAGGTAGGTGTGCCCGATCTCGTACTGTGCGCCAAGCAGCGGGCTGTCGTGAATTTCCTTGTTCAATGCTGACGCTGCTGCGGCCAACTTGCGGAAGTCCGGTTCGATGCGTTCCCAGTCCAAGCCAGACTTCAAGTCATGCCACTTGGCTTCGGTGGCACCGACCAGGGCCTCGGCGTCAAACGGGCACAGCAGCCACAGGAAGCGGCGGCGCAGCGCGAAGTCTATCTGCTCGATGGATTGGTCAATCAGGTTCATGGTGCCAATCACGAACAGATCATCGGGGATGCGCAGCTTCATTGCTGCGCCATCCCCATTGCGTGCGGGAAGCTCAATCGTCTGGTTCCGGTCCTCCAGCAAGGAGAAGCACTCGCCAAGCATCCGACTTAGATCCGTCCGGTTCATTTCGTCCAGAATCAGGATGTGAGGCAGGCGCTCCGAGCGAGGCTTCTGCTCGATGTCCTCGATCAGTTTGGGAAGGTAGCCAGCGCGATACTCTGTACCGCCGCTAGTCGAAATGTGGAGTGCCCGGATGAAGTCCTCGTAGCTGTAGGCCGGATGCAATTGCAGTCGATGCACGTTGTCTCGGATCGCCGCCTCGATGGTGGGTTGTGATTGGAAATACCGGGCAGGCCCCATCTGCCTCAATGCCGCAGATCGTATAACGCGCTCAGCTAGCTTCTTGGCGCGAAACGTCTTGCCGGTTCCTGGTGGGCCATAGAGAACGATCTGTTTCTTGTGCTGGATGATTTCCAGCGGTGCACCTTCTGATGCCCCCTCGCTGTCGTCGTACCAAGCCTCGACTAGCGGCGACCAGTAAAAATCGAGCTCCCGGTTGGGCAGCAGCTTCTCGAGCTCCTGGCGTATTGCCAGAATTGTCCGGTCATCATCTTCTGATTCGGCGCTGACCAGCCCGGAGAAAGCCTTGATGACTCTGCGCTTGTGATTGCCACTTGCTATGCGCTCGAAGTATTCGGGGAACAGGAGGTGAAGAAGCATGTGTCGAAGCTGCTTCGATTCTGCGTCCTCAATGCTGTCCACGATCTCTTGAAAGAGCCACGGGTCGGTCGCGACCTCTATCTGCCGATCCTGCGGCAACTTCTTCCACGCTATAGCGAGTTCGATCAGAAAGGCGATCTCAAAGGGGCGGCGGGTGTTGTAGCCCTGGCCGCCACTGCCGATTCCAGTTGCGAATGCGCTCGATACAAGATGGGACTCCGGTAGGGTATCGCCTCCCCAGCTGAGGACTTCGTTCACCACCTGTCGCTTGCGGACGCCACCAACACTGGATGGGAACAGAAAGTACACACTCAAAATCTCTGCAGCAAGGCGGGACACATCCTGTCCAGCTTTGCCGACCTGGTCTTTAAACTTGTCGATGAACGTCCGGTCGCCTTCGTCGGGGGTGGCGACGAAGGCTGCGTGGATGCGATCAAGCAGGTCTGGGCGCCAGACAGAGGCGCTTTCGAACAGCAACGAACCATCCTTCAGTAGGCAGTTGTCTCTGAATGCGTTAGCTACTTGGTAGATCTTGTTCGTGTCGTGCTCTGAGTATCGCGCCATCTATTTGTCCCTATCGATCATCAAAACGAGAATTACCGCGCCTACGCATGCCATCTGCTGTTTTTGTCTGGCTGCTAGCGAGCTGCCGCACAGTATTTATCCAAGATGGATCTCACTAAGCCGCTTACTCCACCGAATTTGACTGCTTTGCGCTGGATCTCAGCATATATCTGCTCGTCTAGTTTCATCCTAAAAACCGTAGTTAGCTGATGCGTTATGCATGAATTTCGATCAAGCGGAGTGCTTGGGGTGGGCCGAATGCCGAGTTGTGTATCGTTCTTTCTGTAAATTCCGTTTT
>OGCL01003055.1_pt1 | contig 10471 bp, 10 predicted proteins | sample 1570041 | NCBI WGS metagenome assembly OGCL01 (sample SAMN06266162, study PRJEB24511) | hot springs metagenome | isolation source: Hot spring water | place: South Africa: Limpopo | collected 2015-06-22 | reverse complement strand
AGCGCAACATCTCCCTCGGGCTACAGAAGGTGATCCAGAAATTGGGAGCGGACGAGGGATATACCTTCATCATGGAGCTGAATGAGAACATTGTCCTTTTTGCTTCAAAGGCGGTCGACCTCACTGATCGCGTGATCAAACTCCACGATGCACAGAAGAAGTAGAGGAAGGAAATCGGGGGATCAGGTCAACAGAATATCAGAAATGATAAAAGGATCGGCCTGATGCCGGGGGGCATCAAGAGGTGAGACAGGAATGAAAAAGAAATTAAAAGAACTGGCCGAGTTCTCAGGAGGAACCGTCGTTGGAGATGGTGAGATTGAAATCTCCGGAGTGGCCTCCATTGATGAGGCAGAGGCTGGCCAGATCACATTCATTGCCAATCCCAAATATCTCCCGAAACTGAAGACCACCAAGGCTTCAGCGATCATCGTTTCCAACCAGGTAACCACAGCGGATAAGCCTCTGATCTGTACCACCAACCCCCAGCTCGCCTTTACAAAACTGATCCATCTCTTTTACGCAAAACCCTATCAATCCAAGGGGATTCATCCTCATGCCTGGGTCAGCCCCTCGGCCACTCTCGGATCGGACCTGACCATCCATCCTTTTGTCTATGTTGGAGACCGATGCCGGATTGAAGACCGGGTGACCCTCCATCCGGGCGTCTACGTCGGTGAGGACTCTTCCATCGGAGAGGATTCCATTCTCCATCCCAATGTGACGATCTATCCAGGGTCGGTCATTGGAAAGAGGGTCATCCTCCACAGTGGCGTCGTTATTGGGGCCGATGGATTTGGATACGTCAAGGATGGAAAGAAGAATGTCAAGATTCCTCAGGTGGGAAGAGTCATTCTCGAAGACGATGTCGAAATTGGTGCCAATTCCACCATTGACCGGGCCGCCTTGGGTGCCACCATCATCCGGAGAGGAGTAAAGATTGACAACCTTGTTCAGGTGGCTCATGGGGTTGAGGTCGGAGAGGATTCGATCATCGTTGCCCAGGTTGGTATTGCTGGTTCAACCAAAATCGGCAAAAATGTGATCTTAGCCGGTCAGGTGGGTGTCATTGACCACCTTGACATTGGAGATAATGTGACGGTGGGGCCTCAATCCGGAGTGAGCCAGAACCTCCCGGCCGATCAGGTCTATTCCGGATCGCCTGTAATGCCTCATCGTGAGTGGCTCCGAATGGTAGCAACGTTTCCCAAATTACCCGGGATCAAGAAGATTCTCACCGATATCGAAGCCCGATTAAAAAAGATAGAAGAGACAATCTTTGAAAAAGATAAGGAGAAATAGATGATTGAAGCCAAAGAGATCATGCGCATCCTTCCACATGCTTTTCCTTTTCTGCTCATTGACCGGATCCTTGAGGTTGACCCGGGGAAGCGGATTGTGGGAATCAAGAATGTGACCTATAATGAACCTTTTTTTCCTGGACATTTCCCAGGACAACCCATCATGCCAGGAGTCTTGGTTGTGGAGGCCATGGCTCAAACGGCCGGGGTCCTCGTTTTCAAATCCATGCCAGAGGAAGTTCAAGAGAAGGTTGAGGAGCATCAGAAGCGGCCGGTCTTTTTCCTTGGGATTGACAATGCCCGGTTCAGAAAACCGGTCATCCCGGGAGATCAGCTCCGGTTCGAAATTGAGGTCACCCGGAAACGTCAATCCATCTGGGGATTTAAAGGAAAAGCATGGGTGGATGAGCAACTGGTGGCAGAAGCAGATCTTCTGGCAATGATGGGAGAAGAAAAATGATTCATCCTACTGCATTGGTTGACCCAAAAGCAGAAATCGGTGAGGCTGTTGAGATCGGGCCCTACTCGATCATCGAAAAAGAGGTTCTGATCGGAGAAGGGACCCGCATTGGTCCCCACGTCGTCATCCGTCAGGGAACCACTATTGGAAAACGATGTCAGATATTTCAATTCTCCTCTATCGGAGAAGCCCCACAGGCTGTTGCCTACAAGGGAGAGCCAACCTTGCTCATTGTCGGAGATGAAAATATCATCAGGGAATCGGTGACGCTTCACCGCGGCACAGTGAAGGGGGGCGGAAAGACCGTCATCGGTCATCGCAATTTCTTCATGGCCTACTCCCATGTCGCCCATGATTGCCAGATTGGAAATCAGGTGGTCTTAGCCAATGGAGCAACCCTTGCAGGCCATATCCTGATTGAGGACTTTGCTGTGATCGGCGGTCTGGCCGCGGTTCACCAGTTCTGCCGGATCGGAACTCATGCCTTCGTCAGCGGGGTGACGGGTGTGGTTCTCGATATCCCCCCGTATATGCTGGCTTCTGGAAGTCGGTCAAAACTGTTCGGTCTCAATGCCGTTGGATTGAAACGCCAGAAGTTTTCTGAAGACACAATCCGAGCGCTCAAGACAACTTACCGGATCATCTTTCGGTCAGGGCTGACATTGGAAAAAGCGATTAAAAAGGTGGAAGAATCTGAAATGTTCAAGGTACCAGAAGTGGAACATCTCCTTCGCTTCATCCAGCAGACCAAGAGGGGGATCTGCCGATAAGTGGAAAAGATTAAGGTAGGTGTGGTCGGTGGAGGCTACTTCGGCCAATTCCATTTAGAAAAATATTTAAATATGGAAGAGGTCGAGTTGGTGGGTGTGGTTGACGTAGATCCTTCTCGCTGCAGGGAAATCGAAAGACGATATTCTGTCCAGACCTATTCCCATCACTCCGATCTCTACGGTAAAGTCCGATCCGTCAGCATTGCTGTTCCCACTCCCTTTCACCACACCATTGCCAGAGATTTTTTCCTTCAAGGAGTGGATGTCCTTCTCGAAAAACCCATCGCCAGCACACTTGAGCAGGCCGATGAGCTCATTGCTCTCTCAGAGGCCGATGGCCTCATCCTGCAGATCGGGCATCTGGAGAGATTTAATGGAGCCCTTCTCGCCGCAGAAGGATTGGTTCATCGCCCCTTTTTTATTGAATCTCAACGATTAAGCCCTTTTCTGGGAAGGGGGACAGAGGTGGATGTGGTGCTCGATCTGATGGTGCACGATCTGGATATTCTCTTGAATCTCGTTGATTCAAAGGTGAAACATCTGGACGCAAACGGGCTTTCCATCCTCACACCTCATTTTGATGTAGCCAGTGCCCGAATCCAATTTGAAAATGGATGCATAGCCATTCTGACCGCCAGCCGAATATCGAAAGAGAAGCGGCGTCACATGAATCTTTTCCAACCCGATGGAACGCTGAGGATCGATTATCTCTCCCAGAAGGCTTCCTTTGCTAAAAAAGTGGACCGTCCTGAAAAAGGAGAGCCTCTTGAGAGGGCGGCTGAAGAGATTCCAGTCAAAAAAAACGATCTTCTGGAAGCGGAAATCCGATCGTTTCTTCAAAGCGTTAGGAATCGCAATGAGCCAAAGGTCTCAGGTCAGGATGGAAGGCGAGTCCTCGATATAGCCCTCCGGATCATCCAAAATATGAAAGAGAAATACCCTCCTGAGGCATAGGGAATGGATTCTAAAAAGATCATGCTGGTTGCCGGTGAAGTCTCAGGAGACCTCCACGGAGCCCATCTCGTGGAGGCCATCCGGATGATCCGGCCGGAGATTGAATTCTTTGGCGTCGGCGGAGAAGAACTAAAAAAAAGAGGAATGAGGCTTCTCCATCATGTTCACTCCCTTTCGGTCGTCGGAATCTCCGAAGCCTTCCGAAAATTGGACACAGCCTTTCGGATCCTGAGAGAGTTAAAAGCAGGAATGCTACGGGAAAGACCGAATCTGGTCATCCTGATTGACTACCCGGAATTCAACCTCCGGCTTGCCAGATACGCCCGCCAGAAAGGGATTCCGGTCCTCTACTATATCAGCCCCCAGATCTGGGCCTGGAGACCGGGAAGGGTCAAAACCATCGCCAGGGTGGTAAAGAAGATGGTCGTCTTTTTCCATTTCGAAGTTCCTCTCTATCAGGCCGCTGGCGTGGATGTGGAGTGGGTGGGGCATCCTCTTCTCGATATCGTCAAACCGTCACTGTCGAAAACAGAAGCCCTTGAACGATTCAGACTGGACCCTCAAAAAAAGACCATTGCTCTTCTCCCCGGAAGCCGGATCGAAGAGGTGAACAGGCTCTTCCCTTGCCTCTTGGACGCTGCCGTCCTTCTTCAGAAAGAGATTTCTGAACTTCAGTTCATCATCCCCCTGGCCCCCGGTATCTCTGAATCCACCCTTGCTCCCTGGATGGGAAACACCTCGATTCCTATAAAAATGGTAAAGGGTTTGACCTATGATGTGATGAATATCGCTGATCTGATCATCACAGCCTCTGGAACAGCAACGCTTGAAGCCGCCATTCTTGGAAAACCTATGGTCATTCTTTATAAAGTCTCTACTTTAAGTTCCTGGGTCGCCAGAACCATGATCCGTGTGAAACATATCGGTCTGGTCAACCTGATTGCTGGTAGGGAGATTGCCAGAGAACTACTCCAGAACAATGTGAATCCTCAGAGGATTGCTGAGGAGGCCCTTCGCCTCTTGAGGGATCCGGTTCTTTATGGAGAGACTGTCGAAGCCATGGGAGAGGTACGCCGTCACCTCGGAGAACCCGGGGCAGCCAACCGGACTGCACAAATTGTCCTCTCCTTGCTGGATGAGCGACCAGTATGATACCATTCTCTGTGTGCAAATGATTGCCCCCTCATCGGGTGTTGGATACTATTTGATTATTGGTGATGGAGTAATCCTATGGCTCTTTACCGCCGTCTCCTTCAACTTGTAAAACCTTACTGGATCAAACTGGGCTTAGCCATGCTCTTTATGATCCTTGTCTCCGTTTTGACCGCTGCTCAAGCGCTTCTGGTCAAACCCGCGATGGATGGTGTCTTTTTTAAAAAGGAGGGAATCCCTCCGGCGGTCAGGAATATCATCATCCAGCTTCACCTTGAGGACTGGTTGCTCAAGAAGGATATGGAGATGATCCTTCTGCTTCCAATTGCCATCATCCTTCTCTTTCTTTTGAAAGGGATCTTCGATTACGGTCAGGCCTATTTGATGAACTTCGTTGGCCTCCGGGTGGTGGCCGATATCCGGCAGAAACTCTACGATCACCTTCAACACCTCTCGCTTTCCTACTTTACCCGAACGCCCACCGGCGTCCTCATCTCCCGTATTACCAATGATGTCAATCTCGTCCAGGGCGCGGTCTCCAATGCGATCACCGGCCTCATCAAAGACGCCGTGACGATCATTGGGCTGACGGCGGTTGTCTTTTATCGGGATTGGAAACTCGGGCTCATCGCTTTCATCGTCTTTCCCATTGCCATCATCCCCATTAAAGAATTTGGCAAGAGGCTTCGGAAGTTCAGCCGTAAAGGCCTCCAGAGAATGGGCTCCCTGACCACCTTCCTGCATGAGACCATCACCGGTAACCGGATCGTCAAAGCCTTCAATATGGAGGAATATGAGAAGCGGCGCTTCGCTGAGGAGAATGAACGATACTTTAAAATCTTTCTCAAACGGGTCAAGATCCGGGCCCTTTCTCATCCTTTGATGGAATTATTAGGAGGCATTGGAATCGCCATCATCCTCTGGGTGGGTGGATACAGTGTGGTGAGAGGAGAGATGACGCCAGGAACCTTCTTCTCGTTTATGACCGCACTGCTGATGCTCTATGCGCCGGTCCGGAATCTGAATAAGGTCAACCTCGAGGTGCAAGAAGGTTTGGCAGCCGCAACAAGAATATTTGAACTTCTTGATACCTCTTCGGAGGTCATAGAGGAGAAAGATGCCATCTCCCTTCCTCCGATTTCAAAAGGAATTGAGCTCAACAGGGTCACCTTCCAATACGATTCCGTCCCGGTACTCAAATCCATCTCCCTTGAGGTGAGGGTGGGTGAGATCATTGCCATCGTAGGGATGAGCGGAGCGGGGAAAACCTCCCTGGTCAATCTTCTGCCCCGCTTCTACGATGTGACCGAGGGTCAGATCCTGATCGATGGTTTCGACATTCGAAAGGTGACTCTGAAATCATTGAGGGAACAGATTGGATTGGTCACCCAGCAAACGATCCTTTTTAATGATACGATCAAAAACAACATTGCCTATGGGAGTCTCGGCCGCACGGATCAGGAGATCTTAGAGGTCGCAAAAGCGGCCAATGCCCATGACTTTATTCAGAAGTTACCTCAGGGCTATGACACCCTCATTGGAGAAGGTGGCGTGAAACTCTCTGGCGGAGAGCGTCAGCGTCTCTCCATGGCCCGTGCATTGTTGAAGAATGCCCCCATTCTCATCCTGGATGAGGCGACCTCCTCGCTCGATTCTGATTCTGAGATGGAAGTCCAGATGGCTCTGGAAACCCTGATGAAAGGGCGGACCGTTTTTGTGATCGCCCACCGGCTCTCCACCATCCGCAATGCTCATCGGATTATTGTCCTAAGTGACGGAGAGATTGTCGAGCAGGGAACCCACGATGAGTTGATCGAACGCAATGGAGAGTATCGCCGACTCTACGATCTTCAATTCAGAGATGATGGAGTGAGAGTCGCGAAAACTTCGAAGGCGAAAAAAATATATTAAGTTTTGGGTTCGGAGTATAAGGATTGAATGCTCCGAACGATGAGATGATCTGCGTTATCATCAAACGCACTTTCCTACATGGGCCTAAAGCGTCTAAAGAAGAAACTCGTGGGCTGGTTTGGCCCCTGGATGGCTTATTGGATCATCCGGATGCTGGGCTGGACCATGCGGTTCGAAGTGGTCAATCCACAAGTTCAACGCTCCTTTGTGGAAAAAGGAATCCCCTTTATTGGCGCTTTCTGGCACGACAGACTGTTGATGATGCCACTGGAATATCGGGGCAGGAAATTGAGTTTTCTCGTCTCCCCTCATCGCGATGGTCTCATCATTGGAAGGTCTTTAAAAAGATTCGGTTTTATTCCGATCTATGGTTCCTCCAACAGGGAGGGTTCGGCTGCACTCAAAGAGATGGTCAGGGCGATTCAGAATGGGTCTGATATCGCCATCGTTCCGGATGGCCCAAGGGGTCCCCGACACCATCTCCAGTTCGGGGTGATTGAGTTGGCCAGGCGAACGGGAAATCCTATTCTTCCCCTTGCCTTCAGTGCCTCAAAAAAGAAAATTTTTAAGACCTGGGACCGATTTCTTCTTCCCTATCCATTCTCAAAAGGGGTCTTCGTCTGGGGAGAGCCAATCTATGTAGATCGTGACGGAGATCGGGAATATCTTGAGGGGATGAGGCGTTTTGTTGAAAAACGATTAAATGAAGTGACCGAAGAAGCAGACCGTTATTTCAACAAAGACCATCGAAATTCGAAGCACGGGCGAAGCTTCCCGAAGGGATCAATTCGAAACAATCTCAAATGTCCAAATATCAAATGTTTTAAATAATAAAGTTTAGGACATTTGAATTTTGAAAATTCGGATTTGTTTCGGATTTCGATATTCGGATTTATTAGGTTTACCTGTTCCATGATCCATTTTCTCTACAATATCCTGTTGACCTTTTTCTTAATCCTCTACATTCCCTACCTTTTTCTGCTAACCCTTCTCAAGAAACGCCCAAAAAAAATGTTAAAGGAGCGATTGGGGGGAGGAGCGGATCTTTCCTCAAAAAATCCTATCTGGGTCCATGCCGCGTCTGTTGGCGAAGTCCTCTGCTCCATGCCTTTGCTAAAGAAGATCAAAAGGGAAGTTCCTGACTGCGAGGTCGTTCTAACCACGATGACTTCCACAGGTCATCAGACAGCAAAAAAACTTATTTCTGAAGCCAATTCTGTTCTTTACTTTCCCATAGACCATCCCTTAATCATCTGGAGGGCCATTCGGAAGATCCATCCTCGCCTCCTCCTCATCGCCGAGACAGAACTCTGGCCGAATCTCCTCCGTTTCTGTGGCAGACAGAACATCCCGGTGGTCCTCTTCAATGGAAGGATTTCGGAAAAGTCATTTCGTGGATACCTCTTCTTGAAATCCTTCTTTAAAAGATGTTTAAACAATATCTCCCTATTTCTGATGCAGACAGAGGAGGACCGAACCCGAATGATGGAGATGGGGGCCCGGCCGGAGAGAACACGGGTCATGGGAAACATAAAATTTGACCAGGTCTATCCATCTATGGATTTACAGGCAACGGGCGAAATTGCCGCCTCTCTTGGCCTTCAAGGAAAAGAAACCGTCTTGATAGCAGGTTCAACCCATCAGGGAGAGGAAGAGATATTGATCCAGCTCTTTAAAGCCCTGATAAAGACCTATCCCCATCTCATTCTGATCCTGGCCCCGCGCCATCTCAATCGCCTCGACGAGGTGGAAAAGATCTTAAGAAGCGAGGGGGTTTCTTGGACGAGAAGGTCCGCCCTCCCCATGCAGAACCAGAACGAAACCTCCAGCGTGATTCTTCTCGACACGATGGGCGAGTTGATGAGGATCTATAGCCTTGGGACGATCGTCTTCATTGGCGGGAGCCTTGTTTCCATTGGCGGCCACAATCCTTTGGAGCCCCTCTTTTTTAAGAAATGTGTCCTCTTTGGGCCGTATATGTTTAACTTCCAGGAGATCTCCCGTCATCTTTTGGCAGAAGGTGGAGCCGTTTTGGTGAAAGACAGAGAAGAACTCTTTTTACAATTGAAACGCCTGCTCTCGGACAGCCAACAACGAAATGAGGTTGGAGAAAAAGGTCACCGATTTATCCAGAAACATCGTGGAGCCACCGAACGGATCTATGATAAGATCAAACCATTTTTAGTCGCATAGCCCGTTAGTCATAAAGTCTGATCGTCTTTGACTATCCGACTAATAGACAAATCGCCTACATGACTGTAGTCAATGATGAACGACCGTTTCGATCAAATCCTATATAAAAAAGAGAAGTCTATGGGAGAGAAAATTCTCCTCTCTCCTCTCCTTCTGGCCTCCTTGCCTTATGGGTTTGCAGTTCTGGCAAGAACATCTCTCTACGCTTCGGGCCTGCTCAAACCCAAAAAACTTCCCCGTCCTGTTATCAGCATCGGGAACATTGCTGTGGGAGGGACTGGAAAGACCCCTCTGGTCATGACCTTGGCTAAGGCATTGATGAAAAGAGGCATCCGCACAGCCATCCTGAGCCGGGGGTATCGCAGTCTCCAGGGTTCAGGCCCCCTGGTCTCGGATGGACAAAAGATCCTTCTCTCTCCCGAAGAGGCAGGGGATGAACCCTTCTTAATGGCCCAAACCCTCCGGGAGATCCCCGTTCTGATTGGTAAGAACCGTTTTAACAATGGCCGGATCGCCCTTCAGCAATTTCAGATTCAAGGGTTTTTGCTTGACGATGGTTTCCAGCATCTCCCTCTTCATCGGGACCTGAATATTGTTCTGATTGATTCGCATATGGGCTTCGGGGATGGACATCTTCTTCCAAGAGGTGTCCTGAGAGAACCTCTCTCCCATTTGAAGAGGGCAGATATCTTCCTGTTGACAAAAGCAGAAGATCCGGAAGCCTTTTCGGCTTTAAAATCCATGCTTCATAAAATCAATCCTGCCATACCGGTCTTTCACAGCCATTACGAACCCGTCGAAATGGTTCAACCCGATGGGAAGGTACATCCCCTTCATCTCTTAAAAGGGAAAAAGGTTTTAGCTCTTTCCGGAATCGGCAACCCGGCTTATTTCCTTTCACTGATAAAGAAATGCGGAGTCGAGGAAGTAGATGAGATGATCTTCCCTGACCATCATTCGTATACGGTTAAGGAGTTGACTTCGGTTCTTGAAAAAGTTAAAAGTCCAAATTTGGTCGTGACAACAGAAAAAGATATGGTAAAATTAAATCGAATCATCCATCACCCGATCCCCCTTCTGGCCCTACGAATTGAAATGAAGATTCGGGAGGAGGAAGCTTTTTACAAGAGGGTCATGGAAGTCTTTGAGTTATGAATTATGAATACTAAGGCTATCTCTAAAAATGTCATTCCTGCGAAAGCGGGAATCCAGTCCTGCTTTTGACGGGGCGAAATAATTGGACTCCCGGTGGAGTTTATCCCGTGCTTGATACGGGGCGGGAATGACGAGTTTATAATTATTAGAGGTTCCCTTAAGTTCATGGTTCATCGTCCATGGTCTATTGTTTATTTTTAAAGGAGATTTAAAAAAATGGCTGAACCGATCAAGATCTTTGACACCACCCTCCGCGACGGAGAACAATCTCCAGGCGCAACAATGAATGTGGCGGAAAAGGTGAGGATTGCGGAACAACTCGAAAAGCTCAATGTGGATATCATTGAAGCCGGGTTTCCCATCTCTTCTGAGGGAGACTTTGAGGCCGTCAGAGAGATTGCAAAGAAGATCAAACATGCTCAAGTCGCTGCGTTGGCAAGGGCTAATGCACAGGACATTGATCGAGCGTGGGAGGCGGTTAAAGGAGCCTGCCAGCCGATGCTCCATACCTTCATCTCCACCTCAGATATCCATCTCAAGTATCAACTCAAGAAGTCAAAACCAGAGGTGATTAA
>OGCL01003054.1_pt1 | contig 10486 bp, 10 predicted proteins | sample 1570041 | NCBI WGS metagenome assembly OGCL01 (sample SAMN06266162, study PRJEB24511) | hot springs metagenome | isolation source: Hot spring water | place: South Africa: Limpopo | collected 2015-06-22 | reverse complement strand
AAACTTTTTCGACGAGGCGCTGCGGCTGTCGCCCGAGTATTACGAACTGGCCGCCCAGAACGCGCGCCGCGCGCGGGAGCTGCGCACCGGCGCGGGCAAACAGCAGGGGGAGAAAAAACGATGAATGGTGTTTTGCGACCTGACCGCCGGCCCGCGCGGCGCGCGCAACGCGGCGCGGAAATCATCGAATTCATGTTCACATTTTTGCTGTTTTGGCTGGTGTTCATGATGATCGTCGATCTGACCCTGCTGATTTACGATCAGGGCGTGCTGCGCCGGGCGGCGAACGAAGCCGCCCGCGCCGCGAGTCTGTACTGGGTCGATATCGCCAATTTCAATGCGAACGCCACCGATCCGCTGAGCAATATCAAGCTCAATCCCGCGCGTGTTGCGACGATCCGCGATCATTATCAAAAAATCATCATCAATCGCCAAAAGAACCCGATCAACTACCAAATCGCCCTCGATGGAAACAACGTCGCTTCCAGCACGCAACAGGGTGCGGTCATCAATGTCACCCTTGATTACACGCATCGCTACATTGGCTTGACCGGATTGCTCGGCGTAACGGACGGAACCGTTACCGCGCGCGCGCGCGCGCTGAGCGAACTCGATATCGGCGCCGCCGCCGGGCTGGGGGGGGGAACATGAACCGAAGAAATCAGCGTCACGGTCAGCGCGGCGCGTCGATCGTCGAGTTTGTCATTATCTTTCCGATCTTGATTTTGATCTTTTATCTGCTGGTGGAATTGGGCGTCGCGCACATCAATCAGACTGTTTTGACCCATGCCGCCCGCGCCGCGGCGCGCGAGGCGGGGCGCACGACCGACGCGACCAAAAGCCTGCAACGGCAACAGGCCGTCGCCGAGGGTGTGTTGCAGTCCTTGATTCTTTGGTACGACAGTGCCAGCACGAGACAATGCGGCGTTGGCGCCGTGACGTGCAATTTCGCCGTTGCGCCGCCGGGCGGCACGGTCGCGATCGGCTACGGTTTTCAATATCGGCTGCTTAATGCGTTGGGCATGGGCCTGAGCGGCGGACTGCAAGCGCGCGCGACCTTCCCTAATCTTACCGAGTGAGGCGCATCATGATCACGATCGGGCGCGAGCGCAGGCAGCAAGGTTTTTGGATCGTTACTTCGATCATTCTCATCCCGATCTTGCTGGCATTCGGGGTGTTTTCGGTATCGCTCAATAATTTGCATCTGGCGCAGGCGGAATTGCAGGCCGCCGCCGATGCGGCGGCGTTGGCGGGCGCGCGGGTTCTGTTTATTAGAAACGCGCAAAACGAAAGTAATAATGGAAAAATTAACGTTAATGGTTATACCGATAAGAACGGGCAAACCATTGCTTCCGCTACAAATAGCGCAACCGCCGCCATACAAAACAATAAAGTTCGCGGGCAAGCAACCCAAACAGAAAGAATTCAAATAGGCCATTGGGAGTTCATGAATACTCGAACCGCAAATATTTACGGGACATCAGATGGAATAGAGCGCGGCGGACGGTTTATTTCCATACCCAGCGTTCTTTTATCTCAATCCACCTCATACGCATTGAAAAACAACTTAGAAGAATTCGTGCTCTTTTCGGGAATGACGAATTCACTAAATATAAACCCATATCAAGTCAATGCCATTAGGGTAACCACAAGTGGTAATGCAAGCGGGTATTTTTTTGCCCGGTTTTTGAATATTTCGGATCAATTTAATCTTTCGGCAACCGCCGTCGCGTATGTCGGTCTGGCGAGCAGCGCACGGATTGGTCCACCTTTGGCGATTTGTCAACAAGCGATTCAGTCTTCGGGTCGCCATAATTGCTCCAGCGGCAATTATTTCCAATCTACCGGTTACCAGTGGGTTCGCTGGACAAGCCTGAAGCCGCGCGGCGGGCCGACGCTCGAAACCGCTGTTTCTAGTTTGATTTCCGGCATGAAACAGTGCGGTGGAAGCGGCGCGGGCGTCGAAGTGACGGTCGGCACGCAAATCGAGGCCACGCATGCGATCAGCGAGCAAAACTTCAATAATCTTTACGCTTGCTGGCAAACGGCGGGGGCGAACCGTTATTGGCCTCTGACGTTGCCGGTGGTCGATTGCGAAGCCAGCGAAAGCGCCAGCGGATTCGAGGACCAACCGCGCGTGCTCGGGTTTATTTCGGCGAATCTATTGTGGATGGTAAAAAGCGACCAGTGCGAACAAATGAGCGCTTCGGGCGTCGTTCCGACCAAAATGGACAATCCCAATCAAAGTCCGACCTACGATTGGGATAAAACGTCGGAACCGGATGCGCAACAGAGGTGGGGCAGCTTTGTCGATTATTTTCAGATCAAAAGAGCCGCGCAATCGACCGCAACCGTAAAAGAACAACTTTGCATCGCGGGCAAGCCGGCGATTTATTTTGCCCCGCAATGCAACACCGTGGGCGTCGATGCCGTGATTACTGGGAAAACCGGCGGTATGTATAACTTCGGCGTGCGCGCCGCCGAGCCGGTGTTGGTGTACTAAAGGCTTGGGTTTTGGGTGGATTTCTCGGGATACATCATGAACTGGATCTCGCGCGCGCGGGCGCTGGCCGTTCGCGGACATTTGTACTCCGTATTGGCGCCGGAGATTTGCGTCGAGATCATATCGCCCGGCAATGCGCGGTCTCGTCTGTGGGCAAAACGCGATCTTTACTTCGCCGCCGGAGCGTTGGAGTTCTGGTTGTGCGAGCAGGACGGTACGATGCGCTTTTTCGCTGCCCAAGGCGAATTGGAACGCTCGCGTCTCGCCCCCGCTTGCCCTCGTGCCGTGGTTTTATTCGAGAACGACGGTGAGCGTGCCGCGGTTTGAATGACGCGCAAAAGAAAACCCCGCGCTCCATTGCGGAGGCGCGGGGGTTACTGGTCGCGAACCGGCTGGATTAAGCGGCGGCGCGCGGCAGATAACGGCGCAATCCCAATAGACCCAGCAGCACCAAAACGATCGTCACCGGCGCCGGGACTAACTGCACCGCGTAATTGACGTTAAGAATGTCCATTGCCCAGCGATTGCTGCGCTGATTGCCGTATAGATCGCAGAAACTGCTTCCGCTTCCACTACAAAAATCAGCAGTAAAGTTCCCTTGGCCCGCAAACCAAGAAGTTACCGTGATAGGATTGAAACTCGTGATTTCATCAATAAGGTTAGGAGATTGTGCTAAACCGACGAAATATGTTCCTTTCGCCATATTGGATATGCTTAAGCAAGCATCAAACATCAGTCCATACTGAACACCCGGAGGCAAATAAGGGTTACCGTATTGCCCGCCCACCGCGCTGGCGTTGTTCATGCAGTCCTCCTCGCCGAGAATATTGTAATCAATCAGACTGCCTAAACTGCTAAAAAGAGAAATCACTGGGTCAAATCCGCCCTGCGCAACTGTTTTATTACCAACGGCCGATACGCCGCCGCCGTAACCGTAAGTCACGATATAAACCGGTTCCACGGCGTCTTTTAGCAAGTCAAAACGGAATAACGCCACATTATCGTCCTGCTTAAAGGTGCCGCTGAACGAGAAATGGGTGATTTCCTCGCTGATGATCGGCGCGGCACTCAGGGCGCCCGCCATCACCATACCCGCCAAACCGAACAAGAAACGCGCTTTCATGATGACCTCTGCTGTGTGTGAGTGGAATCGAAACTTCGGGTTGCCTGAGACGTGCCGCCGGACGCGCGTTGGCCGGTCGCGGCGGGCGCATCAGCGTTACTAGAATAAAGGCAAAAGTTGGGCCTTTTCTTGCCTATCCTTTTTTTTCAATTATTTGGCCTCGATGCCCGGCGCTCGCCCCCGCGCCGGACGCGGAAACTGTAAAAAATCTTGACAGTAGCTACGGCGCGCGCGTCCTCGTGTCGCCGTTCGTGTTGACGATTTTATAAATATAAATCAAAAATTTAAGTTTTTATACTCAAGTGGTTTGCGCGTTTTTTTTCTTAATGTTTATGTAAAATTTTTTGACACGCCGCACTCTGGGCCGAAAATCTCAAACCCTTGTTTGTAAAGAATTAAAACCCGCTCTCCCGCCCGTTCGTCGCGCCGCGATGCCCGCCGGACTGTAAAGCACATGGACAGCTGCCGCTGCGCCCCGCCCAACGCTTGCACCCGCGGGCGACATTCGCCACCATGCCCGCGCCCCCACAGACTGCTTCTCCAGAGGACGAATTCATGCCGCATGAGCGAAGCGTAGCGACCATGCTGCTGTTAGTCGGCGACATCGGCGGCACCAAAACCGAACTGGCGCTGGCCGCGGTCGCGGCGGAGCGCATCGAACTGCGCGCTCCCCAACGTTACGCCAGCCACGAACACGCGGGACTTGAGGAGATTGCGATTGCGTACCTGGCGACGGTCGATGCCCGCCCCGCGGATCTGGCCGGCGCGGCGTTCGCGGTCGCCGGCCCGGTGCTCGGCGGATGCTGCCAGACCACCAACCTGCCTTGGGAGATCGACGCCCAGGCGCTGGTCCGCGCCACGGGGTTGAACGCCGTCCGTCTGCTCAACGACCTCGAAGCCATCGCTTGGAGCGTGGCCGCGCTCGATGCGACGCAACTCGCGACGCTGCATCCCGGCACCGGCGCCATGCCGGGCAATGCCACGGTCATCGCCCCCGGCACCGGACTCGGACAGGCGGGTTTGTTCTGGACCGGCAGCGAGCATTTGCCCTTCGCCACCGAAGGCGGGCACACCGATTTTGCCCCGAGCGACGCCCTTGAGTTTGCCTTGCTGCAATACCTGCAAGAACGCTACGGGCGGGTCAGTTGGGAGCGCGTGGTGTCCGGTTTGGGCATCGCCGATCTCTATGGCTTTTTCGCCCAGCGTTACCGCATCGAACACCAACCGCCGTTGCGCGCGGCGCTGGCCGGCGCGGGCGACGTGGCGGCAACGGTGGCGCAATTGGCCGCGGACGAGGCCTGTCCCGCGTGCCGCGACACCATGACGCTGTTTGCGCAGTTGCTGGGTCGCGAGGCGGGAAACTGCGCGCTTAAGCATCTGGCGCGCGCCGGCGTGTATATCGGCGGCGGCATCGCGCCGAAAAACCTCGCGTTACTCCAAGCCGGGGGATTCATGCGCGGCTTTTTGGACAAAGGCCGTATGCGCCCGCTGCTCGATGCCATGCCGGTGCGGGTCATCCTGGAACAGCGCGCCCCACTGCTGGGCGCGGCGCGGTTCCTGGCGCGCGGCTGAAGCGGGGGGCGCGGTCGGCGGCCCGCCGCGCTCACTCCGGCTCGAATTCGACGCCTACCAACCACCGCCCCTGCTCTGCGGACACGCGCGCGACCCGACCGCGGCGGCGCAAGGGGGCGATGCGCGCGCTCGCGCCCAACAACACAAACTCGACACTCTCGTGCAGTTCCAGCGCCAAGTCGGTGTGGAACGCGCAACCGTTGGCGCTCAGATCGACCAGCTCCACCCGCGCGCTGGCTGGTGTCGCAATCCGGGTCACGGTCGCTTCCGTGCCCACTGTCAGCCGCATGAAGCGGCGGCGTTCGTCTTCGTGTATCATCGGCGGTGTTTGCTCCCAAAAGCGCCCGACCGGCGCGCTCCTCGCGCGTTCCCAGCGGCGGACGGTCTGTACCGAGCGAGGCGCCTGGCTCGCGCGCCCGTTTTGTATTCGGTACTCATAGCGCGACGGATTATATCCAGATGGCGGCGGGGCCGCCCACCTCCGGCGTGTGCGTCGCGCCGAGGACAATGGTCACGTTTCGCGCTCATTCTTCGACCAGCGCCTCGCGCTGCAACGCCATGATGCAACGGGTGATGGTCAGCGCATCGGCGGAAGCCATTTCACGGAACGACAGGCCGATGAGCTTTTCGCGTTCGAGCGCGCCCCGGCGCCGGTTGCGCACCTCGACCGCGACTTCGAGATCGGGCAGCCGTTCGTGAATGTGAATGCGCGCGTCGGACAGGCGCGCGCCAATCGGCAACAAATCGCTGGTCGGCTCCTCGACCACGATGGCCAAACCGACCGCGGACAGGTCGGCGATACGCGCAATCAACGGGATGTCTTCGTCGCCCGCCTCGGTCGCGGGATAGGGAATGCGCGCGGTGAAAATGGCGGGCAGCGTTTTGGGGATTTTGACGCGAAACGCGGCCCGGCGCTGCAGTTGGAACAGCTCGGCGGGATACTTCAGTTCGTAGTAAGTGTCGCTGTCTTCGCGCACGATTTCCGGCCCGTCGGTCTCGAACCACGAGAACAGCGCGCCGATCGGCCCTTGGACACGAATCCGCGACGCGTTTTCGATCTGTGGCCGCATCCGCGACGGCACGACATCGACGGTCAGTATCTGGTTGTCGGGATCGTTGCCCACCACCGCCGTGGCAGCCAGTTGCCGTCCGCCAATGGTGGAAAGATAAAACCGACCGCGCGCGCGGTAATGCCGAGCGAGGATTTTGGCGATGGCTTTGGGACTGGCGATCTTGGTGATGTGTTCTTGCTGCGGCATGCGGATAACGCCGAAAGGGCCAGGAATGCGTGTCTCGTGGCGTTTAAATCGCCGGTTCTGCCGTGCGGATCATTCGACGGTGACGGATTTGGCCAGATTGCGCGGTTGGTCAACGTCCGTGCCCTTGAGCACGGCGACATGGTAAGCAAGCAATTGCAAAGGGATGGTAAACACCAGGGGCGCGATCAACTCGTCGGTCGCGGGGAGGCGGACGATGGTCGTCCCGCTGTCTTCCTGTAAGGACACGCGATCGTCGGCGAACACGAACAACTCACCGCCGCGCGCGCGCACCTCCTCGAGGTTGGATTTGAGCTTTTCGAGCAGCGCGTTGTTCGGCGCCACCGCGACCACCGGCATGTCTTCGTCGATCAGCGCCAAGGGGCCGTGCTTGTGTTCGCCGGCCGGATAGGCTTCGGCATGAATATAGGAGATTTCCTTAAGTTTGAGCGCGCCCTCGAGCGCGATCGGATACTGCTCGCCCCGCCCCAAAAACAGCGTGTGGCGTTTTTCGACAAAGCGCGGGGCCAAGGCGGCGATCCGCGCGTCGAGCGCCAGGGCGCGATCGATTTGTGCCGGCAGGGCACGCAGCGCCTCGGTCGCGCCGGCGATGTGCTCCGCGGCGACGCCGCGGGCACGGGCCAGTGCCAACGTGAGCAACAACAACGCGGTCAGTTGCGTGGTAAACGCCTTGGTCGAGGCGACGCCGATCTCGGGACCGGCGCGGGTGAGCAACGCCAACTCGGCCTCGCGCACCAGCGAGCTTTCGGCGACGTTACACAGCGCCAGCGTTTTGAGATAACCGGAACGCTTGGCGAGCCGCAGCGCGGCCAGGGTGTCGGCGGTTTCGCCCGACTGCGAAATGGCAACGAACAGCGCGCGCTCGGGCACGACGTGCGCGCGATAGCGGTATTCGCTGGCAATCTCGACCGTGCAGGGCAAGCCCGCGAATCCTTCGAGCCAATAGCGGGCGACCAGACCGGCGTGGTAACTGGTGCCGCAGGCGACGATGGCGACCGACCGCGCCGTGGCAAAAAGCGACTCGGCCTCGGGGCCGAAGATCTCGGGCACCACGTACTCGCGGGTGATACGCCCTTCGCACGTTTCGGCCACGGCACGCGGCTGCTCGAAAATCTCCTTGAGCATGAAATGGCGGTATTCGCCGCGCTCGGCGGCATCGGCGGTCACCGTGGACGCGCGGATCGGGCGCTCGACCAGCCGCCCGGACGCATCCCAGACGCGGCAACTTTCGCACGTCAGTTCGGCGACATCGCCTTCCTCGAGAAAGATGAACCGATTGGTGACCGGCAACAGCGCGAACACATCCGAGGCGATGAAATGCTCCAAAAAGCCGACGCCGATTACCAGCGGACTGCCCTGGCGCGCGGCGACCAGCCGCTCGGGGTCCTGGCTGTCGATGACGCCGAGCGCGTAGGCGCCTTCTAGTTGTTGACAGGTGTGGCGCACGGCTTCCACCAACGGCTCGCCGGCGCACAGCCGATCGTGGATCGCATGCACGACCACCTCGGTGTCGGTCTGCGAGGTGAAGATGTGGCCGGCGGCCAATTGCGCCGCGTGTAGGCGTTCGTGGTTTTCGACGATGCCGTTATGGACCACCGCGCAGCGGTTGCGACAGATGTGCGGATGGGCATTGGCGGTCGAGGGTTCGCCATGCGTCGCCCAGCGGGTATGGGCGATGCCGAGCATGCCCGGCAAGGGGTGTTCGGCCAGCGCGGCGCGCAGCTCGGCCACCTTGCCCACGGTGCGCAGCCGCTGCAGTTGCCCCGGCGCGGCAAGCACGGCCACTCCGGCCGAGTCATAACCACGGTATTCGAGCCGTTTCAGGCCCTCCATCAGAATCGCCGCGACCGGACGCTGGGCGATGGCGCCGACGATGCCGCACATCGGGTATTGCTCCTGTGGCTGACGAACGAAACTATTCGGCGGATTTCTTTTCGGGACGGCGCCAGTGCTCGACCGTCACCTGCGGCGCGCGCGTCAGGGTGAGCCGCTCCGCCGGCGCTGTACGGCAGATGACCGAACCGGCACCAATGGTCGCGCCCGCGCCGATCTCGACCGGCGCGACCAGGGCAGCGTTGGAGCCGATGAACGCCCGCTCGCCGATGATGGTGCGGTGTTTGTTGGCGCCGTCGTAATTGCAGGTGATGGTGCCGGCGCCGACATTAACCTGTGCGCCGATTTCGGCGTCGCCGATGTAGCTCAGGTGGTTGACCTTGCTGTCCTCGGCGATGCGCGATTGCTTGACTTCGACAAAATTGCCGATGTGGCAGCGGTCGCTGATGTCGGCACCGGGCCGCAAGCGCGCGAAGGGTCCGATGCGCGCCCCGGCGCCGATGCGCGCCCCTTCGATCAGCGAATAGGCGAGGATTTCGCTGTCGGGACCGATCTCGCAATCTTTCAACACACAATTTGGCCCGACGCGCACATTGGCCCCCAAGCGCACCCGTCCTTCGCACACCAGGTTGACATCGAGCACCACGTCGCGCTCGCACACCAGGGACCCGCGGATGTCGATCCGCGCCGGGTCAAGCAGCGTGGTGCCGGTGCGCATCAGACAGGCGGCCAGACGTTGCTGGCGATAGCGTTCGAGTCGCGCCAATTGGAGCCGATCGTTGACGCCGGCGACTTCTTCAACCGTCTCGGGATGAACTGTGACGATCTCGACTCCGGCGGCGGCAGCGAGGCCGACGATGTCGGTGAGATAGTATTCTCCCTGTGAATTATCGTTATCAACCTGGGCCAGCCACGCGGCGAGTGCGGCGCGCTCGGCGACGAGGATGCCTGTATTCACCTCGTCGATTGCCAGTTCCGCGTCGCTGGCGTCCTTGTGCTCGACAATGCGCGCGACCCGCCCGGCCGGATCGCGCACGATACGCCCGTAACCGCGCGGATCGGGCAAGCGCACGGTGAGCAGACCGAGAGGCGTGTGCGCGCTGTCCTCGATCAGCCGGTTGAGCGTCTCGGGCTCTATCAACGGTACGTCGCCGCAGAGCACCAGCACTCGATCCATGTCAGACAATGTGGGCAGCGCTTGCAACACGGAATGACCGGTGCCGAGCAACGCCGCCTGCTCGACCCAGACGCAGTCCGCATCGCTGATTGCGGTCGGTACCTGCTCGCCACCGTGACCGTAAACGCAACAGATGCGCGCCGCGCCCAGCGCCTGGGCCGCGTCCAGCACATGACGGATCAGCGGCCGCCCAGCCAGGGGATGCAAGACCTTGGGCAGCGCGGAGCGCATCCGCATCCCCTTGCCGGCGGCCAAAATCACCACACCGAGTTTCATGATCGCAGCCCGGAATCTGAAGAACGAGGCGCTAAGCATAGCGCAGGCGGGGGCAACGAGAAACGCAAGACGCGCGTTGCGCGCTGTCGTCGCGCCCAGGGCATCGCACTGCGGACGGTTTGGAGTACTCTTGCCAGCGGCGGGGTGCGCCGCGCGTGCCTCATCTGCAACGACACCGTAAAATCGCCATGTTGTCCGCGCTTTCTTGCTTGCCGCTTGTTTTGCCGCCGACTGCCAACCCATAACCGTGAACGAACGCGCAAACGTTTTGCTCGGCGTCGGCGGCAGCATCGCCGCGTATAAAGCCGCCGCGTTGATCCGCAGTCTGCGCGCGCGCGGCGCCGCGGTGCGGGTGACCATGACCGCCGCCGCGCAGGCGTTCGTGACGCCGCTGACCCTGCAGGCGCTGTCCGGCGCGCCGGTGCGCAGCGAACTGTTCGATGCCGCCGCCGAGGCCGGCATGAGCCATCTCGAACTCGCCCGCTGGGCCGATCTGCTGCTGTTCGCGCCCGCCAGCGCCGATCTGCTCGCGCGTCTGGCGCACGGCCTGGCAAACGATCTGCCGACAACCCTGGCCTTGGCCAGTACCGCGCCGCTCTATCTCGCCCCGGCGATGAACCCGCGCATGTGGCTGCATCCGGCAACCCAAGCCAATGTCGCTCTGCTGCGCCAGCGCGGCGCCCAGGTGCTCGGCCCGGCCACGGGCGCGCATGCCTGCGGCGAGG
>OGCL01003053.1_pt1 | contig 10487 bp, 8 predicted proteins | sample 1570041 | NCBI WGS metagenome assembly OGCL01 (sample SAMN06266162, study PRJEB24511) | hot springs metagenome | isolation source: Hot spring water | place: South Africa: Limpopo | collected 2015-06-22 | reverse complement strand
AAACGACGATTAGGGGTTCGGACGCGATTTGTTGGGGTTCCTTCGTCACCCCAACCTACGAGGCTGCGGCCCATTTGGTCGCAGCTTTCGCGTCGGCTGGCCTGCACCATGGCCGCGATGTTCTCCGGCCTGGATTCCGGCGGGATCTCGCAGCCGGAGGAGAGGATGAAGCCGCCGCGGCCCTGGAAGGTGTTGATGAGGCGCAGCGATTCCGCCTCGATCTCCTCCGGGGTGGACTCCACGAAGCTCAAGGGCTTGATGTTGCCGTCCAGGCAGAGCGGACCTGTCGGCAGTTTTTGGCGCAGCCGCGGCCCATCCACGCAGTAGTCGAAGTTGCCGATGTCCGCCCCCAGCGCCGGGTAGTCGGCGAGGATGGGCAGGGTCTGGCCGGCGATGTGCAGCCAGTTGGCCACAGTGCCGGCGCCGCGGAAGGTGAGGAACATGCGCTTGAGGCGCGGCGCCAGTCGTTGGCGGAAGAAGCTCGCCGGCACCACCTCCGGGCAGCCGGCGGGCTCGAAGACCATGGGCAGGTGGGCGCCGGCCTTGAGTTGGGCGAGGCCGAAGCGGATGCCCAGTTCGGTGTTGAAATCGAGCAACTGGTCGAAGCGTTCCGGTTCGTCCACCGCCAGATAAAGGGTCTGTTCCGGGCCGAGGAATTGTATCGCCAGGGTCATGGGGCCTTGCAGTATGCCCACCACCAGGGTCTCGTCCCCCACCCCCTGGCGGAGCTTGCCGGCCATCTTGAGCACCTCCGGCATCCGCCCGGCCCGTTGCGGGTCGGGCAGCTTGAGGGCGCCGAAGTCCACATCGGGGGTGAAGGGCGGACGGGTCACCGCGGGATAGAGGTCGCGGCGGAACGTCACCTCGCCCCCCATCGCCTCGGCCTCGACGCACACATCCAGGGCGGAGAACACCGCGTCCGCCTGGTATTCGCGCAGGGTGTCGAGCTGCCAGCCGGCCGCCTTCTCCCCGCTCTGCACATAGTCGAGGAGGCTATGGCCGGCGCGCACCGCGCAATGGGCGAACAGTTGGGGGATGACCGGGGTGCGGTCGGGCGCTTCGAAGCGGATGGCGGCGCGGATGCGTTGCAGACTGTTCATGCCTTGTCCCCCCAAAAACTTTCCAGATCGTTGGCGGCATCGAAGGCGCTCTCGCCCACGAAGTCCACCTTCAAGGACTCGGCGCTGCTCTGCTTGAGGGCGGCGCCGCCCGCCAATACCCGCACCTCCCCCAGGCCCGCCGCCGCCAGGGCCTGTTTTACCCCCCGCACCCGCGGGATGACGCTGGTAATCAGGCCGCTGATGCAAAGGGCCTGGGCGCGTTCCTCACGCACCCGGGCGACGATCCGTTCCACTGGTTGATCCTTGCCGCAATCCACCACCCGGTAGCGGTTGCCCACCAGCACCATTTTGACGATATGCTTGCCGATGTCGTGGATGTCCCCCTCCAGGGCGGCGACCACGATGGTGGCCTTGGGGTTCGGAGGCTCGTCGGCGGTCGGGAACAGCTCCTTGGCCACCACCGAGACGGCGCGGCCGGTGAGCATGATCTCCAGCAGGTTGAACTGATCCACCGTACATTTGTTGTCGAGCGCCTCCATAGCCGGCTGGATCCCCATCCGTACGATCTCCGACACCCCCCGGCCGGCCTCCCGCAGCCGGCGCGTGGTGGCCAGGGCGGCCTGGTGATCGCCCTCCACCAGGGCGTCGATCAGGGCTTGCATGGGCTCGGTCATGGGAAATTCTCCCCTCAGTCCAGTTGAAATCTCCCCTCGCGGAACAACCTTGCGCAAGAGGCCACCACCACCGGGTCGTAGAGCCCGCCCTGATGGCTCTCGATCTCCTCCAATGCGGCGTCCAGCCCCAGGGCCGGCCGGTAGGGACGGTGCGACGCCATGGATTCCACCACGTCCGCCACCGCCAGGATGCGCGCCTCCAGGATCACCTGATCGCCGCTCAGTCCCCGCGGATACCCGGAGCCGTCCAACCGCTCGTGGTGCTGGTGGATCATTTGCGCGATGGGCCAGTTGAACTCCACCCCGCTGACGATCTCGTAACCCACCTGGGCATGGGTGCGGATGAGGTTAAGTTCGATGGCGCTGATGCGGCCGGGGCGACTGAGGATCTCCGCCGGGATATAGATCTTGCCGATGTCGTGGATCAGTCCCCCCAGATAGATGCCCATGGTCTTGGTCTTGTCCAATCCCAGGTCTTGGGCGATGGCGCGCGCCAGCTCCGCCACCCGCTGCATGTGGCCGGCGGTGTAGGGGTCGCGCTTCTCGATGGTGAGGGCCATCATGCGGATGGTGTCGATCAAGGTCGCCTCCAGCCGCTCCATGTTGTGCTGATGTTCCTGACGGGTGTGCAGCACGCTGAGACCGAAGGCGAGGTCCGCCGCCAACTCCCGCAACAGCTCCAATTCCCGGTCGTCGAAGCTGTCGCTCTGGGTGGAGAAGATCAACAGCCAGCCCTGGGGATCGCCGTCGAATTGCAGCGGCAGGGTGGCGGCGGCGGCATAGCCGCGCTCCAGGGCGGCGGCGCGGCCCGGCGTTCCCTCCGGCAGGGCGTCGATGGCGTGTTCCACCCGCGCCTGGCCATTGCTGGCGGCGATGACGCGGGCGGCCCAGGCGGGGCCGAATTCGGCGGCGAAGCCGGCGTCGTGGCCCTGCACCGCCTGGACATGGGGCGCCGCCCCCGGCTCGCCGGGGCGTACCACCAGGGCCATACGGTATTCGCCCACCTCCACCAGGGTGCGGCACACCTCGTTGAGCAGCTGCCCCTCGTTTTCCACCCGAATCAGCGCCGCGTTGCAGGCGCTCAGGGTATGCAGGGCGCGGTTGGCCCGGTGCAGCGAGACCTCGGCCTGTTTACGGTCGGTGATGTCCGAGGCCAGCCCCTCGATGAGCAACTCCCCCTCGCGCTGCTGGATCGAAATGCTGCGGTCGTGCAGCCAATGCCAGCCGCCGGCGGCGTCCTGGATGCGGTATTCGAGGTCGAAGGGCTGGCTGGTCACCGCGGCGGCGATGGCGGCGTCCACCCGCGGCAGATCCTCCGGGTGGATGCGCTGGCGCCACAGCAGGGGGTTGGCCAGCAGGTGGTCGGGAGTCCAGCCCAGCACCGCCTCCACGCGGGCGGAGTAATAGCGTCCGCCGTGGCGGTTGGAATAGATATAAAGGATGTCCGGCGCATTCTCCACCAGCCGGCGGTACTGCGCCTCGCTGCGCTGCAAGGAGGCATAGGCGGTTCGCAGTTCGCCGGTGCGCTCCGCCACCAGGCTCTCCAACTGCACCTGCATACGGTATAGCTTGAGGTGGGCCTGCACCCGCGCCATCACCTCCTCCATTTGAAACGGCTTGGCGATGTAGTCCACCCCGCCGGCGCGGAAGGCGGAGATCTTGTCCTCGGTCTCGTTGAGGGCGCTGATGAAGATCACCGGCACATCGCGGGTGCGCTCGTCCAGCTTGAGCCGGCGGCACACCTCGAAGCCGTCCATCTCCGGCATGCGGATATCCAGCAGCACCAGTTCCGGCGGCGCCATGGTGATGGAGCGCAGGGCCATCTCGCCGTTCAACGCCGGGCGCACCTTGAAGCCCTGCTGTTCCAGGATGTTGCTCAACACCCGCAGGTTGTTCGGGTTGTCGTCCACGATCACCACCGTGCCGCCGACGTCCGCGGTCGGAATCACCCGCGCTTCCCCAGTCTCGTTCGTCGTTGTCATAACCGTCCCGCTTCGCTCAAAGGCCCCTGTATCGTCCGGTCGTCGCAACGACCGCACCTGTTCCGCCGCTACGCCGCCGCGCTGCCCCTTATAGACCTAATTATATGCAAATTCGGCCACGTCGTTTGGGCGATCACTCCCAGCAGCCATTCCAAACTCAAGAAGAAATGGAACACGGAGGGCGCGGAGGCGCGCAGAGAACACCGAGAAGAGGGGGGGCGAGACCTTGGCCGGTCTCGATCCTCGTTCCGGCCGGACTTCTCAACAAACAGAAAATCGTCCAGGGCCGTCATTCCGTACATGGAAGTACGGAATCCGGCGCCAGGGAGGGCAAACCGGAACCACGATCCAATCCCGCGCGGTGGAAACAGACCGGGCGGAGCCCTAGACCTTCTGGCCGGCTGGCGGGACTTGCGGAGAGATCAACAAATACGCGGCAGGGGATCGTCCTCCAGCTCCCCCAGGAGGCGCTCCCCCCCCAGTTCGGTGCGTAGCACTACCCAGGGATCCCCGGCGCTCACCTCGCCGATGAGCTGCGCCTGTTCGCCCCCCGGCAGCGAGCGCCAAGCGTGCAAGGCGCGTTCCGCCTGTTCCGGCGCCACCACCGCCACCACCCGCCCCTCGCAGGCGAGGAACAGCGGGTCGTAGCCCAGCATTTCGCACACCGAACGCACCGGCTCGCGCACCGGGATGCGTGGCTCGTCGAGGCGCACCCCCAGGCCGCAGGCGTGAGTGATCTCGTGGGCCACCGTGGCCAGCCCGCCACGGGTGGGGTCGCGCATGAAGCGCAATCCCGGCAGCTCGCGCAGCGCCAGGGTGAAGGGGAGCACGCTGGTAGCGTCCGAGCGCAGCTCGCCGCGGAGGCCGAACTGCTGGCGCGCCAGCATCACCGCGGCGCCGTGGTCCCCCACCGTCCCGCTCACCAGGATAAGGTCGCCGGCGCGGATCTCCCGCAGGCCGAGGCGCAGCCCGTGGGGCCGCACCCCTAAAGCGCTCACGGCCAGATAGAGCCCGCCCCCCTCGCCGCGCGGCACCACCTTGGTGTCGCCCGCCACCACCCGCACCCCGATCTCTTGGGCCGCCGCGGCGGTGGCGGCGATCAGGCGGTCCAGGGTGGCCAGCGCCAGCCCCTCCTCGATGAAGGCGCTCAGACTCAGGTAAAGGGGCGTGGCCCCGGCCACTGCCAGGTCGTTGGTGGCGCCATGCACCGCCAGGGAACCGATATTGCCGCCGGGGAACTCCAAAGGCTGCACGATGAAGCCGTCGGTGGTGAACAAAAGCTCCCCCTCCGGGATCTGGATGGGTACGGCGTCCGTATGCACGTCCAGCTCGGGATTGCCCAAATGGCGGGCAAACAGCTCGTCGATCAGCTCGCGCATGAAGCGCCCGCCGTTGCCGTGGGAGAGGGTGATGTGGGTGTCCTGCATGGGGATGGCCTTTGGTTGCACTGTCGCGCCCTGGGGGGCAAAGATACGCAAAATCACCCGCCGTTGGCCAGCGAAACCGCTGTTCCGATGGCACAAATCCAGAACAGCGGGAACACGGAGGACACAGAGAAGCACAGAGGACACGGAGAGGGCAACGGAGTCTTTTTCTCAGTGTTCTCCGCGTTCCTCTGTGTCCCCGCTTTTGACTCAAAGGACAAGCGGATGGCAAGGGCGAGGGGATGAAAGCGGGGGAGACTTGGGATAAACTGCGGCGGATGCTGTCAGGAGACCTTAAACCCATGCCGTCAACGCCCCCCCCTTGTCGCGCCGTCCGTTCCGCCCCCCGCTTGGCTGGTGGTGGGCGCTGTTGCTGGGGGTTGCGGCGGAGGGCGCCAGCGCCTTGACCATCACCGACCTAAGCGCCGGGGCCAGTGTGGAGACCATGCTTCAGGCGCTGCTCGGCGATAGCGTCACCCAGGTCTCCAATGTCCGTTTTCAAGGCGCCGCCCAGGCCGGGGGGGGTGTTTAGCGGCGGCGGCGCGGCGGGGTTGCGGATCGAGGACGGGGTGGTGCTTGGCACCGGCAAGGTCATGGAAGGGATCGGCCCCAACCTCTACCCCGACACCTGGACCATCCACTTCACCGCCGGAGACCCGGACATCGAGACCCTGGCCGGCGGCGCCGCCACCTGGGACGCGGCGGCCCTGGAGTTCGACCTGAGGCCCCAGGGGGCGCAACTCCGGCTCGATTTCCTCTTCGCCTCGGAAGAATATACGGAATGGATCGGCTCGCCCTATCCCGATACCCTGGGGGTGTTTCTGGACGGGCGCAACCTGGCCTGGGCGCCGGGTACGCAATCGCCGGTCTCCGCGGACACGGTGAATGGGACGGTCAATGCCGAATACTTCGTGAACAACGATATTTGGGACGACTTCCTGCGAGTGCCGGTCCCCTATGACATCGAGTACGACGGTTTTACCACGCGCCTCACCATTGTAGCGGCGGTGACGCCGGGCCAGACCCATCACCTCAAGCTGGTCATTGCCGACGTGGGGGACGATACCTATGACTCGGCCCTCTTCCTCGGCGGCCTCAGCACCCTGCAAGAGTATCGGCTGACTGTTGCAAGAGATGCCATTTCTTGAAGAAATGGCATCTCTGGGTATAGCTGGCAAGAGATGCCATTTCTTGAAGAAATGGCATCTCTGGGTATAGCTGGCACCGGCGAGGGCCAGGGCCGCATCGAGTCGGAACCCGCCGGCATTCAATGCGGCAGTCAATGCCGCCACCTTTTTTTGGCTGGCAGCCAGGTGCGATTGCAACCCTTGCCCGCGGCGGGCTGGGTCTTCGCCGGCTGGGGAGGGGATGCGGCCTGCGCCGACGGGGTGGTGGAGATGGACGGCGAGCATTTTTGCCGCGCCCGCTTCGTGGCGGCGGGGAGCGGCGGCGGGGCGCCGACCCCCGTGCCGGCCTTGTCGGTGCTCGGTATCGGGTTGCTGGGCCTGGCCCTGGGCTTGGCGGCTTGGCGCGCGGGCCGGCGTCGCGGCGCGCCATGAGCCGACGGAAGAATTTCCCCCCAGGCGATAGAAGTCGCAATCCTTCTGTGCTAGTTTCTTGCGTCACGCCCGCCAAATAAACAACGGCCCAACCGGCCTTGGGTCTAGTTCCGGCCGGAGGTGGTCTGGAGTCCAAAAGCGAAGCTTTTGGACACTGCACAAATCTGCCAGGAGCAGATTTGCGCGCAAGCCCCGTAGGGGCGAGGCGCAGGGATGCGCCGAGCAAAAGCTACGCGCTTCGCGCTACGCTTTTGCACTCCAGCCTCACAGGTGGCCGGAACTAGACCCAAGGCCTCTCAGGCGTAGGCGGGGGCGAAGGCCTGGGTCGGGTTCTGGAGGGGCCCGTTCGCGCCCCAATAGGGCGACAGCTTGCGCAACTGGGCGACGATGGGCGGGACGGCGGCGATGACGCGCTCCACCTCGTCCCAGGTGTTGTAACGCGATAGGGAGAATCGCGTGGAGCCGTGGGCCGCGGTAAAGGGGATCTCCATCGCCCGCATGACATGGGAAGGCTCCAGGGAGCCAGAGGTGCAGGCCGAACCTGAAGAGGCGGCGATACCCTGTTTGTTGAGGAGCAGCAGGATCGCCTCGCCTTCGATGTACTCAAAGGCGATGTTACAGGTGTTGGGCAGCCGGTTGCCGGGATCGCCGGTGACGAAGCAGTTGGGCACCGCGGCGAGGATGCCCTGTTCGAGGCGGTCGCGCATCGCGCGCACCGTGCTCTTTTCGTAGGCCAGGTGCGCTAACGCCAGCTCCGCCGCCTTACCGAGCCCCACGATGGAGGCGGTGTTCTCGGTGCCGGCGCGCCGCCCGCGCTCCTGATGACCGCCCCGCAGCAGGGGCCGGAAGCGCACCCCCCTTCGGAGATAGAGCACCCCGACGCCCTTGGGCGCGTGGAGCTTGTGACCCGACAGCGAGAGCATGTCGATATTGGTATTCTTCAAATCCATCGGCAGCTTGCCGACGGCTTGAACGGCGTCGGTGTGGAACATCACCCCGGCGGCGCGGGCCAGCTCGGCCATCTCTTCGACTGGAAAGAGGGTGCCGGTCTCGTTGTTGGCCCACATGACGGAAACAATCGCCACCCGGTCGGAGAGCAGGTTCATGTACTCCTGGATGTCGATGCGCCCCTTCTTATCGACCTTGAGCCGGTGGACCTTATAGCCCTCCTTCTCCAGGTTTTCGCACAGGGTCAGGACGGCCGGGTGCTCCACCACGGTGGTGATGATCTCCTTGCGCTCCGGCTGGGCCTTGAGGGCGGAGAGGATGGCCGTGGAATCCGACTCGGTGCCGCAGGAGGTGAAGATGATCTCGGAGTCGTGCTCCGCCCCCAGCAACTCCTGCACCTGTCGCCGGGCCAGGGCCAGGGCCTTACCCACTTGGTTGCCGAACCGGTGCATGGAGGAGGGGTTGCCGAACTGCTCGGTGAAGAAGGGGAGCATCGCCTCCACCACCTCGGGCGCACAGGCAGTGGTGGCGTTGTTATCGAAATAGATGCCTTGCATGATCACGCCCTCGCCTTCTTCTTGCGCGCCAGCTCCGCCGCCGGCACGACCTTGATGAACTCGCCCAGCCCTTCCATCAACTGCTGCTGGATGCCCCCCAGGGTGACCGAGGCCATGGAACAGCCGGAGCAGGCCCCGGTCATGTTCACATAGACGGTGTTGCCCTCCACCTCCACCAGCTCCACGTCGCCGTGGTCCCGTTGCAGGTTGGGGCGCACCGCGTCGATGAGCTGCTCGATGCGGCGGATGCGCTGGAGATTGGTCAGGCCGGAGCTGGGCTTCTTCACCGCCGGGCCGGCGTTGGGGTCGAACCGCTCCCCCTGCTCCGCCAGCACCTTGGCGAGGATCTCCTCGATCCCTTCATGGCACGAGGAACAACCGCCGCCGGCCTTGGTGTAGTTGGTCACCTCTTCGACGGTGCGTAGCCCGTTGGCGCGCACCGTCTCCTCGATCAGCACCGCGTCCACCGCGAAACACTTGCAGACCAGCGCCCCCTCCTCGTGGTCGTCCTTCCACTCCACCCCGCGGAAATTGGCCACCGCCGCCTGGAGCGCCTCGCGCCCCATCACCGAGCAGTGCATCTTTTCTGGGGGGAGCCCGTCGAGGTAATCGGCGATATCCTGGTTCGAAACCTTGAGCGCTTCGTCAATCGTCATCCCCTTGATGATCTCGGTAAGGGCCGAGGAAGAGGCGATGGCCGAGCCGCAGCCGAAGGTCTGAAAGCCGGCCTCCTCGATGATCTGGGTATCGGGGTTGACCTTGAGGGTAAGTCGCAGGGCATCCCCGCAGCTGATGGAGCCCACATCGCCGACGGCGTTGGCGCCGACGACCGCCCCGGCATTGCGGGGGTTGAAGAAGTGGTCCTGAACCTTTTCCGAATAATCCCACATGGCGTGCCTCACTTACATCTGGATGGCCTGAATGGGCCTTTGAACGAGATATAGCAGGGAGCGTGCCGAACGGGCAGGACATTTTTATCCTATTGAACCAAAGAGGAAAGTTTCTTTTCGAAAGGGGCCGTCAAGGAGGCGTGTCGGGTTTCCTACAGCCATCGAGACTTCGGCGCAGGGCGACCATGCACGTCCTTTCCCAGCCCTTTTTTTCGTAAAAGGCCAGGGCCGGCCCATTGGTGTAATCAGCCAGGAGCTGCACCCGGGTCATCCCTTGGGCGCGGGCCTCATCGAGCAGGGCCTCCAGCAACCGGCCGCCAATGCCGCGACCACGCTGGCCGGCGGCCACCAGATCTGGTGGGTGGCGCACGTGGCGTCGTTCGTGCTGTTCCTGGCCATCCTGCCGGTGACGATGCTGCGCCACATGTTCACCTCGCCGCTGAACATGTACCTGCGGGACAAGGAACGGCCCAAGGGCGCGATGAAGCCGATGCCGAACCTGATGGAGACCGAGCTCGAGACCTTCGGCGCCTCCACGGTCGAGGACTTCACCTGGAAGCAGCTCTTCGACGCCGGCGTCTTCACGAATCCGCAGTTTCAAGTGGTCGTGCGCGCGCTCAGCCAGCACAAGGGCGTTGACCTCGTGAGTGCGCCGAAAGTGACCACCAAGAGCGGGCAGCGCGCCACTATTGATATCATCCGCGAATTCCGTTACCCCTCCGAATACGACTTGCCGCAGACCACCCAGCCCGCCGGCACGATCCTTACGCCCAGCACTCCCACCTCACCTACCGCTTTTGAAACCAAGAATGTCGGCATCACACTCGAAGTTGAGCCGACAGTGGGCCCCGACAACTTCAGCATTGACCTCGTTCTCGCACCGCGCGTTGTGGAATTCGAAGGATTTATCAACTACGGCAGCCCAATTTTCACTGTTGCGTCAACAATTCCCGATGCCATAGCCATACCTCCCATCCCAGCGATTTCCCAGCAGGTTCTGCTTACCGACAACATCATCAACCGCCCGGTATTCTCTACCCGCGAAGTCACGACGGAAGTTACTGTTTATGACGGGCAGACGGTGGTGCTGGGCGGCTTGCTGCGTGAAGATGTTCAGAAGGTTCAGGACAAAGTGCCCATCCTGGGCGACATTCCCATTGCCGGGCGACTGTTCCGCTCCAGTGCGGATCAGCACGTCAAGCGCAACCTCATCATGTTTGTCACCGCCAGCCTCATTGACCCCGCAGGCCAGCCGCTCATCAAAGTGGATGAGGAAATGGAGGAGATTGCCGCACCATCCGCTGAAGGTCTCACGGAGGAAGCCATCGCTGGGGATGCGCTCACGATCCCTCTGCCCGAATAATTTGAAAACATGAAGACCTCGCCGCCCCT
>OGCL01003052.1_pt1 | contig 10493 bp, 9 predicted proteins | sample 1570041 | NCBI WGS metagenome assembly OGCL01 (sample SAMN06266162, study PRJEB24511) | hot springs metagenome | isolation source: Hot spring water | place: South Africa: Limpopo | collected 2015-06-22 | reverse complement strand
GGCCTGCCGCCGAAGTTGCATTCGGACTGGTCGCTGCTCGAAACCATCGGCCGGCGGGCCGACCCGCACGTGGTGTTCGACGTCGGCGCCCACGTGGGCTGGTTCACCATGTGCTGGAAGCACTGGTGTCCTGCCGCCGTCGTCCACGCGTTCGAGCCGACGCCCGAATCCTTCGGCCGGCTCGAACAGAACGTAAGCTCCCTTCCGAACGTGACCTGTATCGCTGCAGCCGCGGGTGCCACCGCCGGGGAAGCCACGCTCAACCAACTCGCTGACTCGCGGGTAAGCAATTCGCTGCTCGAGCCCGACCAGGGCGCCTGGCAGGCCATCCACTACCAGACAGGGGCGGTGCAAACCGTGACGGTGCCGGTAGTGCGGCTCGACGAGCACGCGCGGGCGCATGGGGTCGAACGGCTCCACCTTCTGAAGATCGATGTACAGGGCTTTGAGCTTGGCGTGCTCGAAGGCGCGCGCGACCTCTTGACCCGCACGGATCACGTGTTCGTCGAGTCCGCAATCCGACCGCTCTACAAGGGTGCCGCCCGATTCGACCAGGTTTTCGACTTTCTCGTCGAACAGGGCTTCCATCTGATGGCGATGCAGGCTTGGCACCGTGGCAACCGGGTGTTGATCGAAACCGACATGCTGTTCCGGCGCAACGGCCTCGAACCCGCAGTCGACGACTCTATCGTGCGCATCTATGACCGCACAGGCTAGGGTCCCGATGGCGAGCGCGGACATGCTGTTCATCGCACCATCCGCCTACCTGCTGGGGGGCGTTCAGTCATGGCTGGCCGACACCGTGGTCGGTCTGCGCAAGCACGGGATCACCGCTCGGCTCGCGCTCGTATCGGGCCGCCATCACGACGAAGCGCGCTATCTGCGCCACTGGCCGATGCTCGCGCCGGCGATGCCCGTGCGCAACGCCACCGGATCGCCCGAGGGCCGCGTACGCGCCTTGATGGCCTGCATTGAAGAAAGCGGCAGCCGAATGGTCGTGTCGGTCAACATCGCCGACTGCTTCGATGCCGTCGCCCGCCTTCGCGCGCGCGGTCGTGACATTCGCCTCGTGATGACACTTCACGCGCTCGATGCCGACTACCTTGGCGACATTGCCGGCGAGTGCGCCTGGCTCGATGCCGTGGTGGCGACCAACCGACTCAGCGTGGTGCGTGCCGTTGGTGCAGGCATGGCGCCCGAACGCGTCTTCTACGCGCCCTATGGCGTGGATGTGGAGACACTGCAGGTTGCGTGTACCAGGCGTGAGGCAGCGCTGCACCTTCGACTGGGCTATTGCGGCCGCGTCGAGGAGACGCAAAAGCGCTTTCGCGACGTGGTGGCAGTGACAGAACGACTCGTGCAGGCGGGCCTGGTGTTCGAACTGGTCATTGCCGGCAGCGGCCCGAGTGAGCGCGAGGCGCGTCCCCGTCTCGAGCGGTTACTCGGGGACCGCTTGCGTTGGCTGGGCACGCTGCCGAAGGAGGAACTTCCATCCCGCTTCTACGCCGCCATCGACCTGCTGATCCTGACCTCCGATTGGGAAACCGGGCCGATCGTTGCCTGGGAGGCGATGGCAAGCGGCGTGGTGGTCGTAACGTCGCGTTTCGATGGGCTGGAGGAGGAGGGCACCTTGCGTGATGGCGAGACAGCGCTGACGTTTCCGGTGGGTGATTGCGAGGCGGCGGCCGCCATCATCGAAAAGCTTGCCGCGGCGCCCGGCGCATCGATTCGCGCCGCAATCGTCCCGACTGCGCGCAGAACCGTGGCAGAGCGCTATGAGCGCGCGGTTTCGGTCGCCGCCTGGCGGGAGGCACTCGAACGCGCCGCCACCCTGCCATTGCGTCCGGTCGCAGGACGACGCGATTGGGCGCGCGGCCGACCCTCCGGACGACTGGACCGCCTGCTCGGCGTTGCGTTCGCCGAGACCATCCGCGGTCGGCTCGGCCGCCGGTTCTTGCATCACGATCCCGGCGGGGAATGGCCTCATGCCCATCATCGGTGAGTACCGCCTGGCCTTGCGAACCGCGGCGCGCACGCTCGTTGCCCGCATGCCGCTGCAATGGCGATTTCTGCCGCAGTTCGGACTACACGACGCGCTGGAAGAGGCGGATGCAGTCGATCTGCTCGTTCCGGAGCAGCAGCGTCGGTATCCGGTTCCTGTCGGTCTCAGGCAGGATCAACTCTCCACCCGTGTTCCGCCACCGGGGTATGCGCGGGCGGATGTCCCCCGTCTGCGCGCGGACGCGGTCTATGCTGACTTGGCCTGCCGTGGTGTTCTCATCCCGCTGCCATTGTCGCCGCAGCGTGCGCCGCAGGCGATTCTGGTAGAGACTGCGGCGTGATGTGACGATGAAGCGCATTGCACACTTTCTGCATAACCCTGGGCTCGACGGCTCGCCGCCGAACGATGCGCTGATGCGGATCTACACCGACTTGGGTTATGGCGTCGATCTTTACTCCACCTGGGACACAGGCAGCGCCGGTTGCCGCGACCAACAGGCATCGGTACGCCGGCTACCCATCGAGTATGGCTTGCGCGCCCTGGCGCGCACCTGCTGGCGTCCGCGCTGGAGTCGTTACGCTGCGTTTTCCTGTACGACCGAAGACCCGGCAGCGATCGCAGGGACTCTGGCGAGGATCTGGCGACGTCCGTTGATCGTTTCGGCCGACGAGATTCTTAGTGGAAGCTACGCAGGCAACCGCAGTGCGCGTTGGAAGTCGCTTTGCCGCTTCGGTATGCGGGCGGCTTCCCTGACCATCGTCAACACCCCCGAGCGGGTCGATTTGCAACGTGCGTACGCCGGGCTCGCCTCCGACGCGGCGATCATCGTCTATCCCGGCGCTTTCGTTGCGCCGCCGGCTCCAGCCGAGCGCGCTGCAGTTGCGCAAACGCGTGCCTTCCCCTCCGATCGGACGCTGCTTTGCTTTTCCGGCACGTTCAGCATCCACAATGGCGGCATCTGGTTCCTGGATGCGCTTCGCTCGCACGACTTGCTGCACGGATGGGGGCAATGCGTGTTGCCGGACCGTCTTGCCAGCGAGCTTTTGCGCCGGTTGGGCGGAACATTGCCGCTCACGCTCGAAGCGGAGCGCCTGTCATGGTCAGACGCGTGGCGGCTGAGCGGTGCCGCCGACATTGGCGTCGTCATCTATCTTCATGACGGGCCGCAGTGGCGGAACATGGGTATCGCATCGAACCGTCTTTGCATGTTCCTCAGCATGGGGGTGCCGGTGATCGCGTCCCGGCAGCCCAGTTTCCAGTTCATCGAAGACTTCGACTGCGGTGTTCTGGTTGACTCCGCCGATGAGTTTCGCGACGCCATCGCTCGGATGATTCCACGGCTGCCGGAGCTAAAGCAGAACGCGCTTCGCGCCGCGCGGGAGTACATCCGCGCCGCTGAGCGCTACGACGCCTTGAAGGGTGCACTGGCACAGGTGCTGGCGTGACGGCTCGGTCCTGGCGCATGGACGTGCAGGCGATGCGCGGCGTCGCCGTTCTGGCGGTCATGCTCTACCACGCGCGCATACCGGGTTTCGCCGGCGGATTTCTCGGTGTGGATCTGTTCTTCGTGCTTTCCGGGTACCTGATCACCGGCATGATCGCACGCGATCTCGATTCGGGCAGGTTCAGTCTGGCGGTTTTCTATTGGCGCCGGGCGCGGCGCCTGCTGCCGGCAGCCTTCGCGGTCATCGCGACCTGCCTGCTGGCCGAACGGTGGTGGCTGGCGCCTTCCGAGCAGCGCGAGCTCCATGCCAGTGCGCTGTGGAGTCTCGGTTTCCTGGCGAACGTTGGTTTCTGGATGCAGAGCGGCTACTTTCAGCCGGCGGCGGAACTCAAGCCGCTGCTCCATTTCTGGAGCCTGGCCATCGAGGAGCAGTTCTATTTTCTGCTGCCGGCGTTGCTCCTCTTCGTTCCTGCACACTGGCGCCTGCGCGTGGTCCTGGTCGGCACTGGTGGCAGCCTTGCCCTCTGTCTGTACCTGATCGACACCAAGCCGGGTGTGGCCTTCTATGCGCTGCCGACCCGAGCTTGGGAACTGGGGGTCGGCTGCTGTCTGGCGCTTGCCATGCACACATCGTCCGCCGTCGGATCGGAGCCGACCGGCGGTCGATGGAAGGCGGTGCTGGCGGTCATCGCGGCGGCGCTGATCCTAAAGTCCATCTGGAGGCCATGGTCAGACACGCATCCGGCAATCGATGCCATTGTGGTGACACTCGCGACGGCGGGACTGATCTGGCTAGCGCCCGCATGGCTGAACCGCGGTCTGGCCGTCCGCCTGCTGGCCTGGACCGGCGACCGTTCTTATTCGCTGTATCTCGCCCACTGGCCGATTTTGGCCTTTGCGGCGAACGCAAACGTGATCGGTGCCGGTTACCCGTGGTATGTCCGCCTGGCGCTGCTCGGCGGATCCGTCATCGCCGGGCTAGCGCTCTACCACGGCGTCGAGCGGCGCTTCCGGGTTCGCGGCGAGGCCCGGCCAGGTGTGGCGTCGATGCGAGGCGATGCACTGCGGATGGCGGGCCTCGCGCTGCTGATCGCCGGGCTGGCGGTCGCATCGCTCGCAAGCCATCGCGATCCGCATGGCTTCGCGAAGCGTCTGCGCGGCAACGTCGGGCTGGAAAACCAGCAGTGCGCCTATCGTGACCGGCCAGATCTGGCGCTGTGCCGTTCGGCGGACCAGGTCGAGGCCGTTTTGTGGGGCGACTCCTACGCGATGCACTGGGCGACCGCCCTGTCGGCGCAGGGGCTGCCGGTCGCGCAGGCAACGCGGACGACCTGTGCACCGGTTCTCGGGCTGGCAACGATAGGAATCGAAGGCCGCACGCGGACCTGGGCGCTGTCCTGTATGGCGTTCAACGAAGAAGCCTTCGAGCAGATCGCCGCCTCGCCGGAACGTATCGTGATCCTGGGTTCGAAGTGGATCTACTTGACGCAGAACGCGCTGCGGCGTTCTCCGGACGGACGGATCGACACCGCTCGACTGACCACGGAGCAGGTCGCGGAGGAGCTCGCCCGGACGGTTGCTGCGTTGCGTGAGCGCGGCAAGCGGGTCGTCGTTCTCGCGCCGCCGCCTCTAGGCGGGTTCGATCGAGGGCGATGCAACGCGCGGCGGGCGCTCGGACTCGTCAGCTTTGGCGCGCCGGAGGACTGTGCGATGCCGCAGGCGCAAGCCGAAGCTTTCTACGCGAACACGCGCGAGATCCTGCAGGTGCTTCGTCGGCGCAGCGACGTTTCCGTATTCGAGGCCTGGGACGTGCTTTGCGACGGCACGCGCTGCCGTTCGCGCAACGAGGATGGAACCGTGATCTACCGCGACTCGGGACATCTGTCCTACGAAGGCGCGGCATGGTTGGCCGCGCAGACCGATCTGGTTCGGTGGGTGCGGGAGCAGGCACGATGAGCTTGGCACGACCTCGGCTGTCGGTGGCGATCTGCACGTTCAACCGGGCCGCCAGTCTGGAGCGGACGCTCGACTCGCTGGCGGCAGCGACTCCGCCGCCGGCGCCCTGGGAATTGCTGGTCGTCGACAACAACTCGACCGACGCGACTCGGGCGGTGGCGCAGGCATTCATGGCGCGGCTGCCGCTCCGCTATGTCTTCGAGCCGGTGCAGGGGCTTTCTGCGGCACGCAACCGGGCGCTGGCGACGTTCTCGGGCGAATGGCTGCTGTTCACCGACGACGATGTACGCGTGGATGGCGGCTGGCTGAACGCCTACGCTCGAGCCTTTGCCGCCTTCCCCGCGGCGGCCTTTTTTGGCGGCCGCGTGGTTCCGGCCTGGCCGGATGCGCCGCCCCGCTGGCTGGGCGAACGCCCGCTCGCTCTGCTCGACGGCCTGTTGGTGTGGTACGACCGCGGCGCACAGACGCGGCTGCTCGCACCCGATGAGCCACTGCCCTACGGGGCCAGCTTTGCGCTTTCGCGCGCAGCGATCGATGGCCAGTCGGGCTTCCGGCGTGACCTCGGCGTGGTCGGCAGTGAACCGGGACGGGGCGAAGAGTCGGAGTTCATGCAGCGGCTCCGCGCCGGCGGTGAAGCCGGGGTCTACGTCGGCGAGGCGCTGGCACACCACATGACCGACACTCGGCGGCTTCGTCTGGGCTATCTGTACCGCTACGGTGTCCAGAAGGGCGTGGCGGAACGCCGCTTCGGGTCGACGGCGCGCGGCAGCCTGTTGCGCGCCGCTTCTTACCTGGCGCGCGGGCTGCTGCAAGGCCTGCGCGGCCGGGGCGATCGGCTCCGCCAGTGTGTCATCAACGCAGGCATCGAGGCAGGGTTGCGCCGTGAGTGAGGCGGCAGCTCGTCAGGATGTCGTGGGCGGGCTCGTTTCCACGGTCATCCCGGTCTTCAACCGCCCCGCCAGGCTACGCGAGGCGGTGGACAGCGTGCTCGGCCAAACCTATCCGGCGATCGAGGTGATCGTCATCGATGACGGCTCGGACGATGCGACGCCGGAGGTCGCGCGTGCGCTTGCTGAAGCGCACCCGGAGCGGGTGCGGCTGCTGATTCAACCCAACGCCGGGCCGGGTGCCGCGCGCGGGCGCGGCGTGCAGGCCGCCCGCGGCGAGTTCGTGCAGTTTCTCGACAGCGATGATGTCTACCTGCCGGGCAAGACGGCGCGGCTCGTCGAGGCGCTGCGTGCGGATCCAGGCGCCCAGGTGGCCTATTGCCGCAGCGTGCGCCGGCGAGTGGATGGCAGCCTTGAGCCGGATCGCGAGCACCGCTCGCATGAGTGCCATCGCCAACTGTTTCCGGCTTTGCTGGGCGGCCGCCTCTGGGATACGAACTCGGTGCTCTACCGCCGCGAGGTGCTCGCTGCCGCGGGCCCGTGGCCCGCGCTTCGACAGTGCGAGGACTGGCTGTTCGATGCTCAAGTGGCCGCAACCGGGGCACCGCTCGTGCAGGTGGACGAGGTGCTGGTCGAACTGCGTACGCACGACGGCGGACATCTCGGCCACGCCTGGCGAGTCGATGCGCGACGTCATCGCGAACGTTGCGAGGCGTTGCTGGGCGTGCTGACGCTCGCGCAGCGGGCGGGCGTGGCTAATGGGACGCCGGAGCTGGAGCGTTTCGGTCGGACGTTGTTTTTCGAGGCGCGTATGGCGGCAGCCGCGGGGCTCGAAGCCGAGGCGAGACGCCTGCTCGATGCCGCGCGCAGGGTGGTCTCGCAGCGGCGCTGGCAGTTGGACGGGTTCGCGGGCCTCGCTGCCGTGGTGGGATGGCAACGGGCCGCCGCGTGGTTGAATTCCATCCGATGAGTCCTGCGCTGACAACGCCTGTCGATCCTTTGCAGACCACCGCGGCGGTACCGTCTGCGCCTCTGGTGTCGGTGGTGATGAGCGTCTACAACGGCGCCGAGGCCTTGCCGCGCACGCTGCAGAGCGTGCTGTCACAAGAGCGGGTGGATTTCGAGTTCATCGTCATCAACGATGGCAGCACCGACGGGTCCGGCCGCATCCTCGACGAGTGGGCGGCCGGCAACGCCCGCCTGCGGGTGATTCACCAGCAAAACACCGGCCTCACGCGCGCCCTCATGCGTGGGTGTGCCGAGGCACGCGGCGAATTCATCGCCCGGCAGGACTGCGGCGACGTGTCGCTGCCGGGGCGGCTGGCTGTTCAGGCCGCCCTGCTGCAGCAGCGTCCGGAGGTCGTGCTTGCGGCATGCAACTACAGTCTGGTGGGCCCGGCCGATGAGACCCTGCTCGAGCACGACATCGCCGTGGACGGTGTTCTGGACGTACCCCGCACCGACGGTGCGCGAATTGCCTCACCGCCTCACGGAACCGTGATGTTCCGCCGCGATGCCTACGGTCGTGCGGGTGGATATCGCGCGGCGTTTTATTTTGCGCAGGATCTGGATCTCTGGCACCGTTTGGTCGAGTTGGGCGAGTTCGCCCACGTCTCGGAAAACCTCTGCCGCTTGGGCTTTTCGGAGAGCTGCCTGAGTGCAAGGCATCGTGGCGCGCAGCAGGCTTTGCGCTTGCTGATCTTCGCCGCCACGGAAAGGCGCCGCGTCGGCGAGCCCGAGGAGCCGGTGCTCGAGCGGGCGAGTCGCATTCGGCCCGGGGCGGACATGCCCGCCAGTCGGCCGACCGGCGCCTCGGGCGCCGGTGACTATTTCATCGGACGCTGCCTGATGCAACGCGGCGACGGCGCGGCAAGGAGGTATCTGTTACGCGCGTGGCGGGCTGCACCGTGGAATCTGAAACGGCTTCTGCGCTTGCTGCAGGCGATGTTTCTGCCGCGTAAGGCAACCGTCGACCGGGTATCGTCATGAGGACCGATACGCCTTTGCGCGTTGCGCTCCTCGTCTGCGAGGGGTGGATGCAGCGCTACCTCGCCGAGCGTGTTTCCCGGGAGTTCGAGCTGGTGGCGCTGATCGTCCAGGTGAGTCCGCCGCCGCCGGCGCTTTCCACGCGTGTCAAGCGTTACCTGAATCCGCTGCGAACCGTGAAGCATTTGGTTGCGCGTGCCGGGGTCGCGTGGTTTCAGCGAAGGGACCGGCGGCGCATTCAGGCGCTATTCGCTCTCGACGGCTGGGCTGGCGGGTGGCCGTCGTGCGCGGTCGCGTGCCAGACTGTGAACATCAACGCCGAGGAGGTGGTGCGCCATCTCGCCACCGTGCGGCCGGATGTCGTGCTGGTCAATGGAACACAGCTTTTGCGCCGGCCCGTTCTCGCCTTGCGCCCGCAGATCCGGCACGGTTTCCTCAACCTTCACACCGGGTTGTCACCGTACAGTCGGGGCGGCAATTGCAATCTCTACATGCTTCTCGAAGGCAGGCTCGAGTGGTGCGGCGTCACGGTGCATGCCATCGACGAAGGCATCGACAGCGGTCCCATTTTCCGCAGTGCGCAACTCGAGTTCGACCGCGACGACAGTTACGAACTGATCGATGCGCGCAGCTTCCGGCAAGGCTTCGATCTGCTGATCGATACCGCGAAGACGATGCAGCGAGGCGGGCTCGAGCCGGACTTTGCGGATGCCGCCGGCACCATGGCTGCCGTGCTGGTCGAGCGGCTGCGGGACCGGTTGACGCCGGCACGCGCGCTGGAGGTCGTCGGCACGCTGAATGATGCGTTGAAGGGAGAGGCAGCATCCATGGCGGCAGCGGCGAGGCGCCTCTACCCGTCGGCGACGGACATCAGACAGGCGGTCGCGTCCGGTCATGAGGTCGGCAGTCACGGATGGCGACACCTGAGAATGTCGCGTCTCCCAGCGACCGAGCAGCAGGTCGAACTGGAGCATTCGCACGAACGGATTGCGGCTGCCTCTGGCCGGCCGCCTCGGCACTTCTCTTACCCGTTCAGCGATTACGCGCCCGGCATTCATGCCGAGGCGCTCTGTCGCTACGAGCACGTGTTTACCGTCGCGCAGCGCGCCGCCGTCGATGCAGACGCGCACGCACGCGTCTGGCCGCGCATCACCTGGATGGGGCCGTTTCCCTACGCGGCACGGCGGGAGCGCTGGTTGCGCACGGGCCGCATCTAGCCCGCCTCACGCCGGAAGTCATCATGCCTGCATTGAGTGTCGCCATTCCAACCTACCGCCGGGAGCAGGTGCTGATCGACACGATCCGTTACCTGTTGCCGCTGATCGGGCAAGGGGACGAACTGCTGGTGGTCGATCAGACCCCTGGGCACGGGCCGGAGGTCGAGGCCCAGCTTTCGGCCTGGCAGCAAGACGGCGCGATCCGCTGGCTGCGACGCGCCGAACCTTCCATTCCCAAGGCGATGAACCAGGCGCTGCTCGCGGCGCGCCATCCGGTCGTCGTGTTCTTCGACGATGACATACGGCCCGAGCCCGACATCATGGACGCATTCCGGCAGGCCGTTGCCGAGCGTCCTGGCGACCTGATTGCAGGGCGGGTGATCCAGCCATGGGAGGAGGGGATGGATTTCCGGTCGCTGCCGCCGTCGCGGTTCGCCGGCCTGCATGCCGGAGCACGCACCGAGTTCATGGGGGGCAACTTCGCGCTGCCACGGACCGAGGCGCTCCGACTGGGCGGCTTCGACGAGAACTTCGTTCGCGTCGCCTACCGTTTCGAGGCCGAGTTCGCGCACCGCTGGCTGCGGGCGGGGCGGGCCATCTGGTTCGCGCCGCGGGCCACGATCCATCACCTGAAGGCGGGAGACGGCGGCACGCGCACGTTCGGCGAGCATTTGGCGACGGCGCAGCCCGATCACGCGGTCGGCGCGTATTACTACGCGTTGCGGACGCGGGTCGGCGCCGCACTGGTCGTCGCGCTTTTGGGCCGCTTGGGCCGCAGCGTCGCGACGCGCTACCATCTGCGACATCCGTGGCGTGTCCCGACGACGCTGCTTGCCGAGGTGCGCGGGCTCGCATGGGCGTTGCGCCTGGCGCGGCAGGGGCCGGCTTACGCCGCTCCCGTCGACGGCGATCCCTTCGGCTGATCACCCGTTCTCACGATGCTTTTCGCCTCGCTGTTCGGACTCCTGCTCGCCGCGCTGACGGCGGTGTTCCAGTGGCGC
>OGCL01003050.1_pt1 | contig 10495 bp, 11 predicted proteins | sample 1570041 | NCBI WGS metagenome assembly OGCL01 (sample SAMN06266162, study PRJEB24511) | hot springs metagenome | isolation source: Hot spring water | place: South Africa: Limpopo | collected 2015-06-22 | reverse complement strand
CGACTGCCTGGAGGTGACCGCCTGGACGCGGAACGAGGCGGGGGGGATCGACGAGATCATGGGGGTGCGGCACAAGACGTTGGCGATCCAGGGGGTGCAGTTCCATCCCGAGTCCATCCTCACCGAGCAGGGTCATCAGTTACTGCGGAATTTTCTCGAACAACGGTGACCGCCAGGGCGCTTTGCGCCGGCCGGAGGCCTTGATCATCGTTCCGGCCAGGATTCGTTGGAGTCCAAAAGTACCGCGAAGCGAAGCCTTTGGAGTGACGATAAAGGCTTCGCGCTACGCGCTTCGCTTTTGCACTCCAGCCTGAGGCGACGCCGGAACCATGATTAAGGCCCGGCTAGAAGATAAAATTCTTAGGGGCAGCGTCGCGGTCGCCTAAAGACCCTTGACGTCCTTTGCGCCTTCTCTGCGTCCTTTGCGTTCCGCTTTTGAATTTTACGGTAGGGGGAGAACCAAAATGGAGATGCCACAAGCGATCCATCGCGTCATCGGCCGCTACGATCTCAGCGCGGAGGAGATGACGGCGGTAATGCGCGCCATTATGACCGGCGGGGCCACGCCGGCGCAGATCGGCGGTTTTTTGGTCGGGCTGCGCATGAAGGGGGAGACGGTGACCGAGATCGCCGCCGCCGCCGGGGTGATGCGGGAGCTGGCCACCCGGGTGGAGGTGCGCGGGGAACATTTGGTGGATACCTGCGGCACCGGCGGTGATGCCGCCGGCACCTTCAATATCTCCACCGCCGCCGCCTTCGTGGCCGCCGCCGCCGGGGCGCGGGTGGCCAAGCACGGCAACCGCTCGGTCTCCTCCAAGTCCGGTTCCGCTGACGTGCTGGAGGCGGCCGGGGTGCGACTGGATCTAAAGCCGGACCAGGTGGCCCGCTGCATCGAGGAGGTGGGGGTGGGCTTTATGTTCGCCCCGGCCCACCACGGCGCCATGAAACACGCCATCGGGCCGCGCCGGGAGATGGGCGTGCGCACCCTGTTCAACGTGCTCGGCCCCCTCACCAATCCGGCCGGGGCGCCCAATCAGGTGCTGGGGGTCTTCTCCGAGGCGCTGCTGGAGCCCCTGGCCGAGGTGCTGCAACGGCTGGGCAGCCATCATGTGCTGGTGGTGCATGCCCGCGACGGTCTGGACGAGATCAGCATCGGCGACAGTACCGAAGTGGCGGAACTGAAGGAGGGGATCATCCGCCGCTACAGCGTTCGCCCCGAGCAGTTCGGCCTCAAGCGCACCCCCATCGCAGCCCTCAAGGCGGCGAACGCCCAGGAGAGCCTGCGCATTATCCGTTCGGTGCTGGAGGACAACGCCGGGCCGGCGCGCGACATCGTCGCCCTCAATGCCGGCGCCGCCATCTATGCCGCCGGCCTTGCGGCCACCCTGGCGGAGGGGGTGCAGCAGGCGGATCGAGCCATCGGCAGCGGTGCGGCGCGCAACAAGCTGGATCAGCTGGTGATCCTGTCCCAGGGGATGGAATAGCGGGTTACCGTGAAAGTTCACGCCCAGAGATGCCATTTCTTCAAGAAATGGCATCTCTCTTAAGAAATGGCATCTCTCTTAAGAAATGGCATCTCTCTTTCATCTTTCGGGGCGGCGCAAGGCTCCATGTGTGTTACCGTGAAAATCAGGCTCTAGGCGCTAGGCATGAGGCACGAGGCACGAGGAAAGATCTCCTCATACCCTGCCCCTAGAACCTCGCCCCTCGTTATCATCCCTGGGCTTCACAGCGCCCCGGCATCGTGCAGCAGCCGCTGGATGGCCTCGGCCAGTTTGCGGTAGCCGGCCGCGTTGGGATGGACGGCGTCGGACTTCAGCGCCCGGTCGCCGATGATCTTTGCCAGCACCTTGCCGTCAAAGGGGAGCTGGTATTCCTCCGCCAAGGGTGCGTAGAACTCCGCACTGTTCAGCAATATCCCCGGCTTGGGCACCCCGATCAGCACCACCGGGATGCCGCGCCCCCGCGCCTCCTCGATCATCGCCCGCAGATTGGCCGCTGTCTCCGCGGGGGGGAGTTTGCGCAGCAGGTCGTTGCCGCCGTGGCACAGGATCAGCAACTGCGGCGCCACCTCGTCCAGCACCCGCGGCAGCCGTGCGCGGCCGTCCGCGCTGACCTCCCCTGGAATGCCTTGGTTGACCACGGTGCGGCCGGTGAGTTGCCGCAACACCGCCGGGTAGTCCTCCCCGTCTGGCGCGCCGGTGCCGCGGGTGAGGCTGTCGCCGAAGGCCAAGATTACCGCGTCGTTCGCCAGTTTGGGCAAGGCCGGCGTCGAGCTGCCGCAGGAGACCAGGAGGGGGAGCAGGAGTAGCAGCCAGGGCGGCAGGGCGTTGCGGGTGTTGGATGGCTTCATATTCTTCGTTCGATGTTGAAAAGCGGCGGATGAACCTTTCGCCTCGGCGCCCCCCGCGGGTTTGCAACCCGCGGGGGGGATCCCTTGCTCAGCCAGCAATTCCAAATTTGGAACACAGAGAACACAGAGGAACACGGAGGACACAGAGAATCCGACCAGAGACCTGACAGGTCTTCAAGACCTGTCAGGTCTGCACTCCGCGCGGCGGCGGTTTCTGCTTGCTATCCATAGAGCGCTTGAGGAACGAACCAATCTCAGGAGGTCGAGGGCTCCGCCCGGTCTGTTGGCGTTGCGCCGCCCAAAGACCGGCTAACGATCATAGGTGTTCCGGCAGTCACCCCGCAAGATGAAAGAGGTGCCATTTTTTGGTCCGCTCATCGTGTTGGTCGGGGGACTGGAGTCCAAAAGCGTAGCGAAGCGAAGCTTTTGGAGGATCAATCGAGTCTGACCCCATTGATGGAGTCCAAAAGCGTAGCGAAGCGAAGCTTTTGGAGGATCAATCGAGTCTGACCCCATTGATGTGACCCCATTGATGGACCCCATTGATGCCATTGATGGACCCAAACGTCCAAGCGACGTCTCCTCACCGCCCCCGCGCCATCCAGTTGGCATAGCCATAGAGCATGGTCTCGGACGCCTCCCCCTCCCGGCCGGTCAAGGGGGCGAGTATCTCCGCCAGTTCGGAGCGCCGCTGCGGGGAGAGTTGCCTGCTGCGTTCGGCAAAGGAGAGCAGGGTCTGTTGATCGTCCAGGGTCAGGCCCGGCGGGGGCGGTCGCGGCTCGCTGGCGGGCAGCGGGTGGCGTTCCTTTTTGGGCTCGCGATAGACCACCAGGGTACCGGCAGCGAGATCCCCCAGCCGCTTGAAGTCCTGGTTGGCCAGCATGGCGAGCAGGCCGGCGCCGTAGAAGAAGGGGAAGAAATCGGCGGCGCGCAGCAGGTTGCGGATCAGCGAGGAGGGCCAGGAGATGGGGGTGCCGTTGTCGTGGATGACCCAAATCCCCATCGCCTTCTTGCCCGGCGTCATGCCGGTCTGCACCTCGAAGAGCACCGGGTAAAACCACTCAATGAGAAAAAAGCCGATGAGCATGACACCAAAGCCCAGCTCGCCAAATTGAGCGAACAGGATGCCAAGACCGATATAGAGCAAGAGACGAATGCCGGCGTCGATGAGCCAGGCGCAGGCGCGCACCACCGGGCCGGCGAGCCGCATCTCCAGCTCGATCCCCTCCGGGGTCTCGTAGCGGCGCAGGGTGTCCAGTGCACTCATGCCGCTAAACCGTTGTTTCCACGCCGTAGAAGATATCCCGGTAGGCGGTATAGATGGAGGCCATCATCACCGGGGCGAACACCAAGAGGCCCAGACCCACCGGGATCACGGCGACGATCATCAACAGGATGGCGATGAGGCCATAGACCAGGAAGGGCAGCATGTTGCGCATACAGGCGACGAAGCTCAGCCTCATGGCGGGCAGGGCGGACAGGCCGTTGAGGGCCACCAGCGCCGGGGCGAACCAATAGGCCATCATCAAGGGGATCAGCAGGGCCATCGCCAGCAGCATGGCCAGCCAGAAGCCGGGGCCGAAGAGGGCGTTGATCATCGCCAGACCATCCAGGGCGCCGGGCTCAAACTGGGCGCCGCCGGGGTCGAACGCGATCTGGCCGCCGGCCTGCTCTTCCTCCGCCGGCCAACCCCCATCTTCGGCCCCGGAGCCGCCCTGCATCCCCACATCGCCCTGGGCAGGCAGCCCCTGCTGCACCTCAAAGCCCGGCGGTGGCATCCCTTGCATGGCCCCTGAGTTCAGGTTGCTGAACATCATGCCGCCGATGAGAAAGGCCATGAGGATGCCGATTAAAAAGGCGCCGGCCATATAGACCAGACCGACCAGCACCAATTGGCCGGTGTTGGCGGAAAAGCCGGCGAAGACATGCCGAACCTCGAAGTCGCCGTCGTTTTCTTGATCCCGTGCGCCGAGCATGAAGCCGGCCAGGAAGACGGGCGAGAGCAGGGAAAAGATCAGCGAGCCCACCGCCGGGATCAGCCCCGCCACGAAGGCGATGCCGAACATAACGAGGAGGCCGAGCAGCCAGCCGCCGGGGTTGCGGCGGAAATGCCCAAAGCCGCCGCGGATCCAGTCCCAGCCGTGGCCGGCGGGAACCTTATGGGGCCCGCTCATCTCTCCCTCCTCGGTGGGCTCTGTGAGATCCGCCTCCGGCGCGGCGTAGGGGTTCTGCTGGGGGGCGTTGGCCTTGGCGCGCGCCTGGGCGGCGAGGAACTTGGAGACCACCACCCCGCAGCTTTGGCAGAGGTCGCCATCCACCTCGCTGGAGCCGCACTTGGGGCAGGTTACCGCCGCGCCGCGGGCGGTCTTGGGCTCCCGCGCCAGCGCTGCGGGCGGTGCGGGGGGCGGCCCGGCATCGAGGGTGAAGGCACCGCCGCCCACCGGGTTGAGACGGATCACCATGCCCAGGGCCTCCAGCCCACGGCGATACTTTTCCGCCTGCTCCTGCGACAGCCCGCGCTTGAGCGTGACCTCCTTGCCGGAATCCGCCAATTTAGCCGCCTGCGCGACGCTCACCCCGAACTGCTTGCCAAACGCCTCGATGAACTTGTCCCTGTCGGCGTCCGGACGCAAGCGCCCGACGTAGATGATGTCATATTGATCGGCCATTCCATCCCCCATGCGTGTCCGGCCTTTTCCCTTCTTTATAGACAATTTCCGGCGGCAAGGAAAGCGGGAGGTTCCCCCAGCATGGGCCAGTTCTCATTTTTTCGCCCACTGGCCGGCAGTGCCGGCCGGAAGGTACAATCCCGCCCATGAGCGAATCCCTCCCCCTCGATCTGTCCGATGCCGTCATGCCTGGCCTGGGGCGCCGCCTGGCTGCCATCTTCTACGACAGCCTGTTGTTGATCGCCGTGTTGGTGGTGGCGACGGCGCTGGTGGTGCTGCCCCTCGGTCTGGGGTTGGGCATCTCGGTCAACCCGGCCAACCCCCTGTACCGCCTCTATCTGCTCTCCGTGATCGTCGGCTTCTTCCTGTTCTTCTGGGTGCGCGGCGGCCAGACCCTGGGAATGCGGGTGTGGCGGATTAAGGTGATCCGCGACGACGGCCGGCCCCTCACCCTGAAGGACGCCACGGTTCGCTTCGGCGCCGCGGTGCTCTCCTGGCTGCCGCTGGGGCTCGGGTTCTTCTGGTGCTGGTTCGATCCGCAACGCCTTACCTGGCACGACCGCCTCTCCGGCACCCGGCTGGTCATCACCGTCAAGCAGTAGCCCGACCTTCTCCACGATCCCCGCGGTTGCGCTTTGCAAATTTGGAATTGCTGCAACCCGGCACTCGCCCCGGCGCACCCTTAGCGGCTAGAATAGGCTGGTCTTCCCCAGCAGGTATCTTGTGAGCCGATTATGTTCGACTACCAGCCCCCCAAAGATCTCCTGGCCGGCCGCACCATCCTGGTCACCGGCGCCGGCGACGGCATCGGTCGCGCCGCCGCCATCCGTTTCGCCAGCCACGGCGCCACCGTGATCCTGCTCGGCCGCACCATCCCCAAGCTGGAGGCGGTCTATGACGCCATCGAGGCGGAGGGCGGACCGCAGCCGGCCATCTACCCGATGAACCTGGAGGTGGCCACCCCGCACGACTATCAGCAGTTGCGGGAAAAGCTCGGCAGCGAGTTCGGCGCCCTGCACGGCCTGCTGCACAACGCCGCCGAACTGAAGTACCTAAGCCGCATCGACGATTTCGATATGGAGGCCTGGTACCAAATCCTGCAAATCAACCTCAACGCCCCCTTCATGCTCACCCAGGCCTGCCTGCCGCTGCTGCGCAAGGCGGAGGACGCCTCGGTCCTCTTCACCTCCGACCGGGTGGGGCGTAAAGGCAAGGCTTATTGGGGGGCCTACGGGGTCTCCAAGTTCGGCCTGGAGGGGCTGATGCAGATCCTGGCGGAGGAGACTCGCGACAGCAGCCCGATCCGGGTCAACTCCATCGACCCCGGCCCCACCCGCACCCGTCTGCGCGCCCTCGCCTATCCGGGGGAGAACCCCAACGAGCTCAAGACCCCCAGCGACTTAATGCCCCTTTATCTCTGGCTGATGGGACCGGAGAGCAAGGGATTCAGCGGCCAGGCGGTAACGGCGGAGACCTTCACCCTGCCGGCGGGCTTGGCATAAGGTCTTTCGATGATCTGGACCCCGCGCACCACCGTTGCCGCCGTCATCGAACGGGAGGGGCGATTTCTGATGGTGGAGGAGGAGACCTCCGCCGGCATCGTGCTCAATCAGCCCGCCGGCCATCTGGACGAAGGAGAAGGCCTGATCGCGGCGGTGCTGCGGGAGACCCTGGAGGAGACCGCCCACCCCTTCGAGCCAGCCGGGTTGGTGGGCGTCTATCGCTGGCAAGCGCCGCCCGCCGGCCTCACCTATGTGCGCTTCTGCTTCCACGGCCAGTGCGGCGAGGCCATCCCCGGCCGCGCCCTAGACCCCGACATCCGCCGCATCCTCTGGATCTCCTATGAGGAGCTGGCCGCCGATCCCCGCCGCCTGCGCAGCCCCATGGTCTTGCGCTGTATCGAAGACTACCGCAACGGCCGTAGCTATCCCCTGGAGCTGCTGGTCGAGGTTCCCTAATGCCCATAGGCAAGGTGATGGTGGGCCTCTCCGGCGGGGTGGATTCGGCGGTGGCCGCCCTGCGGCTGAAGGAGCAAGGATGGCAGGTGGAGGGGCTGTTTATGAAAAACTGGGAGGAAGACGACGGCCCGGACTACTGCTCCGCCGCCGCCGATCTCGCGGACGCCCAAGCGGTGGCGGAGCGCCTCGCCATCCCCCTGCATAAGGTCAACTTCGCCGCCGAGTATTGGGACCGGGTGTTCGCCCATTTCCTGGCGGAATACCAGGCCGGTCGCACCCCCAACCCGGACGTGCTGTGCAACCGAGAGATCAAGTTCAAGGCCTTCCTCGACCATGCCCTCGGCCTGGGCGCCGAGCGCATCGCCACCGGCCACTATGCGCGCCTCACGGCAGAGGCGGACGGCCTTCACCTGCGATGCAGCGCCGACCCCGACAAGGACCAGACCTATTTTCTCTACCAACTCGGCCAGGTACAGTTGTCGCGCAGCCTCTTCCCCCTCGCCGACCTGAAAAAGGCCGAGGTGCGGCGGATCGCCGCGCAGGCCGGGCTGCCGAACTGCCAAAAGAAGGACAGCACCGGCATCTGCTTCATCGGCGAGCGGCGCTTCCGCGACTTCCTGGCCCGTTACCTGCCGGCCCAGCCCGGTCCCATCGAAACGCCCGAGGGGGAACGCATCGGCGAACACCAGGGGCTGATGTACTACACCCTAGGCCAGCGCAAGGGCTTGGGCATCGGCGGCCGGGCGGACGCCACCGAGGCCCCCTGGTTCGTGGTGGAAAAGGCGCTGGCGCGCAACGCCCTCATCGTCGCCCAGCAACACGATCACCCCTTGCTGATGAAGCAAGGACTGGAGGCGAGCCAACTCCACTGGGTGGCGGGACAACCGCCGGCGCTTCCTTGCGCCTGCCAGGCGCGCTACCGGCATCGACAGCCCTTGCAGGAATGCGCGCTGCTGCCGCTGGAGGAGGATCGCTGCGCCGTCCGCTTCGAGGCGCCGCAACGGGCCGTGACGCCGGGCCAGTCGGTGGTCTTCTATTTGGGCGACGACTGCCTGGGGGGTGGTATCATCGAGCGCGCAATCGGCTAGTTCTCAACCCAGAACGCTGGCTCGAAAACTGAACCGCAGAGACGCCGAGGCGCGGAGAAGAGCTTTTCTCTCACAGAGGCACGGAGAACACAGAGGATTTTCTTAAATGCCTTGCTCCCTGTGCTCTGTGCCTCTGTGAGATACTCCATGGCGATTTTATGGAACCGAACATACCCATACTCACCCCTTTGCAAGAACGCTGCCTGGCCTTGGCCGGCGTGTTCCAGGCGGTCTATCTAGTCCAGGAGGCGGCCCGCCACGGCCGTATCCAGCCAGGGCCGCAGAACGCCAGCATCCACAGCCTGTTGCAGATCGACGCCCCCTCCACCGCCGAGGTCTTCGGCGGCCTGGGCGGGGTCGCCTATGGACTGCGCCGCATGGTGGAGCTGTTGGAGTGGAAACGACCGGAGGATCGGGAGGTGTTCCGTTATCTGGTCGCCCTGCTGCACCTAGAACGCAAGCTCGCGGCCCGGGCGGATTTGATGAAAAAGATCGGCGACGGGATAGAGGCCGCCGCCCGAGGGCTGCCCCACTTCGCCCTCGACCATCCCAGCCTGCTGGCCCAACTGGCGGAGATCTACAGCGCCACCATCAGCACCATGCAGCCGCGCATCATCGTCCTCGGTGAGCCGAAGCATCTGCAGAATCCCGATCATGTCAACCGCATCCGCGCCCTGCTGCTGGCCGGCATTCGTGCCGCCCGGCTGTGGCAACAGTGCGGCGGCAGTCGTTTGCAGATCCTGTTCCAGCGCCGCAAGACGCTACGGGTCGCGGAAGAGTTGCTGGCCAAGCTCCCCGCTGCAGAACAGGAGCAGACACCATGAACCTGTTCGTCTATGGCACCCTAATGGAACCGCGGGTGATGGCGGCGGTGGCCGGCCGCGCCCCCGCCCCCATTCCCGCCATAGTGCACGACCATGCCCGCTATACGGTGGCGGGGGAGGTCTATCCGGGCATGACGCCGGAGGCGGGGGCGCAAGTGGTGGGCATCCTCTACCTGGATCTCGACCACGAGGAACTGCGTCGGCTGGACCGTTTCGAGGGGGACTTCTACCAGCGTAGCAAGGTCCAGGTGGAAACCCAGGACAGCCAACGCCTGCCGGCCTTCACCTATTTGGTCAAGCCGCAATACCGCCATCGCCTCGCCCCTGAGAGGTGGGATTTCGACGCCTTTCTGCGCGATGGGCTGGGGCGCTTCCTCAGCGACTACGCCGGGTTCCGGCAGCGTTGAGCGGCGCTCATACTACGCCGGTCGCGGGTTGCACCCGCGACCGCAACCTTTCGGCGGCTGGCGTGAAGGCGGAGATTCGGCGTCCTGGCCAAAGAATGGGAAGGGTTTCGGTCGGGGCGGCAAGCCCCGACCGGCCAACGGAGACCTGACAGGTCTTGAAGACCTGTCAGGTCTTTGGCCGACGCCATGAGCAAGGCCTTTGCGTTCATTGGCGGATAAAATGCGATTTTCCGGTGATCATCCCCCCCGCCCGCCGGCCAGCATCAGCCAGGTGTCCAGCACCGTATCTGGATTGAGGGAGAGGCTGCCGATCCCCTCCTCCACCAGCCATTGGGCGAAGTCCGGGTGATCGGACGGCCCCTGGCCGCAGATGCCGATGTATTTGTCCTTGGCGCGGCAGGCCTGGATGGCCATCGAAAGGATGCGCTTCACCGCCGGGTTGCGTTCGTCGAAGGCCTCCGCCACCAGGGCGGAATCCCGATCCAGCCCCAGCACCAACTGGGTCATGTCGTTGGAACCGATGGAAAAGCCGTCGAACAGCTCCAGGAAGGCATCGGCGTCCAGGGCGTTGGAGGGGATCTCGCACATCATGATCAGGCGCAGGCCGTTGTCGCCGCGCTTCAGGCCGTTCTCCGCCAGGGCGTCCACCACCCCCTTGGCCTCCGCCAGGGTGCGCACGAAGGGGATCATAATCTCCACATTGGTGAGCCCCATCTCGTCGCGGACGTATTTGAGCGCCCGGCACTCCAGCTCCCAGCAGCGACGAAAGGCCTTGGCGATGTAGCGGGAGGCGCCGCGGAAGCCGATCATCGGGTTCTCCTCCTGCGGTTCGTAGAGCTGTCCCCCCAGCAGGTTGGCGTATTCGTTGGACTTGAAGTCCGACATGCGCACAATCACCGGGTTGGGCCAAAAGGCGGCGGCCAGGATGGAAACCCCTTCGGCGATCTTGGTGACATAGAACGCCACCGGGCCGGGATAGGCGGCGATGCGCGGTTCGATCTGCGCCCGCAAGTCCGCCGGCAGCTTGTCGTAATCCAATAGGGCCGCCGGATGAATGCCGATGCTATTGTTGATGAGTAACTACCTACCCCCGTCATACCAACACGACGGGGCGGCCCGCAAACAAATCGCGTAGCGCGGCGAACACATTTCTCCCCTGTTTGCGAAGGGTGGAAATCGTCGCTTGCAAGCGGGCA
>OGCL01003049.1_pt1 | contig 10497 bp, 5 predicted proteins | sample 1570041 | NCBI WGS metagenome assembly OGCL01 (sample SAMN06266162, study PRJEB24511) | hot springs metagenome | isolation source: Hot spring water | place: South Africa: Limpopo | collected 2015-06-22 | reverse complement strand
ACCAGATGCAACTGATGCCAGATCAGCCCCTGACGGTCGGGGCCGCTGCTGATATAGGCATCGAACTCATGGAAAGGGTGGGTGAACTCACCGATGGTGCCGTTGCGTTTGTACTCGCCCATATTGTCGTAATCGAAGATCGTGACCATACCGGTGCGGCGGTTGAACTCCCATAGCGGGCCTTTGGAAGGGCGAACGACCCAGTTGGTGAACTTGTTAACGACTAGGGAGCCTATGGCCCAGCAGGCGAGGGGAACGCCCAAAAACCAAGGCGCTGTCTTTAAAACAACACTAACTAAGCCTTGGGTAAAACCTTCTGGATGAGCATCAGCCACAAGCAACCAGCTTATAGGCGACATAATCATCATCACCCAAAAAACAAAGCGCCCCCCCCCCCCTAGATAAAACCAGAAGGTCGTGCGCTTGGAGAAAGGCGCATAACGTATGCGTTCGTGGTCGTTGATCTGGTGGTAATCACGCTGCGCGAACTTCCCTTCCTGACGAAGCCCGGCCGCCACGTCCTGTTGGTACTTCTCCTGGGTGCGTAACCCAGTTGGCGTGCTTTGCCGCAGCATGCTGAGTGGCACGATCTCTTCGGTATGGCCCCACGGCAGGCGCGAGCTGCCAAAACGGAACAACCAACTGCGCTTGACCGCTGCCGGCTGATCGGGAATACGCGCGGGCTGGTAGGCGCTGGGGCTGTAGTGGGCAGTCATGGAGGCATCCTTATGGCTGGCTGTCCGAGTGGGTCTGTTCATTGGCCCAGAAGGGCTGCTTGGTTTGGCTGAAAACGGGTTCACCATGCCGCTCAGGGTCGTAACGCAGTACATCGGCGGGGGGCGGTGCCGGGAACACCCAGATACGATCCTCACCTTGCAGGAGAACCTGTGCGCGCACGGACAGGGCGTAAGTTTGCCAGCGATGGGGGGGCGTGCTCGGCATGCTCTGGGAGCCGGGCACCTCGTAGAACAATTCCAGGGCGTCGGGGAACAGGCGCTGGGCCAGAGGCTGGATAGGGCTTAGGCTATGGCTGCTGCTGGTAATCATGTCCTTTTGGCTCAGGCGATGGCTGCTGCTGCGCAATTGGCTGACCGCTTGGATATTGGCGCTGCCCAGGGTGGCGGCGAGCCCTGGCAGGTTGCTTTCGATACGTACGCAGCTGTTGGCGCGGCGCATGGCATGGTATTCGGCCGGGTCGAGCAGGCCCATGGCGCCGCTGAAGCGTGCCTGTTCCGGGTTGGCACCAATGCGGATACGGATGCCGGCAAACAGGCTGACCAGGCGGTAGAAGGCCTCCTGCGGGTCGTTCCAGAGGTGGGGCACCTTGTCGCTCTGGTTGTTGCCAAAGGGGCCATTGGCCAGCCACTCCTCGATGGGGCTGTCGTCCAGCCACCAGACCAGCGCCGCACCTGCCAGGATCAGCAGCAGAGTAGCCCAGCCAACCGGACCCAGGCCCAGGAAGGTGGCACCACTGGCGGTAAAGAAGCCGCCAACCACCCCCACCAGGCCGCCCACGGCCATCAGCCCGTAGCCCCAGGCGGCATCGTCACCCAGGCTGGCTTCGTGCAAGGCGTCGTAAATGCTGATGCCGACGAAGAGCGTACCGGCAAAGGTTTGGAAGGCCAGTTTGCCGGTCACTTCTTTGATCAATCTATCGCCAAACACTTCAGCCACTTTGGGCGAGATTCTCAGCACCACTCTTTCGACGTACTTGGTCTGAATGTGTTGTACCAGCGGCTGATTGTGCGCGACTTTATTGACTAGAAACTCCATGGCTAATAGCAAATCAGTTCCTGCACTGATTAGTCCCACAGCAGACCTAAATTCACCTTTATTTCTTATTGTTGCATCCCTAGCCTCAAACTCCGCCCGCACATTAAAAAATTCCAGAATCAACACGCCAGCCGGAAAGGCCTTGGAGGCGAGCAGGCCGCGGGCGCTTCGGCGCCAGCCGCGCTCTTGTTGGGTCAGCCGTTCTTGCGCCTGTTTCAGGGCATTGTTGGCTTCGCTCAGGCGGCCACGGGCGGCCTCCCGGCGCTCTCGCGCCTGTTGGAGGTCGTTGTGGATACGCAGCTCTTCGGCAATCTGCCGGTTCAGCTCACTGATCAGACGGGCGGTGCGGTGGTTCTTGGGGATGGCCAGCAATAGCTGCTCATGTACGAATTGGTCGATACCGGCCCGATTGGCCCTGAATTCATCACTGTGGGCCAGCAGCCCTCCCTCCATATTCAGTAGTTTGCCAAAGATCTGGCGTGCGCTCTGTGGTGAGGCTGGGAGGTCGCTCAAACCGAAGAAGTAGTATTTCTCCTGGTTCACGGCGTTATGGGGGACGAACACCATGTCACCGAAGTACTGTTGCAGCATGCTGCGCAGCAGTTGCAGGTCCTTGGTATACATCCGGTACTTGGCAGGAAATGCTTCCTTACCCAGTTCCTCTTGCAGCACTTTGCCGCGCTCTTGCTCGTGGCGCAAATCGGCCTCATGGTCATGCGCGTCAACCCGGCTGCGCCGGCTCTCGGTAGCCGCCTGATTTTTCTCGGCCGTTGCACTGGCGAGGCTTTCCTGCGCCTGCTTCAGGGCGCTGGTCAGGTTCTCCCATACGGTTATCAGCGCGGCAGCGCCGCTTTTGGCCGAAGGCAGGAGCAGGAAGTCCGGTTGCTGCATCAAGCCTGCGAGCGTGTTGCCTTCCAGGGTCGCAGGCTCTTCGTCGGGCGGCGCATTGAGCTGCGCCACCTGATTCAGCGCTTCGGCACGGTAGTGGCCTTCACCGTTGTTCGCTGTTTGCACCGGCTGGTAGGGGCTAAGCAAGGTGCTGTCATCGACAGCAGGCCATAGCATGCGGTGCAGGGGTTGTCGGGGACTTTGGGCAATCTTGCACAGCAGCGTTCTACCGGCACTTGTGCGTGGCGCATCAGCGGCTGCCAATAGCGGATCTTGCTGCTCGGCTGCACGCGCCAGACAGACAAATAGCTGGCTGCATAGATAGAAGGCGCCGGCATAGTCGAGCCCTTCCAGACAGAAATGATCCCCCAGCGCATGCTGATAAGGCGCCTGCTCTAGCCAAGCGGCCAGATTGTCCTGAGCGGCCTTGAGACAGACTGTAGCCAGTTGCCGCGCATGATGGCCGGAGCATAAATCGATTTGCTGGCGCCCCTCGCGGCTCACCTTGTTGATAAAGCGGTGCAGCGGATTACTCTGCCCCGCGATCAGGGGCGGCACCATCATCCGTTGCAGCAACAAGGCAGAGGCATGGTGGCTATGGAAGGTGGCTCGCTGCGCACAAAGCTGCAGCACCGCCTGGGCCTGATTGATACGTGCCAGCAGGTGGCGCATGCGGTACAGCCCGTCCTCCAGCAGTACACCTGCAATCTGACGCTGCTTGGCCATGGCCAGCATATCGGTCGCAGCCGGGTCTGCCTGCCAGTGCAGGCGCTCATCTGTGGCGCTGCAGACATGCTGAAGACTTTGCAGAGTTTCGCCCAGTACGGCTGTCCAGGCACCGGTTTCCGGACGCAGATCATCCAGTGTTTGCTGCGCATGGCTTGGCCCCGGATTGGACTCGCCGCGCTCATGACGTTGATGAGTCTGCTGGGCAAACTGCAGGCTTTGCACCGGGTACTGACCACTCAGGTCATGCAGGTATTTGAGTGGCTGATCGAACAGCCATTCGCGAGCAGGGTCACGCGGGCGGTGGGCGGGAACAGTGTGCAGATAGAAGGCCCGCTGCTGACTGGCAGGTTTGTAGGTGGTGTTGCCAAAACTGCGCTCGGCCACCGCCAAGCTCAGGCGATTGCAGCGCGAGCGTCGCAGGCGTGCACTGCGCTCCATGGCATTCAGGCGCGCGACGGGCCACTGCACCTCGGCATAAGCCGCTTCGATATCCGGTGCCGAACGATTATTCCACTGTGCCGGCAACCAGATCTCGCTCAGCCCTTTGCCACTGGCTTCACGAACGCCGGCCCGAAAGCTGTCGCCACGACGAAAATCACTCAGCCGCACGTCGTGATAAGTCACCTGCTCCTCACCCTGGCGAATTTCCAACTCACGCCACAACTTGCCGCGATAGAACAGATAGATAAAACCCGGCCGGGCATGTACCGGGTACTCGCGATGCTGATGATTGGCGCTGATGCCGCGCATGATGCTCATGGGCACCACAGGCACGATGCAGTTCCATTGCCGCTCGCGTTGGCGCGGGGTAATGCGTGTGTCTTCCATCAACGGCACGCGGATGGGGCTACCGCGTTCGGCCTCGATTTCCAGCCAGAGATGACGCTTGGGCTGCTGATCCCAATCCCAGATATGCAGGGTGCTGCTCTGCCGCGTGTCAGCCACCAGCTCCTGCTTGGCCTGCTGGGTCAGCCATTCCTGCAGCTCATAATCGCTTTCGTCATAGATCACCACTCGTTGCCCGGCCGGGTGATCCTTGCCGATCACCTCGACGATCAGCTTGCCGGTTTCACAGGCTGGATTGCCGGACAGGCTCCCTACTTTGGCATTCATCCTTGACTCTCCATGGGGGCTGGCGTGCCTTCCAGCCAGGCTTGCAGCTGTTGCAGGCGCAGCTGAACTTCACCTGCGGCAATGTGGGGGTGGTTTGTATGCTGGGGATGGGCGAGGCGCAGATCGAGGTAGGCACCCAGGCTCTGCTCCTCGTCGAAGCCTGCAGCAAGGCCTTGCTGCAAATAATCGAAGACCTGACTGAAGCCGGTATGCGAATGCCTCTGCCAGCACTCATAGGCAAAGGCTTCCAGTTGCTGCTGCTCAAGGGCGGCGATCTGCGTCTTATCGAGCACCAGATTGCCACGCGGGAGTACACCAGGGTTGGCCGATTCGTGCCGCAGGCTGCGCCAATGGCTAATTTTTTCAGCGCGCTCTGCCCAGGTAGTGCCGTGCCAGAGCAACTGTTCGATGGGGCCGAGCCAGGCGGCCACTGCCTCGGTGGCCGGAAAAAAATAACTGGCTACGCAAGGATCGTAATAGCGCAGTACACCCTTACGTTCGCCATCGAACTGCACCACCAGCATTTGGCGCAAGTGAGCCAGCAGTTTATCCACTGGCTGCCTGGAGCTCAGCAGCACGCCAGGCCATTGCTCGGGTGCCTGACGATACGCCGCTAGCCAGGGGCTATCCGGCGCCACACCTATCAGCCAGGGCCCCTGCTCGATATGCGGTTCCAGTTCGGTATGGGCAAACAGTGCCTGGGGCTGCGGGTCGGCTTCTAACTGGTAAATGCGCTGCAGCAACGCCTCATCCCATTCGAGCAACATATAGAGCGGGGCAGATAGATAGGGAAGCCCGTCGAGTACTGTTACGGACATCAATCAGCCCCCTACCTGCGCAGCCTGACGACAGGGGCAGTTGGCCAGGGGGCACTGCAGCGGCGTACCGCCCCTGGGCTTCTGGCAGAGTTCGATCAACGGCTTATGGCTCAACCTGGCCTGTTTCAATCGATGTTCCAGCACAGCTCCCGGCACATCCGCATCCGCCGCCTTGACCTTACCCGGCAACACCGGCGCCGCCCCCGAGCCGCTCCCCGCCGCACCACCCGAGTTGAATTTGATAATCGGCCCCACCAGGGTGATGCCGCCAGCATCCAGCTTGATAAAGCTGCCGGCGGCTTTGAAGGTCAGCTCGCTACCGGCTTCGAGTACGACTTTCTGGCCGCTGGAGAGGTGGATTTCGTTACCGGCGTTGACGAACTGGCCGGTGCCGATCTTGATGTGCTGGTTGTTACCCACCGTGAGGTGGTCGTTGGCCTTGATCTCGACCTTGCGGTCCAGATGGGTGGTGCGGTGTTCTTCGGCCAGGAACTCGCTGTAGGCATTGGCCTCGACGGTGTCGTGGCGTTCGTGGCCGACGCGGATTTTCTGGTCGTGCTCGATGTTTTCATCCCAGTCGCGCTCGGCGTGGATATAGATCTGTTCGGCGCCCTTTTTGTCTTCGATGCGGATTTCGTTGTAGCCGCCACCGCCAGGGCTGCTCAGGGTCTTGAATACGCTGCGGGTCTTGTTGGCTGGCAGGTCGTAGGGGACGACGTGTTCTTTGTGGTACAGGCAGCCGGTGACCAGGGGCTGATCGGGGTCGCCTTCAAGGAAGGTGACCAGCACTTCCATGCCGATGCGCGGAATGGCGATGGCGCCGTAGCGGTCGCCAGCCCAGCTTGAACTGACGCGCAGCCAGCAGCTGGTTTTGTCGTCGGCCTGGCCCTCACGGTCCCAGAAGAATTGCACCTTGACCCGGCCGTATTGATCGCAGTGGATTTCTTCGCCAGCGGGGCCGGTAACCACGGCGCTCTGGCTGCCGAGGATGCGCGGTTTGGGGTGCTTGAGCGGCGGACGGTAGGGCACCGTCCAGGGGGTGGCGATAAAGTGGTTGCGGTAGCCTTGGATTAAGTCGGTGTCGCCTGTTTCCCTCTCCCCCGACCCCTCTCCCATAGGGAGAGGGGAGGAAGCGCGTAGGCTGCTGGAGAAATCGGTGACCGACTCTTCCAGCACCTGCGGCTGTTTGCCCTGGTGGTGGACTTCGCTGAGCAGCCAGAGGTCGTTCCAGCTGGCGCGGGGGTGGTCGCTCAGGGCCAGGAAGTGGCCGCTGCGAAGCCCGGGCTGATCGCTGTCGCCCTGGGCCAGCTCGAAGTCGTGGCGGTGGCGCTCCAGGGCGCGCTGGCTCAAGTGTTTGCCGCGCTCGCGCTCGACGAAGCGGCCGGGGTAGTCATAGTCCTCAAGATCGGGGACGAATTCGCTTTTGGCCGCAGCCTCCATCAGCAGCTTGGGCTTTTCGAAGTCGTAGTCGCGGCGGGTCACGCGGCTGGTGCGGGTTTCCACGCGCACGCCAAAGCGTTTGACCACCGGCTGGTCGGCGACCAGGCCACTGTCTTGTTGATAAGCGGTGGGGGCCAGTTTGGGAAAGGGCGTCTGGTCATCGCCGAAGACCAGTACATGGCCCTGCTCGCTGTGCTGGAAGTGGTAGTGAATACCCTCCTCCTCGCACAGCCGCTGAATAAAGTGCAGGTCGCTTTCGTCGTACTGCACACAGTACTCGCGCTCGGGGTAGAGCGAACCGAGTTGAAATTGGTAGGCGCCCGCCTGAATGCCGTGCTCTTCGAGCACTTGGCCGATGATCTGCGCCACGGTCAGGTGCTGGAAAATACGCTGGTTGCTGCGGTGCGCCAGGTACGCCAGTTGCGGGCGCAGGCTCAGGTGATAGCGGGTCAGGCGTTTGCCGGATTCACCCGCGGCGATGCGGTAGATCTGCCCATGGATGCCGTTGCCGGTTTGATCGAGGGCCAGAAAGGCGGCCTGATGCAGCAGGCTTTGCAGATTCAGATCGGGGCGTTCGCTGACCAGCTCCAGTTCGAACTCGAAGGGCTGGCTGATGGCCTCGCGGCCACGGAATTCGAGCACCTGCAGATCGTGCTCGACGCCTTCGATGGTCAGGCTGAAATGGGTCTGATTGGCGGGGGCGAACATTCGTTGTTCCTCCGTTCCATGAGCCTGGGCTCTGGGAGTAGTCATTCCATGAATAAGCCGGCCATTGTACGAGGGCATCGGCCTGGCGGCTGGGCGCCATTCGACGTTTCTGCATGGCCATCGCAGTGAAACGCAACGGCCAGGACAAGCCTGGCCGAAGCGGTATTACACGAACTCAGCCAAGAACCGGCCTACGATCTGCTGCGCGTCGGCTAAACGGCGTTGAAAACGGCCTCGGAAAGCCGCTTGCGGCTAACGCGCTTTAGCGCGACCCGAAGGGCGAGTGAAACGAGTCATGCTCATTTACAGCTCGTAAACTCCGCTTCCTCGGCCGCTTTCGCCACCGTTTATCTCTAGCTCGCGAGATCGTAAACAGGTTCTTAGGCGGAGATCGGGGTACGCCAGTCGTCGGAGCCGGAAGTGCCGGAGACTTCGTGGGTCCAGACAATTTTGCGGTAGGTGAAGTACACGTCTTCCAGGTGAGTGAAGTGGGCCATGCCTGGGTCCTGACAGTTCGGCATACGCGACTGCACGTCGACGATCACGGCGTCTTCCAGTTCGATGGTGAAGTAGTGCTCCTGGGTACCGGTGGAAGAGGTGCGATACCACTCCAGACGGCACTTGGACAGACGCTCGCCGGAGGTCAGGGAGTTGAAGATCAGCGGCGAGGATTTGTCGAAGACCTTGGTGATCATCAGCGGCTTGTGCACGCGCTGGCCAGTCGGCTGACCGGACTGCGGGTCACGCGGGATGATGACCTGATGGTTGAATGCCTGGACCAGAATCTGGTCTTCATGACCTTCCTGGAAAATATTGCCGACCGAGTCCTCGGTGAAAGTGCCAGCGGTGATCAGACCTTGCTTGGTGCCTTCGAGGGACAGGTACGCGGGTGTTGGCATGAGTGCTCTCCTTGCCTTGGGTCATGGATCTGCAGTGATCCGGGAGCCCTGCCTAGAGCGATAAGCATGCCACTTATTAAAAATCTTTAAATATCAATGATTTGAAGTGACCGATAAACACCTATCAGTCATACCGTGCGCTAGCGCACCCAAAGCTGCGCAGCTTCTTGCACAGCATTGCGCAACAAGCTGCGCAACCGCGCCAAGACCATGCCTGGCGGGGCATACAGGATAGTATCCACAGACTTACCCACAGATCGCTGCGCAACAAGCTGCACAGCCTGATGGCGGCGCTACTGGCAGGCCTCCCGGTACAACACCTCATCCCGCTCGATACGCTTGAGCTGATTGAGCAGCGGTTGCTTCTGCGCATCCAGCGGTAACAACTCGGCCGTGGTGCAGTTGAGCAAGTGCGGCTGGTGGCTGACGTGGTCGATATGCTGCTTTTCGAAGCGGTACAGGTTGAAGGCCACAATCACGCTGCCCTCGGCGTCCTGGCGCTGCAGGCTGTTGCGGTCGAGCACGGTAAAGGCGGTGGTCATCGGCCAGTGGTAGCTCCAGGGCCGCCAGTAGGCTTCGCCGGCCTCGCTGGCCACCAGCACGGCTTCCTGGGGCTGGCGCTGGATCTGGTGGTCGAACCAGGAGTACTCGTAGTAGATCTGATAGCTGAGCATGCCCAGGCCGCCGAACACCGGGATGATCCACTTCGGCAGCCGGTTGCCCGTGAGTTTGCGCAGCAGCAGGGCGATGCCGGCAGCGCCGAGGCCGGACACCACAATGGCAAGCAAGGTCCACAACATAGGCTTGTTCCCGAAAAAAGACGGGCCTCCAATGGAGGCCCGTCGGTAAGACCCTATGCCATCCGCGATGGCGTCAGGCCAGGATTATGCTTAGTGGCTCAGCGCCGCACCAGCACCTTTGGGGGTCCGTACGCTTTCCACCAGATCCTGGATTTCCTTGGGCGGGGCGACGGTGACCAGCGACACGGCGTAGGCCACGGCGAAGTTGATCAGGGCGCCGACGGAGCCGAAGGAGGCCGGGGAGATACCCATAAACCAGTTGTCCGGGGTATTGGGCAGCATGTTGGTCTCGGGAATGAAGAACCAGCCGAGGAAGGTGAAGATATACAGCAGCGTCACCACCAGGCCGGCGACCATGCCGCAGATCGCGCCCTTGTCGTTCATGCGCTTGGAGAAGATCCCCATCATCAGCACCGGGAACAGGGTCGCCGCCGCGATACCGAAGGCCAATGCCACCACCTGCGCGGCGAACCCGGGTGGATTCAAGCCCAGATAGGTTGCCAGCAGAATCGCGCAGGCCATGGAGATCCGCGCGGCGCGCATCTCGTTCTTCTCGCTGATCTTCGGATTGATCAGGGTCTTGATCAGGTCATGGCTGATGGCCGAGGAAATCGCCAGCAGCAAGCCTGCAGCCGTGGACAAGGCCGCAGCAATGGCACCGGCGGCAATCAGGCCGATCACCCAGCTGGGCAGATTGGCGATTTCCGGGTTGGCCAGCACCAGGATGTCGTTGTTCACGGTCAGCTCGTTACCGTTCCAGCCACGTTCCTGAGCGGTCGCGGTGAAAGCCGGGGCGGCATCGTTGTACATCTGGATGCGGCCGTCGCCGTTCTTGTCTTCCCACTTGATCAGGCCGGTCTGTTCCCAGGTCTTGACCCACTCCGGACGCTCTTCATAGGCAAGGGCCGGGGCCTCGGTACCTTGCGGGTAGATGGTGGTGGCCAGGTTCAGGCGTGCCATGGAGGCCACGGCCGGCGCGGTGAGGTAGAGCATGGCGATAAACACCAGGGTCCAGCCAGCGGACCAGCGCGCATCGGCCACTTTCGGTACGGTGAAGAAGCGGATGATCACGTGCGGCAGACCGGCGGTACCGATCATCAGCGACAGGGTGAACAGCACCATGTTCAGCTTGCTGGTGGTGTCGGCGGTGTAGGCGGCGAAGCCCAGGTCGCGTACCACTTCGTCGAGCTTCTGCAGCAGCGGCAGGCCGGAATCGACATGGTCACCGAACAGACCCAGCGGCGGGATCGGATTACCGGTCAGCTGCAGGGAGATAAAGATGGCCGGAATGGTGTAGGCAATGATCAGCACCACGTACTGCGCCACCTG
>OGCL01003048.1_pt1 | contig 10498 bp, 5 predicted proteins | sample 1570041 | NCBI WGS metagenome assembly OGCL01 (sample SAMN06266162, study PRJEB24511) | hot springs metagenome | isolation source: Hot spring water | place: South Africa: Limpopo | collected 2015-06-22 | reverse complement strand
CCGTTGGTCTGCGGCGCCCCAAGCTTGGTCAGACGGTGCTCGATGCCCAGGGCCTGGCAGAGTTGGTCGAACTCGTGGTCGCCTCTAGGCTTATGGCCCCTGGCGCCGAACAGCCGGTCGGTGAACTAAAAAATGCAGATACGGCTTCATGCGGTCGATTTTTTATGACGCGGAGACGACGCATCGGCCGCGCACAGGCGTGCGCCGCGGCGCGCCCAGCCGCGCCAACGTCGAATTTTTCGACTCCCCGTCGCGGGCGCACGCGCCTATCATACTGTACAAGCAGTCTGTCGGGTACCGGACAATTACGGGGTATTTATCGTGAAAGTCACGTAGCCGACTCACGACGCTCCCCTCCCCCTCGGGGGGAGGGGCAGGGGAGAGGGAAGTCCCTTCGGGGCGGGAAGCCTCTTCGCCCTCTCCCGGCTTCACCACCCTCTCCCCGAGGGAGAGGGACTGGTTGGATCGTTTTAGGGCTAACAGGATGCCATCGAGCAACGGGACGCCGTCGAGCCTGATAAAGGCGCGTTGGATCAGTCTGGTCTCGGTTCTGGCGCTCATGCCGGGCATGGCGTGGGCTGCGCTTACGCCTGCAGGCACGGTCATCAGCAACATTGCCGCCGTGACCTATACCTTGGACGGGGGGGGGCCTGATACTACTCGTTCAAACGAAGCCAGGCTGGTTGTTGACGAAATCATCAACGTCACGCTGACCTGGCAGGACGCTGCCCCGGTATCTGTCAATTCTCCCGGTGTTGGGGACGTTCTCACCTTCTTGCTGACCAACACAGGCAACGGCAGAGAAGGCTTCAGGCTTACCCGCAACAACCTGCTGAGCGGTGATCAATACGATCCGGTTGGTAGCCTTATTTATCTGGAAAACGGCCTTGCGCCGGGCTTGCAGACCAGCGGCCCCAACGCGGATGTTCTCTACATAGCCGGCGTGAACGACCCTGTCCTGGGCGCGGAAAGAAGCCTTCTGGTCTACCTCGTGAGCGATACCCCTGGCGGCCTTGATCTTGGGGCCAAAGGCCTGGTGGCGCTCACTGCGGCCTCTGTGACCCCTGGGGCGGCGGGGGCTGCCCCCGGTACAGCCTTGCCCGGACTGGGGGTTGACGGAGTTGACGCCATAGTGGGCAACACACGGGCTCAGGCAACCCGCGAGGGAAGTTATATCGTCAGCGGGCTGACGCTGAAATTGACGAAGACCGTGGAGGTTCTGGGCGGTGGCGAGGCCGCCCCGGGGAAGACCTTGCGATACACCCTTTTAGTGGAACTGGCTGGCGCGGGTGTTGTCAAGGATCTTGTCATTACCGACCCGCTGCCCGCCGAGCTCACTTATCTTGCGAACAGCATCACTGTCGATGCCGCCAGCCGAACCGATGCCGCCGACGCCGACAATGCCCAGTTTACCGCCAATACCCTGACCGTTAATTTTGGTGATACAGCCGCCCCGCGCAGGCATGTCATCACGTTTAGCGCCACCGTGAAATAACCCCTTTGGTCTGAGAGGAAATCATGAACGCGATTACCCAAGCACTGTTGATTGGCCTGTTGTCCATTTCGCCGGCTCTTGCCTCGCCTGACAAGGCTGCGCCCGCCAAACCCGGCGACATCGTTGTTACAAGCCTGGCCGAGCAGGAAGTCGAGGTGAAACTGCCCGACGGCAAAACCGAGAAGAAACGCCAGCCTGTTCTAACCGCGATACCGGGGGCGGAGGTGATTTACACCACCCGTTTCACCAATCGGGGCAAGCGCCCTGCGGGCAATGTCGTTGTGACAAACCCGGTGCCGGAGCACACCGTGTTTGTGGGCGGCAGCGCATTCGGTGAAAACACCAGCATGACCTATTCGCTGGACGGCATCAATTTCAACACGCCCGACAAGCTCAAGGTCAAGACGCCTGATGGCAAGGAACGGACTGCCCTCCCCAGCGAGTACACCGCCATTCGCTGGGCCTACAGGGGTGAGCTTGCGCCCGGAAAAACCGGCGAGGTCGGATTCCGCGTCAGGATCAAGTAAACATGAGACCAGCCGAGGCAGCCTGATGCTGCTGCTTCATATTTCGCACAAATACCCGACCTGGCGGCGCACGCCGCTGGCAGGGCGCGGAGCCTTCACGGCCAGCGGCCGCCGCCTGAGCGGCCGTCCTGCCCCTCGGCAGCGATACAGGAAAGGGGGAAGCGGATGAAACGAAATTGACCGGAATCGACTCGATGGCGTGACAAACGCCCCCCTGCAACCCATGCGGTAAACAGCGGTTTTTTGATCTGAAAGGAGCACATGATGAGAATCATCAACACCTCACCCCCGACAAGGGGAACCTGGCAGGCCCTCCTGCTGGGGGCGCTGCTTGCGGTTTCCGCAGGAGGCGCGCAGGCGATTGGTACGCTGGCCGGCACAGATGTACACAACATCGCGCGTCTGACCTATAGCGTGGGAGGCGTAGGCCAGATCCCTATCTGCTCATCGGCAACCGGCGGCAGCCCTGATGCTACCCCCGGCACGGAAAACTGCGATGACAACCCCGGCGACCGGATCAGATTCAGGGTGGATAACAGGGTTGACGTGCTGGTCGATGAAGTCAATGGCAATGCAACGGACGTCGTGCCAGGCGCCACTGGTGTCTATGTCGAATTTACCGTGACCAACCAGGGCAACCAGACGCAGGACATTGCGCTCCAGGTGATGAACCTTGCCAGCGGTTCGCATGCCGTTCCTGACGTCAGTGGCGGCCCGTTCACGGATAACTTCGACGCGACGGGATGTACCGTTAGCATGCACTCCACCACCGGCTCGGCTACTTTCAACGCGTCTGGCCCGCATATCAACGCGCTGGCACCGGATGAGATAGCGACCATCAGGGTCACCTGCTCAATTCCGCCGGGCCTTGCAAACGACAGCAGGGCGGTGATAGCGCTACGCGCCACGGCACATGCAAATGACGGTGCTCCCACACTGGGGTCTGCCTTGACTCAATCGTCTAACAATGACCCGCTTGTCGAGGACATCGTCTTTGGGGATGGTGCGGGCACAGACGATCCTGCACGCGATGCACGCCACTCTGACCGTGATATGTTTAGGGTGGTGACCGCTACCCTGTCTGTCACCAAAACCGTGCAAACGATCTGCGATCCGCTGAATGGGAATTCCAGCCCGTTCAACATCCCGGGTGCGGTTGTGCGCTGGACCATTACCATCGCCAACACCGGTAGCGCCTCCGCCACTCTGACGCAGATTGCCGACGCGCTGAGCACCCACACGACCTTTGACCCGGATCTGATCACGGGTGCGGGGGGCGCGAGTGCCTGCGAATTTGCGCCTGGTGGTGCGGGTACGCCTGAAAGCGGCGTAGGCAGGGGGGTGAGAATCCACACTGGAACATCCCCAGCGCGTCCGATGTTGGGTACCCCAGGCGGCACAACAGCCTCCAGCTTCTTTACTGGCGCTTCTGATACAGATGGCGTGACCCTGAGTGGTTCCAACCTGACGGTTGACTTCGGCACGGCCCTGCCTGCTGGCGGCACTTATGGCGCAGGCGAACTGAAGTCGGGCGAAAGCATCGTCGTGTATTTCAACGTCGGCATCAACTAACCGTTCATGGCCCAACGGCCACCCCTGGCTATGAAAGGCGCAGGGGAGGGCCATGAACGGGCCATCTTCCCCTGCCCTCCCCCCGAGGGGGAGGGGGGCGTCGTGAGTCGGCTGCGTGACTTTCACGTTAGGTGACCATGGATCACAAGACCTTGACCCCTGTCCTGCGCCACGCGGCTTACCGCGTGGCGCGGGGTGCCTTGCGCGTGTTGCTCCGGCTTGCCGGCGCAGCACGCTTTGTTGCGGGCTTTGCGCAAGTCCGCAACAAAGCGCCGGCGCCTGGCTCGATTGCGCTTGGCTTGATCCTCTTGGCGCCGGCGGCATTCGCGGCTACGGCCTTCAATACACCCATTACCAACACGGCCGCGGCCAATTTTGCAATCGGCAGCACGCCGGTCGCCGTCCAGGCCAGCGTGACCATCCGCACCACGGGACGCACGCCCGCAACCATCGAGTTTTTGCAGTACGTTCCCAGCGGTTCCGCTGGCGCGGTCGAACAGCTAAACCCGACACACTGCGGGGCGGGGCGGCAGGATGATCCAAAATACGCGCTGCCCAAGGACGGCCGTTTTGACTGGACTACCCTTGCCATCCCCGGCGAATTGCGACTGCAGCCGACCGAGTTCTATAACCGCGGCGCGCCCGTGTTTGTCCGGGTGACAGACCTGGATCAAAACGTTAAACCAAATGAGCCCGATACTGTTACGGTCGTAGTCGAATCCGAAACGGGCGATATTGAGACCCTGACCCTGACGGAAACGGGCAATTCCACCGGCGTCTTCATCGGCTATCTGCAGTCCAACCTCGCTAGCGCCGGCGCAGCAGGCGATTGCTCGCTGAGTATCGCAAGCAACAAGCGCATTACAGCCCGATACACCGACTTGCTGGATATGGTCACCACAGTGACTGACGCAGCAATGGTCGACCCTTACGGCATACTGTTCGATTCGCAAACGGGGGCTGCGGTCAATGGCGCCTTGGTTGAATTGATAGACTACGAGACCGGCCTCCGTGCCACCGTGTACTGCGACGATGGTACAACTCAGTTGAGCCAGCCTGTCACTTCCGGAGCACCCACGGTGTGCGATCCATCCATGGCAGCAGGCGGTTACCGTTTCCCGCTGGTGGCGCCAGGCACATACTACCTGCGAATTACCCCCCCTGCCGGGTATACCTTTCCTTCGGTGGATGACACCCCGTTCCCGGGGTTTACGGTCGTTGGCGCGCCTCCGCACGGCCCTTCATACGGCGGTCGTTTTCCGCTCAACCCTGGTCCGGCGATTAGGATTGATGTTCCGCTGGATCCTGCGAGCGTGAGCCTGCAAATCACCAAAACCGCCAGCAAGGCGGTGGCCGCCATAGGCGAGTTCGTGCCCTATGCCCTTAGCATTCGCAACAGCGGCGCTGCTGACGCGCTGGCCGTACGGATCAACGACCGCCTGCCTCTGGGCTTCCGCTACCAAAATGGCTCGGCCAGGCTGAACGGTGTTGCCATTGCCGACCCAGCGATCGCCGCCGATGGTCGTACCCTGACATTCAGCGTCGGCAATATTGCGGCGGGCGCCACGGTGACCCTCAAGTATGTGGCCAAGGTTACCGCGGGGGCCAAAAATGGCCAGGCGGAAAACACCGCCGCCGCTCTGCCGCCGAATAGCTCCAATACCGCCCGCGCCACGGTGTTCGTGCGCAACGACCTGTTCCGCGACCGCGCGATTCTGATCGGCCGTGTCATCATCGGCAGCTGCGACGACAAGGTGGAGAACGATGCCAAGGGCCTGCCCAATGCCCGCGTGCTCTTGCAAGATGGCCGCTACGTGCTGACCGACGCCGAAGGGCGCTGGCACATGGACAACATACGCCCCGGCACGCACGTGGTGCAGCTGGACCTGGACTCGCTGCCCGAAGATTATGAAGTCATGGCCTGCGAGAAAAACCCACGCTTTGCCGGGCGCAGTTATTCGCAGTTCGTCAATGTGCGCGGCGGCAGCCTGTGGCGTGCAGATTTCCATGTGCGGAAGAAGGAGATCTGTCTGAACCAGAAAATGACTGCCGGTGGCAATGCCCTGACTCTGTCGCAGACCTACCCTGTATCCATGCTTAACGGCAGCATGACGGTGCTGCTGCCAAAGGGGGCCAAGCCGTCCGCCGTGACACTGAATGGCGAACCGTTCGAGGCGGATATCAACGACAACGTCCTCATTGCCCGCCTGCCTGCGCGCTCTGCCCGCATGACCGATGTGCTGCGTGTGGAACTGGATCGCAGCCCGGAAGGTTCGCGCATGATCTCACGTCTTCAGGTCCAGGGCTTGATGGCGCAATCGCTGCCCGCGCTGGTTTTGAGCAAAGAAGCTGAGGCCACCCAGTGCGCGCCGGTCAAAACCATCGACAAGCACAGTGTGGTAGAGGATGTCACCCAGCCTGTCAGGAATGGCCCCATGGTGGAGCCCACCACGCCCGACAGCCCCATGCGCGCGCCCGGCCAGAGGCAGATGCAGCTGGTGGAAAAACTGCCCTACGACGAAGCGTGGCTGGCGACGGCGGAAGCGGGCATCGAATGGCTGCACCCTCAGGAAAGCTTCTTCCCCGCCCTGCCGGCCATCAAGATAGCCGTCAAGCATGGCCCCGGCCAGCGCGTGGAAATGCTGCTCAACGGCGAGCCGGTCAGCCCGCTGAATTTCGACGGCGCGCTCTTCAATGAAAAGCGTACAGTCGGCCTGTCCACCTGGCGCGGGGTGGACATCGAGAATGGCGCCAACATACTGACCATGCGCGTCGTCGGGCCCGGCAACAAGGTTGTGAAGGAAGAAACCCGCATCATCCGCCACATTCCCGGGCCCGAAAAGGTGCAGCTGGACGAAAAGCAGTCGCGCCTGATAGCAGATGGCAAGACCCGTCCGGTGATTGCGGTAAGGCTCACCGACAGGGATGGTTACCCAGTGCGCACCGGGCTCAATGGCGAGTTCCAGATCAACGAGCCTTACGTGGCCTGGGACAGAGTGGAGGGCCTCGAGCGCGCGCCCCTCTTTGGCCGCGTCAACAGCAAGCCCCGCTATGAGGTGACCGCCGACGGCACGGCGCTGATTGAACTGCACCCCACCACGCAGTCCGGTGAAGTGGTTCTCACCTTCCAGTTTGGTGACGGCAAGACGCAGGAAGTTCGCGCCTGGCTCAAGCCCGGCGCGCGGGACTGGGTGCTGGTTGGCTTTGCCGAGGGCACGCTGGGGCACAAGCAGCTCTCCGGCAACAAGGCCGCGCTGAAGGAAGCGTCCGCGGACGACAAGCTATACGATGGCAATCGCCTTGCCTTCTATGCCAAGGGGATGATCAAGGGCGAATACCTGCTGACCATCGCCTACGACACCGCCAAAAAACGCGGCGATGCCGGCAGCCGCCTGCGCAATCTCCGGCAGGCCATAGACCCCAACCAGTTCTACACCCTGTATGCCGACGCAACCAGCCCGCAGTTTGACGCCGCCTCCGCCAGCAAGCTGTATGTCAAGCTCGAGCGCAGCCAGTTTTACGCCATGTTTGGCGATTACGACACCGGCCTCACGGTTACAGAATTCGCCCGCTACAGCCGCACGCTCAACGGTCTCAAATCCGAGTACAAGGGTGAGAAGCTCAGCTACAACGTCTTCGCCACGTCAACCGCGCAGGCCTTTGTCAAGGACGAAATCCCGGGCGATGGCACCTCCGGCCTGTATCGGCTGTCGCGCAACAATATCGTCGTCAACTCCGACAAGATCCGCATCGAAACACGAGACCGCTTCCGCACGGAGGTGGTGCTCAAGACGCGCAGCCTCACGCGCTACCTGGATTACGACATCGACTACGTCGCCGGCACCGTGTTTTTCCGCTCGCCGGTTGCCGGCCGCGATGAGCAATTCAACCCCAACTACATCGTCGCTGAATATGAGAGCGAAGACAAGGCGGACAGGAAGCTGACCTATGGCGGCCGTGTGGCCTACAAGCCCGGCAAACAGCTCGAGGTAGGCGCCACCCATATCCGTCAGGGCAATGTCGGTGCCAGCGGCGACCTGTCGGGGGCGGATGCCACGCTGCAAATCGACGACAAGACCAAACTCAAGGCCGAGTTGGCACGCAGCGACAGCAGTTTCTCCGGGGTGAAGTCCAGCGGCAAGGCGTGGAAGCTGGAAGCCACCCGCGACGACAAGAATTTCAGCGCGAAGGCCTATGCGCGCGAGCAACAGCGCGGCTTTGGCCTCGGGCAGCAGGCAGGCACAGAAACCGGCACCCGCAAGATGGGCGTCGATGTGCGCTCGACGCTTTCCGAGACCCTGCAATTGCAGGGTGAAGCCTACCGTCAGGATACCCTGAACACAGGCGCGCGGCGGGACGTGGCCGAAGGGCGGGTGGAGTGGCGCAAGGATGCGCTCAGCATGAATGCCGGCCTGCGCCTGGCCCGCGATGAGGATGGCGTGGGCGTCACCCGCGACAGTCGCCAGGTGATCCTCGGCGCAGGATACGAAATGCTGAACAAAAAACTCACGCTGCGCGGAGGCGCAGAAATCGACTTGTCCGGCAGTGGCGGCGAAAGTGTGGATTTCCCCGATCGCTACAAGCTGGGACTCGACTACAAAGTGACTGAACAGTCCACCCTGTTCGCCGAGCAGGAATTCGCACGTGGCAAGCGGATCTCTGCCGACATCACCCGCGTGGGCGTGCGAACCAAACCCTGGTCTGGCGGGGAGTTGGCTGCTTCACTGGGTAATGATCTGAATAACGACGCAGGCCGCCTGTTTGCCAGCCTGGGGCTCACGCAAAAATGGCAGATCAGCGAAATCTGGGCGGCGGACTTTGGCGTGGATCGCGTCAGCACCCTCAAGAATTCCGGTGTCGTGCCGCAAAACCTGAATGTGCCGCTGACTTCCGGCACGCTCAGGGGCGATTACACCGCGCTGCACACCGGCGTTAACTATACCGACCCGGACAAGCTCTGGTCAGCAAACGGACGGGTGGAATGGCGCGTCGGCGACACCAACGACAAAATCAACCTCATGGGCGCAGCGCAGCGCAATCTCGACAAGGGCCGCTCGGTCGCCGCGGGCTTTGCTTACAGCCGAAACAAAGGCGCCGCCGGCACGCTAACCGGCAAGACAGATATCCGCCTGTCCTACGCTTTCCGTCCCAACGACAGCCAGTGGGTCGTGTTCAACCGCCTCGATTTCGTAACCGACCTGACCAAGGATGCCACGGGCAAAATCCAGGCGCGCAAGCTGGTCAACAATTTCAACGCCAACTGGATGCCCAACCGCCGCACCCAGATTGCCATGCAATATGGCGCCAAATATGTATTCGATACCATTGATGGGCGAGGCTATGACGGCTACACCGACCTGATCGGCCTTGAAGTCCGCCGCGACATCGATCAGAACTGGGAAATCGGCCTGCACGGCAGCGTGCTGCACAGCTGGAAGGGCGGGCAGCTCGATTTCGGCCTGGGGGCATCTCTGGGCTACAAACTGATGGAAAACACCTGGATCTCGGTGGGCTACAACCTGCTGGGCTTTGAGGATGCCGATTTCAGCGGCGCCCAATATCGATCCAAAGGCTTTTATGTGGCTCTACGCATGAAGTTTGACCAGGACACCTTGGGGCTGAACAGGCCTGATTCCATTTTCACCAGGAAACCATGAAGGAGCGTACGGTGAAAGCAGTCCCGTATCTGCTTGCCGCCCTGCTGCTTGTTCCCGTTGCGCAGGCCAGCGCGGATCTCAAGCACAAAGACACCATTTATGCCCTGCAGCGCCAGGCAGAAGCTGCTCTGCGCGGCCAGGTTACAGTCGAGGACACGTACCGCCTCGCCAAGGCGCGTGCGTGGACCGAATTCGCGCTGGATGAAATGTACGAAATCGACCGTACCGGCATCATTGAGGCGGCCATTGAGCAGGCTCAAAAACTCCTGGCAGGTGACAAGACCAACCTGTACGACACGCCCATTGTGCGCGGCAGTGAGCGAATCCGTGAGGACCTCTGGCTAAGATCCGCCCAGATGAAGCAGCACAAGGATGCCGACTGCGCCATGCGCCAGCTGGCGGAGCTTGATGTTCAACTGGTCTGGGCCGGGCATGAAAAATGGGAATCCGGCTGGACCCATGCCCGCCCCTATGTCGAAGTGGCGGAAAATCTCGCCTACGAGGCCGAGCAGAGCATCGCACGCTGCGCCGCTGCGCGCGCTCCCAGTAAGACCCCGGCCGACACGTCGCCTGTCGCTGCCCCGGCGGCAAGCACCATCACCGTGCCTGTCGCTGCCCCGGCGGCAAGCACCATCACCGTGGAGAGATTCATCTTCTCCACCGATGCCCTGTTCCAGTTTGACAAGTCAGGCGTCGAACACTTGGTGGCGGGAGGTCAGCGCAAGCTGGCTGCCCTGGTCTCAGCGCTCCAGGGCTGGAAGTCCATAGCACGGATTGAAATCGTAGGCCACGCCGATCGCCTGGGCAAGGATGTCTATAACGACAGACTTTCCCGTTCGCGCGCCGAGAGCGTGCGCGACTTCATGGTTGCGCGCGGCTTGCCTGCCGAGCTGATCAGCGCCAGCGGCATGGGCGAAGCCCTGCCTGTCGTGCATTGCAGCGGCAGCAAAAAGAGCCCTGGCCTGATCGCCTGTCTGCAACCCAACCGCCGGGTGGAAATTACCGTGCGCGGTGAAAAAGAGTGATGCAGGCAGGACCTACCGCGCTGTTTCTGCTGGCAGTCTTGTGGCTGATTCCAGATGAACTGCACGCGGCACCTGCGGCAGCATGTACAGGCAGCGAGGTAGAACAGAGCCATATCATGAAAGTCGTGAGGCGACTCACGACGCACCCTCCCCCTCGGGGGGAGGGGCTTAAGGAGAGGGACCGTTCATGGCCCTCGCCTGCGCCATTCATCGGCGGGGGTG
>OGCL01003047.1_pt1 | contig 10500 bp, 5 predicted proteins | sample 1570041 | NCBI WGS metagenome assembly OGCL01 (sample SAMN06266162, study PRJEB24511) | hot springs metagenome | isolation source: Hot spring water | place: South Africa: Limpopo | collected 2015-06-22 | reverse complement strand
AGTTCGATCGGGAATTTCTCAGCTTGCCCCCTGAAGTAGCCACAACCGAGATGATTAGCCATCAACGCTACTTCCCTGTCTATGATGCCACAGGTACGCAGTTACTTGCCAAATTCATCACCATTAGTAATGGCAATCCTGCCCAGTCGGCGGTAATTGCTCAAGGCAATGCTCGCGTAATTCGCGCGCGTCTGTCCGATGGCAAGTTTTTTTATGACAGCGATCGCCGCCAGCCTTTGACCAGTTTTTTACCCGCTCTTGCCAAAGTTACCTTTCAGGAGCAGTTAGGCTCGGTGAGCGCCAAAGTGGAGCGGATGCAACAAATCTGGCAGTTCCTGAGGGCGCACATTCCTAACTTGGTGCTATCGCAGTCACAGAAGGAGAAAATAGAGCGCACCATTTATCTCTGCAAAGCTGATCTGGTGTCGCAAATGGTCAAGGAATTTCCCGAATTGCAGGGGATTATGGGTGGTTATTATGCGTTGGCTAGCGGTGAACCGCCTGAAGTTGCCCAAGGCATTCGGGAACACTATCAACCGATCCCCTCCTGCCTGACGGCGCAAATTACGGCTATCTGCGATCGCCTAGATACCTTGGTGGGTATTTTTAGTTTGGGACTACTGCCCACTGGGTCTTCCGATCCCTTTGCCCTGCGCCGCGCCGCTGTAACTATAGTGCAAATTGCTTGGCAGGAGGCGTGGGCGCTGAATATCACTGACTTGATCAAAGCGGTGATCACACTCTATGCCTCGCCCGACCCCAATCAGCTAGTTTCCCAACTCCTGCGCTGGTTCCAGCAACGGGTAGCCACTCTGCTCCAAGATCGTGGTGTTGATTACGATTTGATCGATGCCCTGTTTGGCAATAACGATCCAGACTATGCCCAGCGATCGCTTTCCCATCTCAGCCAAATACTGCATCGGGCGCAGTTCCTGCAAGCATCTCGGCGTAATGGTTCTTTGGCGGAGGTGTATGCGGTGGTCAATCGGGCTTCACGGCTGGCTGGTCAAGCAGAGGGGGCGATCGCTATTCAGCCTGAGTATTTCAGTACCAGTGCCGAGGCTAATCTCTATGAGGTTCTGCAAAACCTGCCCAGTCCCAGTGGTAAATACGATGAACTGCTGTCAGCGTTAATCGGCATCACCCCTGTTTTGAGTGCCTTCTTCGAGCAAGTGTTGGTCATGGTGGATGATCCTGTGCAAAGAGCCAACCGCTTGGGTTTGTTACAGACCATTCGCACATACAGCCGCCATTTGGCAGACTTTAGTTGCTTGCAGGCGTAGGTTGCCTGAGCCAATGGCTGAGCCGCTGAGCTTGGGTGCTTGTTAGGTTGGTAACTTCCAAGATATTCCAGCGATCGCTCCTCGGTTCGGCGATCAGTAAATTCACAGTGCACAACTGCTCTTGATGGCAAATTGTTAAGCTGACTGGGGCGTTGGGCGGGTAGGCACAGAGGCGATCGCCAAAGTTGTCCGCATTCACTCTGTATCCTGCAAGGGCAATGATTTCATCTCCCACATCAATCCCTGCCAACTGTGCAGGCGAATGCAAATCCACACTTTTTACCCGTAGAGTGCCGTTCTGGCTGTGCCAAGTCATGCCCGTATAGGGGACAGGGCTGGAGGCTTGTGGTTGCAGGGTCAGCCCAAATGGTGCTAAGAAGCGCTCGTAATCCAGTTCGTCTGTGCCAAACAGATATTTCTGCCAGAACTCAGAGAGATCGACTTGGGCGATCGCTTCTATTTCTTTAAGTAACTGCTCATCGGTGTAGGGGGTTTCTGTCTGACCAAACTTGCGCCATAGCCCAATTAACACATCATCTAGCGATCGCTGGTAGTCAGAAGCCATGCGAATCTGCAAATCCAACAGCATTGCCACCAGTTCCCCTTTGAGGTAGTAGGACACTTGGGAATTGGCGGAATTGGCATCGGGGCGGTAGAGCTTGATCCATGCATCAAAGCTGGACTCCCACAGGGATTGATACTTTCTGCCAATGGTATTTTGCAGACGGCTGATGCTGTCGCTGACTTGGTGCAAATACTGCTGGCGATCACATAAACCTGCCCTGTGCGTGATCAGCTGATCGTAATAGCTGGTAACCCCTTCACAAAACCAGAGACTGTGGGTGTAATTTTCCTGCTCATAATCGATCGAGAACAGGGATGCGGGGCGCAGTCGCTTCACATTCCACACATGGAAAAACTCGTGAGCCAACAAGTTTAAGAATTTGAGGTACTTGTCTGCGCTAAAACTCCAGCGATCGAACAGCAAAGTGCAGGAATCACGATGCTCCAAGCCGCCGTAGCCCCCCGCCGACAGGTGCAGAATGAACAGGTAGGCATCATAGGGCAGTCCCCCCCAAAACTCTGCCTCGGTCTGCACAATTTTGCTGATGTCTGGAATTGCCCGCCCAGGGTCAAAGTTCCCCTCACCCCAGACTACTAAGCGATGCGGCTTCTGCTCTACGACAAATTCATAAGCACGATGCTCACCGACCTCAAAGGGGCTGTCCGCCAGTTGGTGATAACTCTGGGCAATAAAGGTATTGTCAGCAATTGCTGGCAGAGCGGTGGCAATGCGCCACGCAGGATCGGGCAGTTCAATGGTTACGCTATAGGGGTGATCCAGCCAGCCCGCCACAAAGCAAAAAGTAGCACTGCCATTGAAAAAAGCATGGCTCTGATCTACATGGTTGGTACGCACAGTCAACTCGTTGGCATAGATTTGGTAGGCGACCACAATCGGTTGGGCTGAGGGCAGAGCCGACAAGCGCCAGTGATTTTTAGCCACTTTGGCAAATGTGGTATTGGCAGAAAAAGTAACCACATGGCGGGCATACTCACGGATCAGATAGGAGCCAACCGACCAGACAGGCATTTTCAGGTCAAGGTGATCTTCCTGCCAATCGGTTACGGTCAACTGCACAAGAAGCAAATGGCTGGCGGGCTGAGGGATAGAGACTTGGTAATGAAAGTTGGGCATGGTCAAAAACGGGTTTCAAATTCTACCGAAGCACCGCGATCGCCGCGGGAGTTGATATTGGCACGAAAAATGATCGTGGGATCGAGGCGGTAGCGAATGGAATAGTCGGTGGGTTCGTTGGGATCGTTAATGATCGTGCGAATTGCCGCCGAAAAACTATTGCTGAAGTCGATCGCCGCCTCTGCCGCCAAACCCAATGTAGTGGACTCGGCGCCTCTGGGGTTGGTAGTTACGGGGCTGAGGTTAAATTCTGCCACATTCAGGGCATCGCCAATCAAGTCTTGCAAGAGGTTGAGAATACCGCCCCCCGCCAAATTAGCCAGTGCGGTTGCCGCATCTGTTGCTTCAGCTTGGGAAACGATCCCCCCACCAATCAGAGCCAATAACTCCCCTTGGTTGCGGGGCGGGCTACTGGAAAGTAGCACATTGGGATTATCGGCGTTACCTGTAACTGTGGCTTGCACCCGTAAAGTGCGCTGTGCCCCTTGGGTACTGACTGGAACATCGCGGGGGCTGAGGGGTCCCAGTACGGGATCGGTAATTACGGGCACGCGGGTAACTTCCGCCACAGAACCTGCCACCCGCACATTCAAGTTGGGATTTAAGCCCTGCGAGGGAATGAACTCGGCATAGTTATCAAAGGAGCGATCCAAACGGAAGCGGGCAGAAATGGCATTGAATTGTCCCCGCGAAAAACTCACCCGACCGCTGGGGCGAATTTCTTGGGCTGTGCCATTGATCTCCAAAGCGCCATCAGCGACAAAGTTAAAGATGGGAATGCGGCTGATCTGCATATTCTCCAGCTTCACCATCAGGTTCTCAAAGCCCAGCGCAAAGGGTAGGGGATCGGCGCCATTATCCACCAGAGATAATCTGCCATCAGCTACCAATACTTCTCCAGTCAGCACAGGGGAAAAGGCAGTACCTTTGACGATGACCGTGCCACTACACCGCTCGGCGGAAAGATCGCGGATATTCAAACTGAAACGATCGGCATTGATGGTAAGGGGATTTTCGGTGATTAGCTGGGGATCGTTCAGGGCGATCGCCCCTTTGGCAGTAAAATTCCCCTGACTAAAACTGGCTGATAGATTGGCTGAGAGGCGATCGCGGTTAAATGCCAGTTCGCCCTGCACCTGCTGTAAGTTCTCGTTCAAGCCCAAAATAGCCAGTTGGGCATTGTCTAAATTGACCTTGCCCTCGATGGCTGGAGATCCCAGTACACCTTTGATATCCAGAGAAGCACTGCCCTTACCTGACACCCAGCGCACGGGCTGATCTAGCACATTGAGAAAAGCTAAACCTTCATTTTTCACATCCACCTGCATATCCACCAGCCCCCCCAACACCAGCAGGGAACCCTTAGCATTCAGCGGTTCTCGTCCCGACACTAGAGCTTTGGCTTGGAATTTGAGCAAGAAATTCTGCAAATCAAATTCTCCCTCCACCAGTTCCAACGGCTGGCGGTTAATGGTGGCATTGTCAATCGCCAGTTTGCCACTGAGCTTCAGGCTGGCAAGACTGCCACTCAAGCTGGCGGTACCATTTACATTACCACTGAGATCAAAGGGGATTGCCTGCACAAAGGGGAAAGGACGCAAGGACTCGATCGGGAAATTCACCAGTGCTAGTTTACCTTTCTGCTCTGTCCGCAGAAGCTCGCTGAGACTGTCCAAAGAGAGGGGACGACCCAAGAGCGCAGGGACTAAAACTGTTTCTGATAGTTCGGCAAAGCTATTGCCAGAGGCGAGTTTGAGGGTGTCAATCCGCAGTACTTCATCGCCGTAGCTTCCTTTGGCAGAAAACTGCTCCACGGCAAACTTGCCATACTCCAGATCGCGAGAACGAATATCAAAGGCGATGGTAGGCTGGAGCAGGGCATTGGCGGTGATCCTGATTTTACCCTCCAAGCCGCCCTTAAACTCCTTCAGGGGCGGAAACAGGGCATTTGCCCCTTGCTGAATTTCCTGTTGCTCGGCTCTGGCTTGCAGTTGTGCCAAGTATTGAAGGCGGGCATAGAGGTTGGGACTGCCAGTAAAACCAGTCAGATCAGCCACGGCACTGGCACTGGCTTGGGGTAGCTCTAGCCCGCGAGCGATGTCGCTAAAGTCATTCCACTGCAAAGCGGCGGTAATATCCTGAATCGTGCCGTTGGCAATGTCTAGCTCCCCCTGAAACGGCTGAGCCAGCAGGGGATGATAGGTGAACTGGAAACCGTATTTACCCACCTGATCGGGAAAGCGCAGGTCGCCATTGCTGACTATGAGTTGGTTGTTGCGGTAGGCAATGCTGGCAGAGAGGCGATCCAACACCGCTCTACCCAGTCGGGGCTGATCCACAGAAATATCGCCGATCGCTTCCAAGTTGTTGGCTAAGTCTAGGGTGAGTTCGCTAGACAGCCTGCCCGCCAAGTTTTGGCTGACCAGATCCAAGGGCAACTGCGCCACAGAAACTCGTATTTTGCGATCCTGCCCCCTTGCTGTAATTGTGCTTCCCGCCAGTTCGGCTAAGAGGCTGACGGGGAAAAATTGGCTATCCAGAGTCAAAGCAAGGCGATCGCTCCCACCCGTAGTGTCCTGTAGATCAGCAGTCAAACCCCGATCGGCTCTGTAGTTCAGTTCGCCAATCAAACTGCGTGCCACCGCCACCTGATTGACCGTCATTTCCTGCAAACGCAACACCCCATCGGCTGTGGAAACAGGAGCTAGGGGATCGACTAGACCCCGAAATTCCAAATTAGCCAGTCTGAGGGGCTGAATTGCCAGATCGGACACGCGCCAACTGCCCAGCAAGCGGGGCGCAGGTAACTTGCCATCAACCGTACCATCAAAAGACAGCAAACCCTGACTGGGAACAAACGGAGCTGAAACCGCTTTGGCAATATCTGGCAGGTTGACTGCATCTAGCTTGAGTTTGCCAGCGATCACTAAGCTCTCAGGTACACCCACCAAACTACCTTGAAAACTGATCAGCCCTTGGGCTGTAGGCGGAATTTGGGGCAGGAGTACGGCGAGGCGGTTCACACCCACGCTATTGGCAGTCACCGCCAAGTCCACATCGGTAATGCCTTGGGGCAAAACAATCCCCACCCTGCCGCTCAGGGATAACCAGTCGCCCACTTGGGCTGAGCGCAGACGGAGATTCTGCCCGTCCCATACTCCATTGGCGGAGATCGCTTCGGGAATAGCCGTCAAACCTTGAGGTAGAACCGCGGAGATACTGCCGCTGAGGTTGGCAATTTCTAGGCTGGGGCGATCGCTTTGCAAATCAGCTTGCAGATTGACAGTACCCTTTTCTTCTGCAGAAACTAAGCGCAGGGGCAAAGCCTCAGCGGTAATCTGAGCCTGCCAAGCGCCACTGGCTAAGTTGTAGGTTCCTTGCAGAGCGGCACTGCCACCCAAATCAGGGAAATCCACCCTAGCGCGGCGCACCACCGCTAAGTTATCTCGCACTTCTAGGTCAATTGCGGCGGGGTACTCTGACTGCGGGGCGGAAATTTGCGCGGTAACTAGAGGTTTCTCTAGCTTGCCCTTGGCTTGCACGGTGGCAGAGATATTGCCTACGGTTACGGGCAACTGTGTCTCGTACAATTGGGCGATCGCCTCAGCATTGATGCCTGTGAGCTGAAGTTCCACATCTACACCCGTCTCGCTCACCTTGCCCCTACCTTGAAGTTCCCCTCCCCCTTGCACGATGGCAGACAGGCGATCCAGTTTGAGGCTGACTTGGTTCTGAGCATTGATCTGACTCGAAAACTTGCCCTGAAAATTAGCGAGAGCTACCCGATCCACCAGCAGAGTTTCGGGGGCAAACAGTTCGGCTGACACTTGGGGTAGGGCAGTAGTGCCTTTGATAGTGCCTTTCATCTGCAGGGAACCGTCAAGGGTCAGAGGAAGCTTGATGCCAGTACTGGCAACCAGATCGGCGATCGCCGTTTTGGTTGTAGCCACCTCTAAGTCTAAATCCCCCTTTTCCAAGCCAATCGTACCCCGCAACTCAGTAGCGATCGCCCCTAGTTTTCCCTTGAGTTTTGGAATAGTTAGCGTCAAGCCCCGTAGCCGCACCTCACCCGTAATGTCCGTAATCGGTTGGGGCAAAGCCGTTGTCAATAGCGACACTTGCTCAAGTTGGGCAGACCCCTGTAGGCTCTGAATCACCCCATTTTCCGTCAAAACCAACTGCACATCAGCATTGAGCCGCCCCGCTTGCGGGATTACTGGCACACCCACCAACACACTGCGCAGTGGGGTAGGATCGATCTGCGCCAGCTTCACCTGCAAATTGCCACTGGCAGAGGTCAGGACATATTCGCCCGCAATCTTGACTGTGCCATCTGTGCCAAACTTCCCCGCCAGATCAAGATTCACAGTCTGCCTAGCTTGATCCGCCAAATTGAGTTGGGCGGTGATCTGCACATCTTTGACTGCCACCAACTTGCCATCGACTCCACCCCTGATTACCACTTCACCACCGCTGATTTTCAGCGTTTGCAAATTAACTAGGCTGGGCGGCTCCACCACTGTCGGTTCTAGGGGAACTGTAGTTAGTGGCGGCTGATCGGGCGGCAAAATTGGCTCTACCTGTTGCGGGATAAAGGCAGAAACGCCATTAGCAGAAATATCCACACCCACCTTGCCCGTGCGCAGATACTGCCATAGGTCGAGTTGCACCTCGATCGCCTCAATGTTGACAAAATCGCTAGCCGTCTCGGTGGCAGGAATAGAAGACTTTGCGAGACGCAAACCCCCAAGCGTTGCCTGTTGTACTTCCCCTAACAATACGGGGCGTTGTAACTGTTTACTGAGTTCGCGCTGGATTTGCGGTGTCAGTTCAGTATTGATGTAGTGTCTAGCAAACCACAGCCCACCCAAAGTAGCGGCAGTCAATGCCAAACCCGCACCAACTGCAAATTTGCCTAGTTGCCTAACTAGGTTGGAGGAATTGCTAGCGGGCGGTAGTTGAGGCTGACTCACAGTTGCCCCTGACAAAGGTTTACACCGTTAGTATTCTGGCACATTTTACTCAGCTTTGGCATCAGCATTGCTACGCCGTAGCCTAGCCATCCCATTACCTAGGACTGCCATTGAAAAAAGCCACATTGACTAGATCAACATGGCTTATGCGCAAAAATCAGAAAATTGCTTTAGAGCAGACCAGTATTAATACCAGTTTTGCCCGTTGCTAATTCAACTTTAACAATCTTGCCACCCATCTTTTGGATGCGTTGTTGCTCACGAAACCAGTTGTCATAGGGGACGAGTTTGGTAAAAAAAGTATTTTGTAGTTCCCGCTGAGTCCGAATCCGTGTTTGGCTGGGCACACAGGCAGTTACTTTGAACATCCGCATAGTAATATCTCCTTGAATCTAAAATATTTTGTTAAGAATAGGCGGCAGAACTTGGCTATACACCTTGTATCCACCGCCCCAAGATTCAAGAAAATTAGCTCAAACCAGAGCAGATGTAGTCAAAATAGACACCCATTTCCTTGCCAGCATCAGCGCCGACCAACTGGGCAGTTACTTCTTTCATGGCTTGGATGGCTTGTACGGTGGAAACGATGGGTACACCCAGAGAATTGTAGGTTTCTTTGAGACCGTTTAATACCCGCTCATCCAGAATAGAAGCGTCGCCAGCCAGCATGGCATAGGTGGCATAGCGTAGGTAGTAGTCTAGATCACGAATACAGGCGGCGTAGCGGCGAGTGGTGTACATGTTACCACCAGGGCGGGTAACATCAGAGTACAGCAAAGACTTGGCTACAGCTTCCTTGACAATGGTAGCGGCATTGGCGGCAATGGTAGCGGCGGCGCGGACACGCAGTTCGCCAGTGGCAAAATACCCTTTGAGACGCTCCAGGGCGGCGACATCTAGGTACTTACCTTGCACATCAGAAGAGTTGATTACAGCGGTGATTGCGTCTTGCATGATAGTTCTTCTTAATCAAGAGTTTACAAATATGGTTGTTAACGGGCAGGATTACTGCATGGCACCGATGACATAGTCGAAGTAGAAGCCAGCTTCGGCGGCATCTTCGGCAGACATCAGAGAGGAGGCGACATTTTTCATGGCGCGGATACCTTCAGCAACGGCAGGGATGGGAGTACCCAGAGAGTTGTACATTTCCTTGACACCAACGATGCCAATTTCTTCGATGGGGGTAACATCGCCAGAAACGATACCGTAGGTAATAAGGCGCAGATAGTAGTCGAGGTCGCGCAGGCAGGTGGCGGTCATTTCTTCGCCGTAGGCGTTGCCGCCGGGGGACACCACATCAGGGCGCTTTTGGAACAGTTGGTCGCCAGCTTGCTTGATGATGCGTTCGCGGGACTCAGCAATGGTCTGCGCAATCCGCAGTCTGCGTTCGCCAGAGCTGACAAAGCTCTTGATGCGATCGAGTTCGCCAGGGCTGAGGTAGCGAGCTTCGGCGTCGGCATTCACGATGGATTTCGTGATAACACTCATTTAATTATTCCTCCAATCAAAAGGTAAAGATAAAAATGTGCGCGTATGAGATTTACATTCTCCCGCAGTCATGCCATGTCTTCCAATAATTGTGAAGCATGGGGGGGCAGGGGGTTTTTTCTCATAACACTTCTTAATATATTAGCTATGCTAACACTATTCCAATATAAACGGTTTATGTGCATTACACTACTCCCCTGTGATCTGTCTTTGCTCTGAGGAGGGATGTATGCCTGAGATTTTACCTACCATGCGGCAGATATTGGCTCTAACAGCGGGTTTGAGTGTATCGATCCCTGTGTTGCAACCCCTCTGGGGACAAGGGGGGATTGTCAATTTTCCTCAGGTTGGTGTAGCTGAGGTTGCGCCCAGTTTTTCTGCCAGTCCTGTGGATGATCTGTTTGTGCAGGATCGGGCAAGGTTATTGGCGGCGATCGCCTACAGTCTGAGATTTATGCAAAGCCCGCAGTCCCAGAGCCGCTTTCCCATCGCGGGGATCAGTCATCGACGGGTGTGGCAAAGCCTGATCCGATTTCAGCAACTGGTCAAGCAAGCCCAGACCGCTGAAGAACTGCAAGCGGCGATCGCTCGTGAGTTTGTGTTACTCAAGGTGTCTGATCAGGTTTTGTTTACTGGCTATTATGAGCCTGTTTTTCGCGCCAGCCGAGTGCGGACAGAGCAGTTTCGCTATCCTTTGTATCGCCTACCGCCAGATTTTGCCAGTTGGACTAAGCCGCATCCGACGCGGGCTGAGTTGGAGAGGGGCGATCGCCTGCGGGGGCTGGAAATCGCCTGGCTGGCGGATCCCTTTGAGGCATTTTTAGTGCAGGTGCAGGGATCGGCACGGCTGGACTTGGGTAATGGCGAAGTTTTGACGGTAGGCTATGCGGGCAAGACCGATCACCCCTATAGCTCGGTGGGGCGAGAGTTGGTTAAAGATGGCAAGATGAAGCTGGAAGAGGTTACGCTCCAGAGCTTGCAGGCTTATTTTCGCCAGCACCCTCAAGAACTGATCCCCTATTTGCACAGAAACAAGAGCTTTGTATTTTTCCGT
>OGCL01003046.1_pt1 | contig 10502 bp, 11 predicted proteins | sample 1570041 | NCBI WGS metagenome assembly OGCL01 (sample SAMN06266162, study PRJEB24511) | hot springs metagenome | isolation source: Hot spring water | place: South Africa: Limpopo | collected 2015-06-22 | reverse complement strand
TAAACCCGAAGGTGAAATCTGCTCGCGTAATGATCCCGAAGGTCGTCCGACCGTGTTCGAGCAACTGCCACAACTGGCCAATGACCGCTGGGTGATGGTCGGGCGCTTGGACATCAATAGTACCGGTTTACTGTTGTTCACCAATGACGGCGAACTCGCCAACCGCTTGATGCACCCATCCAACGAAGTCGAACGCGAGTACGCGGTACGGGTCATGGGCGAAGTCACCCATGACATTCGCAACACCTTACTCAAAGGCGTTGAGCTTGAAGATGGTCCGGCCAAGTTTGAATCGTTTAAAGAAATCGGCGGCGATGGCATCAACCGCTGGTATCAAGTTGTGGTCAAAGAAGGCCGCAATCGCGAAGTACGCCGCTTGTTTGAATCGCAAGAACTCAAAGTCAGTCGCCTGCTACGCACCCGTTACGGCAGCGTGATATTGCCGCGCGAACTGCGCACGGGTCGCTGGGTCGAGCTGGATAAACCCGAAATCGACCATCTGGTACAAAGCGTACAGCTTAAACCGCGGGTCGGTACTGGCTTGTACGGTATGGCAAAACGCCGTGCCGAAAAACAGATGGAAAACCCGCTACCCGCCCGTCGTGGTGGCTATTTACGCCAGCAAAAACGCGACAACACCCCACAGTAACATCTCGCCATCTCATCCAAAGCCAGCACATTTGCTGGCTTTTTTTGGTCACAGTACAAACAATCGAATAACAAAACGTATTGCAAATAAGAATGATTATCTGTAAAGTTTACACAATTCTTAAACAGTCAGTCTGTGCTATTGGAGCATGCCTCATGGTCAACACGCGATTTTTTCGACTCAATCCCATCCTACTTGGCGTACTCAGTGTAGCAGCGGCAGGACAAGTCTTGGCCGAAACCATTGACACTCAGCGTCTACCGACCATCCAAGTGGTGGCAAGTTCAGGCGATGAGTATGCCATCGCACAGCAGACCGGTGCGGTCAGCATCGTGACGGCCGAACAGATCGAGATGATTCAGCCACGCTCGACCGAAGATATTCTAAAACGTGTGCCTGGTGTGTACGTCAAACCAGAAGAAGAATCTGCCATCGTGGTCAACGTCGGCATTCGTGGGCTGAGCTCAGCCGACTACAAAACCACAGTGCTTGAAGATGGCGTGCCTGTTGCGCCTGGTTTATTTGTGGGTAATGCACGCTATTACAACCCACGCGCAAGCCGAATTGACAGCGTCGAAGTCTTAAAAGGCTCTGCTGCCCTACGTTATGGGCCAGGCAACATCGGCGGCGTGATCAACTATCGCACCAAACAACCCAAAGATGGCATCAGCATTGATACCTCAATCGGCTCTTGGGATACCTACAAAACCTCGGTCGAACTTGGCGGCAGCTCACCGAATAAAGACAGCGTCTTCGGGGCGATTTTAAGCCACGAAAAAAGCGATGGCTTTATGGGCAAAGGCTATGAGTCAAAAGATGCTGTGATCAAAGCCGGTACTGCCATCAGTGACAACCAAACCATTGGCGTGAAATTCACCCACCATGAAAACGATGCCAACATTTCTTATCGCGGTGTATTTCTAAACGAATTTAACAGTAAATCAGATCGCAATCCTGCACCAGATGATTACTTCCTGACCGAACGCAACTCGTTTGACATCAATCATCGCTGGGACGTGACAGATAACATGCGCTTAGAGTCGCTGTTTTATTGGAGCGAGATGAACCGTGATTATTGGCGTTTTGGGGTCGATAATGCTGCATCGGCTGCGGCCAAGCGCTGGGTCTATACCGACAGCCTGAATGGTAACAACCGCACCTTTGAGCGTTATGGTGCTGAAACCCGTCTGACCACAGACACCCAACTGGCTGGCATAAGTGGCGAAGCTGAAATCGGCCTACGCTATCTGACCGAAAAAATGTTTGACCAAACGATTAATGCCACACGGGCAACGCCGCGTACCGGTGTGATTGCACAAGATCGTATCGACAGTGCGGAAAGCTTTGCGCTATATGCCCAAAATCGTTTTGATTTGACCGATCAACTGTCCGTCACGCCTGCGTTGCGTGTTGAGCGTTATAGTCAACAACGTACTGACCTGCGTAACGGACGCTCGGCCAAAACCGATAATACCGAATTCATGCCAGGACTTGGTGCAACCTTCCAAGTCAATCCAGCCGCTCAGGTGTATGCCAGTGTATATCAGGCATTTTCACCAGCACTGAACGGCGACTCACTGAACGGATTGCAAGACCAGCAACTCGATGCCGAAAAATCTATCAACATTGAGGTGGGTGTACGCGGTAGTGTTGACCAACTCAGCTACGAGTTGACCGCGTTCCGCATGGACTTTGATAACCAAATCGTCCCTGCTAACAGCAATACCAACTTCCAAAACACCAACGGCGGCAAAACATTGCATCAGGGGCTAGAAGGTGCAGTCAGTTACGCCTTTGATCATGGCTTAGATGTGTTTGCCAATTTTACATGGTTGGCTGATGCCGAGTTTAATGGTGATCGCTTTGCAGCCAATGGTGTCACCCTGACCACGCCAGATGGCAACCGAATCACCTACACACCCGAATGGGTTGCTAATGTCGGCGTCGCTTATGAAGTCAACGACTGGCGCACCCAACTCAGCGCACACTATATGGGCTCGCAATTTACCGATGTTGCCAATACCCAACCGATCGCAGAAAACACCAGCGGCTTCTTCACGGGTCAGCTTGATGCTTACACCACTGTGGATCTGACCTCGCGCTATCAAGTCAATCCAAAGCTTGAAGTGTATGGCTCAATCAAAAACCTATTGGACGAGCATTACATCGCAAGCCTACGCCAAGGCATTTATGTCGGCCCAGAGCGTTCATTTGAAACCGGCGTAAAATACCGTTTCTAAGTCTTTTCTAGGACGAAGTCGCACATCGCAGACTGACCAAAACCATCAAAATGACTCGCCATGCGGGTCATTTTTTTATTATCTTAGAAGCGTTAAGATAACTTAAATTCTGGCAACGGATCAGGCCATGCACACCACCCTCACTCGCCTACTCGGTATTCAACACCCGATCATCATGACAGGCATGAGCTGGATTTCCACGCCGGAACTGGTCGCGGCAGTCAGTAACGCGGGTGGGTTGGGTATTTTAGCACTCGGCCCTCTGTCGCCTGAGCAAACCCGTGTAGCGATTCTACGGGTGCGCGAACTGACAGATCGACCATTTGGAGTCAACTGTGCGCTGTTGATGCCTGGTGCCAAAGAGAGCGCAGAAGTCGCGCTTGAACTGCAAGTGCCCGTGATCAACTTTTCGCTGGGTAAAGGCGATTGGCTCATTCAGCGTTGTCACGCCTATGGCGGCAAAGTGATTGCGACTGTCACCACTGCCAAACACGCACTGGCGGCACAGGCACAGGGCGTCGATGCCGTGATGGCGACGGGGCACGAAGCAGCCGCACACGGCGGCGAGGTCACCTCGCTGGTACTCGTCCCAGCCTTGGTCGATGCGCTGAAGATTCCGGTGATTGCTTGTGGTGGCTTTGCCGATCATCGCGGCCTTGTGGCTGCACTGGCCTTGGGCGCGTCAGCGGTGGCGATGGGCTCGCGCTTTGCCACCTGTGCCGAAAGTCCACTGCACCAACAGACCAAACAAGCCGTGATCGACAAAGACCAACACGCCACGATTTATAGTCCGCACTTCGACGGACTGCCGGCGCGCTATATGCAAACGCCGACCGCAGAACGCTTGACTGAAAAACCCATGTCGTTTTTTGTGGCGGCGTGGCAAGCCATGCGGGCAGCACGGCAGTTGGATATTTCGATTTGGAAAGTGCTGGCTGGCTTGATTGTGCAGCCACGCCAGATTCGGTTACTGGCCTGTTTTGGTGCAGCAACGCCTCGCTTAAAAGCGGCGACCGAACAGGGCGACTTGGTCAACGGCATGCAGTTTATCGGACAATCGCAAGGCTTAATCCACGACATCCCCACCGCACAGCAGTTGATCGACCGGCTCATCAACGATGCCGAAGCAAGCGTGCAACAACTCAACCGGATGATAAACCCTCACGAATAGCCGTCTTAACCCGCTGATCTGATTTACGCTTTTGCATCATCATCGCTAGGTTTGTCTTCAGCGAGCTTGACCCGAATCACACTGCCTTCAAAACGGGTCAAATTACTGCGCTTTACTGCCGTGACCGCTTGTTTTGGGTTGGGCATTTCGACAAAGCCAAAGCCTTTCGACTGCTTGGTCTCAGCATCCATCACAATCGTCACCGATGCCACATGACCAAATCCGGCAAATAACGTGCGAACGGCCTCATCAGTGGTGGTACGAGCCAGATTGCGGACAAGGATCTTCATGGTGAACTGCGCTATATCAATCAATTGTGCCACTATTGTATGCATTAAACGCCTATTGTTGGGGATTTTATCCGATCAAAAAACTGCTAGACTGCCTCATCATTCAACAGACCAGCCTGACCATCAACATGTGGAAAAAAATTAGAATCGCTATCCTGTTACTGGTCTTGGCAGTGGTTGCACTCGACACATGGCGGGCAAAAGCACAACTTGACTGGCAGTTACCCTTTAACGTTGTGTTGTACCCGATCAATGCTGATGGTAGCACTCGCGTCGCCGCATACCTACAGACGCTGACGGTGCAAGACTTTCAGCCGATCAACGATTATTTTACGTTAGAAGCGACCCGTCACCAGCTTTCCCTGTCTCGCCCTATCACCGTGCAGCTCGGCGCACCCGTGCGCGCTGTCCCGCCCGCGCCACCGAGTGATGGCAATCTGCTCAGTGTGATCGGTTGGAGTCTCAAGATGCGCTATTTTGCATGGCGCAACAATGATTGGCAGAGCAATCCTGATATTACCCTTAAGCCACAGATTCGTATGTACTTGCTGTATCACGATCCCGCCACACAGCCACGCTTAAGCCATTCCACAGCACTGGAAAAAGGTCGAATTGGTCGAGTCAATTTATTTGGCACAGTCAAACAACACGAACAAAACCTAGTCGTGATCGCCCATGAATTGCTGCACACCGTCGGTGCAACCGACAAGTACGATCTCAACACAGGCCAGCCCATCTATCCGTCAGGCTATGCTGACCCCGCACAACAGCCACTGTATCCCCAGCAACGCGCCGAACTGATGGGTGGACGTGTCCCACTGAGCCCAAATGAAGCCAAAATCCCACTCAGCCTAAATCAAACCATGATTTCTGATCTGACTGCGCGTGAAATTGGTTGGCTTAAATAAAAAACGGCGAGCAACTTCTCAGCTCGCTCGCCATTTTTCTGATGCCCAGTGCTGTCGAGTTTGTGTTGATGTTAATCCGCTTAAAAAGTTTCGACTTTCAGTGTGGCATCACAATAGCCTTTTTCAACATTACCTATCCAAATATCATAATAACCAGTGGTTGCGGCAGCAATGCGGATTTTAGGATCTAACGCACCATTACTATCATCATCAAACTGCCATTTACTGGTTGGGGTATTGATCAGTAACACTGAATCGCACTTGCTTGTCACTTTAAACTCGATTGCGCGGTTATTCGGGTTAGCCGTCAGTTTAAAGGTAAAATCAGGTGCCTCGGTGACCCAGCCCTCGCCCGGCATCTTAGCACATTGTGATAAATCAAGATTTCCACCAGCTTCAATCGTATAGGTCTTGGCAGAGTAGGCATCTTCGGCAGAAAATTCGTATCGTTTACCGCTTTTTGCATAATCTGGGCAGGCAGCCAGCACGACACTGGAACCACAAAACAACGTAGCCAGTGACAATCCCATGATTGCATGCTTTAAACATTTTTTTTGGTTGTTAGGCATGATAAAACTCCGTATAAAAAACAGTCCTTTTGTATAAACTACGCTTAGCCCAATCAACTGTCAAGCAAGGAAAAATCAGTTGTCTCGGATTTTGCGTATTTACTTTTTAATATCCCCAGTTTTAAGGATGTTTTGATCGCTTTACCCTCTCCCGCTGACGCGAGCTGATTCAAACTGCGATGCGGTGTGGTCTTAGTCCTTTTCTTTGTCGATGCGATGATGGCAACGATTGTCGGCATAGCGTGCCACAGAAGGGATTGATCTATCGACTGATGATCTAAGCGATGTGTTCGACGATGTCCGTGCAAACGATCAGGGACGTGCATTTGAATGGTAGCACACAGCAGTAACTGGCTCTTGGATACCAATATCCTGTCGGAGGCATGCAAGCCACAGCCAAATGCGCAAGTGCTTGAATTGATGAATCGCTATAAACTGGAGTTTTGTACCGCAGCACGCGTGTGGCATGAGTTGCGTTTTGGTTGGCTACGGATGCCTGATGGTCAGCGCAAAGATAAAATTGGGCGTTACATCCAGCAGGTGGTGTCTGCTTGAGATACACAGCACTGCTTACACCCAGTTTTCCAGCCGTAGACCGTCTACTTGTTCAAATTCTCTTAGATTATTGCTGACCAATACGAGGCCACGACTACGGGCATGTGCGGCAATATGCAAATCATTGACGCCAATCGGCATCCCTTTACGCTCTAAATTGGCTCGAATGTCACCATATTGACTGGCCGCCGCATAGTCGTAATCCAGCACGGCAAGGCCTGAGATAAAATTCTCGACTTGACGCAGCGTTTTTTCGGGAAATTGACTTTTTTCTGCACCGTGTAGCAATTCAGAGACGGTGATCATGCTCAGGCACATTTGGTCTGCGTAACGATTAAACTGGTCTAGCACCCGTATTGGTTTGTTTTTAATCACATAAATGGCAATATTGGTATCCAGCATGTACTTAATCATTCGAACGACTCGCGCACAGACTCCACTTGCTCACCTCGCTCAAAATCATCGGACACGCGATCTTCTGACAAAAAAAAGCTATCCCATGTTTGCCCGACGGGTGTTAAAACACGCTCTTCACCGTTGACTCTGACCTGTACTTGTTTGATGTGGGGTGGAAAGCGGGTTTGTAGTGGTAGACGGACGGCTTGGGTGCGGTTGTTTAAAAATACTGAACCAATTGTAGTTGGTGTGGTCGGCATGAGGGTATCCTTTTGGAGTGGGATATATCCAAAGTATAGTGCAGCGACCTGCTGCTGTATAGCATGACGATCAGGGGCTAGCACTGTCGTTTGTCGATGGACAGATTGCGAGTGTTGCGATGGCGCATGGCTTGACGCTGGTCACGCGCAATCTTAAAGACTTTTAAAGTATTCAGGGCTTAAGAGTGGTGAATTGGTTTGATTGATCATTAAAATACGCTATGTGAACTCAATTCTGTGAAACTCACATATTGCTCTCAAATAAATACCCAAAATCCTGCTTGGCAGCTTCGTGCTTCTCTTGAAACCACTCATCGTTTGGAAAGCTTTTTGTCGCTTCAAGTGATAAATCAGTCAAGATTTTTGCCATAACCTTACTTCTTTCGAAAAAATCTTTTCTCGTTGAACTCTCTAAAAACTCATTGTTGGCAATTGCTGAGTAACCATGCGCAAGGTAATTTAAAACAATGATTCTTTGTGCCCATATTTGTGGGAAGGATGGATTAACTTTGATCAGATTAGATAAAATCCCCAGCGCAACAAACAACCGACCATTATTTCTTAAATCCAATTCACTATTTTCTGGGAGCTCGCTTAAAGCAACCGCACACTCATACCAAAATACCCCTTTATGATCAGTGGGAGCATTTGCGATTAGCTTTTGATAGTCAGTTTCTTGATCGTCAGAAGCAACCATTTGATTGATTGCATATAAAAAACTCTTTTCCTCAACACTCATTGGCGTATTTTCATAACGATCACTTTGCATGACGTTGGTATTCTTTTCCGACTGGCTCATCGAGGTATCTCCTGCAAAAGCGTAATTTGTAAATGTCAGCAAAAAAGCGAACAGCACAGCTTTTTGTTGATTATCCATAACGCCCTCCCAAAATCAGAATCTAATCTATCAGATAAAAACCCCCACTCTTTCGAGCAGGGGTCTGATCAAAACCAAGCTAGTTTATAGCCTTAGTTTTTCTCTTTGTCGATGATTTTGTTGGCTTGAATCCAAGGCATCATCGCACGCAGTTTGCTACCAGTCACTTCGATACCATGCGCGGCGTTGTTACGACGACGTGCGGTCATTGATGGATAGTTCATTGCACCTTCAGTGATGAACATCTTGGCGTATTCGCCAGATTGAATGCGCTTCAGTGCATTGCGCATGGCTTCGCGTGACTGCTCGTTGATGACTTCTGGACCAGTTACATACTCGCCGTATTCAGCATTGTTCGAGATCGAGTAGTTCATGTCAGCGATACCGCCTTCGAACATCAGATCCACGATCAGCTTCAACTCGTGCAAGCACTCGAAGTAAGCCATTTCTGGAGCATAACCCGCTTCAACGAGGGTTTCAAAGCCCATTTTGACCAGTTCAACCGCGCCACCACACAGAACAGCTTGCTCACCGAACAAGTCGGTTTCGGTTTCGTCTTTAAAGGTCGTTTCGATGATACCGGTACGGCCACCGCCAACGCCTGATGCGTAAGACATCGCCACGTCACGTGCTTTGCCTGATGCGTCTTGGAAGATCGCAACCAGATCAGGCACACCGCCACCACGAACGAATTCTGAACGAACCGTGTGACCTGGTGCTTTTGGGGCAACCATGATCACGTCGAGGTCAGCACGTGGCACAACTTGGTTGTAATGCACTGCAAAACCGTGTGCGAATGCCAAGGTACCGCCTTTTTTCAGGTTTGGCTCGATTTCGTCGCGATACAGTTTGGCTTGAAATTCGTCTGGAGTCAGGATCATGACCACGTCAGCCGCAGCAACTGCGTCTTTGACTTCAGCGACTTTTAGGCCAGCAGATTCAGCTTTTTTCCATGAGGCTGAGCTTGCGCGCAGACCGACGGTGACATCCACACCTGAGTCTTTTAGGTTTTGCGCGTGGGCGTGACCTTGTGAGCCGTAGCCGATGATGGCGACTTTTTTGCTCTGGATGATCGACAGATCGGTGTCTTTGTCATAAAAAATGTTCATGGTTTGCTCCATTAGGATCGGCAAATTCAGCTTGCTGATCAGATTCGTAAAAACGCGCGGCGCAAAAATAACAGATTTTTAGCTGCGCGTTGGAAAAATGTTGACCTCTTCCCATTGGGACGCTGGCGTTTGGACGCAATGCCCTCACCCCAACCCTCTCCCTGAGGGAGAGGGAGTTAGACGCTCAGGACTTTTTCGCCGCGTGCAATACCTGACACACCCGAACGCACCACTTCGAGAATGGTGTTTTCGGCCAGCGCATCAATAAAACCGTCCAGCTTGTCGGTTGCCCCAGCAATCTGAATGGTGTAGGTGCTTGGCGTGACATCGACGATCTGGGCGCGGAAGATATCCGCAGTGCGCTTGATCTCAGCACGCGCTGCACCGACTGCTTTCAGCTTGATCAGCATCAGTTCGCGTTCGATGTGCGCACCTTCAGACAGATCGACCACTTTAACCACTTCGATCAGCTTGTTGAGCTGCTTGGTGATTTGCTCGATCTTGTGATCATCGCCTGTGGTGGTCAGGGTCAGCCGTGACAAAGTGGCATCTTCGGTCGGTGCGACGTTCAAGGTTTCGATGTTGTAGCCGCGTTGGCTAAACAAGCCAACCAAGCGTGACAATGCACCCGCTTCGTTTTCAACGAGAACAGAAATAATCCGGCGCATTAGGTACGCTCCCCTTTTCTCAGCCACATATCACGCATCGACTGACCGCCAATGTGCATTGGGTAGACGTGCTCTTTTGGATCGACATACACGTCGATAAACACGCACTTGTCGTTGATCGCCATTGCTTCGGCCAGTTTACTTTCCAGTTCATCTTCATGATGGATCTGAATACCAACATGCCCGTAGGCTTCCATCAGCTTACCGAAGTCCGGCAGCGAGTCCATGTAGGAGCTCGAATGACGGCCTTCGTACTGCATGTCTTGCCACTGCTTAACCATCCCGAGTGAACGGTTGTTGAGGCAGAGGATTTTGACATTAATGCCGTACTGCGTGCAGGTCGATAGCTCTTGGATACACATCTGAATCGACGCTTCACCGGTGATACAGACCACGGTGCGCTCAGGACAGGCCAGCTTAGCAGCCATCGCGTAGGGCAAGCCAACGCCCATCGTGCCCAAACCACCGGAGTTAATCCACTGTTTGGGTCGATCAAACTTGTAGTATTGCGCAGCAAACATCTGATGCTGACCGACATCAGACGTAATGATGGCTTGGCCATGGGTCACTTCCCACAGTTTTTCCACCACATATTGCGGCTTGATAATCTCTTGGTCTTGCACATACAACAACGAATTTGGCTTACGCCATTCTTCAATCTGTTGCCACCACGCTTCCAAAGCGATGGAGTCGATGTGGACATTGGTTTGACGAATCAAAGCCAACATTTCATGCAGCACGTCTTTCACATTGCCAACGATAGGAATATCGACTTTAACGCGCTTAGCAATCGAACTCGGGTCGATATCG
>OGCL01003045.1_pt1 | contig 10503 bp, 10 predicted proteins | sample 1570041 | NCBI WGS metagenome assembly OGCL01 (sample SAMN06266162, study PRJEB24511) | hot springs metagenome | isolation source: Hot spring water | place: South Africa: Limpopo | collected 2015-06-22 | reverse complement strand
CATGTAGTGTTGCCCTGGGACGCTGGGACCGGCGTTGTTAAATTTTTTCATGGGGGAGTTATCTCTTTAGTGTCGGGTTTGGATTATCCCATGTTTATTGGGCAATAAAAAACCGCTGACTCCCCCAAAGAAGTCAGCGGTTGGGTTGGAGTCTACCGAGATAACGGGGGGCTCGCGTTGGGCCGGGAAGTTACCGAATTTTAACGTCGGATAAACCGCCGAGACTTGCTGGGCGTTGTCGATGACTTGAATCAGGAATTCTCCCGGTTGATTGCCCCCAAACAACACGGAATTTGCCAGGCGGGAAGGTGCCTTGTGGGAAAGCAGAGGTCGCTTTCCAAATTTCATCGCCGTTTTTCAAGGTATGGACCGGTTGCATGGCAATGCTGAACAAGGGGTTGCCGCCTTGTTTTGAGCAATAACCCCAAAACACTTAACTGCATGGCACACTCCCTTGACACGAAAAAACGCGGCGAATGCTAACGGCAAAAAGAGAGCTTTGTAAATCCCTGAAATGGGCGGGAGATTGTGGGAGCGATCCCCTGCGCGACTTTTATCCACTTCACTTCATCGCGACGCGGGCGGCGTGCCCACATCAATTTTGTAGAACGATAAAATCAGAACAGCGTATCCTACGCCATTTTTGAACGCTGACCCATGAACCACCCCGATACCACTACCGTGGCCACGACGCCTTTCGCGGCGCTGCACCGCGCTCACGGCGCGAAAATGACCGTCTTCGCCGGTTATGAACTCCCTTTGCACTATACCCATGGCATCTTGCACGAACATCGCCATACCCGCGAACAGGCGAGTCTGTTCGATATTTCGCACATGGGGCAGTTGCGCTTGCACGGCGAAGGCGCTGCGGCGCTGTTGGAAACACTGACGCCGAGCGCGATCGCAACGCTACGCCCTGGTCAGCAGCGTTATACGGTGTTGACCTTACCTGCGGGCGGCGTGCTCGACGATCTGGTGGTCACGCGCTGGCAGGTGGACGATTTTTTCCTGGTCGTCAACGCCGCGCGCCAAGCGATCGACGCTGCGCACATCCAGGCGCATTTGCCGCCTACTTGTAGCTTGGAAGCGCTCAGGGATCGTGCGCTCATGGCTTTGCAAGGCCCCAAAGCGGCGGAGGTCTTGGCGCGGCACTGCCCGGAAGCGCTCACGCTGGATTTCATGTCGGCAATGCAAACCAGCGTGGCCGGTGTGCCGTGTTGGCTCAGCCGCAGCGGTTATACCGGTGAAGACGGCTTCGAGCTTTCGCTCCCTGCGGCGCAAGCGTCCGCGGTCGCGGAAATCTTGTTGAACGAACCGCAGGTCGCGTGGGCGGGTCTCGGCGCGCGCGATACTTTGCGCTTGGAGGCAGGACTTTGTCTGTATGGGCATGAATTGGATGAACAAACGACGCCGCTCGCCGCCAATTTGGACTGGCTGATCCGGCGCGGCGCGGCGCATTATCTCGGCACCGCAATCATCGAAGCCGAGCGTCACGCAGGGCCGGCACAGCGTTTGGTCGGTTTGGTACCGCGCGGCAAACAGCCGCTGCGCGAGCCCACCCCATTGTATGCCTGCGCCGCGACCGACGCACCGCTGCTCATTGGCCGCATCACCAGCGGCGGTTTCAGCCCAAGCTTGGGGCATCCCCTCGCCTTGGCACGCGTCGCCAGCGCCTATACCGCGCGTGACAGCGAACTGTTCGCGCTGCATCGCGGACAATGGCTCAGTGCCCGCGTCACGGCCTTGCCATTCGTCCCCCATCGTTATCACCGGAAAAGCCATGACTGAGCACACAGACCCGCATGTTTTTTTGGCGCGCCATCTCGGCCCGACGCCGCAACACATCACCGCGATGCTCGAAGTGTTGGGCCTCGACGATCTCGATGATTTGATGGCGCAAGCCATGCCCGCCGCGCTCCGCGATCCGGCGATACCGGAAATCCCCGCCCTCTCCGAACCGGAAACCTGGGCCGCGTTGCGCGCACTGGGCGCGCGCAACCGCGTTATGACTTCGTTGCTCGGCATGGGGTATTACGATACCTGGCTGCCGCCGGTGATTCGGCGCAACGTGCTGGAAAATCCAGCGTGGTACAGCGCGTATACGCCGTATCAAGCGGAAATCAGCCAAGGCCGCTTGGAAGCCTTGTTGACGTTCCAACAGATGATCGTCGATTTGACGGGATTCGACATCGCCAATGCCTCGCTGCTCGACGAAGCGACCGCTTGCGCTGAAGCGTTGACGATGACGCGGCGCTTGGTCTCTGCACCCAGCCGGCGGTTTCTCGTCGACCGCGATTGCCATCCGCAAAACCTCGCCGTGCTGAGGACGCGCGCGGCGGCTTTGGATTTGCAAATCTGCGTCATCGACCCGTGGCGCGATTTGGAACGTGAACCGGATTACTTCGGCGTGTTGTTGCAATATCCCGGGAGTTCCGGCGCGTTGCGCGACCTGCGTTCCGTCATCGAACGCGCCCACCATCACGGGGCTTTGGTCACAGTGGCGACTGATCTCCTCGCCGCGACCTTGCTCGAAGCACCCGGCGCGCAAGGGGCGGATATCGCTGTTGGCACGAGTCAACGTTTCGGCTTGCCGTTGGGCTACGGCGGTCCGCACGCCGGTTTCATCGCGACGCGCGACGCGCTGAAGCGCTCTTTGCCGGGACGCTTGGTCGGGGTGTCGCAAGACGCGCTCGGTCAGCGCGCGCTGCGTTTGGCCTTGCAAACGCGCGAACAACACATCCGCCGCGACAAAGCGACCAGCAATATCTGCACCGCGCAAGTGTTGCCGGCAATGCTCTCGGCGTTTTATGCGATGTATCACGGGCCGGAAGGCTTGAGCGCAATCGCGCGGCGCGTGCATCGTTATGCTTGCGCGTTGGCCGCCGCCTTGCAGCGTGCTGGATACCGGATCGTGCATGAGCATTTCTTCGACACTTTGGTCGTTGTCGTGCCTGCGCACGCGGCCGATTATGCTGCGCGTGCCGAGGAGAAGGGGTTCAATCTGCGGCTGATCGACGCCGATCACTTGGGGATCAGCCTCGATGAAACGACGACGGCGCAGACCGTCGCCGCAGTCGCGGCGATTTTTGACGCGACGCCGTTGGCCGACGCGCGGGTCGATGTGCCATCACGCCTGCCTGAAGCCTTATGGCGACGCACGCCGTTTTTACAACACGCGCTGTTCCATGATTACCGCACCGAAACCGCGATGTTGCGGTATCTCGCGCAACTGGCGCGGCGCGACCTCGCGCTCGATCGCGCGATGATTCCGCTCGGGTCGTGCACGATGAAACTCAATCCGGCGACAGCCTTGCAAGCATTGAGTGACCCATCGTTTACTGGCCTGCACCCATTCGCGCCGCGCGCTCAGGCGCAAGGCTACCACGACCTGTTCGCGCAACTGACCGAACAATTGTGCCACATGACGGGCTTCGCGGCGTTTTCTTTGCAACCCAACGCCGGCTCGCAAGGCGAATACGCGGGGATGCTGGTCATTCGCCGCTATCACGAAGCGCGCGGCGAAACACAACGCCGCGTGTGTTTGATCCCACAGTCGGCGCACGGCACCAACCCCGCGAGCGCGACGCTCGCCGGCTTTCATGTCGTCGAACTGGCGTGTGACGCCGACGGCAATGTCGATCTCGGCGATTTGCAGCGACAACTCGACCAGCACGGTGCATGCCTTGCTGCGTTGATGATCACCTATCCTTCGACGCATGGCGTCTATGAAACGCATTTCCGCGCGCTGTGCGATGCCGTCCACGCCTACGGCGGGCAGGTGTATCTCGATGGCGCCAATTTCAATGCGCTGGTCGGTTGGTGTCGCCCGGGATTGATCGGCGCCGACGTCGCGCATTTCAATCTACATAAAACGTTTGGCATCCCACACGGTGGGGGTGGTCCGGGCGCGGGGCCGATTGGGGTACGGGAGCATTTGGCGCCTTTTTTGCCGACCCATCCATTCATCGCCGCTTCTGATGCAGCGAATGACGCGGCGTGCGGCGCGATTGCCGGTGCGCCGTGGGGCTCGGCAAGTCTCTATACCATCCCGTGGGCTTATATCGCCATGCTCGGTACGACAGGGCTGCGCCGCACCACGCAAATCGCCGTGCTCAATGCCAATTACCTCGCGAAACGCTTGGCGCCGCACTATCCGATCCTGTTTACCGGACCCGACGGCTGGGTCGCCCACGAATGCATCATTGATTTGCGGGCATTCAAGAAAACCGCGAACATCACCGTCGAGGACGTTGCCAAGCGTCTGATCGACTTCGGCTTTCATGCGCCGACCGTGGCGTTTCCGGTGGCCGATACCTTGATGATCGAGCCAACCGAAAGTGAAGACAAAACGGAAATCGACCGTTTTTGCGCGGCGCTGATTGCCATTCGCGCGGAAATCGATGCCATCGCCGCAGGACAGATGGATCGTGCAAACAATCCTTTGAAAAACGCTCCGCATACGGCGGATTTACTGTTACGACCGTGGACCTTGCCTTACAGCCCGACGCAAGCATTTTTTCCCGATGGCCGCTCCCCTGCCGACAAATACTGGCCGCCGGTGGCGCGCGTCGATCATGTCTATGGTGACCGCCACCTGCAATGCAGGTGTTTTTGACGGGATCGCTTATTGCTATCTCGGATTGATTCTGTTAAAAAGGCGCGCTTTTATCACTGGCTGCAAGGAGATGACCGATGACCAGCAATTCTAGATTCGAGGACTCCCCGTTCAACTTCAAGCCTTATGATGAACAACCGGGCGAGGAATACATGAACGAGGCGCAATTGCAGCACTTCCGTAACATCCTGGAACGTTGGAAAGCGGATTTGATGGCCGAAGTCGATCGGACTGTCCATCACATGCAGGACGACGCGGCCAATTTTCCCGATCCCAACGACCGCGCCACGCAAGAATCCGAATTCAGCTTGGAATTGCGCACGCGCGATCGTGAACGCAAATTGATCAAGAAGATCGAAGAAGCGTTGAAAAGTATAGACAGCGGAGATTATGGGTATTGCGAATCCTGTGGTGTTGAAATCGGCATCCGCCGCTTGGAGGCTCGCCCCACCGCAACGTTGTGTATTGACTGCAAAACGCTCGACGAGCTGCGCGAAAAACAAATGGGGTAACCCCGTTCCCGCGTTGCTACGTCGGGCGCTTTGCGCCGTCGCCAACGGGTCCTTTACATTGGGGGTCGCTGTTCACCGCTTTGGCGAGTTTTCTCGATGCACGCCACCAAGCAGGGCTATGGCGCTTACGCATCGACGACCTCGACACCCCGCGCAACGTCCCTGGCGCCACGGACGCCATTTTACGTCTGCTTGATGCTTTGGGCTTGCATTGGGACGGTGCGGTCCTCTATCAAAGCCAGCGCCTCGACCGCTACCGCGCGGCGCTCGATGATTTAATGCGACGTGGCTTGCTCTATCGTTGTGCCTGTTCACGCAAGACCTTGGCAGATTTGCCGAGTACTCGCTATCCGGGTTTTTGCCGCACGCGCGATGTTCCCCCTCACCTGCCGCACGCGCTGCGCGTATGCGTTCCCCAACGAGACGATGGCTTCGATGATGCACTGCAAGGCCGTTTCGACTATGTCATCGCCGAACGCGATGGCGATTTCATCGTCGATCGCCGTGACGGCGTGATCGCTTATCAATTGGCCGCTGCCGTCGATGATGGCGCGGGCGACATCAGCGAGGTGCTGCGCGGCATCGATTTGATCGATTCAACGCCGAAACAACGTTACTTACAACAGTGTTTGGGTTTGACATCGCCGCGTTATGGGCATTTGCCGGTACTGGTCAACGCGCAAGGTCAAAAACTCAGCAAGCAAACGTTTGCCGCGCCTGTCACTGCCCATGATCCCAGCGCGGTATTGTGGCGCGCTTTGCAGTTATTACGGCAATCACCGCCCGCTGCGCTACGCGGCGCACCCACTCAGGAAGTTTTGGCATGGGCGATCGCGCATTGGCAGTTGGCGGCGCTGCGAGGAAAAACGACGTTACCGGCACCGAGTGTGGCAACCTCTTTGGTCTCCAACGCCAGAAAAACAGTTTAGCCCAGTCGCGCGATCCGCTACCATTAACGGCCTCGCCAAACTCCTCCATTTCCGAATCGGGCCAAGGTGGTTTGCTTATGATTCGCATACTCCTGTTAGTGTTGATCGTCCTCGTCGGACTGTGGGCGCTGCGTTGGCTCTTGAAAACACCCCCACAACGCCTGCTCGGCGCCTCACGCAAACTGTTGCTGTATCTTGGCGTGCTGGGTTTATTGATCATCGCGGCGACCGGTAATTTGCAGCACCTCGCTGCGTTGCTCGGTTTGGTGGCGGCGTTTATTGCGCGTGTGTTGCCGTTGTTACTGCGACACGCGCCGGTTTTGCAAAGGCTATGGTGGTGGTGGCAACAACAACGCGCGCAAAATTATCGGGAAAGCACCGCTTCTGAAGAGCGTGCGAGCGATCAGGGATACAATCGGCAGCGTTCCAGTACGAGCAAAATGTCGCGCGCCGAGGCTTACGAGGTGTTGGGTTTGAAACCTAACGCGACCCGCGAGGAAATCATTCTCGCGCACAAGCGTTTGATGCAAAAACTCCACCCCGATCGCGGCGGCTCGGATTATTTGGCGGCGCGCATCAACGAAGCGAAAAGGGTGTTGCTTGATTCATGACCCCAAAGGCACACCTTGCACGATTGGAGTCAACAGCGTTACGGCAATTTTCTCGCTGCGCCTGGGCGCGACGTGACGCTGCGATGACTTGATGGGGGCGCGGCATGGTCAGGGCGCTGCTTCTACTATTACTGCCAGGTTTGAGCGCCTGCGCAGTAACTCCTGAACCGCCTGCATCACCCACTGACACACCATTGCCGTATCGGCAACCGATCAGCCCTTCGGCACGCGATTACATCGTGCAAAAAGGCGATACGCTGTATTCGATCGGCTTTCGTTCCGGTCATGGTTATCAACGCCTGGCGCGCTGGAACAATATCGCGCCGCCTTACAAAATCTACGCTGGACAAAAGCTGCGTTTGACCGACCCTGCCAGCGATTCTGCGCCATCTTCTTCTCAACGCATTACATCTCCTGTCACAAAACCCCCGCACAATACGCATCCCCCCGTCACCACGGCAATGCCTGCCGTTACCAAACCCCTCACAACGCCCTCCGACCCCAGCAAAACCGCGTCAGATCACGCTTTTTCTGAAAATAAAAAATCAGATATTTCAATTGTTAACAAAAAAGTGTTAAAGTTAAACTGGCAATGGCCGGTGAGAGGAAAAATCGTTAGGAATTTCGCGCGCACCGACAAAAAAGGAATAGATATTGCTGGTGAAATCGGCGTGCCGATCCATGCCGCCGAAGCGGGCAAAGTTGTCTACAGCGGCGAAGGACTCATCGGCTACGGTAATTTGTTGATCATCAAACACAACGAAACCTATCTCAGTGCTTATGGCAATAACCGCGTCTTACTGGTTCAGGAAGGCGCGTGGGTAGAAAAAGGCCAGCCGATCGCCGAAATGGGGCTACGCATGAATCAACAACCTGCCTTGCATTTTGAAATTCGGAAAAACGGCCAGCCCGTTGATCCCTTGGATTATTTGCCGAGATAACTCGAACACCCAGGAGGCACCATGCAGGAAGATGTTCTCGATACCTTCACTGAAGAGACGTTTGTGCCCTTCATCGACGAAGTCATGCTCGAAACCTGTGATTTCGAACCCGATTTCCTCGACGAAGCCGCCAATAGCGATGACGATCCGCTCATTTCGCCGCCTCCCGATACCCAGCGCGATTATTTCGATGCCACGCGCTTTTATTTGAACGAGCTCGGCAAATCGCGACTACTGACCGCCGAACAGGAACAACATTATGGCCGCCGCGCGCTGCAAGGCGACGCGCAAGCGCGCTGCATGATGATCGAAAGCAATCTCCGTTTAGTTGTCAAAATCGCGCGGCGTTATCTCAATCGCGGCTTACCGCTACTGGATTTGATCGAAGAAGGTAATTTGGGTTTGATTCGTGCCGTGGAAAAATTCGATCCCGACCGCGGCTTTCGTTTTTCTACTTATGCGACATGGTGGATTCGGCAAACGATCGAGCGCGCGTTGATGAATCAAACGCGCACGATTCGCTTGCCGATTCATATCGTCAAGGAAATGAATGTCTATTTAAAAGCGCAGCGCCAACTCACGCAACGATTGGATCATGATCCGAGCCCGGAAGACATCGCGCAGCACTTGAACAAGCCGGTGAAAACGGTGGAGCGCATGCTCAAACTCAATGAGCGGGTCGTGTCGATTGACGTGCCGTGCGGACACGATTTCGACAAGCCTTTGATCGAGTCGATCAGTGATGAAACCTATCTTTCACCGAGCGATCGCCTACAAGAAGATGGTTTGCGCAGTAAAATCGCGCATTGGTTGATGCAGCTTTCTGAAAAACAACGCGAAGTATTATGCCGTCGTTACGGGCTGTGTGGGTATGAGCATGCCACGCTCGAAGATGTCGCGCAGCAACTCGGCGTGACGCGCGAAAGGGTAAGACAAATTCAAATGGACGGGCTCAAGCGCCTGAAAGAAATCATGGAACAACATGGCTACTCCTTCGAAGCGATTTTCCATTGATCTCTGGCGCACGGTCGACTGGAACCATAACCGCCAACGTACTCCAGTGCCGCACCGAAGGCGGGAAAAAACGTTTGACACTCCAGTCCGCGATTCAATAGCATTGGTCGCTTAATTGATTGCACGTTCATTTTAGACCCGCGATTTTCACCATTCCGCATGTTATCGTCTCATCCGTCCGTCGCTCAAACCAGCCCGTCGCCCGTTGATTTTGCTGCCATCAAGACATTGACCGCCGACGAAACACGAGCCGTCGATCAACTGATTCTGAAACAATTGAAATCAGATGTCTTGTTGATCAACCAAATCGGCCACTATATCGTCGGCAGCGGCGGTAAACGCTTGCGTCCGCTGTTGCTGTTGTTGGCCGCCAAGGCATTGGGTTACCGGGGCGATCAACACATCACGCTTGCCGCGGTGATCGAGTTCATCCATACCGCGACTTTGTTGCACGACGACGTCGTCGATGAATCAGCGCTGCGTCGTGGCAAAGAATCCGCCAATGCGGTGTGGGGCAATGCGGCGAGTGTGCTCGTGGGTGATTATCTGTATTCCAGTGCCTTTGAGATGATGGTCAGCACCGACAACATGCGTGTCATGGAAATCATGTCGCAGACCACGACGGCGATCGCCGAGGGCGAGGTCTTGCAATTGCTCAATTGCAACAACCCCGACACCACCGAAGAAAACTACTTGCAAGTCATCTCGCGCAAGACAGCGATTCTGTTCAGCGCAGCCACGCGCTTAGGCGCCGTATTGGCGAACGTCCCGGACGCCGTGGAAAATGCTTTCGCTGCTTATGGTCAACACTTGGGTATTGCGTTTCAATTGATCGACGACGCTTTGGATTATGCCGCCGATTTCGCAGCGCTCGGAAAAAACCTCGGCGATGATTTAGCAGAGGGAAAACCGACCCTGCCGTTGATTGAAGCGATACGCCGCAGTTCCCACGAACAAGCCGAAATTATTCGTCATGCCATCAAAAACGGCGATCGCAACGCTTTCAATCAGGTTTACGATATTGTAAAATGCACGGCCTCGATTGATTATACCGAACAGCGCGCTCACGAAGAAGCACGTCTTGCCATCGCTGCGCTGGAACGAATCGACGATTCCCCATACAAACAAGCCATGATTCAGCTGGCCGAATTTTCGGTGCAGCGGCGTTTCTGAACATTTTCGGAGTGTAGCTCAGCTTGGTAGAGCACTGCTTTCGGGAGGCAGGGGCCGGAGGTTCAAATCCTCTCACTCCGACCAGTTTTTTAGTTATCAATCAAGGCATTGCAGCCATAACTCAAAACGCCCGTTTTTGCCGCTGGCGAGATTTTGACGATTTCGCGCTTTTAGCCGGCTTGCCCGATCAGCGTTAATTCCGGTTTGGTTTCGGCGCACAACAATTCAACATAATCAATCAACCGGCCGATTTCCGCTTTGCTGTAATGCGTTGTGATGCGCCCAGCATAGTGACCGAGTAAATCCTGCCGATCCTCAAAACTCACCCCGGCCGACCGCAGGCGCATTCCTGAAGGTATGGCGTAAATCATGGATGCGCACGTCAGTTAATTCGGCGGCGATGCGCGCTTACCGCAAAGCAGGTTTACCGTGCCGCAAGCCGACCGCAATACCCTCAATTTACGGTCCAACACGATGGACGGCGAACCGTTCACGCCGTTCGGCTGGCTGGTGCATATCCACAAAAGCCGCTCCGGTTGGCTGCCGCGCGTGGGCCTGCATCGGGCTTTAGCCTGGCCCTATTTGTGTTTAAGGAAACACTGATTTACTCAGGGCAAGCGCGTAATCTTGCAGTTTACATCAGTGAGTTACATGGCATAGTAAGCGTTTTGCGTGAGGAACGCCAGCCATGTCTACATCTTTTCTATC
>OGCL01003044.1_pt1 | contig 10504 bp, 11 predicted proteins | sample 1570041 | NCBI WGS metagenome assembly OGCL01 (sample SAMN06266162, study PRJEB24511) | hot springs metagenome | isolation source: Hot spring water | place: South Africa: Limpopo | collected 2015-06-22 | reverse complement strand
GTTTAATTCAGGGTAAATATAGATAAAATAATTCCTTCAGGGCGGAACGCCTGACGAAATGCAGTGGTCTTTATTCTGCCGCAAGATAAGACTCCGGCGTCTGATGTAAGATTTTTGGGAAAAAGATTCTTTTAAGAGGCGGAAATACTGACTGACTGACTGACTGACTGGCGCGAGATTCGTGCCAGTTTAAAATCAAGCATAAAGAAAGAAATAATGCTGATGAGAATTATTTGCCTTTGCAAATAATACTTTTTTGGTTTAATGTCGTGTCAAGAAAAATTTTAGAGGTCTCTTTGCTATAAGGTTTTTATAGATAATATCCTCTAAATTGAGATATATTTAATACATGCTAAGTCTTCAAAGGAAAAGAAAAAATCAGAAGCTTCTGAAACTGCAATACAGTCTGCATCTAATGATTTGAGTAAACAAAGAAACAAAGGAAGCAATAAAACCTTTTTATTAATTCTTCTTCTGATAATCATCGCTTTTTTAATAGCCTCATACTCAAGAAATATGATATGGAAGGATGATTTAAGCCTGTGGGAAGATATCGTCAAGAAAAGTCCTAATAAGGCAAGGGGGTATAATAATCTTGGCACTTCTTATGGCTATTCAGGCTGGATTGATATGGCGATAAAACATTTTGTTATAATTAATAAATAATAAAAAGGAGGGCGGCCATGAAAGATGCCCTAACTGCAACAAAGGCATGATAGTCCCATTAATAGATAAGTCTGCAGATGCTATATGCGAATGCAGCAGCTTTTTTTCTGAAATCCTAAATCCTGTTATGGACAATGGCAAATATCTCATAGATATGCCTTCACATAAAGAGATAAGAAATTTTGTTTTACATCAAATACAAAAGATTAACATCTAATGGGTTATATTGACGAAATAAAACACCTTGAGGAATTAGACAAAAAGCATATCTGGCATCCCTTCACCCAGATGAAGGACTGGCTTGCATCAGACCAGTTGATAATAATAGAAGGAAGGGATTGCTTTTTAAAAGATGCATACGGAAAGTGGTACCTTGATGGTGTATCGTCAATTTGGGTAAACATTCATGGACACGGCAGAAAAGAGATTGATGATGCAATTAGAGAACAACTCGGAAAAATTGCCCATTCAACGCTTTTAGGACTCGCAAATGTGCCATCAATCAAGCTAGCGGAAAAGCTTGTCCAGACTGTTAACTTGTCACTCGTCACTCATCGCTCTTCACTAAACAAGGTCTTTTACTCTGATAATGGCTCTACTACTGTAGAGATTGCATTAAAAATGGCTTACCAATACTGGGTGTTGAAAGGAGTGAAAGGGAAAAACACATTTTTATCTCTTAAAAATGCCTACCATGGAGACACAATTGGAGCGGTTAGTGTAGGAGGCATAGACTTATTTCACGATATTTTCCATCCATTGCTCTTTAAGACATTTAAGGCTCCTTCTCCTTATTGTTACAGGTGCGATTTAGATATGGCATATCCTGATTGTTCTTTGGCTTGCCTCAAAGAAATGGAGATTATATTACAAAAACACAATTCTGAAATCGCAGCAGTCATTGTTGAACCCATTGTTCAAGGAGCAGGAGGCATTATAGTATGGCCTGATGGTTATTTACAGGGTGTAAGGGATTTATGCAATAAATACAATGTCCTTCTAATAGCAGATGAAGTTGCTACTGGATTTGGACGCACAGGGAAAATGTTTGCATGCGAGCATGAGAATGTAGTGCCTGATATGCTTTGCCTATCTAAAGGGATAACAAATGGATACCTCCCTTTAGCAGCAACCATAACAACAGAAGAGATTTACAATGCCTTTTTAGGAGAATACGAAGAGTTTAAGACATTCTTTCATGGACATTCCTATACAGGAAATCCATTGGCGTGTGCTGCTGCAATCGCAAGCCTTGATGTCTTTGAAAAAGACGAAACATTAAAAAAAATGCAGCCTAAAATTGCTTTGCTTAACGAAAGGTTAAAAGAAATCAGCGAACTTCCTAATGTTGGAAATGTTAGAAACAAAGGTCTTATGGCAGGCATAGAGCTTGTTGCAGATAAGACTAATAAGAAATCATTTCCAATAGATAAAAGGGTTGCATGGAATGTCTGCCTTAAAGCAAGAGAGCAGGGAGTAATAATAAGACCTTTGGGAGATGTTGTTGTTATAATGCCGCCCTTGGTAATAAGCAGAGAAAATCTTAACAGGCTGCTTGATGTTATAAAATGGGCTATTATTGAGATAACGGAGAAATAAATAAATCATTCTTCAAAGACATCTCTTGTCCAATAAGGACTTGATATATCTTCAAAGGCTGATATTGCTGCTGCTGCTCCCTGTCCCACTGCAGTGGCTATCTGCTTTATGCCGCCTACAACATCCCCTGCAGCATAAACCATTTGCATGGATGTCCTCTGTTTACTATCTGTCTTTATATATCCTTCTTCATCGAGATCAAGGTTAAGCATCTTTGCAGCAGAATTATTTGGTTCATAACCTATAGCTATGAATACTGCTTCAACTTCCAGAAGCTTTGTTGAATTGTCATCGACATTTTGCAGCCTTACACCAACAACATGGTTTTTGCCTATTATCTCTTTTACAACTGTGTTCCAGTAAACAGGAATCTTGTTGTCAAATAAACTCTTTTGTAAAAATGACTCGGCCCTCAGTTCGCCCCTTCTATGGATTAATGAAACCTTTGCACCTATGTTATGCAAATAAAGGGCATCTGTCAGGGCTGTATTTCCGCCTCCGACCACTATCACATTTTTGCCATCTTTGTACAAGTAGCCGTCGCATGTGGCGCAGTAGCTGACCCCTTTGCCGTTCAGATTTTCTTCTCCCTGCACATTCATTTTTTTATGTTCTGCACCAGATGCTATAATAATGGCCTTTGCATTATACCTCCGTCTATTTGTCAATATCTGGAATTGATTATCCATCTTCTTTACATCAATTACATCTTCTCCTTCCATAATATGGCTGTATTGAAGGGCCTGCTGATACATAATATCAACAAGAGCCTTCCCAGCTATCTGACTAAAACCGGGATAATTCTCCACAACAGGAGTCACAAGCACCTGGCCTCCAACTATAGACCTTTCAAGAACAACTGATTTCAGACCGCTTCTTCCTGCATATATTCCCGCTGTAAGTCCGGCTGGTCCTCCACCAATAATTATCAAGTCTGTTTCTATGGTCTTGCCAGCCATTGGAGCAAAGCCTTTTTGTATAGAAGATATATTAATTACCTCTTCAACAAATATCTCAGCAGGCTTCACTCCTGTTCCTATCGGGATATCGTTTACTGCAGTAAAAGGGACAGTAACAATATGATACTTTTCTATGTAATCCCTGTTTTCATACATCTCTATAACTTCAGCAGCAATTAAATCTGGTCTTGCTATAGCAGAGGAAACCGCATTTAATGCCTGCTGAGGACAGTATGGACAAGTCGGGGATACGAAGACCTGTATCTGCCTCTTTTCTTTAAGTTGAAATAATCTCTTAATGGCATCTTGAGACAGTATAGAGCCTTTCACCGAGGCAAGCATTATGGACATTATAAGCGTCCTTGCCTCTTCGCCGAGAGGCGCTCCGATAAAGCTTATATTGTATTCGTCGGGATTTATTAAGAGAGTAGGGAATCTTGTTATGCCTTTTTTTTTTGTATATTCATCGCCAGGCCTGTATATTTTTAAATCAATCTTATTTGTTGTCTTAGATATGCCTGTCAAAAACTCTTCTGTGAACTCGCTGAACTGGTCATCATCCTTTACAAACAGATCTAAAACAACCTTTTCTTTTAGTTCCTTAAAGGTTTCTTTGAGAATTTTTTTGGTTTCATCAGGCAGTATATCTCCAAACTGTTTTTTCATAAATCCCTCTCCCCGCTGTTCTTAATAAAAATAATTATAGCAAATCATGCCGTCAAATAATCATTTTCATATTGATATTATGTTAAAATTAACTATAACTCCATAAACGAGACACAATATGAAGACAAAGTGTTATTCAGATAAAATTAAGACTGTAACTCCTGAATATGTTAAGGAATTGTTAGAATCCGAAAACATATTGCTCCTTGATGTAAGAGAGATTCATGAATATATATCAGGACATATCAAGGGTTCAATACACATTCCGATTAAAGAGCTTGAATACAGAATAAACGAACTTCCAAAAGACAAGGGTATAATACCTTACTGCCGTTCTGGAAACAGAAGCCTTAGCGCCGCAATGCTTTTATGTTCAAAAGGATTTAAAAACATAATGCACTTAGAAGGCGGGATACTGAAATGGAAGTATGGATTTGAGAGCTTTTAGCATAACTGTCTATATCCAGTATTCAGGATATCTCCTGTTTCTTGAGAGATTATTCACCAAAAGGGCAACTATTAGTAATATAAGCGCACCTGCACCAGCTGGAATAAATGCATAGAGAAACTCAAGGTCATGTATCTTTTTGCCTCCTATTACTGCAATCAATGCAGTTGCACCTCCTGGAGGATGAACTGTCTTTGTAGCAAGCATTGCAACAATAGCAAAGGATACTGCAAAAGCAGAAGCTAACCATATAACCTGCCCAAATAATTGATAGCAGGCAACTCCTACAAGTCCTGATATTACATGGCCTCCAATAAGATTTCTCGGCTGAGCAAATGGGCTTTTGATAGCGCCGTATACAAGCACCGCTGATGCACCAAATGAACCAATTATGAAAGTTGAATCTTTTGGCTCAAAATACTTTGCAGATAGATAGCCGCAAATGCCTATGCCGACAAAAGCACCAAGCCACGACCATAATATCTCTGAAATGCCAACGTCCTGAGGGCATTTAGCACCACCCTGCATCTTTGAAAAGTATTCTTTTATCGTCATTTCTTTTCTATAGTAAACATTGCGAAGTCTTTCTTTTACGCCTAAGGGCTTTTTAAATTAAATTATACCACTATGGCTTAAATCATAAAACACAGGAAAGTGACAGCACAGACATTAAAATCAAGATTAATATTTTTCATCTATTTTTTGTATGACATCCATCATTGCTTTATTATGTATTCAATGCTAATCTTTATTAAAAATTAGCAGGAGGGTTTTATGGAAGTGCTCGATCTTAAAAAACTCATGATATTTTATCCTGACAGGATCTCAAGAGAAATGCTATCTGACAAGCCGGAAATGCGAATTGCATTGATGTGTCTTGAAGCAGGGCAGGAATTGCAGCCTCATAAAGCTCCATTAAGGTTAATGATGTACTGCGTTGAAGGGAAAGGGACATTTATTGTAGGTGAGGAGGAGATCGTTGCTGATGAAAAAACAGCTATTTTATGCGATCCATTGGTTCCTCACGGCTTCAAGGCTGACAAGGGTGAAAGGCTTGTAGTAATGGCTGTTGTAACGCCTGTTGAGTAATAACCAAAATTTATTATATTCTACATAATCGATGACAACCAAAACATTTTTTATTGTATAATCTTCTATGCAAAATGCAGGTTTTATTTACGACGACATTTTTCTTAAGCACGAAACTCCACAATGGCATCCAGAGACAAAAGAGAGGCTCGTTTCGATAATATCGGAATTAAAAAATTCTGATTTATGGGATAGGCTTAGTCATATAAAACCCATTAAGGCAAGCTACGAGGACATTAATCTTGTTCATAGCAGTCAATATATAGATAAGATTAAAAACTTCGGCACTGGCTATCTTGATGGAGATACCTTCATGTCTGCCCATAGTCTTGATGCGGCTCTATATGCTGTTGGCGCTGCAATTGAGGCCATCAATAGATGTAGGGCTGGTGAAATTCAAAAAGCATTCTGTGCAGTAAGACCTCCAGGACACCATGCAGAGGCAGACAGGGCAATGGGCTTTTGCATATTTAACAATATCGCTGTTGGAGCAAGATATGCACAAAAAACAGGATATAAAAAGGTCTTTATTATTGACTTTGATGTCCATCACGGAAACGGAACTCAGCATATCTTTGAAGAAGATGACACGGTCTTTTTCTTCAGCACTCACCAATATCCGCACTATCCAGGAACAGGCAGAGCTTCTGAAAAAGGCATTGGCAAGGGGAGCGGTTATACATACAATATTCCGATGTCTGCAGGTTCTGGAGACAAGGATTATATGAATATATATCAGGACATTTTGCCAGGACTCGTTTCAGGATTTAATCCAGACATCATCCTTGTCTCAGCAGGATATGACATAAGGAATGAAGACCCCCTTTCTGCAATCAGGATTTCGGATGAAGGAATAAGAGCAATTGTTCAAGGCATTATCTCATGCACTAAGATTAATAACTCTTCGATACCTCTAATTTTCACATTAGAAGGAGGCTACGACCTTGAAGCCCTCAGCAGGTCAGTAAAGATTACGATTGAAGAAATGCTGAAGTAACCTTAAAGTATTCTTCTCTGCACCTGTTTTCTATATCCATGAGCATATCAAAAGGCCTTTGAAAACTATCTCTGCCTGATGTAAAAACTCCGTGTCCGTATACTATTACACCTTTACCTTCTTTCATTGCAAAAGGCACTGTATGCATCAAACCTGTTGGTCCTGTTCCTATCTCACCTGAAACAATAGGCACATCAGCAACATATCTTTTTTCTTTACAGCTTTTGTGGCATACACCCCCCCTTATTCCCCCCTTATTAAGGGAGGAATAAGGGAGATAATGTCTGCAATCCTTATTGTCGCATTTCATTGACATTATTACAGAGAACTTTGGGTGTCCATGAAGAATTGCATTGTCTTTTGTTTCATAGTAAATACTCTTATGGGCTGACAGCTCAGAAGATGCAGTTATACCAACAGATGATGAACCATTCATTGGAACAGCGTCAATGCAGCATTCAAGCTCATCCAGCGAACTGCCTGTCTGGCTGATATAGATTTTATTTTCATAAACATAAGATATATTTCCGAAATAAGAATCTACAAGCCTGCATTCTACAGCAGTCCTTCCTGCCTCAGAGAGCACCTTTAACACATCATCCTCATTCTGTGGTGGTTCTGAGATTAACTTCTGTCGGCTGATAGCTGAAGGAAGGATATGAACTATCTCATCGAAGTTTCTTATATGAGTCTCATCAGGTACACCACCCTCAGCATAACACTCTTCAAAATACATAAGGCTGTCAAAAAAGTATTTAACAAATGTAGAAAAACATGCAGAACTAAAAGACACAAATGCCTGTTCAGGGGTCACTGTTCCATAAGTAACAATGCCTTTATTTCTTATAATAGCTGATTTTCTATGAGAAAGAGCCTTAGCTATTTCATTTGGTGAAAGTTCATCAATGACTGGTATGTCATGGAAAAATGTCCTTGTTTCGCAGTCCATTGGAATGATTCTATTCTCTTGTCTGCACAAATAATCATATCTCATGATTTCATTGATGATACTATTGTAAGGCTCTGCAGGTTCAGAAAAAAGAATGGTGTTTATATTCATCAAGTCAAATACCTTGCTTAATATCTGAACATCATCATCTATTGGCTTATTAGAGCATAAATCTGCGTCCAGTGCTAAAAGAATTGCTTTATCCTTATCTGCGAGTCCTTGACCTTGAAGTTTATTAAGGTATTTATTAATCAGTCTCTGCACAATATCCCCTGATTCTGTAATAATCATTTCTTGCCTTCAAAAATTCATCCCTATTGATTGGCAGTATCTTGACATTTGGACTCGATGAACCCTCTTCATTGAAAAACCTTTCAGGAAGGTCGTCATGAGATTCATTAAACCCATTCAATTGATTGAGATGCCTCTCCAAGTTCCAGATTTTTTCTCCGATTTTTAAAAGGGTTTGAACATCATAGCTCTTTCCTGTCACTGCATTAATAGCCTTTGAATACTCCTCAAGACTTGCAGCAAAAAAAACAAACTTGCATGCTGTAAGAGAGTCAACTGCTGCATTCATATCCTCTGCAATCTTTATCATTCTTGCCTTTCCTTCAAAAGAAAATCTATCAGTAGAAACAGGTTTTCTCAATATCTCATGGCTTATTGGATATGCCCTTAAATGACATCCTCCCCTGTTTGATGTTGCATATGCCAATGCCATTCCGAATGCACCCCTCGGATCATATGCAGGCAATTCAAGCCTTTTTACAGACATGCTCAGTTCGGGATGCCCTGTTGACGATGCATACACAAAAGAGCCTTCTGCAAGAGAGTCTCCAATATCTTGACGATTCCCAATACTTATAAGCATATTGATCATCTCTTCTGGAGACAACTTCTTATCATTGATTTCTGAATAACAGGCAATTGTTGAAGCAGCAGATATAGTATCCATTCCGTATTCATTGCATATGGTGTTTGCCTCTACAATCTTTTCTATGTCGCTGCATCCATTAAGTGCTCCAAAGTGCGAGACCGTCTCAAACTCTGGGATTACGTTGCCTTTAGAGCCTATTTTTTTACAAAGAATAGGGCATCCAGCACAGCCTGTCTTTTTTGAATTGTAATGCTTCTTTAAGTTATATCCTGAATAGCTTGCAGCGCCTTCAAATAATGTCCTTCTGAAATTCTCTGTAGGCTCCATTCTCCTTGAATGGATTAAGTCCACAAGCGCTGCAGTTCCAAATTCTGAAAGGCCGAATTCTCCAAAAACAGCAGGAGACGCGCGCAGGAGCCTCATTATATCTTCACGAGCATTTTTAATGCCTTGAGGGTCTGCCACTGATATTCTTCCGCTGCCTCTTACCTTTATAGCCTTTAACCTCTTTGCTCCCATTACAGCGCCAAGTCCGCCCCTGCCTGCGCAATAATGACCATCAAATACAATTGATGCAAATTTCACCTGCTTTTCGCCAGCTACGCCGATTATAGCATTTGAACCATCCGTTCCGATGATGCTTGTAACTTCAGATATATTTTTGCCATATAAATTAGCAGCATCTTCTAAGAAAACTTTTTCATTCTCTATGTCCAAAATAACCCAATTCTCAGAAACACCTGTTATTTCTAAGAAATCATACCCCGCCTTTTTCAACTCAGTTCCAACCTTTCCGCCTACAGAGCAATCAAAAATAGTTTTAGTTAAAGGAGAGCGTGATATGACTGACATTCGCCCTGATGTTGGGGCTAAAGTTCCAACAAGAGGACCTGTGGCAAATATCAATGGCATTTCAGGAGAGTCATAATCGTGTGTAATCCTGTCTGCAATCATTGCCACACCAATGCCCCTTCCTCCAAGATATTGCTCGCACAAATCCATTGGAGTATTGAAAACTTCTGCCCTCTTTGATGCAAGGTCTATCCTGATACTCTTCCCCGTATATCCGGACATGTCTTATTTTAGCCTAAAGTGGGGTCGCATTTAAAATAACACTGCTGTTTACTCTCATTGACATAGCAAATGTCACAGCATTTGAGATATATTTATTTATGGGGAAGGCTATAAGGAAAAAGAAACAATCTGGCAATTTTACAACGGCAATACATTCTACACCTGTATTAGTTCATCTTTTAATAATCATCGCCCTTTTAATAGCCTCATATTCAAGAAATACGATATGGAAAAATGAAATAGGCATTTGGTCTGATGTGGTCAAGAAAAGTCCTAATAAGGCAAGGGGATATTATAATCTTGGATTGCAATATTTGTATAGCGGCAATATAAATCAAGCTTTAAATGCATTTCTCATTGTCTTAACTTTCGATTCTGACAATATTGACGCTCACAACAATCTTGGAATGGCATATCAAAAACTGGGACGTTATCATGATGCTATGAATGAATATCAAATTGCTATAAATCTTAATCCAAATTATGCTGCTGCATATAATAATTTGGGAACCATTTACCGGCATTTAGGGCATTATCATGATGCCATTAGCAAATACAGAACTGCATTACGGATTAATCCTTACCTTGCGGAAGCACATAATAACATCGGAAATATATATGACGAGCTTGGCTATTTTAAGGAAGCCATTAATGAATATCAAGCAGCCATCAAAATCAAGCCCGAATTCGAAATTGCTCGCACGAATTTAGAAGCTACCCTTGCTAAAAACAGATCACAATCTAAGTGATAGATTATAAAAACTTTCTCTTGTCTGGTTTGATCACTTTTTATTAATAAAAGAGGGGCAATTTATTAGCTCCTCTTTTATTAATAAATTTTCTTTTTTTCTAATATGTTTTATTTGGAAGTAGACTTCCCCCGGTATCACGGACGCACCGAAAGGTTAGGTACAATATAACCATGGGAAGTGTTAAATGCGAGAAGGGAATGGACAGAGGAAGCATGACAAGCAGTTTAAGGATGAAGCAGTCTGTCTGGCGACAGAGGGCGGGCGACAGGTAACAGAAGTAGCCCTGGATAAATTATGGGGACATCCATGTTTTCATGATTTCATCCTTTCCTTACAGGTTCCGCTCGTGCTCTTGCCGTTCGTATTCTTACTGTGCACCCAGCTTCACTTGCTTCACACACGCCTGGTCTGCCCCGGCGCACACC
>OGCL01003042.1_pt1 | contig 10509 bp, 7 predicted proteins | sample 1570041 | NCBI WGS metagenome assembly OGCL01 (sample SAMN06266162, study PRJEB24511) | hot springs metagenome | isolation source: Hot spring water | place: South Africa: Limpopo | collected 2015-06-22 | reverse complement strand
TCCCTATTCCGAACGCGGTAAGGTGCCAATAGAGCCGTTTCTGTCAGTGCAGTGGTTTGTCAAAATCAGTCCACTGGCGGAGTCCGCCCTTAACGAGTTTGATCACAATCACAGCCCTCAGTTCATTCCCGATCGCTGGGGGAAGGTCTATCGTGATTGGTTAGCCAAACTCAAGGATTGGTGCATTTCCCGCCAACTGTGGTGGGGACATCAAATTCCTGCTTGGTATGCCCCTGACGGCACCGTAATTGTGGCAAGGAACGCCGAGGAAGCTCAGCAAAAAGCCTGCCAGCAGTTTGGAGAGGCAGTTCCCCTCGCCCAAGACCCCGATGTGCTGGATACTTGGTTCTCTTCGGGGCTGTGGTGCTTTTCCACACTGGGCTGGCTAGAAGATCACCCCGATTATCATAAGTTCTATCCCACTTCGGCGCTGGTTACAGGCTTTGACATCATCTTCTTTTGGGTGGCGCGCATGACCATGATGTCCCAATACTTCACTGGCAAAATTCCCTTTCAGACTGTATATATTCACGGTTTAGTCAGAGACGAACACAATCAAAAAATGTCCAAAACTAAAGGGAATGGCATCGATCCTCTAATCCTAATTCGCAAGTATGGCACCGATGCGCTCCGCTATGCCCTGATTCGGGAGGTAATTGGCGCAGGGCAGGATATTCGCCTTGACTACAACCGCAAAACTGATGAATCGCCAACGGTGGAGTCAGCCCGCAACTTTGCCACTAAGCTGTGGAATGCTTCGCGTTTTGTATTGATGCACTTGACTCAGAGCGGTATGCCTGAGCCTGTCAGTCAAGCAACTTTGGAATTGAGCGATCGCTGGATTTTGTCCCGCTATCATCACACTGCCCGCAGGGTCAATGACTACCTGAGCAGTTATGCCTTCGGCGAATCCGCCAAAGAACTCTATGAATTTATCTGGGGTGATTTTTGCGATTGGTACATAGAATTGGTCAAGTCCCGCCTTGTAGATCACCATTCTCCCAGTTACAGTTCTGCCCAGTGGGTCTTGGTTACGGTTTTGGAAGGTACTTTGCGCCTGCTTCACCCCTTCATGCCCCACATTACCGAAGAGATTTGGCAGTTGCTGATGCGCGGTAGTAGTGCGGTGGAGGGTACTGAGCGAACCCTTGCCCTGCAAACCTATCCCCAAGCCGATGCCCAATGGATTAATGAACAGTTGGAACAGCACTTTACGCTGTTGATCGGCGTGATCCGCACCATCAGAAACCTGCGTGCCACCGCCGAGATCAAGCCCAGTCAAAAAATTACGGTTTACCTACAATCCGACAGTGAAGCGGAACTTTCCCTACTGCGATCGGGGCAAAGCTATATCCAAGACCTCGCTAGAGTACAAACCTTGGCGATCGCCCCTGAGTTGACCAGCATCAGCAGTAACCTGTCGGGAGTGGTAGGCACAGTGCAGGTAATACTTCCCCTAGAGGGCTTAATCGACCTTGCCCAATTCCAAGCCAAACTCAGCAAAAATCTCGCCAAACTAGAGGCAAATATCCAAACCTTGCAAGCACGGCTGAGCAACCCTGCCTATCGGGAAAAAGCCAAACCAGAAGTGATTAGCACCGCCGAAGCAGAACTGGAGGAAGCCTTGAAACAGCAGGAGATTTTGCGCCAGTGCTGGCACAGCCTGCAAGCTACAACGCAGAAGGAATAATCAAATCTGTGAGTGCCTGCTTTAACTGTTGGGTGATCTGATTCACACACTCCTTAGCCTGCTGGCGGCTACTCTGATAAATAGCCAACTGGTCGGAAACACAGATCGGCTCTCCCGCCGACAGAATCAGCTTGCGGTTACCCAGATAGGCAGTTTTGCCAAAGGGAATGAGTTTGACGCGACACATCGCCCGCCAGATCAGCAATAACATCTCCGCGAACCTGCTGGGGCTGGGGTGCTCACGCACATAGGTGCCTGTAATGGGCAGAATGCTCTCGGCAATCCGCATGTGCCACATACTGGCATTGGCTTCTTTGGCTAATTGGTTAGCAAAACCCAACTCTAGGTTAGAAATCTTACTCAGATCCAAGTCATGGCGAAACACCTGATCCCAAACAGCCTGCTCTAACCTGCGACAGCGATCGACAATCGTTCCTTTGCCTTCTGTGCCAAAATGGGACTCAGCCACCCGCAAAATACTGTCGCAAATCCCTTCCAGCCTTTGGCGCAAATCCCATGAACTATCTACACTGACGGCATAGTTGGGGTAGAACTTCTGATAGTACTCAGCCACCCAATTCACCAAAAAAATTCCCAGATCATAAAGCCTTTGGTAGCGATCGCTGGGGAGGGGTCTAGGTTTATGGATGCCACAATCTTGCTCGATGGACAGCAATAGGCGATCGATGTGTTGCCACGCATGGGTGGTGTACTCATACTGAATACCGATGGGCACAATCACCACCCGCTCTGGGCGCCCTGCCTTAGCTAAATCCTCGGCAGACCAAAAACCCAACTGCACCACCCCAGGCTCCAAGTCTGCCACCAGTTCGCTCTGTCCGTTGGTACCACCCTCAGGGGCGATCGACAGGGGCAGTTTGCCATGCACCAAATGTTCCCGCATTAACTTCATGCCTTGGCGGTCAGCCTTGCCCCGAAACACGGGAATCCCCCCCAGCCTAGGAAACAGCCAATTAACTACACCCCCCGCCCACAGAGGAATTCCTCGATCATAGACAAAGAAAGAATGGGTGGGCATATTTAGCTTTACCCCCATCTGGCGCGCTGTTTTGGGCAGACTCTTGCCAAACAAATGCAGTAAGCTAAAATGATCATCAGTTGTGGGATGGCGAAAGGCGTAAAGGCACTTGATTTTACCCAAGTCCGCCTCCAGTTGGCTCTGCACCATGCGCTCTAGGTGGTGCTCTTCCACATGGGAAATGCGTGATTTCCAATACAACCAATAGGGAGACGTCACCTGCATAAAACGCAGTACCTTGGGATCGTACTGCGGCGGCAGATAGGGTAGGGGGGGATGCACCCGCTCCAGAGAAATAGCCATAATTAAATCCTCACCACTGCTGTACTACTTTAGGGGATGATGCTCTGCCAGTATCTTTTCCACCCTAGCCTCGTCAATCCTAGCCGTCAGCCGCTCCGCTTCATGGTTATCTCTAACGGTTTTAGCAAGGGTAAAACTGGAGCTAAGGGAGTACAGGAAGCCCATACCCAAATAGCCCTTGACCCAATTGTCTGTGGGTAGATAAACAATACTTACCGTAGTTGCACCTACAGACACAATGAACGAAAGCCAGACTTGAGCGATCCACGCATTGGTGTCTTTCTGGTAAATGATTGGTTTCATAGTGAAGTAGCTCCTCGATCTTTTGATTTGCCTCTGTATTCTATGAAATTTGACAGTTTCACCAGTTTCATCTTGTGACAGTTGTAGGAGTGCCACAGCATAGCTAGTGTAGCTGTTTTCCCCGACTAGGAAATAAAATCTGCAACTTCACAGTAAATAGAGGGTTGTAGAGGCACAGCCTCCCCGTGCCTGCAGAAAAAGCAGTTGATTTTCTAGCCCTTCCCGACTTGGAGAAGGTCTTGGAGTGAAAGCAAAGACAATTTTGACTCAGTCCTGCAACTCCACGCTTCTGGTCGCGATAAAGAGGCTCAAAGTGTAGCTTGTTTTGCAAGTGTTACAGTAAGATATACTCCAATGCGTAAACCGTCAGGGGGAGGTTGCCTTGCGGCGTTTTGTAGTTGGCGATGTGCATGGTCAATTTGAAGCACTGATGTTGTTGGTGGAAAAAATCAACTTACAAAGTGATGATCAGTTGTATTTTTTGGGAGATTTGATCGATCGCGGACCTCGCAGTGCCGAAGTGGTTGAGTGGGTCAAAGTCAACAAGTTCCCCTGCATTAAAGGCAACCATGAAATCATGTGCCTCGATGCCTACAGTGCCCCAGATGCCAATATTATCTGGCAGGGCTGGCTGGTCAATGGTGGCGCACGCACTTTGCTGAGCTATGGAGATGAAGGAGTCTCGGACGAGCATCTGGAATGGCTATGGGATTTACCCCTTTACATAGACCTTGATGACATTTGGTTGGTTCATGCAGGGGTCAACCCATTACTGCCTTTGGAGGAGCAAACTTCTACAGAGTTCTGCTGGATTAGGGAAGAATTCCACAGCAGTACTTTCCCCTATTTCAAGGATAAGACCATCATTACGGGGCACACAATCACCTTTACTTTTTCGGGAGTACAGCCAGGGCAGATTGTCAGAGGGGCTGGCTGGCTGGACATTGACACAGGGGCGTATCACCCCAAAAGCGGCTGGCTGACAGCTCTCGATGTCGATACTTGGATGGTGCATCAGTGCAATGTTTTTTCCAAGCAATATCGCTGTTTACCACTGGCAGATATAGTGGTAACTGGGGGACAGATGCTGGGTGGGCAACCCTACCCTCGCAAATAGAGCCACTCAACCCAGCCCTTGATTAGTTGAAGCTAGAACAGTCCCAAAGTTAGGGATTTGTCAATGGGCAAGCAAGCGCCAATTCCCAGATAAATGGTGAACAAAGTGCCGAACAGGAACACTGCGGTGGCTACAGGTCTGCGGAAGGGATTTTGAAATTTATTGATGTTCTCGATAAAGGGAACCAAAATTAAGCCCAAGGGGATTGCCGCAGTCAAAACTACGCCCAAAAGCTTATTGGGCATGATCCGCAGAATTTGGAAGGCGGGATAGAGATACCATTCGGGCAGGATTTCTAGGGGGGTGGCAAAGGGATCGGCGGCTTCGCCAACCATGGCGGGATCGAGTACCGCCAAGCCAGTGATTAGGGCGATGCTTCCTGCTATTACTACAGGGAAGATAAACAGGAGGTCGTTGGGCCAAGCGGGTTCGCCATAGTAGTTGTGCCCCATGCCTTTTTCTAATTTGGCAAGTAGAACTGGATCGTTGAGATCAGGGAGTTTTTCTATTTTGGACATAGTTTTTTCCAATTAGGGATAAGGTGAAAACTAACTAGCTTTTGACAAGGTTGCGGCTGATTTAACCCAGTGGCTTGCGCTTACCAGATTGACAGCTTAAGGATTAGCCTACAGGGGACCCGAAATACCTTGTTTGCGGATCATCAGGAAGTGTGCCAACATGAACACAGCAGTCAGCCAAGGCAGAACGAAGGTGTGCAGGCTGTAGAAGCGGGTTAGGGTGGCTTGACCCACGCTTTCACCGCCACGGATCAGTTCCACTAGGGTATCGCCTACCACGGGAATGGCAGAGGGTACGCCAGAGACGATTTTCACCGCCCAATAGCCCACCTGATCCCAAGGGAGGGAGTAGCCAGTTACACCAAAGGAGACGGTGAGTACTGCCAAAATTACGCCTGTAACCCAAGTCAGTTCGCGGGGCTTCTTGAAGCCGCCAGTGAGATAGACCCGAAACACATGCAGGATCATCATCAGCACCATCATGCTGGCAGACCAACGGTGAATGGAGCGAATCAGCCAGCCGAAGTTGACATCGGTCATGATGTAGCGCACGGAGTCAAAGGCTTCTAATACGGTGGGCTTGTAATAGAAGGTCATGGCAAAGCCTGTGGCAAATTGCACTAGGAAGCAGGTGAGGGTGATCCCACCCAAACAGTAAAAGATATTGACATGGGGTGGGACATATTTACTGGTTACATCTTCGGCGATCGCCCCGATTTCGAGACGCTCGTCAAACCATTCATAAACTTTACTCATGACGGATAAATAAGATTGAGAAACAATAGTTTTTCCATATTGTAATACTTCTTAGTGGGTAGACACTCCCCTGAGTCCATCAAAGCCCTAAATATTTAAGTATTTCTAAATATTTCTTAATAGATTGTGATTATTCCAGATCGCTCCAATCCACACCGATCGCTTCTCGGATGTTAGCTCCCTTGAGGTCGGCACCGCTTAGATCAGCCCCTGTGAGGTTAGTCCCAGTCAGGTTTACCCCCCGCAGGTCAGCGCCCCGCAAGCAGGCATTTTGCAGGTTGCTGTGGCTGAAGTCGCTACCATTGAGGTATGCCCCGCTCAAGTCAATTTCTGGCAAGAAGGCATGGCTGAGTTTGATACCGCGCAGGTTTAAGCCTGCGAAGTTGCGCCTGCCTTCTACAAAATAGCGCAGGATCATGGCGCTGGTGAGCAGTTCTTCTCTGGGGTTGTTGTCTTGGCTGAATTGGGGCGCCGTTTGTTGAGCTTGCAGTTTGGCAATGCAAAGCAGGGAGGCAATGCTGTGATTTCTACCAAATTCGGGGATCACCTGAGCCGTGTAGTGCTTTACTTCTCTGCCGTGCGCAAGGGTAAGCTGTACTTCTTTTTTGGCAAGCCCGCTTTGCCATACTTCGTTGAGGGCTTCTTCCCATGCGCTGATGAGGGATTCGGGAACCCCTAGTTCACGGTTGGTTTTACCAAGGAAGGCTGTGGGTACTAAGCCCAAATCGGCGGCGATCGCCCTATTGGCATACACATAGCGAAACTGGGCATCAAAGCGTACCACCCAGTCGTCCGAACTGTTGGCAACCTGAATGAATGAGAGTTCTTGGCGGTGCAGTTCTGCTTGCGCCCGCAGGTGATCGCTGATATCTGCCATTACCCTCAGTACACCAAGCACTTTGCCTTCCGTATCCAAGACTGGTGCCGTCGTTAAGCTAATATCCACCAGTTGTCCATCTTTGCGGGGGCACTGCAATTCTACAGCGTGGGCGCTCTGCCCCTCTAGAGTACTGGTGATGTATTCTGCGGTAGAGATGGGGGATTGCCTCTGCAGGACTTCGCCCACTGTCCAGCCAAATACCCGCTCGGCTGATGGATTCCACAACAGGACTTGGTGATCGGGGGTTATTAGGTCTATGGCAACAGGCGCAGAGCGAATGACTGCTTGCAAAAGTTCGTGCAGTCTTTGCAGTTCGGTTTCTGCATCTCCTCGTTCGGTGATGTCCATGCACACGCCATCTGCCAGCACATTGCCTAGGGCATCTTTGTAATAGCGGGCAATATCTTGCACCCACTTGGTCTCGCCTGACTTGCTGATGATGCGAAATTCGCGGCGAAAGGTTGCCAGTCGCTCTTTGGCGGCGTACATGAGCGCCTTGACCTGTTCCCGGTCTTCAGGGTGAATTAATTCCAGCAAGCGCTTGGGGTTCGCCATGGCTTGACTGGGGGGCATACCCGCCATATCCACCAAGCCGTCGCTGATGTAGGGCAAACTGAGGCTGTCATCTGCCGCACTCCACTGCAAACGGTAAAAAGTACCAGGCATACTGGCGGCGATCGCCCCTAGGCGCAATTCGCTTTCCAAAAGTGCCGCCTCCGCCTTGCGCCGCTCCGTAATATCCCTAGAGTTGACTACGATCCCCTGCACATTGGCATCTTGGAGCAGATTATTGCACACCGATTCCATATATACCCAATCCCCATGGTTGTGGCGATGGCGCAGGACAATGGGTATAGAGAGGGCAGGGGAAGATACCAAGCGAGCTAGCAGTTCGTGGAGGCGAGGCAAATCTTCGGGGTGGACAAACTGCACAAATTTGCGCCCAGTTACTTCTTCGGGTTGATAGCCCAAGATATGGCTGATGGCAGGGCTACAGAACTGAATACTGGTGTCGAGGTCGATAATATAGACAATATCGGTGGAATACTGCAGGAGGGCGCGGAGTTTGGCTTCATTGCGGGCAAGGGAGTGGGTCGCCCGCCGCAGTTCTTCCCGCTCTGACCGCATCTGCCGATCTAGCATGGCTAGCTTGGTTTGCAGTTCTGCTTGCCTGATTTCCTGCTGTTGGTGCGATCGCCGCAATAAAATTTCGTCCTGTTGCCGTTCGGTGGTGTCCTGAATCCACCAGCGAAAACCCACTACTTTCCCCAGAGTATCCCGCACTGTCATGATGGTCAAAGTGGCTTCGAAAGTCTGATCATTAGCCACTTTCATCCGCAAATCTGCCGTCTTGACATTAACGCCCCTGAGCAGTTGCCCCAGCAAACGCTGTAGTTGCTCCTGCGCTTCTGCCGCTACCAGATCCCTCAAGTTCTTGCCCAGTGGACTATCCCCCAGCATTACCATTGCCGCCCGATTAGCATTGTGGACTGTGCCGTCCGCATCGGTAACGATGTAGCCATCGGGAGCATATTCAAACAACTCGCGATAGCGCTGACAGTCTTTGGCAAGGAGTTGGGCGTAGTTTTCTAGCTCAGTAATGGCTTGCCTCAGAGCTACAAGAGAGGGACTGGCTGGGGCGAGGGGCGTCTCTTGAATCAAGGCATTCAAAATCTCGTGGCAAGAGTTTGCTTCCATAGTCAATAGCCAGTCCAAAAAAGTGAAGCGGGGACTAATATCATAAATGCTAACCCATATGCGCGGTTTTTCCGCCAATGCGCAACTAACTTAAACTTATTAAAATGGAGTGTGGAGTTACAGCCGCAAACCCCACCTCGAAGTCATTACTTTGTTGAGACTCTCAAATAAACATAATTACCTAAGAATTGCGGGAAAATCCACCGCAGTTGCCATTCATCCCACAAACTATGACATCACACCTACCGCAACATCAGCTCAGTATTAAGCAGATTTTACAATCTGGGGCTATTTCTACTCAAATTACAGTCAAAGGCTGGCTCCGCACTAAGCGAGAAGGCAAGGGGGTAACTTTTTTGGAACTGAATGATGGCTCTTGTCTGCAGGGATTACAGGTAGTGGTACCGACGGATTTTCCTGATTATGAAGTGCTGGTAAAGCCTTTGACCACTGGTGCTTCTCTGGAGATTGAGGGAGAACTGGTGGCTTCTTTGGGCAAAGGACAGCGGGTGGAAGTGCAACCGCAACGGATTATGGTCTGGGGGTTAGCCGATCCCGCCTCCTATCCCTTACAAAAAAAACGCCATTCCTTTGAATTCCTGCGCACCATCGCTCACCTGCGTCCCCGCACCAATACCTTTGGCGCGGTGTTTCGCGTGCGTAATGCCTGTGCCTATGCCATTCATAATTTCTTTCAAGAGCGGGGTTTTATTTGGGTGCATACGCCAATTATTACTGCCAGTGATTGTGAAGGGGCGGGGGAGATGTTTACGGTTACCAGCAAGCACCGAGGGCAATTATTGAGCGATTTTCAAGAGGATTTTTTTGGCAGACAGGCATATCTTACGGTCAGCGGACAGTTGGAGGCAGAAATTATGGCGATGGCTTTCAGCAAGGTCTATACTTTTGGACCTACCTTTCGCGCTGAAAACTCTAATACTTCCCGCCATTTGGCAGAATTTTGGATGATTGAGCCAGAGATGGCTTTTTGCGATTTGGAAGGCAATGCCGACTTGGCGGAGGCGTTCCTCAAATATATTTTTGGCTATGTGCTGGAGCATTGTGCTGAAGATATGCAGTTTTTTCAGGAGCGGATCAATGACCAAACTCTGGCTAATGCTGACAAAATTGTGTCTTTGGAGTTCGCCCGCATTTCCTACTCTGAAGCCATTAAAATTCTGCAAAACGGCGATCGCACCTTTGAGTTTCCCGTGCAGTGGGGTATGGATTTGCAGTCGGAACATGAGCGATACTTGGCGGAAGTATATTTCCAGAAGCCTGTGATTGTCATGGATTATCCCATCGGCATCAAAGCCTTCTATATGCGGGTGAATGATGACCAGCAAACGGTGCGGGCTATGGATATTTTGGCGCCTGGGATTGGGGAAATCATCGGCGGTTCGCAACGGGAGGAGCGGCTGGAGGTGCTGACACAGCGCATTCAGGCAATGGGGTTAAACCTTGAGGATTACTGGTGGTACTTGGATTTGCGCCGCTACGGCACTGTGCCCCATGCTGGTTTTGGCTTGGGCTTTGAGCGGTTGGTGCAGTTCATCACTGGTATGGGGAACATTCGGGATGTGATCCCGTTTCCCAGATTTCCTCAAGGGGTGGACTTCTAGCTATGTGGGTTTGGCTAGACAGTAGCGGTGGAGCCGCGCTTGCGCCTAGATGCCACAGGGGATTCAACAACAACTATTGGGGTGGTTTCACTGACAGCCGCCTCTTTGACCAAGTCTGGTTTGGCAGGATCGCTGGCGATCGCTGGTGTCCCACTAGACTCAGGCACTTCCTCAGGTACAGCCACCACTTCTGGAGGAGCGTTAGGGGGAATGGGCGGCAGGGTGGGGGCAACCCCAGGCAAAGTAACCGTAACGATGGTGTTGCGCCGATCTTTGACCTCTTGTTTTGCTAGTACCAGCGGTGAAATGCCCATTATGGCATAGACTTCCTGCTCGTCGGGGGTCATTTCCACCACCACTAGCTCAGGTGGCTCGGCTTTGCGGGCTGGTTCGCGCTTCACAACCTGCTCGGGCTGTAACTCTGTATCGGCTAGGTTCAAGGCTGGAGTTGGTGCAGGTGGAACTTCTTTGGCTTCGCGATCGCGTTTGATGATGGGTGGTACACTGCGACCACTGCGTTTTTTAACGGCGCGTTCTTGGTAGTCGGGGTGATTGGCTAGATTTGCTTCCAGTCCGCCCGCCA
>OGCL01003041.1_pt1 | contig 10510 bp, 6 predicted proteins | sample 1570041 | NCBI WGS metagenome assembly OGCL01 (sample SAMN06266162, study PRJEB24511) | hot springs metagenome | isolation source: Hot spring water | place: South Africa: Limpopo | collected 2015-06-22 | reverse complement strand
CTATCCACGAAGTCAGCCCACCATTGCAGCATTTCCCGCCGTTGGTCGGCATACTGCGCCCGGTTGTAGACGCCCCGCACGCCCTTGGTTTCATGGGCAAGGCATTTCTCGATCCAGTCCGAATTGAAGCCCGCTTCATGCAGGTGTGTGGATGCCGTGCGCCGGAAGTCGTGAATCACGAAGTCGCGCACGTCGATTGCCAGCGCCCGCACCGCGACATTCAAGGTGCTTTTCGCGATGGGTTTGTTCAGGTCGCCACGGCTCGGAAACACCCACTCGGAACCGCTCGCCAGCCCCTTCAATTCCTCGAACATCGCCACCGCCTGCCGGGAGAGGGGGACAAGGTGCGGCTTGTCTTTCTTCATGCGCTCGCCGGGGATCGCCCATTCTGCTTTCGCAAGGTCTAGCTCGTCCCACTTGGCTTCGATCAGCTCCGATTTCCGCACCATGCACAGAATCAGCAGGTGCAGCGCCAGCTTGTGCGCCCGCTTCATGCTGGATTGGTAGATTGCCCGCAACAGCTTCCCGATTTCTTCCTGGGTCAGCGCTGCGTCTCGGCTCTTGGCGCTGGCGATGAATTTCGCCTCGATCGCCGCCGCCGGGTTGAACTGGGTTTTCTCCCGCGCGATGGCATAGGCGAAAAGCCGTTTCAGCACGTTGCGGGTTTGCAGCGCCATTTGATCGGCCCCGCGATTCTTGATCTTGTCGGTAACCGCCAGAACGTCGGTCACAGTCACATCGGCAATCTGTTTGCTGCCAAGCGCCGGGATCACGTCCTTTTCCAGAATGCGCTTGATGTTGCGGGGGTTGCTGTTCGCCGGCTCGGCAATCTCAGCGAACCAGCGCCAGGCAAAGGCTTCCACCGTGTCGGCGGCCTTGGCCTCGGCTTCCTTGGCCTTCGCCTTCTCGATAGCCTTCACGCACCAGTTGCGGATGAAGGCTTGCGCCAGTTCCCTGACGGCGGGGGTAGCGTCGCCGGGAATCGGATCCCCACGCTTCAAACCCATTGGGGATAGGCCACGCCCGGCCAGCGCCTTGCAATCGTCACGCCATGATCTGGCCTCGGCCAGTGAATAGGTCGGGTAGTCGCCAAGCGTGATTTTCTCTTGCTTGGCTCCGCGACCGCCGACGCGGTAGCGTATCCGCCAAACCTTCGCGCCGCCGGGCATGACTTCCACGAACAGCCCGCCCTCGTCGGCTTTCTGATAGCTCTTTTCAGCCGGTTTCAGGTTCCGAAGCTTGGTATCGGTCAGCGCCATGATTCACCCCTTCCACAGTGTGTGTGCCCATGGAACCCGCTTGATCATGGGCACACCGTTTCGCCTTGGGCACACCGCCGGAAAGCCTTTGCTGGTGTGGCTTTCAGGCGATCTACCCGCCGTGTGTGCCCATGAGAAAAGTGATTTCTCCGCCTTCTGGGAAGGGGGTCTATGGCACACCGCCGCATTGCCATGGGCACACCGCTTTCCGTCATGGGCACAAATATGGGCACACATTTTGCCGGTATACCGTGGAACATGCAAGCCTACGTCGGCACGAAAACCCTGTGCTTACGCGGGCTTAGCTAGTGTTATGTGGAAGGTTTCGGACTGCGCCGGAAGGCTTGTTACTTTCCGATACAGAACCGGCTGAAGATCACCCCGAGCAGGTCGTCGGCGGTGAACTCACCGGTGATGGCGGACAGGGCCTCTTGGGCCTGACGCAGTTCCTCGGCGAAGAGTTCGAGCGCGTCCAGCCTGGCTTGCGCGGCGGCGAGGTGTCTCGCGGCCTGATTCAGGGCGGCGAGATGACGGCTGCGGGCCATGAAGCTGCCCTCCCCCACTGTTCGCCAGCCCGCCAGTTCGAGCAGACGCTGCTCGAGCAGGTCCATGCCCGTGCCCTCCCTGGCGGATAGCCAGATCTCGCGTCCGTCATCCGAGACCCTTGCGGGTTCATGGGTGAGGTCGATCTTGTTGTGCACGGTGAGCAGGGGGATGTCGGGCAGGGCGGCGAGGATGTCGGCCTCGCGCGCCGAGACGCCATGGGCGGCGTCCACCAGCAGCAGGGCGACGTCCGCCCTGGCCACGGCGTCCCAGGTGCGGGCGATGCCCTGGCTCTCCACCGGATCGGTCGTCTCCCGCAGCCCGGCCGTGTCGACGACGTGGATGGGGACGCCCTTGATCTGGATCGCCTCGCGTACCGTATCGCGCGTGGTGCCGGCGATGTCGGTGACGATGGCCGCCTCATAGCCTGCCATGCGGTTGAGAAGTGAGGACTTGCCCACATTGGGCTGGCCGATCAGCACCACCGTCATGCCCTCGCGCAGCAGGGCGCCCTGCCGGGCGCGCGCCTGCACCGATTGCAGACGCCTGGCGAGGTCATCGAGCTGGCCGCTGGCATCGGCCTGGCGCAGGAAGTCGATCTCCTCGTCGGGAAAATCCAGTGTCGCCTCCACCAGCATGCGCAGTCGGATGAGGGCCTCCACCATCGCGTGGACCTCGACGGAGAACGCGCCCTGCAGCGAGCGCACCGCGCTGCGGGCGGCCTCACGGCTTTGCGCGTCGATGAGATCGGCGATGGCCTCGGCCTGGGCGAGATCGATCTTGCCGTTGAGGAAGGCCCGGCGCGAGAACTCGCCCGGTTCGGCCGGACGGGCGCCCAGCTCCAGGCAACGCTCCAGGATCATCTGCAGCACCTGGGGGCCGCCATGACCCTGCAATTCCAGCACGTCCTCGCCGGTGAAGGAGTGCGGCGCGGGGAAATAGAGGGCGATGCCCTCGTCCAGAACATCGCCCTGTGCATCCCGAAAACGGGCGTAGGTGGCATGGCGCGGTTCGAGGCTGCGGCCGATCACCCCTTGCACGATGGGCTGGACGTGCGTGCCGGAGACGCGCACCACGCCGATGCCGCCCCGGCCGGGGGCGGTGGCGATGGCGGCGATGAGGTCATTTCCCGGCCTTGCCATGACCGGCGCGTTCGATCACGTGATTGATGCGCCACTGCTGCAGGATGGACAGCACGTTGTTCACCAGCCAATAGAGCACGAGACCGGCCGGGAAGAAGAAGAAGAAGACCGAGAAGACGATGGGCATGATCATCATCACCTTGGCCTGGATGGGGTCCGGCGGCGTGGGGCTTAGCTTCATCTGGATGAACATGGTTGCCGCCATGATGAGGGGCAGGATGTAATAGGGGTCCGGGGCCGAGAGGTCGGTGATCCACAGGGCAAACGGCGCCTGCCTCAGTTCGACGGCGCCCAGCAGCACCCAGTACAGGGCGATGAAGACCGGGATCTGCACCAGGATGGGCAGACAGCCGCCCAGGGGATTGATCTTCTCCTCCTGGTAGATCTTCATCATCGCCTCGTGCAGCTTCTGCCGGTCGTCGCCGTAGCGCTCCTTGAGGGTTTGCAGGCGCGGGGCGAGCTTGCGCATCTGGGCCATGGACTTGTAGCTGGCGGCCGACAGGGGGTAGAAGACCAGCTTGATGATCACGGTGAGCAGGATGATGGCCACGCCCCAGTTGCCGACCAGGTTTTCCAGCCAGTTCAGGAGCAGGAACAGCGGATAGGCCAGCACGGTCAGCCAGCCGTAATCCACCACGTATTGCAGGCCCGGCGCCAGGGCCTTGAGCTTTTCCAGCTCCTGGGGACCGGCGTAGAGGCGCATCGTGACCGTTTTCTCCTCACCCGGCGCGACCTGCACCGGGGGGGTGATCAGGCTGGCGCGGTATTCGCCGTCACCCAGGCTGTCGGTGCGGAATTCGCGCTTGAAGTCGCCCGCCGCATCGGGGGCCAGCCAGGCGGCGACGAAGTGGTGCTGGACCATCGCGATCCAGCCGTCCTGGGCCTCGCGCACGTGCTCCTGCTTGCCCTTGGCGATGTCCTCGAAGCTCACCTTCTGGAACTTGCCGGCCTCGGTGTAGACGGCCGGGCCGGTGAAGGTGTAGACGAAGGCGGATTCACCCTCGGGCGCCTGTCCGTGGCGCACGAACTGGTAATAGGGGTAGCCCTCGACCGGGGCCGTGCCCCCGTTGCGCACGGTATGCAGCACCTCCACCACGTAACTGCCGCGGCGGAAGACATAGGTCTTGGTCACCTCGACCCCGTCGCTGACCGACTTCATGGCCACGCGCAGGGTGTCCTGGCCCGGTTTCAGGACGTATTCCCCGGCCTCCAGCGCATAGACGGTCTTGTGGTTGGGCAGGCCCTGACCGATGAGGCCGGACTGGGCCAGGTAATTGCGCCCGCTCTTCTCCTCGAAGAGCTGGAACGGCTTGTCCTGGTCCACATTGTCGCGGTAGGCGGTCAGGATCAGGCTGCGGACATCGCCGCCATGGGCGTCGATCACCGCGTCGATGACATCGGTCCGGACCACGGCACGGGGCCCCTGGGATGGCTTGACCGATTCCGGCACGGCGGTGGCCGCCTTCAGACCCTCACCCGGTCTGGGCAGATCGTGCCGGCTGTCAGCGGTCTGGTCAGCCGGCGCGGTCTGGGCGGCGGTCGGCAGGGGCTTGGGACGGTTGTAATCCTGCCAGGCCTCCCAGAGCAGCAGCAGCGAGAAGGAGAAGACGATGAAGGCGATGAGGCGTTGCGTGTCCATTACGAGGTGCTCGCATCCGGGACAGGCGGACGATGGCCTGTCTGATCAGAGGCCCGACAGCTGCAAAGCAGTCGGGCGAATTCATGCCTGAACTGGTCGAACGGACAGGCCGACTTCAATCGGGCCACCACGTCCAGGTTGCCGAGTTCCTGCTGTCTGAGGCGGAAGGTCTCGCGCATGAGCCGCTTGTAGCGATTCCTCTGCGTCGCATGCGGCGCCACGCGGCGGGAGACGATCAGTCCCAGTCGGGCATGGGCGAGATCGTTCGGACGGGTATGGATGTCCACGCAAATCCCGCGCATGACCGACTTGAAACGAAAAACGGATGAGAAATCATCCGTTTTGCGCAGTATCTTTTCGCTGCCCAGTCCCAAGGGCCGGGCCCTGGCCTTCGTCAAACCGCCAGGCGCTTGCGCCCCTTGGCGCGACGGGCGTTGATGACGGCCCGACCACTCTTGGTCTTCATCCGGGCACGGAAACCGTGGGTGCGCTTGCGGCGGACCACGGAGGGCTGATAGGTGCGTTTCATGATCAGGCTCTCACTCGGTAAAGCTCGTAATTAGACCGTCTAAGTGACTCTTTTGTCAATAAATTCTATTTCTGTCCGGGGGGTTCCCTCATGCTACAATTCGCCCTTACCCCCCCGTTCGACCATCCCCTGAGCAGGACTGCACCGCGCCGACATGAGTGGTTTCTGGAGCCATTGCATCGCCCATTTCGAGCAGACGCTCAACAACCAGCAGCTCAATACCTGGTTGAAACCGCTGACGGTCAGGGAAAACGGCAGCGAGGTGCTGGTCAGCGCGCCCAACCGCTTCGTCCTGCAGTGGGTGAAGGACCGCTTCCTTCAGGATATCGAGACACTGGCCGAGCGCTACTTCGAGCGCAAGATGGCGGTCACCCTGACCCTGGCCCGGACCGGCGCCAACCCCAAGGCGGCAGCGCCCGACGCCACGGCGGACAAGGCCGTCCCGGCCGAACCCGAGCCCAGGCCGGCCACAGCGAAATCGTCGCCGAACAGCCTGCCCGAGTACAGCCGCCTCAATCCGCAGTTCACCTTCGAGACCTTCGTGCGCGGCAAGGCGAACGACCTGGCGCGCGCCGCCGCGCTGCAGGTGGCGGACCACCCCGGCGCAAGCTACAACCCCCTGTTCGTCTACGGCGGTGTGGGTCTGGGCAAGACGCATCTGATCCAGGCCATCGGCAACCAGGTCTTGAGCGCCGATCCAACGGCCAACGTGCGCTACATCCATGCCGAGCGTTACTTCTCCGACATGATCCGGGCCATCCGCAGCAAGGCCTTCGAGGACTTCCGACGCCGATATGACAGCCTGGACGTGCTGCTGATCGACGACATCCAGTTCTTCGCCAACAAGGACCGCACCCAGGAGGAATTCTTCTACACCTTCAACAGCCTGATCGAGGCCCGCAAACAGGTCATCATCACCAGCGACACCTTTCCCAAGGACCTGGAAGGGATAGAGGAGCGGCTCAAGTCGCGCTTCAGCTGGGGGCTCACGGTCATGCTCGAGCCGCCCGAGCTGGAGATGCGCGTGGCCATCCTGCTCAACAAGGCGCGCCAGGAGGGCGAGACGCTCGACGATGCGACCGCCTTCTTCATCGCCAAGCAGATCCGCTCCAACGTGCGCGAGCTGGAGGGGGCATTGAAGCGGGTGATCGCCTATGCGCGCTTCCACAAGCTGCCCATCAGCGTGGAGATGGCCAAGGAGGCCCTGAAGGACCTGCTGGCGGTACAGAACCGCCAGATTTCGATCGAGAACATCCAGAAGACCGTGGCCGACTTCTACAAGATCAAGGTGGCCGACATGTATTCCAAAAAGCGCACGCGCAACCTGGCGCGTCCGCGGCAGATGGCGATGTTCCTGGCCAAGGAGCTCACCGATCTGTCACTGCCGGAGATCGGTCAGGCCTTCGGCGGGCGCGATCACACCACCGTGCTGCATGCCTGCCGCAAGATCGAGGAACTGCGCCATGCCGACCAGGCCATCCGGCGTGACCACAACCTGCTGGTCCAGGTCCTGACGGGATAAGTCGTTGAACAAGTCCTGCACGGATTGGGGATACATCGCGCCCGGGATGCCCGGCAGCGGTTTTGTCCACATGATCGCACAGGCGGGACAGGCGGTTATCCACAGCCTTACAGACTGGACAAGGTCATGATTTACAAGGGACTATTCGGCTTATCCAGCATAGTGGGTCGTCACTGATCAACACCAACAGGAAGATTTACATGTTCGTTCTTGAAACCCGCAAAGACACCCTGCTCAAACCCCTGCAGGCTGCCGTCGGCGTCGTCGAGCGCAAGCAGACCCTGCCCATCCTCGCCAACGTCCTGATCGAGGCCGTCGACGACCGCACCGCCCTGGTGGCGACGGACCTGGAACTGCAGATCACCACCTGGATGGCAGAGTCGTCCGCGCCAGGCACCGCGCTGACCGTTTCGGCAAGAAAGCTGCTCGACATCTGCCGCGCCCTGCCCGATGGCCAGGCCATCAAGCTGGAACTGGAAGGGGAGCAGCTCAAGCTCAGGTCGGGCAAGAGTCGCTTCAGCCTGCAGACCCTGCCGGCGCGCGATTTCCCGCGCATGCAGATCGCGGAGGGCGAGGGCATCCGCTTCACCGTGCCGCAGGGAAGACTGCGCCACCTGCTCACCCGGGTGCAGTACGCCATGGCGGTGCAGGATATTCGCTATTACCTCAACGGCATGTTGATCTCCCTGCAGGGGGACCGCCTGCTGGTGGCGGCCACCGACGGCCACCGGCTGGCCCTCGACGCCACCAAGCTCACGCAGACGCACGAGCAGGGTCTGGATGTGATCCTGCCGCGCAAGACCGTGCAGGAACTGATCAAATTGTTGGACGACAGCGAGGCCCCGCTCGAGGTTCAGCTCTCCAGAAGTCAGGTGATGTTTGCCCAATCCGGTTTCGAATTGCGCAGCAAGGTGGTGGATGGAAAATTTCCGGATTATCAGCGGGTCATCCCCAGCGGCTATGAGAAGAACTTCCAGATCGAACGCCAGCGGCTCAATCACGCCCTCGCTCGCACCGCAATCCTCACCAACGAGAAATACCGCGGCGTGCGCATGGCCCTGACGCACGGCAGCCTGCGGCTGGCCTGCAACAACAACGAGCAGGAGGAGGCGCAGGAAGAGCTGGATGTCGATTATCAGAAGGACCCCCTGGACATCAGCTTCAACGTCCAATACCTGCAGGACGTGCTCAACAACCTGGATTGCGACACGGTGCAGTGCGGCTTCGGCGACGCCAGCAGCTCCATGCTCATCACCGTCCCCGGCGAGGAGCATTTCCGTTACGTCGTCATGCCGATGCGGATGTGATCGGCAGGACGGTATGTCCCGCGCCCTCCGTTGCTGTTTCGGCTCCGGATGGATCAAGGGCTTGCAGGTCGGCCTCCGGCCCCAGGCGCTCGGACTGAAGTCCGACCCGCGGTTCGGTGCGAACCGACCCGTACCAACTACGAGGATAGTTTCACGTGGAACCACTAGCAAGCGGCAACCCTGCCAACGACGCCTACGACGAATCCAGCATCCAGCAGCTCGAAGGACTGGAGGCGGTGCGCAAGCGTCCCGGCATGTATATCGGCGACACCCAGGACGGCACGGGCCTGCACCACATGGTGTTCGAGGTGCTGGACAACGCCATCGACGAGGCCCTGGCCGGCTACTGCGATGACATCAAGGTCATCATCCACGCCGACAATTCCATCACCGTAAGCGACAACGGCCGCGGCATCCCGGTGGGCATCAAGTTCGACGACAAACACGAACCGAAGCGCTCCGCCGCCGAGATCGTCATGTGCGTGCTGCACGCGGGCGGCAAGTTCAACCAGAACAGCTACAAGGTCTCCGGCGGTCTGCACGGCGTGGGGGTGTCCTGTGTCAACGCCCTGTCGAAATGGCTCAAGCTCAACATCCGCCGCGACGGCAAGCACTACTTCATGGAGTTTCACCGCGGCGTGCCCCAGGACCGCATCGTCGAGGTGCAAAACGGCGTCGAGGTCTCGCCGCTCAAGGTCATGGGCGAGACCAGCCGGCGCGGCACGGAGGTTCACTTTCTGGCCGACGAGGAGATCTTCGGCCATGTCGAATTCCACTACGAGATCCTGGCCAAGCGCATCCGCGAGCTGTCCTTCCTCAACAACGGCGTCAGGATCGAGCTCATCGACGAGCGCGACGGCCGGCATGAGAACTTCGCGTTTTCCGGCGGGGTGAAGGGCTTCGTCGAGTACATCAACCGCAACAAGACGGTGCTGCATTCCAACGTGTTCCACGCCGCCGGAGACAGCGTCGCTGCCGGCGTGTCCATCTCGGTGGAAGTGGCGATGCAGTGGAACAACGGCTACCAGGAACAGGTGCTGTGCTTCACCAACAACATCCCGCAATCCGACGGCGGCACCCATTTGACCGGATTGCGCGCCGCCATGACGCGGGTGATCAACAAGTACATCGAGGAAAACGAGATCGCCAAGCGCGCCAAGGTGGAGATCACCGGCGACGACATGCGCGAGGGCTTAGCCTGCGTGCTGTCGGTGAAGATGCCCGATCCCAAGTTCTCTTCCCAGACCAAGATGAAGCTGGTCTCCAGCGAGGCCCGGCCGGCGGTGGAGGAGATCGTGTCACAGAAGCTGGCGGAGTTCCTGCTGGAGAAACCGGCCGACGCCAAGATCATCTGCGCCAAGATCGTGGAGGCGGCGCGCGCCCGCGATGCGGCGCGCAAGGCGCGCGAGATGACGCGTCGCAAGGGCGTGCTGGACTCCGCGGGCCTGCCCGGCAAGCTCGCCGACTGCCAGGAAAAGGACCCTGCCCTGTCCGAACTCTACCTGGTCGAGGGCGACTCCGCCGGCGGCTCGGCCAAGCAGGGCCGCGACCGCAAGTTCCAGGCCATCCTGCCGCTACGCGGCAAGGTGCTCAACGTCGAGAAAGCGCGCATCGACAAGGTGATCTCCTCCGAGCAGATCGTCACCTTGCTCACCGCGCTCGGCTGCGGTTTCGGCAAGGAAGACTACAAGCCCGAGAAGCTGCGCTACCACCGCATCATCATCATGACCGATGCCGACGTCGACGGCGCGCACATCCGCACGTTGCTGCTCACCTTCTTCTACCGTCAGATGCCCGAGCTGGTCGAGCGCGGCCACATCTACATCGCCCAGCCGCCGCTGTACAAGGTCAAGTTGGGCAAGAGCGAACGCTATCTGAAGGACGATCAGGAACTGAACCAGTATCTGCTGCAACTGGCCCTGGAAGGCGCGAGCCTGAAGCCTGCCGAGGGGCAGGAAACACTGACCGGCGAGACACTCGGAGAACTGGCGCGTGCCTACCTGACGAGCGAGGCCGTCATCCGCCGGCAATCCGACTTCATCGATGCCGCCGTGCTGCATGCGCTGTTAGCGCACGATCTGGAGGTCAAGCTGGACGACGAAGACAGTGCGCGCCGCTCGGCGGCGGCGCTGGCCGAACACCTGCCATCACAGGTGGCGATCGCTGCCGACTACGATGAAGCGTCGGAAGCCTGGCGACTGCGCATCGACCGCCTGCGTCACGGCAACCGGCGCACCGGCTGGATCGACGACGATTTTCTTGCCTCAGGCGATCATGCCCAGCTGCGGCGCACGGCGCAACTGCTCGCCGGCCTGATCCAGCCGGGCGCTTTCATCCGGCGCGGTGAGCGTCAGCAGGCGGTTGCCAGCTTCGCAGATGCGATGCAATGGTTGCTCGGCGAAGTCGAGCGCAATCTGAACAAGCAGCGCTACAAGGGTCTGGGCGAGATGAATCCCGAGCAGCTGTGGGAGACGACGATGGATCCCGCCGTGCGCCGTCTGCTGCGCGTGCAGATCGATGACGCCATTGCTGCCGACGAGATCTTCACGACGCTGATGGGCGACGAAGT
>OGCL01003038.1_pt1 | contig 10520 bp, 13 predicted proteins | sample 1570041 | NCBI WGS metagenome assembly OGCL01 (sample SAMN06266162, study PRJEB24511) | hot springs metagenome | isolation source: Hot spring water | place: South Africa: Limpopo | collected 2015-06-22 | reverse complement strand
GTTCGTTCCACCGGTGCGCCCGCTGCCGAACTGTCGCACGTCAATGCCTTTGGTGAACTTCACGATCACCCAGCCGAACGGTATGGAACCGACCAGGTATCCAGCAATGCCGCACACGATGCTCAAGACCACGCCCATACTTGTGCCGACGATCCTATCATCGCCGGCGGCAGGCCGCGCGCGGCGCTTTAGCCTTCTGGTGAATCGGTGATGGACAGCCCCCGCTCGGCCAGCAGTTGCCGGAACTGCGGGAGGCGCGCCGCCGACACGCCGATCCACGGCCCGGACGTGTCAAAGAAGACGATCAGGCCGCGCAGCTCTGGGTCGGCCAGGATGTTGCGCTTGACCTCCAGGTGCTCGACCTTCAGCATTATCACGGTGTCGCCGACGCGAACGTGTCCATAGAAGCGCGTCCAGTGGTCGAGGCTGCGCTCGATCTCCGATGGCAGAGGTCCTTGGTGAGCGCATCGCAGGAGGTCGAGAAGCGCTTGAGGGCCATGCAACGAGGCTTCGCGTTGCACCTGCTCGCGCCGTAAATGAAAGGTGGCTGTCCAGTCCGCGCCCGCGCGCCATTCTCCCAAGCGCTCGAGGCGACTGAGCATGTGTAGGTCGGGCAGCGCCGTGATCAGGCGCGCTGTGCCGTCGGGGGCGAACGACAGATGGGGCGTGGCGCAGGGTGTTTCTGTCTGCCCCGGAATCACTTGCCAGCCCTCGCTTTCCAGACGTTCCTGGGACGGGCCGGCTTTGTCCTGCGGCAGCGCGATGAAGCGCGGCGCGATCGCCTCCTCCGTCGGGCATGACAGCCACAATCTCTGCGTCGTCGGCGTCGACGCGGCCTCGATGGCCGCCGCCGCCAACCGGCTGATCGAAATCGGCGGTGGTTTCGCGGTCGCCGATGGCGGGGTTGTGACGGCGGAACTGGCGCTGCCGGTGGCGGGGCTGATGAGCGACCAGCCCTTCGAGACTGTGCGGCACGGGCTCGAGGATCTGCGCGCGGCGGCCAAGGCGCTCGGCGTCGTGTTGGCCGAGCCCTTCCTGCAGGTCGCCTTCCTGACGCTCCCGGTGATCCCGCATCTGAAGATCACCGACAAGGGGCTGGTCGATATCGATGCGTTCGACTTTGTCTGACTGTCGCGACAGCAGCTCGGATGCTAAAATCGCGAGAGGCGACAGAGGAGATCCACGATGGATGATCCGAACACGACGCTGACGGTCACGCTCGGCGATCTCGCCGAAAAGGTCGAGGAGCGGGTCCGCTCGGGTGAATACGACTCGCCGAGCGACGTGGTGCGCGCCGGGCTCGAAGCCCTCGCCCGTGAGGAACGGGCGTTCGAGGCCGAGTTGAAGCGAAAGGTCGAGGAGGCGCTGGCCGATTCGCGGCCTTGGCTTTCGGCCGACGAGATGTCGAACCGGATGCGCGCTTACCATCAGGAGCGACTGACCAGAGCCCGTGACACCGTTTGAGCTGAAGCTCAGTCCACGAGCCGAAGACGATCTGCGCTCGATCTATGACTGGATTGCGGAGCGATCGAGCCCGCAGACCGCCGACCGCTACATCCAGCGCATCGAGACGACCTATCGCGCCCTGGTCGAATTCCCGATGCGCGGAACCCAGCATGACGACCTGCTGCCAGGCTTGAGGATCATCGGCGTGGAAAGGCGGGTCACCATTGCCTTCCGCGTCGTCGGAAACAGGGTCGAAATCCTGCGCATTCTCTATGGGGGGCGCGACGTCCAGGCCGCCTTGGATACCTGATCGTCAGGAGGAGAGCAGTTCCTCCGGCATCTCAATCCCTTCCGCCCGCGCCTTGGCACGCAGCGTCAGGCGGCGCACTCCCGGCAGGCGCGTGCCCTCCTGTGCCTCGATGGCGTGAACCAGCGCGCGCATGCGCTCGTCGAACCAGTGGCCGCCCATGGCGTGCGGGTCGATGGCGAGGATGAGCTGTCCCGTATCGGGCGGGCCGCCTTCGGCATCGAGGAAGGACGAGGCCTGGAAGCCGAAATGCGCGCCGACGAGCGCCGCGGCCAGGATCTCGACCATCATCGCCAGCGTCGCGCCCTTGGCGTCGCCGAGCGGCACCATGGTGCCGGCGAGCGCGGCCGCGGCATCGGTCGTCGGCTTGCCGTGGACGTCCAGCGCCCAGCCCTCGGGGATGGCCAGGCCCTTCAGCTTGGCGGCGACGATCGGGCCGCGGGCGACCTTGGACAGCGCCATGTCGATGACGACCGGCTCCCGCCCGGCGAGCGGGGCGGCGAAGGCGATCGGGTTGGTGCCGAAGACCGGCTTGGAGCCGCCCCAGGGCGCGATCGCGCCCGGCGTGTTGGCGAAGAGCATGGCGACGAGGCCCTGCTCGGCCAGCCGCTCGACATGCAGGCCGGCGGCGCCGCAATGGTTCGAGCGGCGGATCGGCGCGGCCACGATGCCCTGCTCGCGGGCGAGATCGGGGATTTCGGCGATGGCGAGGTCGATCGCCGGATAGGCGAAGCCGTGGCCGGCATCGATCGCCAGCACGCCGGGCTTCGGCCGGCTCGCCTTGGGCACGACTTGCCCGTCGATCTTGCCGGATTTCAGCATGGCGAGATAGGTCGGGACGCGCGACAGGCCGTGGCCTTTCAGCCCGTCGGCCTCGGCCATCACCAGCGCCCAGGCGACGGAGGCCGCATTGGCCGGCGACGCGCCCGCCGTGGCGAAGATCTCGGTGAGGCGCGTTTCGGCGTTCTCCAGAGACAGCCGTGTCATGCCCGGCCCTCCAGCGCAGCCATGACGCGCTCGGCCACCAGCCCGGAGACACGACCGTTGGATTCGACCGTGTTGCCGGCGATATGCGGCGTCAGGATCAGATTGGGCACGTCGGCGAAGAGCTTGCCGGCGCCGCGCAGGGGCTCCTCGGCGAAGACGTCGATCGCCGCGCCGCCGAGTTTGCCGGCCTTGAGCGCTTCCACGAGAGCCGCCTCGTCCATGATGCCGCCACGCGCCGCGTTGATCAGAATGGCGTCGGGCTTCATCCGGGCGAGCGCGTCCTTGCCGATCAACCCCTTGGTCTCGGGCGTCAGCGGCAGATGGATGCTGACGACGTCGGAACTCGCCAGCAGCGCATCGAGCTCGAGCCGCTCGGCCGAGGCCCAGGCGGGATGGTCGGCCGGGACGTAGGGGTCATAGGCCGCGACCGTCATGCCGAGTGCGCGGCCATGGGCGGCGGTGTCTCGGGCGATCGCGCCGAAGCCGACGAGGCCGAGCCGCTTGCCGGCGATCTCGCGGCCGATCAGCTTCGTCTTGGGGAACTCGCCCGCCACCATGGCGGCATTGGCGAAATAGGCGCCGCGCAGCAGCATCATGGCGCTGCCGATGACATATTCGACGACTGAGAGGCTGTTGGCCCCCGTCGCCGGGAAGACCTTGATGCCGCGCGCGTCGCAGGCTTCCATGTCGATGTTGTCGAGACCGACGCCGAGCCGGCCGACGACCTTCAGCTTCTTTGCCGCCGCCAGGACATCGCCCCTCACCTGCGTCTGGTTGCGGACGATCAGGGCGGGGACATCGGCGACGAGCTTCGCCAGTTCGTCGGGCTTGCCGAAGAGATCGGGGTCGTGATGGACGCTGTAGCGGGCGCTGAGCATGGCGACCGCCGCCTCGTCCATGAATTCCGTGATGACGATGTCGGTCATGGCAGGCGCCTTTGCAGCTATGACGGTCAGCCCAGTGCGAGCAGGCTGCCGGTGACGATGACGAGGATGACGAGGCTTGTGCCGGTGACGAGGGCGAGATGGCGCCAGCCGAGCCGCGCCATGGCGCCGAGCGAGGTGCCCAAGCCCAGCGCCGCTATGGCGATGAGCAGGCCCCAGGTCGAGATGGAGAGCAGGAGGGTGCGGATCGGCTGATAGAGGTCGGCCAGCGCCGGCTGCGTGGCGAGCAGGCTGTTCACCAGGCACAGCACGAGGAACATGATGGCGAAGACGGGAACCGGGACCTTGGCCCTTGCGGCGACGTCTCCCGCGCGCTTGGCATCGTCATGGACCAGCCACCAGCCGACGATCAGCACGGCCGGCAGCAACAGGAAGACGCGGAACAGCTTGACGATGATCGCCGCATTGGCGGCCTCGACCGAGACCGCCTGCCCCGCGCCGACGACCTGCGCCACGTCATGGATGGTGGCGCCCAGCATGATGCCGGTCTGAGACGGCGAGAAACCGAGCCAGACGCAGATCAGCGGATAGGCCAGCATCGCCACCGTCGAGAGCGCATTCATCGCGATGACGGTGAAGGCGACGTCGGCGGCCTTGCTCTTGTAGTCGGGCACCACGGTCGCGGTGGCGAGCGCAGCCGAGGCGCCGCAGACGGCGGTGGCGACGCCGCCGAGCGCGCCCATGCCCGTCTCGCGGCCAAGCCAGCGCGCCAGTAGGAAGCCGGACAGGATGGTAGCGGCCATGGCGACGATGACGAGAAGCGCCGTCGTCAGGCCGAGCGCGACGATGTCGCCGAGCGCGACACGCAGGCCGAGCAGCGCGATCGCCCAGCGCAGCATCTTCTTGACGCAGAAGGTCATGCCGGCCTGGAAGCGCGGCGCATTGGCGAGGGGGTGCAGCACCATGCCGATGATCAGCGCGATCACCACGGCGGGGATGCCGAAGCGGCCGCCGGCGGCGGATTTCACCAGCGGCTCGGCGAGATAGGCTGCGAGCGCCACCACCGCGGAGAGTACGATGCCGTCGAGGAGCGGCCGCCAAGTGGCGAGGCGGGTCGTTGTCGCGATGGACAAGGCTGGGGGCTCCCGAATGACAGGCCGGAGCGGAACGGGGCGCCGCATCAGGCGACGCCCCGGCTGTTAGCAGCGGCTCAGGCCGAGCGGTAGAGCTTGGTCATCGAGAATTCGCGGTGCCCCAATGCTTCCGCCGCAGTCAGGCGGCCATTGGCGGTGCGCACGATGTTCTCGATCAGGGCATCGCCCGCCTGCGGGATCGTCATGTCGCGGCGCAGGATGCCGGAGACGTCGACGTCGATATGCTCCGGCATGGTGCGCATCGTCTTCGGATTGCCGGTGATCTTGATGACCGGGACGATCGGGTTGCCGATGACGTTGCCCTGCCCGGTCGGGAAGGTGTGCACGACATAGCCGCCCGCCGCCATCAGGGTCACGCATTCGGCCGCGGCCGAGGAGGTGTCCATGTAATAGAGGCCCGGCCCCTTGGATGGCGCCTCGGCCGGCTGCAGGATGTCGATGAACTTGCACTCGCGGCCGATCTTCTCGAGATTGCCGAGCGCCTTTTCCTCGATCGTGGTCAGGCCGCCGGCGATGTTGCCCTTGGTCGGCTGCGAATCCGAGAGATCGTCGGTCTTGTGGGCCTCGATGACGTCGTCCTGATAGGCCTTCCACATCTTGTACCAGCGCTCGCCGACCTCCGGCGTCGCCGCACGAGCCTTGCAGAGATGCTCGGCGCCGGTGATCTCCGAGGTCTCGCCGAAGACGCCGTAGACGCCGCGCGGGATCCACTTGTCGTACATGTTGCCGACGGTCGGGCAGGAGGAGAGGCCGGTGGTCGTGTCGGACTCACCGCACTTGGTCGAGACCCAGAGCTCCTCGATGCCGCATTTCACGCGCTGAAGCTCGGTCGCCCACTGGACGAATTCCTTGGCGACATAGGAGGCGCGGGCGATGGTCGAGATGTCGCCATGGCCCTCGATGCCGAAGCCGACGACGGGCTTGCCGGTCTTGGCGATGCCGTCGACGACGCGCTTGGTCCAGCCGTCCTCGATGCCGATGACGACCACCGCCGCAACGTTCGGGTTGGAGCCCGTGCCGATCAGCGTGCGGAAATGCAGCTCGAGATCCTCGCCGAACTGCAGGCGGCCATAGGCGTGCGGGATCGCCAGCGTGCCCTTGACGTTGTTGGCGACGGCCTCGCAGGCGGCGTTGGAGAGATCGTCGAGCGGCAGCAGCAGGACGTGGTTGCGCACGCCGACGCGGCCGTTTTCGCGGCGCCAGCCGAAGAATGAATCGAGGCTGCGGCCGGTCGGGCGACGAACGACGGGGGTCTTGAACTCGGGAGCCTCGATCTTGCGGCCCTTGACCCGGGCGAGCTTGCCTTTGACGAGATCGAAATTGGCGACGATCGACATGGGGTGTTTCCTCTTTTGCTTGGCGGGCTCGACCCTGCGGGAGCCCCTGGCGGCGCGATCAGAACAGCGAAGCGCTCACCAGCGCTTGGTCTTGGCGTTGTGGACGTGCAGATGCTCGCCCTGCTTCACATCGGCACGGGCCTCGCCGATGTCCTGGCCGTATTTCCAGATCGTCTCGCCCTTCTTGATGTCCTTGAGTGCGACCTTGTGGCCGATCGGGATGTCCATCTTCGCAGTCAGGCGGAAATCGGAATTGTCGTGGGTGACCACGCACAGCATGTCGGTGCCGGCCTTCAGACCTTCGACGACGACGACGCCGACAGTGTCCTTCTTCTCGTGGACCAGGAGGTGGGGCTTGCTCATCGGGGTTTCCTCGCTGCGCTTTCTCCGGCCCGCTCCAATTCAGGACTCGACCGGCCGTGCGACAAGTCTTATATAAGACACATGACCGAGCACAAGCGCGAAATCGCGCTTTCCTCCGAACCGGCCGGCGGTGCCGAAATCCTGGGCTTCCGGCCGCTTTACCGGCAGGTCAAGGACCATTTCGTGCGCCGACTCGTCGACGGAGTCTGGGCTCCCGGAACCGCCCTGCCGAGCGAGGGGCAGCTCGCGGCCGAGCTCGGCGTCAGCCAGGGAACGGTCCGCAAGGCGCTCGATGAACTCGCGGCGGAGAACCTGCTGGTGCGCCGGCAGGGGCGCGGCACCTTCGTCGCCGAGCATGACGAGCAGCGCATCCTGTTCCAGTTCTTCAAGCTGGTGCCGGACGACGGCGCGGCCCGCTTCCCCGACAGCACAGTGCTGGCGACGGAGAGCGCGGAGGCCGATGCTGCCGAACTTCAGGCCCTGGCGCTGGAAGCCGGCGAGATGGTGCTGCGGATCCGGCGCGTCCGTTCGCTCGGCGACAAGCCGGTGATCCTGGAGACGATCAGCCTGCCGGAGCGGCGCTTTCCCGGCCTCGCCGACGGGCCGATCCCGAACAATCTCTACAGCCTGTTCGCGACCCGCTACGGCGTGACGGTCGCCCATGCCCGTGAGAAGCTGAAGGCCGTGGCGCTGTCGCCCGAGGAGGCCCGCCGCCTCGGAACGGCCGCCGGCACGCCTGCCCTGCTGATCGACCGCCTCGCGCTCTCGCTCGAGGGCGCCCCCGTCGAACGACGTCTCAGCCTGTGTCTGACCGAGGAGGCTCACTACCAGTCCGATCTGCGCTGACGCGTTCGAGGTCCCTGAACTTTCCCACAAAGCCGACGAAGAGCGGCCGTTCACCACGACCCATGGAGGATACGCATGAGCATGACCAAGAGAGCGGCCTTGGCCGCGTTGCTGTCGGTAGGCCTGGCCGGCCCGGCGCTGGCGCAGAGTTTCCCGACCAAGCCGATCACCGTGATCGTCTCCTTCGCGGCCGGCGGCCCGAGCGACGTGATCGCGCGGTTGCTCGGCGAGCAGATGAGCAAGTCCCTGGGCCAGCCCGTGGTGGTCGAGAACGTCGCCGGCGCCGGCGGCACGGCGGGCGCCAAACGGGCGGCCGCGGCGGAGCCGGACGGCCATACCATTCTGATCCACCATCTCGCTCTGGCCGCGGCGCCGGCGCTCTACAACAATCTGGGCTACGACACGAAGACGGCCTTCGCGCCGATCGGTCTCGTCAACACAGGCCCGATGGTGATCGCCGGCAAGCTCGCCCTGCCGCCGACGGATGCGAAGTCCTTCTTCCCCTACATCAAGGCGAACGCGGAGAAGCTGACGGTGGCGCATGCCGGCGTCGGCTCGAATTCCCATCTCTGCGCCGTGCTGATGTCCCAGCAGCTCGGCGCCAAGTTCAACCAGGTGGCCTATCGCGGCACCGGCCCGGCGATGAACGACCTCGTCGGCGGGCAGATCGATGTCCTGTGCGACCAGTCGACCTCGGCGATCCCGCAGATCACCGGCAAGAGCATCCGCGCCTATGCGGTCACCTCGGCGCAGCGGCTCGACGTTCTGCCAGACGTGCCCACCATGGCGGAAGCCGGCGCCAAGCTCGACATGACGATCTGGCACGGGCTGTATGCGCCGAAGGGAACGCCCGCTCCCGTGCTCGACAAGCTCAACGCGGCGCTCCGCACGGCGCTGAAGGAGCCTTCGGTCATCGAGAAGCTGAAGGCTTTCGGGACGAGCACCTTCCCCGAGAGCGAAATGACCCGCGAGGCCCATGCCAAGCTGTTTGCGGCCGAGATCGACAAGTGGGCGACCTCGCTGGCTGCGGCCGGCGTCAAGCCGCAGGGCTGAGCAGGCCCGGCTATGCCGGCCCCACGCAGCCGCGCCGCTCGCCACCTGCAGCGGCGCGTGCTAGGGGCCGGCCATGTCCAGCAATGTCGTCACGCTCGAAGCATTCACAGCCCTGCCCGATCATGCACGGCTGCTCGGGCTCGACCTCGGCACCAAGACGATCGGGCTCGCGCTCTCCGACGTGGAACGCCGGATCGCGACGCCGCTCGAGACGATCAGACGGGTCAAGTTTACGCAGGACGCGGCGGCTCTGCTGCAGATCGCCGCGAAACATGGCGTCGTCGGGCTGGTCGTCGGCCTGCCGCTGAACATGGACGGCACGGAGGGGCCGCGCGTGCAGTCGACGCGGGCCTTCGTGCGCCACCTCGTACCGCTGACGCCGCTGCCGATCCTGTTCTGGGACGAGCGCATGTCGACGCTGGCCGTGACGCGCACCCTGCTCGATGCCGACGCCTCGCGCGCCAAGCGGGCCGCCGTCGTCGACAAGATGGCGGCAGCCTACATTCTCCAGGGCGCGCTCGACCGTCTGGCGCGGATCGAGAGCGCAGCCGCAGAGGACGCCGATCCCGACCAGCCCTGACGGGCCGCTTCGCCGCGCATGGAAAAGCCCGCGCGTTGGCACGCGCGGGCTCTCCGATCGATTGTCGACGACGGTCAGCGATGGTCGCGGAAGTCGTAGGGCCGGTAGTAGGGGCGGTAGACCGGCGCCGGGGCGTAGACGGGAGCGGGCGCATAGACCGGCGCCGGGGCGTAGTATCCGTCGTAGTAAGGATCGGCATAGGCCCGGCGCTGCGAGGCGACGACCGCCGCGCCGAGGATGCCGAGACCCACGCCGGCGGCGATCGCTGCGCCACGGTTGCCGCGATGCCAGCCGCCCCGATATCCGCGGTAGCGATACTGGCTGTACTCGGCCTGTGCCTTGTCGAGGCGAGCCGGATCAACACTCACAGGCGCTCCCGCGGGGGCACCGGCGGCCATGGCCGGCGCGGTGAAGCCGGCGGAAACGACGCTCAGCGAGGCGAGCGCGACGATGGCGGTCTTCCTCAGCGACATCATGGTGGATCTCCTGTCTGCGGGGACGGCCCCGATTGCGAGGCAGTCTCGTCCCCGGCGGTTGAATGCGGCGTGAACCGATCGCGGCCGGATTGCGGCAGACGCAACGCCACCCGAAGGCAGCGTCCTTGCTCGACGCCGGCGGCCATGGCATGGAAGGCGGAGTTTCCGCTGCGGATGCCATGGCCGTCCGCGACATCAACGGCCCAAGGCCGGGCCGGTTCCCGTCCGGCAATCGCTACCGCCGGGTTCCGCCGGGCGGCCCCGCCTCTCCTCTCCTTGCCGAAGCCATGCTGACCAGCCTGATTGCCGTCTTCCTCGTTATCGCAACGGGCTGGTTCCTGAAGGTCCGCGGCATCGTGGGGCCGAGCCACTGGCTCGGCGTCGAGCGGCTGACCTATCAGGTGCTGTTTCCGGCCGTGGTGATCCATACGCTGGCCGTCGCCGATCTCAGCCGCCTGCCGGTGCTGGCGATGGGGCTGAGCCTCGTCCTCGCCATCCTGATCGTGGCCGCCCTGCTATTGCTTTCGCGCCCCCTGCTGGCGCGGGCGGGGATCGACGGGCCCGCCTTCACCTCGATCTTCCAGGGCTCGGTCCGCTGGAACACCTTCGTTGCACTCGCGCTTGCCGCCGGCCTCCAGGGTCGCGACGGCACCACACTGATGGCGATCGCGGTGGCGGCGATGATTCCGCTCCTCAACGTCATGTGCGTGCTGGTGCTCTCGCGCTTCGCCCATGGCCGGCCTATGGGCGCGCTGGCGACGATCCGATCGATCGCGTTCAACCCCTTCATCTGGTCCTCGGCGGTCGGCCTCGTGCTGAACCAGTGCCAGTGGATGCTGCCTGCCGCGATCGTGAGCTATCTCGACGTGATGGGACGCGCAGCTCTCGGAGTAGGCCTGCTCGCTGTCGGTGCAGGGCTCGACCTGCGCAGCCTCGCGCGCCCGCGCACGGCCCATCTTGTGGCGGTCACCACCAAGCTGGTGGTTATGCCGCTGCTGGCCTGGACGATCGCGCGCCATCTCGGACTGAACGGCCCGGCCCTGACGATGACGGTGGTCGCGGCCTCCGTGCCGACGGCGACGGCAGC
>OGCL01003037.1_pt1 | contig 10520 bp, 9 predicted proteins | sample 1570041 | NCBI WGS metagenome assembly OGCL01 (sample SAMN06266162, study PRJEB24511) | hot springs metagenome | isolation source: Hot spring water | place: South Africa: Limpopo | collected 2015-06-22 | reverse complement strand
ACACGATATCCAGATAGCCCTTGAGCAATTGCTCGTTGAGATTGCGCGCGGTGTCGGCAGTCAGCTCGATCTCTACCGCTGGGTAGCGCTCCATCACCCGTGTTACGAACGGACTCAACCAGGTGTGAATGACGGTATCCATCGCGCCGACGCGAATACGCCCCTGAATGTTGCCGGTATCGCTGATCGACTGCTTCAAGGCCTGCATGGTGTCGATCATGCGCTCGGCATATTCGAGCACCTTCTGCCCTTCCGGGGTCAGCGATACGCCCTTGGAATCACGCAGGAAAAGACGCGTGCCGAGTTCATCCTCGAGCGCAGCGATACGGCTGGAAATGGACGCCTGGGTGCTGAACAGCTTCTCGGCTGTCAGGCGGAAGCTCTTGAGCCGTGCCACCCAGACGAAGGTCTCGAGAAATCTCAGATTCATGCCGTAACGCCTCTTCGCAATGTTCTTCTCAGGGGCTGATTGGCAGCGCCCACGCAGCCTCAGGCGTAGCAGGTTGTATGCCAGAGGTTTTTCGCCCAGCCGATGAATTTTCCTATCGCTGGCCCCCTGTTTTTTCTCGTTGGACGCCGCCGAACAACGCTTTGAAGAATGGCGCCGCGCTCTGCGCAGACCACAACAACATCATTCAAAACGCGCTCTGCCAAGCAGCCGCTCTCGTCGGCTGCGCGCTCCCAACAGGAGACACTGCACCATGAAACCCCATTACCCATTGGCATCCGCGCTGCTGCTCGGCGGCGGCCTGCCGAGCATCGCACATGCCGATTTCATCGCTGACAGCAAGGCCAGCGTCGAGATGCGCAACTTCTATTTCAACCGTGACTTCCGCCAGAGCGGCGCCCGTGACAAGGCCGAGGAATGGGCGCAGGGCTTTCTGCTGCGCATGGAGTCCGGCTACACCGAGGGCACCGTCGGTTTCGGTATCGATGCATTGGGGATGCTCGGTGTGAAACTCGATTCCGGTGACGGCACCGCTGGCAGCGGCCTGCTGCCGGCCGACCGCCCCGGCGGCTCGCAGGATGAGTATTCCAAGCTCGGCCTGACCGCCAAGGTGAAGGTCTCCAACAGCACACTGAAAGCTGGCGCCCTGCACTTTCGCAGCCCGATCGTCTCGGCCAATGACTCGCGTCTGCTGCCGCAGACCTTCCAGGGCGCACTGCTGAATGTTCAGGAAATCGACAACCTGACCCTGCAGGGCGGCAAGATCAACCGCATCAAGGCCAACAGCTCCACCGACTACACCGAGATGACCGGCAACCGCATCGGCGGCAGCAGTGATTCCTTCGTGTTCGGTGGCGGCGAGTACAAGCTCACCCCGCAACTGACCGCCGGCCTGCACTACGGCACACTCGAGGATATCTACCAGCAGTACTACGGCACGCTGGTGCATGTACTGCCGCTGGGCGATGGCCAGTCGTTCAAAACCGACCTGCGCTACTCGCAAAGCCGCGAGGACGGCAACTTCCGTGACCTCGACAACAAGGCCTTCGGCGCCATGTTCACCTACAGCCTGGGCGGCCACGCCGTCGGCGCCGGCTACCAGCGCATGAGCGGTGACGATCCGTTCCCGTACATCGCCAGCAGCGACCCGTTCCTGGTCAACTTCGTGCAGATCAACGACTTTGCCAACGTCGAGGAGCGCTCCTGGCAGGTGCGCTACGACTACAACTTCGCCAGCATCGGCATCCCCGGCCTGACCTTCATGACCCGCTACATCTCCGGCGACAACGTCGAGGTCGCCGGCCGCAGCAGCGAAGGCAAGGAATGGGAACGCAATACCGATATCGCCTACGTGGTGCAGAACGGTCCGCTGAAGAACCTCGGGCTGAAATGGCGTAACGCCACCGTTCGCTCCAATTTCGGCAACGATCTCGACGAGAATCGCCTGATTCTCAGCTACACCCTGGCGCTCTGGTAAGCACTTCAACCCGATGACGGGGCCATCACGGCCCCGTTTGCATTTCTCGGGAAGCAAGAAGGCCATAGACTTTTAATCAAGTTGTATGACAACTTGCCGATTCCTGAGAATCATCCTGAAGAAGATGGCGAGGCGTTATCGTGAGCTTTTTACTGTCCTGGCAACAAAAATTCCGCGCCCTTATCGCGCTCACCCTGATCAGCCTGATCTTGATGGCGGCCGCCTCGTTATGGGCCAACCATCGCGTCAGCAGCGCATTACAGGCGAGGGAACAGGCGGCAGCCTATGCCAGCGCCAGTACCCAGTTGATGAACCACTGGTGGCAACAGAACGCACTGCGCCAACAGATCACCCCCGACCTGCAGGCAGAGTTCGACAGCGGTCTCAATGAGCTGCAAGAACTCATCGGACAACTGTTGACGCAAGCCCAGGCACTGGAAGACGACGCCACCTTGCAACACGCCCAGCAGATCCAGGCCGTGCTGCTGGAAGAACTGGCCCAGCAGCGCCAGTGGCTGAGCCTCAATCAGGCCCTGGGCCTGACGCCTTTCGAGGGCCAGCGCAAAACATTGACGGAAAAAGGCAAGGCGTTGGAAGCGATCAGCTTCGACCTGATCAAACCCTTCATTACCAGCGCTCTGAGCAGCCAGCGTGACTATCTGTCGACTTTCGACCCGGCGTTCGCCCAGATTGCCCTGACGGCGATCGGCAAGTTGCAGGAGCAGATCGCGGATCTCGAATGGCAGGACACACCGATCGGCAAGAACGTGCAGGGCTATGCCCAGGCGTTCACTGATATCCATGGCAACATCGAACGCATCAACGCGACCAATCAGCGCCTGCGCCAACTGGGCGAGCAACTGCAGACGCGCATCGACGAACAAGCGCAGGCGCTGCAGAGCGGCCTGTTGTTGCGCCGCACCCAGGAAGCCGAGCAGGCCCGCCTGTCCGCACTGTGGATGATGGGGCTGAGCTTCCTCGCCGTTGCCGCCCTGCTCTGCCTCACCCTGCTGCAGGCTTCGCGCACTCTGGTCAGCCGCCTGCGCAACGTCATTCAACTGCTCACTCAGGTCGCCTCCGGCGATCTCACCGGCAAGCTGCCGGTGGGCAGCAACCCGCGTGACGAATTCAACCAGTTGGCCGACGCCGCCAACCGCATGATCCAGGGCATCGGCGGTATCGTTGCCGAAGTGGTGCGTGCCAACGGCGAGCTGAGCCGCCTGCACCATCACCTGGGCGATGCCATGCGTCAGTTGGGTGACAACAGCACCCAGGTGGAAATGCAGACCGAGCAGGCCGCCTCGGCCTCGCATCAGATCAGCGCCACCCTCAACGACATGGCGCAGCGCACGGCGCAAGTCGGCACTGCCACCACCAGTGCCTACGATGCCGCGCGTAACGGCGGCGAAGTGATCGCCGCCAGCGTCGACAGCATGAGTCGCCTGGCGCAGCTGATTCAGGACACCCACAGCCAGGTCGATGCCCTCGGCCAGAGCAGCGCGCGGGTCAGCGGCATCGTCGATGTGATCAACAGCCTCGCCGATCAGACCAACCTGCTCGCCCTCAACGCGGCAATCGAGGCAGCCCGGGCGGGTGAGGCTGGCCGCGGTTTCTCGGTGGTGGCCGATGAGGTGCGCTCGCTGGCGCAGAAGACGGTCTCGGCAACCACCGACATCAGCGCCATCGTCGGCGAGTTCCAGCAGCAGACCCGGCACATGCACCAACTGATGAGCAACGGCCTGAACCTGGCTGCCGACAGCGAGCGACATGCTGCTCAGGTGGCCGACGCCATCAGCTCCATCACCTCGGCGATGGAGCGCCTGACCGGCGAGATGAACCAGGTCGTGGTGGCCATCGAGGAAGTCTCCACCACCACCGAGGACATCGCCGACAAGATGGAAACCATCAACGTGCACACCGGGCAGAGCAAGGACCTGCGCCATACCCTGGGCGGCCATACCGAGGGGCTGTCATCCCAGGTCGATGCACTGGGGCGCAGCGCCAGGCAGTTCCGCTTGGCCTGAGTGCTGTGAGAGCCCGGTCGCGATGCCGACCGGGCATTCGCGCAGGCGGCCTAACGTGGCTGCCCGTCGAGATACGCCTCGATGATCTGCGCATGCTCATCGTCGGCACGCGCCAGCCACTCCTCGGTAATCTGCCGGCCGACTTCGGTAAGCTCTCGGTGCAATTGCTGATCGATGTCCTGCACCACGGTCATGCCGTGCCTGGCGAGCATCCGAGTCTGATAACCGGTCAAGGCCCAGGACAACTCCCACCCTGCCCGCTCGGCCCGTTCACCGGCATGCAGCAAGGCGCTGCGCTGGGCCTCGGGTAGACGCTGGAAGGCACGCTCGTTGACGATGACGATGTTCTTCGGGATGAAGGCGCGTACGTCATAGAAATGCGAGACGAAGTCCCAGGCGCGCAGGTCCATACCTGTCGCACTGGAGGTGAGCATGATGTCCACCTGGCCGTCGCGGAAGGCCTGCGGCACGTCCTCGGTATTGATGGTCGTCGGCTGCGCATGGAGCAAATGGGCCAGACGCGAGATGGTCGGGTTGTAACTGCGAAAACGCAGATCGCGAACATCCTCCACAGTCTGCAACGGGCGATTGCTGAACAGGCTCTGCGCCGTCCAAGGCACCGCGTAAACCAGGCGCGCGCCATCGGCCAGCAGGCGCCGCTCCACCGCTTCACGGCTCACCGCCCAGAGCTTGCGCGCCTGCTCGTAGTCGGTGGCGAGAAACGGCAGGCTGTCCAGCTCGTAGATCGGATCTTCATTGCCCAGGGCAGACATGAACACATCGCCGATCTGAATATCGCCGCGGGTTACCGCAGGCTTGACCTCAGGGCGGCGATACAGGGTGGAGTTGGGGTGAACGCGTATGTTCAGCTGGCCATTGGTGGCCTGGCGAACATTCCTGGCAAACTCCACCGCCACGCGGCTGATGAAATTGCCGGCCGGCTGTTCCACCGACATCGACCAGCGTTCGCCGCCGTACGCGGGTAAAGCCATGGGTAGAGCGACAAGCAAGGCGCAGAGCGCGGACAGACAGGGTGCGGTCTTCATTGGGGTTCCCCGTAGACTGGTAGCCAGGTACTGAGTCGATTCGAAAGGAACGCAAAAGCCCCCGGGTACGGGACACACCGGGGGTGCACCAGAACGGCGCCAAGGAGCGTTCACCCGACTCACTGTCGAGCGCGACGGCCGGTACTGTCCAACGGGAAAAACCGACGTATGGCGATCAGAAAATCCGATGCCCGACACCATCAGCTTTTCCTATCTCCGGCGGATGTTTTTATTAGTTGGACGCCTCTGGGCGACGCCGGAAAAATGAGGCCAACTCCCAGAACAGCTCAAAGCTGTCCGGCCATATCCATGCACCTCATGATTAGGATGCTCACTTGAACAGCCTGCTTTTGAATTGCGACATCGGCGAAAGCTTCGGCGCCTGGACCATGGGCCTGGACGCCGAGGTCATGCCCTATATCGACTGCGCCAACATCGCCTGCGGTTTCCACGCTTCCGACCCCAGCGTGATGCGCAAGACCGTGGCCCTGGCCGTGACCCACGATGTACGCATCGGTGCACACACCGCTTACCAGGATCTGGTCGGTTTCGGCCGCCGCTCGATGGACTGCACGCCGCAGGAAGTCGAAGACCTGATGCTCTACCAGATCGGTGCGCTGGAAGGCATTTGCCGCAGCCAGGGCACCCGTGTCAGCTACGTCAAACCTCACGGCGCGCTGTATCAGGACATGATGCGCAAGCCCGCCACCCTGCGCGCGGTGATGAGCGCCGTGGCCAAGTACGACCGCCAGTTGCCGCTGATGCTGATGTGCACCCGTGACAACAGCGCAGCCCAGGCACTGGGCGACGAATTCGGCCTGACCCTGTGGTTCGAAGCCTTCGCCGACCGCGCCTACGATGCCGCCGGTTTCCTGGTCAGCCGCAGCCTGCCGGGTGCCGTGCATCACGACAGCGAGGTGATCGTCAGCCAGGCAGTCACCCTGGCGCGTGGCGAGGCCCTGCAGGCCAGCGACGGCAGCGCACTGCACCTGGCCGCGCAGACGCTGTGCGTGCATGGCGACAACGCCAGTTCGGTGGCTGCCGTGCAACGCATCCGCCAGGCCTTCGACAGCCTGGTTCAGGCATGAAGGCGCCCAACGCCCGGCTGGAAGTCGCCGGCATCGATAGTGTGATCCTGCGCCTGTTCGACTTTATCGATGAAGCCAACATGCCGTGGATGCTGGCCGCACGCACGCGCCTGCAGGAAGTGTTCGGCGACGCACTGATCGACCTCGTCCCCTCCTACACCACGCTGTTGCTGCACTACGACCTGTGCCAGCTCGACAGCGAGCAGGCGCGAGCGAAGGTCGCCGAAGCACTCGATGGCTTGCAGCCTGCCGATCTGCAAGGCGGTCGCGAACACCAGTTGCCCACCTGGTACGACCGCAGCGTCGGCCCGGAGCTGCAACTGTTGGCCCGGCGCAGCGGGCTCAGTGAAGCCGAGGTGATCGCCCGGCACAGCGGCCATGCCTATCAGGTATTCGCCCTGGGTTTCGCCCCCGGCTTCGCCTTCATGGGGCTGGTCGAGGAAATCCTCGCCGCGCCGCGTCTGAGCACGCCGCGCAAGCGCATCGCCGCTGGCAGCGTCGGCATCGCCGAACGGCAGACGGCCGCCTACCCGGTGGTTTCGCCCGGCGGCTGGAACCTGATCGGGCGCACGCCGAGCCGCCTGTTCGGCAGCGACATCGAAGGCTACAGCCTGCTGCAACCCGGTGATCGGGTACGTTTCGTGCCCATCGAGCGCGCCGAATTCATCCGCCTGGGTGGTGACGACAGCCCGCTGGAGGCCAGCCAATGAGCGCTATCGATGGCGGCCTGCGCGTATTGCGCAGCAGCCCGTTCATTCAACTGCAGGATGCTGGCCGCTTCGGCGTACGCCACCTCGGCGTGACCCAGTGCGGCGCCCTGGACTGGATCGCCCATCGCTGGGCCAACTGGCTGCTGGGCAACCCGCTGACTGCCGCTGTGGTGGAGATCACCCTGGGCAACGCCGAGTTCGAATGCCGCCGTGACGCCACACTGGCGCTGACCGGTGCCGACCTCGGCGCGCGTCTGGACGAGCAGCCGCTGGCGCCGTGGCGCAGCTTCGAGGTGCGCCAGGGCCAGCGTCTGAGCTTCGCCCAGCCGCGCCAGGGCGCGCGCGCCTATCTCGCCGCGCCAGGTGGATTCCAGGCGCCGCTGGTGCTGGGCAGTTGCGCCAGCATGCTACGTGAAGGCCTTGGTGGCCTGCAGGGCGATGGCCGCGCCATCGCTGTCGGCGATGCTCTGGGCTGGAGCGGCAGCGCCAATGAAACGCGGCAGATGCCCGCCGAGTTCATTCCCGAGTATCAGGATGCGCCGCGCCTGCAGTTGGTGTTGGGTGCGCAGATCGGTGACTTCCGCGGCCAGAGCCTGTTCGACGCCTTCAACAGCCAATGGCTGATCGATCAACGCGCCGACCGCATGGGCATTCGTCTCAACGGCCCGCAGCTGCAATGCCAGCGCAGTTCGATGATCTCCGAAGGCATCCCGCTGGGCGCCGTGCAGGTGCCGCCGGATGGCCAACCGATCATCCTGCTCAACGACCGCCAGACCATCGGTGGCTACCCGCGCCTCGGCGCGCTGACGCCACAGGCCGTGGCTCGGCTGGCGCAATGCCTGCCGGGGCAGACCATACAGCTTGCTCCCACCACGCAGGACAGCGCCCTGCTCACCCAGCGCCGGCTCCTGGCGCAGTGGCAATAGCGTCGCACCTGGCTGCATGACCCGCCCTCGTCGACGGCGGGTCATTTCAGCGCTGGCGACATCCCTCGCATTTCTGTTGCCAGACTGTTCATGACCCGCGCCGCACATAGCGGCCGAAGCCGCAAATGCATTAAAGTCGGCGGTCTGCACGCGCGGCAGTAAAAGCCCCGCCCATCCGCCAGAAGAGCCCGACGATGGAACACCGTGAAGCGCTGGTCGCATTACGCCAATTTCTCTCCACCCAGATTCTCGGCCAGGAAAAGCTCATCGAGCGCCTGCTGATCGCCCTGCTCGCCGACGGCCATCTACTGGTCGAAGGCGCCCCTGGTCTGGCCAAGACCAAGGCGATCAAGGAACTGGCCGAAGGCATAGAAGGCGAGTTCCATCGCATCCAGTTCACCCCCGATCTGCTCCCGGCGGACATCACCGGCACCGAGATCTACCGTCCGGAAACCGGCAGCTTCGTGTTCCAGCAGGGGCCGATCTTCCACAACCTGGTGCTGGCCGACGAGATCAACCGTGCCCCGGCCAAGGTGCAATCGGCGCTGCTCGAAGCCATGGCCGAGCGCCAGGTGTCGGTAGGCCGCAGCACCTACGACCTGTCGCCGCTGTTTCTGGTCATGGCCACGCAGAACCCCATCGAGCAGGAAGGCACCTACCCGCTGCCGGAAGCGCAGCTCGACCGTTTTCTCATGCACGTGAAGATCGGTTTTCCCGATGCGGCGGTGGAGCGCAAGATCCTCGCCCAGGCCCGTGGCGATGCGCTCAACGGTGAGGCCAAGCCCGAGCACCGGGTCAGCCAGCAGGCGGTGTTCGCCGCGCGCAAGGAAATTCTCGGCCTGTACATGGCCGATGCCGTGGAGGAGTACCTGGTGCAACTGGTCATGGCCAGCCGCACCCCGGCCAAGTTCGACGCCGAGCTGGCCGACTGGATCGCCTATGGCGCCAGCCCGCGCGGCTCCATCGCCCTCGACCGCTGCGCCCGCGCCCACGCCTGGCTGGCCGGGCGCGACTTCGTCAGCCCCGAGGATATCCAGGCGGTGCTGTTCGACGTGCTGCGCCACCGCATCATCCTCTCCTTCGAGGCCGAAGCCTCGGGCGTCGATCAGGACCGCGTGATCCAGCGCATCCTCGACGTGGTGGCGGTGGCCTGAATGCCATATTGCACGCTTGTCTCCCCTCTCCCGCTTGCGGGAGAGGGGTCGGGGGAGAGGGCAGCAAAACGCTCCACCCTCTCCCCAGCCCTCTCCCATGAATGGGCGAGGGAGCACGGCAAGATGGCGTGAGACCGATATGTCCAGCCCAACCCCGACACCTGGCATCCATATCGCCCTCGGCGAGCTGATCGACATGCGCCACAAGGTGCATGAAGTGCCGCTGTTCTCCACACCGGCTCGGCGCAGCCCGCTGATCGGCCTGCACCACTCCAAGTTGCGCGGTCGTGGCGTGGACTTCGACCAGGTGCGCGTCTATCAGCCGGGCGACGACGTGCGCACCATTGACTGGCGCGTCACCGCACGCACCCAGGAGCCGCACACCAAGCTGTTCCATGAGGAGCGCGAGCGCCCCATCTTCATCATCGCCGAACAGAGCCAGCGCCTGTTCTTCGGCTCCGGCCAGTGCTTCAAGTCGGTGCTGGCCGCGCGTGCCGCGGCGTTGATCGGTTGGGCCGCGCTCGGTCACAACGACCGTATCGGCGGTCTGGTGTTCGCCGACAACGAGCATCACGAGGTCAAACCGCGGCGCAGCAAGCAGAGCCTGCTGCAGCTGCTCAACCTGCTGGCCCGCGCCAACCAGGCGCTGGCCGCCGAGGCGCCGCCCGCGAGCCGCGACACCTTCGGCATGGCGCTGCGCCGCGCGCGCGAAGTGCTGCGCCCCGGCAGTCTGGTGATCGTGCTGTGCGACGAACGCGCGCTGAGCGACAACGCCGAACAGCAACTGACCCTGCTCGCGCGGCATATCGATCTGCTGCTGCTGCCCTTGTCCGACCCGCTCGACCACGCCCTGCCCGCCGCCGGCCTGCTGCGCTTCACCCAGGCCGACGCGCAGCTGGAGCTCGACAGCCATAACGGCGACCTGCGCCAGGCCTACCGCGCCCAGGCGCAGGCACGCGAAGCGCGCTGGCAGCGCCTGGCGCAGAAACTCGGCGTGCCGCTGCTGCCGCTGAGCACCCAGGCCGAGCTGGTCGAGCAGTTGCAGGAACAGCTCAGCGCACTGCGGCCGAGGAAGGTGGTATGAACCCCATCGACCAGCTGCTGCCGCCGATCGATCCGCCGCCCGTACTGTGGTGGCCGCCCGCGCCGGGCTGGTGGCTGCTCGCCGTGCTGCTGCCCCTGCTCGGCTGGGGACTCTGGCACCTGCTGCGACGCTGGCGTCGGCGACAGCGCAAGGTGGTTGTCGAACAGCCCCTCGACCCGCTGCGCCAGGCCGCCCTGCAGGAGCTGGCGCAGTTGCGCAAACCCTACGACGGCGCCGCGGCCGGCCCCTGGCTGCAGCAGATCAATGCGCTGCTCAAGCGCCTGTGCCGCGAGCGCTACCCGGACAGCCACAGCCATGTGCTGAGCAGCCGCGCCTGGCTGGCCTTTCTCGACAACCGCTGCCCGGCGGCCGGCCTGACGCGCTGGATGATCCTGGTGGAAGGCGCCTACAAGCCGCAGTGCACCCTCAGCGACAAGGCCATAGGCGAGCTCGACCAGGCCATCGCCATCTGGATTCGCAAGCATGTTTGAGCTTGCCTGGCCGTGGATCTTTCTGCTCGCGCCGCTGCCCTGGCTGCTGCGCCTGCTGTTGCCGCCGGCCGA
>OGCL01003035.1_pt1 | contig 10521 bp, 11 predicted proteins | sample 1570041 | NCBI WGS metagenome assembly OGCL01 (sample SAMN06266162, study PRJEB24511) | hot springs metagenome | isolation source: Hot spring water | place: South Africa: Limpopo | collected 2015-06-22 | reverse complement strand
TATTGCCGATAAGTGACTCGTTTACGGTGTCATATGACAAACTATTGTTCAGGCAATAAGAATCGCTCAATTTAGGTGCTAAATAAACTTTGCCGGTGAAGATCCAGATTGATTCAAGAACCTCTGAGCTTCTTCCAAAGTCGGGATTCCTTTTCTTCCGCCAAGGTCACGGCATTTGAGAGCGGCAACGGCATTGGCAAATCTCAGAATCTCTTTGACCTCCCAGTTTTGAAGGAGACCATAGATAAACCCTGCGTGAAAGACATCGCCTGCACCTGTCGTATCAACAGCCTTAATCGGAAATCCCGCCGAATGTAAAATTTCTCCATCCACCAGAGCCATGGCTCCCTCATGACCCAGGGTGGTACAGAGAAATCCGTTCGTATGTTTCTGAAGTTCGAGAAGAGCTTTTTCCTGTTGTCGGATTCCGGTGTAAAGCGATGGGAAGCGTGAGGAGGTAATGACAAAATCGATCTCTTTGATCAGCTCTCCGGTAAGAGGTTCGACTTTATCAATGTCAATCACCGTAGGAATTCCCTCTTCTTTTGCCCATCGGGCGCATTGGATGGCCGCTTGGATATCGTGTCCGTCCAGGTGGAGGATTTTACCGGAGCAGACCTCTTCCCTCCGGAGTTCTTTTTCTCGGTACATCAAACGTTCATCCCGATCCCAAAGGATCGTTCGTTCACCAGAAATGCCATCCACCAGAATCACAGCAAACTGGTTGGTGGCCTCGGGTTCGATCCTGACTGAAGAAACGTCTACCCCCTCCTGGCGAATCGAGTCAAGGGAGAAGGAGCCGAGTTCATCCCCTCCTATCTTCCCAATATATTTCGTCTTGATCCCCCATCGGGCAAGAGCCACCAGGGCGGTGGCGACCTGTCCTCCTCCCTGTTTGGAAAATTGACGGATCCGCATCTTCGCATTGAGGGTTGGAAATTGGGGAACCACGGTGAGAAAGTCAACCGAATTGAGCCCCATCCCAACGACCTCAAAAAGCTTATCTTTGGGAAGAGAAAGATTGAATCGCATGGATTTGTTTTACAAAGTTTCAGATCTTTTTTCAAGTTCTTCAGAAAGCCGTTTAAGGAAGACGAGAAAAACTTCGTTAAAAAGAAACCAATCGGCAACCCCAAATCCAAACGATGAGAGAGTGGGGTGTCACCTATTGCAAGAGTAAGAAAGATTGTGGTATAAATTCTGGAAGGAGAATCTATGTTTAACATTGGATTGCCAGAACTTCTGATCATTGGGGCCATTGCCCTGATCGTTTTCGGGCCGAATAAACTTCCTGAACTGGCCAGGGCTTTTGGCAGGGCGATGAGGGAATTTAAGAAGGCCACAGATGAGGTGAAGGAAAGTTTTGAGGCCGAGACCAGAGATCTTGAGGAGATCAAGAAAACCCTCGGTGATGAGGATGTTCTTGGAGATCTTACAAGGGAGTTATCCACGATCGAAGAACCTACTCCAGAAACCGTGACCACCGAAGGACCTGTCCCGGAGGCAATGGGACAGATCGAAACCGCATCGGTCGAGGAGTCGATCACTTCTTCGGAAGAGGAAGGTGTTCAAGAAAAGGACGCGGAGGAATCCAGAGAGATAAAAGAGGGGATTCCTTCCCATGGATGAAAAAAAACAACCCTTAACCTCACATCTACAGGAGCTGAGAAAACGGCTCATCCTCTCCTTCATCGCTGTCGCGGTTGGTTTTATCATCTGCTATGCTTTTTCCCAGGATCTTTTTGATATTCTCTCCCAACCCCTCCTTAAGATGATGCCTTCGGGGGGCACTCTCATCTTCACCAGTGTAGCTGAAGCCTTCTTCACCTATATGAAGGTTGCCTTTATCGCAGGATTGATGGTGGCCTCTCCATTCGTTCTGTTTCAGATTTGGGCGTTTGTGGCCCCCGGGCTATATCGTCATGAGAAACGGTATGTGGTTCCCTTTGTCGCGGCAGGCTCCTTTTTCTTTATCCTGGGAATCCTTTTTGCCTATTTTGTTGCCATTCCTGTTGGGTTTCGGTTTCTTCTTGGATATGCGACCGATTTCATCAAACCGATGCCCAGCATGAAGGAATACCTCTCCTTCAGCATCAAATTTCTTTTGGCATTCGGACTGGTGTTCGAATTTCCGGTGGTTCTGGTTCTTCTGGCGCGAATCGGATTGGTTGATGCAAAGACTATGGCCCGCCATAGAAAATATGCCATTCTCCTGATCTTTATCTTTGCGGCGGTCATGACCCCACCGGACATCATTTCCCAGTTGCTCATGGCCATTCCCCTGATGGGGCTTTACGAACTGAGCATTCTTCTCTCGAGGATTTTCGGAAAGAAGAAGCCAATTCCTCCAACCACCGAATAATGCTATGGCAGAATCTCCCTATAAGATTTCCCAGTGGCCTAAGAAGGAGAGACCGAGGGAACGGTTGCTCCAACAAGGGCCACAGCCGCTCACCGATGCGGAGCTTCTTGGAATTCTAATCGGGAAAGGAACGAGGAGAAAAACGGCCATTGATCTGGCAAGAGAACTCCTTGACCGTTACGAAACCCTTGAAAACCTTTTTAGCCGCTCGCCCTCCGAATTGATGAAGATCAAAGGCATCGGATCTGCTAAGGCGGCCGTTCTTTCGGCAGCCTTTCATCTGGTCAGGCGGGTTCAATCTCAAAAAGGCAAAGACCGCTTTACCTTCAAAAGGGCCTGGGATGTGGCGAGCCATTATCTTCCATTGATGAAAGATTTGAGAAAGGAGGTGTTCAAGGTCCTTCTTCTCAATCGTGCCAATCGCTTGATCAAGGAAGTTACGATTTCAGAAGGGACGCTCGATGCGAGCCTTGTCCATCCGAGGGAGGTCTTTCGGGAGGCTCTTCTGGAATCGGCTGCAGGAGTCATCCTCCTTCACAATCATCCAAGCGGCAATCCCACCCCAAGCGAGGACGATATCCGGATCACCAAGCAAATGGTGGAGGCAGGTAGGGTGATGGGGATTAAGGTTTATGATCATATCATCGTGGGAGGAGACAGACATAGCAGTCTGGCAGACGAAGGCCTAATCGTTTGATGGTCTCATAGTCCTTTAGTCTCATAGTCCTCAACTATTTGACTAACAGACCAACCGGCTATGCGACTAACGACTCCGAACTCAATATGCGTGTATTGGTTACCGATGGGCATTTCCGAAAGACCCTCGCAGTGGTCCGTTCCCTTGGTCGAAGGGGGATTCAGGTTACCGTTGGGGAGAGGACGTTTCTAAACACCTCGTTCTTCTCAAAATATTGTTCAAAACGTTTCATCTATCCTTCCCCGAGGAGATATCCGGACCGATTTATTGAATGTCTGCTAACGGAGGTCAAAAAAAATCCGACGACCTGTCTCTTTCCAATGGAGGAAAAAACCCTTCTTCTGGTTGCTAAATACCAATCCGACATTTCAAAATATACCTATCTTCTTATTCCTGACCTTGAAAGGATCGAATTTGTCCGTGACAAAGGAAATCTGATTCAGTTTGCCGAGGCCCATGGGATTCCCGTACCGAAGACCCTTCCTTCCCCTTCTCCCCTTTCCCTCCCTCATCAAGGGGGAAGGGAAGGGGGGTATGTGATCAAACCCCGGATCAGTTCTGGTTCCTTCGGGATTGTTTATGTGAAGAGGAGAGAAGATCTGATGTCAGCCTATCAAAAGGTTCATTCACGCTATCCATTCCCATTAATTCAGGAATATATTCCCGATGGCGGGGGAACCTTTGGACTTTCTACCCTCTTCGATGAAACATCGAATGTCAAAGCTGCATTTATTCATAGAAAATTGAGAATGTATCCGGTTCAGGGAGGTCCAAGTACCTTGAGGGAAGGGGTGGAGCATCCGCACATCATGGAACTGGGGCTATCGCTTTTAAAGGCATTGAACTGGGTGGGGATCGCGATGGTGGAATTCAAGGTTGACCCAAGAGATGGCATTCCTAAACTGATGGAGATCAATCCCCGGTTTTGGGGCTCTTTGCAGTTAGCCATCTTTTCAGGGGTTGATTTCCCATATCTTATCTTCAAGTTGGCAAAGGGGGAAAAATTCGATCCTGTTCTTCGATATCGAGTTGGGAGGCGGGCGCGATGGCTTCTCTTCGGAGATATCCTCCATTTTGTTGACAACCCGCAACGGTTTAGGCTAAATCCATCTTTTTTCAGTTTTTTTGATCCGGAGACGTGTGATGATATCATGTCAAAAGATGACCCGCTTCCGGTTCTGGGTAGCATGGCTACATTCTTCACTTTTCTCTACGATCCGGAGATGAAGCGGTTCTTAGAAAGAAGATAGAAAAATGAGGGACACTTCCCTATTTTTTATCAATCTTAAAAAGAGAAGTAGAATGGTAAGATAATGGATGAGGTGTTGAAAAATAGGGAAGTGTCCCTTATTTCGGTCGAACGATGAAAAATATACTTACTGTGGATGTTGAGGACTGGTATCACATCTGTGATATTGAACATATCCTTCCACGTTCCTTGTGGGATCGATGCGAAAGCCGGGTCCTCATGAATCTGGAGAAGATTCTGGCCCTCCTCTATCGGTTCAAAGTGCGGGCAACCTTTTTTGTGCTTGGCTATGTGGCAGAGCGGACGCCGGAGGCGGTCAGAATGATTCAGGGAGAAGGTCATGAAATCGCCTCACATGGTTATGGCCATCTTCAGGTCTATAAACAGACGAAGGATGCCTTTGCTGAAGATCTCTTGCGCTCAAAAAGTCTGCTGGAACGGATGACCGGAGAGAAGATCCTTGGCTATCGAGCTCCGGAGTGGTCCATCTGTAAGGGAAAAAGAAATTCCTATTGGGCGATTGACCTTCTAACACAGCATGGGTTTTTGTACGATTCGAGCATTGCCCCACTTCATTTCATAGGCATTCCGGAGGCTCCGACCACTCCTCATATCCTATTCACTCCCCATGGCCAGATCAGGGAATACCCACCTCTAGTCCTGCCCTCTCCCCTCGGTAACTTTCCCATCGGAGGAGGATGGGGGTTGAGGATCTTTCCCTATCGAAGTATTTACAACCGAATTCTTCAACAGAACCGCCAAGGTCACCGGGTGGTCCTCTTCTGTCACCCATCCGATTTTGATTCTCAACGTCCTTCAATCCCTCTTCCCTGGATCAAGCGGTTCGTCTGTTACGGAAAGATTAAAACGACAGAGGAACGAATGATTCAACTCTTTCAGGATTTTGAGTTTACCACCGTCAAGGAGGGTTTTATTGGATAAGATCTGTGTTCTTATTCCAGCGTATGAGGCTGAAAAAACGATTGGTTCTGTTCTGGAAAGAGTGAAATCCCTTGGTTTAGATACGATCGTCGTCAATGATGGTTCTGTGGATCAGACAGAGAAGGTTGCCAGAGCTTATGGAGTACATCTCCTAAACCATTCGAAAAATCTCGGCAAAGGGGCGGCCCTTCGAACCGGGTTTCAATATATCCTACAGAAGGGCTATGCACTTGTAATTACCCTTGATGCCGATGGACAGCATGACCCCTCAGACATTCCATCTCTCCTAAACGTTTTTTTAAGGGTTCAACCCGATCTCCTCATCGGGTCCAGGGCCGGGGAATTTCATCGGATGACCTGGCTGAGACGGTTCTGGAATCGTTTAGGCGTCAAGGCGGTTTCGCGTCTCTGCCATGCAGATATCACCGACAGTCAGTCGGGATTTCGGCTGATCCGGACCAGTCTATTAAGAACCATTTCACTGACCACGAATGGGTTTGAGACAGAATTGGAGCTCCTGATCAAGGCTTGCCAAAAGAGGTTTGGTGTGTTATCCATTCCTATAAATGTTCAAAAGGTGGATGGGACGAGTTTCAGCCATTTCAGACCGGTGATGGATACCTGGTTGGTTTGTAAACTGTTCCTCCGAAGTTTATTCTGGTGAAAAAAATGGATTTTTACCATAAAGCCAAGTTTTATTCCATATCAAAATTTACCATGGTTGCCCTTTCTCTTCTCGCCGGTGCTTCCAAGGAGAATCTGATTCGTTTGACCCATCTCGCCGAGAAAATTCCTAAAAAAGAATCCTACCGTGAAAAGATTCGTTGGATCCGGACCCTATTTCAAACCGATCACCCGGCCCTGACCATTGCGAGAAGGCTCCTCAACGAGACGCACCCTCTTCACCGGAAGAAGATCATCACCAATTTTATCATCAATCAGCTTCTGGTGGGCACCAACCGCCGAAAAGCTTTTGAAGAAGAGAAGGGGTTTAAACCGCCCAATGCCATGCTCCTCAGCCCCACGATGCGATGCAACCTCAACTGTTTTGGTTGTTATTCAGGCTCTTATTCGACCGTGGAGGAACTTTCCTTTGAAGTGATGGATCGTCTCATCCGAGAGTGTAAGGAGATGGGAATTTTTCTGATCATCATCACCGGGGGAGAGCCATTTCTGAGGAAAGATCTGTTCGACCTCTTTGAGAAACACCCGGATGTGATTTATCAGGTGTATACAAACGGTTCCCTGATTAATGAAAAGATGGTGGAACGGTTTGTTGAATTAGGCAACGTCGTCCCTGCGATCAGCCTCGAGGGCGGAAAAGAAGAGACGGATTTTCGGAGAGGGGATGGGTATTTTGACCATGTCGTCCACGTGATGGATCTGCTCAAGAAGGCAGGAATCTTCTTTGCCATCTCAACCACCCAGACCATACGAAATACAGAGACGATCGGAAGTGATGCCTTTGTTGATTTTATTGTTGAGAAAGGATGCATCTTCCTCTGGAACTTCCATTATATTCCCATCGGCCGTGATGCAGACCTCAGTTTGATGGCCACTCCTGAGCAGAGGGCATGGATAAGGGATCGTTTTGTCCATTTCCGGGCCACGAAACCGCTACTGATGGTGGATTTCTGGAATGATGGATGCCTCACCGAAGGATGCATTGCTGGCGGGAGAAAATACTTCCATGTCAATGCCCGTGGCGATTTAGAGCCCTGTGTCTTCTGCCATTTTGCGTATGACAATATCAAAGAGAAATCTTTAATTGAGGCGCTCAACTCCCCGCTGTTTCAAGAGATCCGGTCGAGGCAGCCCTTTTCAGAAAACCTATTCATCAACTGCCCACTGATTGATCATCCTGAACACGGAAAAGAGTTTGCGTTGAAATATGCCAGATACTTTACCCATGAGGGAGCAGAGGGGTTTTTTACGGAACTGGCTCCTGCCATTGATGCCTACTCCAAAACCTACCGGAAGATGGCAGAAGAAGCATGGAAGGAGAAGATCGAAAGCCACAAGAATGAGCCCTCTTTAAAGGAGCAAAAAGTCGCAGGTCAACATGGATGAAAGTTACCTTTCCTCACCTGGGGACCATGCACATCTTCTGCAAAGCGATTGCAGAGACTTCTGGAATTCCCTACATCGCCCCACCAGAAACCAGCCGAAAAACACTCACCCTTGGCGTTCAACACTCAAACGAGTGCATCTGTTTACCTTTTAAAGTCATCCTTGGAAATTTCATTGAGGCCCTCCAGATGGGGGCCGATACGATTGTTATGGTTGGAAGCGGTCCTCCCTGCAGACTGGGACTTTATGACCTTGTGCAGAAGGTCATCCTGGAAGATATGGGTCTTCATTTCCGGTGGCTGACGATTCCGCCCAGCCTGACCTGGCAGGCGATCTGGAAAAATTATGAAGAGACCAAGGAGCTAAAAAAGGAGCTGACCTGGAGGAACATCCTTCTTTTTCCGCATGCCTTGCGAATGGGATGGAAAAAGATGATGGCCTGCGAGGCCCTTGAAAAATTGGCAATGCAGATCCGACCGAGAGAGGTCCGGCAAGGGGAGACGCAGAAACGGTTGAAGAAAGCCCTTTCAGACGTGGATGAGGCTAAAACGCTGCGAGCCCTCAATGATGCCTGGCAAGCCGGGACGAGTTTGCTTCAGGAGACTGAGCAGGATTTTTCCCGCTCCCTACTTCGAGTGGCTATCGTGGGAGAGCTCTATACGGTCATGGACCCCCATATCAATCGTGGGGTTGAACAGAAATTGGGAGAGTTAGGAGCAGAGGTGACCCGAACCTCATGGTTTTCTACCCATATCCTGAGGAGTTTAAAAAGAAACAGGATGGAACATCATTCTGAAAGGATTCGGTTCTTTGAGGCATCGAAGGCCTATCTCGGATATGACGTAGGAGCAGAATGCAATCTTTCTATAGGAGAAGCGATCATCCGATCACAAGAAGGATACGACGGCGTGGTCCATCTGATGCCATTTGCGTGTATGCCTGAAACCACCGCCTCTGGGATCCTGACCCGCGCAGGAAAAGATTGGGATATTCCCATCCTTACCCTGATCCTGGATGAGCAGGAGATTGAAGGCCGTATCCAGACCCTTTTGGAAGCCTTCATCGAAATGTTACAATGGAAACGAAAGGCCGCATAGGCATTCCCAGAGCCCTGATGTTTTACAGGTATTTCCCCCTTTGGAAGGTTTTTTTCGAAGCCCTAGGATGGGAGGTGATCGTTTCTAACCCGTTGGGAAAGAAAGGATATCCCATCTATTTTGAAGATAGCTGCCTTCCCATGAAACTCCTCATCACCCATTCGATGGAATTGAAGGATAGGGTGGATCATCTCTTGATTCCGAGGCTGGTCAGATTGCATCGGTCTTATATCATGTGTCCGAAATTTCGGGGAGCTCCGGATATCGTTCGCCTCGCTACGGAAGGGAAGGTTTCCATACTCGATGAGACAATTGATTATCGGACCAAGCAAGGCTCGATGCTTCGTTCCTTTTTAAGGATAGGCCAACGGTTGGGGACGGATGAGAAAGAGGGGAAGAGGGCTTTCCAAAAGGCAGAGCAATTCTTCTTAAGTTTTCAAAGGAGATGGGAGGAACGGATCAATGGAGTTCCTACTCAGATGTTATTCCAGTTAGACTCTCTCCCCGGAGGAGGGACTCAAGAGGAAGGGAGAGAGAATCCATTGTGGGTGGCTTTTGTCGGCCATCCCTACAATCTTTATGATACGGATGTGAATAAGGACGTCCTTTCTTATGCCCGAAGTCTGGGAATGAGGATCAGGACACCCGAGGGCCTTTCCGAAAAAGAGATTGATGCACAGGTTTCGGATCTATCGAAAGAGATTTACTGGTCATCAGGAAGAGAGATCGTTGGTTCCCTGTTCCATTTCCTTTCAGGAGGCGTGGACGGGGTGGTCTTCCTCACATCCTTTAAATGCGGCATTGATGCCTTGCTTCAGGAGTTGATCAAGAGGCGGTTGAAGAGGAAGGGAGAGGGTTCGATTCCTTTTCTTGTGCTTACGCTTGATGAACATTCGGGAAGAGAAGGCCTGACGACCAGAATGGAAGCCTTTCGGGATGTGATGGAAGAGAGAAAAAGGTCAAATGCTTAGGTTGAGGTTAAAATAATAAATTCCATAACCTTATCCTTGACCTAAACCTGATATTGGTTTGTTATGGCACTTTATCTTGGGATTGACGTCGGATCCATCACGACGAAGATGGTTGTGATGGATGAGGACGATACGGTGTTGGCGAAAGTCTATGTCCGCAACAACGGTCGCCCTCTTGAGGCGATTCAACAGGGATTGGAAATCATTTCGTCCCAATTGAGCCAGAAGAATTCCATCCATGGAGTGGCGACCACAGGAAGCGCAAGGCATCTGGCCGCGTACCTTGTGGGAGCGGATCTTGTCAAGAATGAGATTACGGCCCATTCCATGGCTGTGATCGCTCTCTTCCCAGAAGCCAAAACGATTTTTGAAATCGGTGGACAGGATTCCAAGGTGATTCTATTGAGAAATAGAATTGTGACTGACTTTGCCATGAATACGGTCTGCGCTGCAGGAACAGGCTCTTTCTTAGATCAGCAGGCCGCCAGACTGGGTCTTTCCATAGAAGAGTTTGGAAGGCTTGCCCTGAACGCCAGGCATCCTGTCCGGGTGGCTGGGCGATGTACGGTCTTTGCAGAAACCGATATGATTCATAAACAACAGGTCGGCCATTCCATAGAGGATATTATTGGAGGCCTCTGCGACTCGCTGGTGAAAAATTATCTGAACAACGTCTGCCGGGGCAAAGAGCTTCTGGCTCCTTATGTCTTTCAAGGAGGGGTGGCGGCTAATCATGGGATTCGAAGAGCCCTTGAGCGAGAGCTGAATGCAGATTTATTCATTCCTGAGCATTTTGGGCTGATGGGAGCTTTGGGCGCGGCTAAATTGGTGAAGAGAGAAAAACCCGCTCAAACTCGATTTAAGGGATTTGAACTTTTACGGAAATCCTGCGTCACACGGGGATTCGAGTGCAATAAATGTGAAAATCGATGCGAGGTCATCGAGCTCCTTGTGAATGGGGAGGTGGTCGCCTGCTGGGGCGATCTCTGCGAGAGATACCGTAATACCGAGCATAGAAAAAATTTTTAGAATAAAAGTCGAAATGACTTCCAGATGTTGATATTCTATTCCTTTCACAAAGATTCAGGAAGACTATGGGGCGATGAAGATCCTCTTGATCAATCCTGCGCCAT
>OGCL01003034.1_pt1 | contig 10522 bp, 10 predicted proteins | sample 1570041 | NCBI WGS metagenome assembly OGCL01 (sample SAMN06266162, study PRJEB24511) | hot springs metagenome | isolation source: Hot spring water | place: South Africa: Limpopo | collected 2015-06-22 | reverse complement strand
TGGAACAGCAGCGTCCGGATCACCAGCGCGATCAGCAGGGCCTGGACGACGACCTTGATGGTCTCGACGATGCCGCCTTCGTCCTTGGCGGTCTTTTTCTTCGAATCGACGTCGTTGGCCACGCGGGCGCTCCTGGGACGGGGGTCCAGCGCGCGGTCTAGCGGAATGTCGTGCGGCAGACAACGCCAGGAAGGAGGGGATGGCAGGCGCAGCAGGGGCTTACATCGGCAGGGCAGGGCGAATTAACATGCGACCCATCTTTTGACATGGATGTCCTGATCAACCGTTCTAGGGAAGACGCCACCTTGTTGCTTCGGGCGCTCCTGCCGCGCGAGGCCCGCCGCCCCATCGATCTGCCGTTCAGGATTCCGTGAAGACCGTTGATCTGCCACCCTTCCTGTCGCGCCCGCAGCCGTTCCAGGGGACGGTGTTGGGGATCGCGCTCGCCTGCCTGATCGCCGCCTTTGCGGTTCTCGGCCGTTTCGCGCTCGAAGGCGTGCTGCCGGCCGGCTACCCCTTCCTGACCTTCTTTCCTGCGGCGATCATCACGAGCTTTCTGTGCGGAACCGCGGCGGGCACGCTCTGCGCGCTGCTCTGTGGGCTGGCGGCCTGGTACTGGTTCATCCCGCCCGACGGCTTTTCGCTCGACCGGCAGAGCGCCTTCGCGCTCGGCTTCTATGTCTTCATCGTCGCGGTCGACATCGTGCTGATCCATCTGATGACACGCGCGATGCGGCGGCTGGAGGCGGAGAAGCGGGTCTCGAACGCCTTGGCCGAGCAGCAGCGGACCATGTTCGAGGAGCTGCAGCACCGCGTTGCCAACAACATGGCCTTCGTCGCCAGCCTGCTGAACATGTCGCGCCGGCGCCTCGCCGCCGATCCCGCGGCAGCGCCCGCCATTCTCGACGATGCGCGCAACCGCATCGAGACCATGGCCCGCATTCACCGGCGCCTGCACGACCCCAACCAGGTCGATCTGCCGGTGCGCTCCTATCTGCAGGATCTCTGCGCCGATGTCGTCGAGACCAGCGGCCTCTCGGGCGTGCGCTGCGCTGTGGACGTGCCGGAGATGACCTTCGACATTCGGAGGCTGACGACGATCTCCATGCTCGTCTCCGAGGTGGTGACCAACTCGCTCAAGCACGGCTATCCGGACGGCCGGGGCGGCCAGATCACGGTCTCGCTGCGCCGGCTCGATGATGGGCAGGCGGAGCTGACGATCGCCGATGACGGCGTCGGTCTTCCGGCCACGCCGGACGATGCCGTCCCGGGCCACGGGCTGGGCAACCGCATCGTCGAGGCGCTGGCGAAGCAGCTCAAGGGCAGCGTCTCGCGCCAATCCAACCCCGGCCTCGCGACGCGCATCGTCTTCCCGCTCTGAGGGCGGGGGGCGCCACCCGGAAGCGGCCGTCTCGGTCCGCGCGATGAGGGTCTCTCGCAGGGCCTGACCGGCAGTCTTTCAGGCGTCCGGAAGCGGCCGCGCTTCAATCACCACGAAGGCCTGCGCCATCGGCGGGTCGTCGGTCATCGAGACATGCACGAAGGCCTCGTGCCCCGGCGGCGTCATCGCGGCGAGCCGCGCCGCTGCGCCGCCGGTCAGCCGCAGTGTCGGCCGCCCGCCGGGCAGGTTGACGACCTCCATGTCGCGCCAGAACACACCGGCGCGCAGGCCTGTGCCCAGCGCCTTGGAACAGGCCTCCTTCGCCGCGAAGCGCCGCGCATAGGACGCTGCCCGCGTCGCGCGCCGGTCCGACTTGGCGCGCTCGCCCTCGGTGAAGATGCGGTGGGTGAAGCGTTCGCCGAACCGGTCCAGCGATTTCTGGATGCGGTCGATGTCGCAGAGATCGGAGCCGATGCCGAGGATCATGGCCTCCGTCTAGACGGCCCCGCGACCCTCGTCCATCGCCTGCCGCATCCGCAGCAGGGCGGCGTCGAGACCGACAAAGATCGCCTCGCCCATCAGGAAATGGCCGATGTTGAACTCGACGAACTCCGGCACGGCGGCGAGCTGCCGCGCCGTGTCGTAGTCGAGCCCGTGCCCGGCATGGACCTCGAGGCCCAGCGAGGCGGCGTAGGCCGCACCCTTCGCCAGACGGGCGAATTCGGCCTGCGCCTTGTCGGTGTGCCCATCCGCAACGGCGTGGCACCAGGTCCCGGTATGCAGCTCGATCACCGGCGCGCCGAGCTTCGCCGCCATCGCGATCGGTGCCTCGTCCGCCTCGATGAAGAGCGAGACGCGGCAGCCGGCCGCCTTCAATCGCGCGATGGCGGGCCGCAGCGCCTGCTCCTGGCCGACCACGTCGAGCCCGCCTTCGGTGGTGCGCTCCTCGCGCTTTTCGGGGACGAGACAGCCCGCATGCGGCTTCAGCCTTTCCGCCAGCGCGATCATCTCCTCGGTCGCCGCCATCTCGAAGTTCAGCGGCTTGGTCAGTTCGGCGGCCAGGCGCGCCATGTCGACGTCGCGGATGTGGCGCCGGTCCTCGCGCAGATGCGCGGTGATCCCGTCCGCGCCCGCGGCGATGGCCTGATGCGCGGCCCGCACAGGATCGGGCAGGGCGCCGCCGCGCGCATTGCGCACCGTCGCGACGTGATCGATGTTCACGCCCAGTCGCAGCCGGTTCGCCATGGGTCAACTCTCCTCGGAACCCGGCGTGCATAGACGACAAGGTGCCGCCCTCTCAAGACACGCATTGTCACGGCCGACATCACGAAAACGGATGGGTCGCGAGGATTGGCGCCCCGGTCTTCGGGCTTCGCTAACCGCGTCGCCCGCGAGGGCGTGCGCGATGCGGCGGATAAGGCAATCGTAAGCACTCCTCCCTAGGCTGACGGATCGGGGGGTTGGGTGTCATGGGGCGCGCGTCGTGCAGTTGGCCGTAAAGTCGGGAACGTTCGAGACCGATCTGACGCGCGACCGGCGCGACACGGCGCAGGATCCCGACCGTTCGCTCGGTCGGGTCGTCTCCTGCGACGGCTCCCGCGCGACCATCGCCAGCACGGTCGCCGGCATCGCCCGCCTCGGCCCCGAATCCTGGACCGTCGGGCGGATGATCTCGATCAATCTCGGCCGCACCCGTATCGTCGGGCTCGTCTACGAGATGTCGGCGGTCAACGCCGTCTGGGACGAGGGGGCGGACAACGCCATCCATGTCCAGGTCGAGCTGCTCGGCGAGGTCACAGAGAGCGCCGACGGTCGTACCAGCTTCCAGAGCGGCATCTCGACCTATCCGCCGATCGGGGCTGTCGCCCATCGCATCCGCGCCGGCGACCTCGCACTGGTGCATGATCTCGGCACGCGCAAGGCCGTCGCCATCGGCACGCTGACGCAGGATCCGTCCATCCCGGCCACGATCTGCATCGACGACATGCTGGCGCGCCATTTCGCGTTGGTCGGCACCACCGGCGTCGGCAAGTCGAGCGCCGTCTCGCTGCTGCTGCGCCGGGCGGTCGCCGCGCGCCCGCGGCTGCGCGTGCTGATACTCGATCCGCACAACGAATACGCCTCCGCCTTTCCCGACCGGGCTCTGGCGATCGACGCCGAGGCGCTCGACCTGCCGTTCTGGATGTTCAAGCTCGAGGAGTTCGCGGAGGTCGTCTTCCGCGGCCGTGCCGCCTTCGAGGAAGAGAACGACATCCTGCGCGAGGTGGTGCTGGGCGCCCGCGAGCGCTATCGCTCCGGCACCGCCCGCAACGCCATGCGCGACCTCAACTCGACGCTGTTGAAGCGCCCGCTCGACGTCGGGCTCGGCCGGCGCGAGGAGGGCACGACCACCGCCGGCGACATGCCGACGCCCTATCGCATCGTCGACGCCATCGCGATCATCGACGAGTTCATCGGCCTGCACGAGAAGCGCTGGCCGCACGCCTCGCTGCGTTCGCTGAAGGTCCGGCTCGAGACGCTGCACAACGACCCGCGCTACCAGTTCATGTTTGCCCGCGCGAACATGATGGAGACGATGGCGCCGGTGCTGTCGCAGATCTTCCGCCTGCCGCATCACGGCCGCCCGATCACCGTCTTCCAGCTCGGCGGGCTTCCCTCCGAGGTCGTCGACGCCGTCGCCTCGGTGCTGGCGCGGCTCTCCTTCGATCTCGCCTGGGCGAGCCAGGGCACCTACGAGATCCTGCTGCTCTGCGAGGAGGCGCATCGCTATGTGCCCGCCGATCCGGCGCTCGGATTCCAGCCGACGCGCCAGGCTATCGCCCGCATCGCCAAGGAAGGTCGCAAATACGGGGCCTATCTCGGCGTGGTGACGCAGCGCCCCGGCGAACTCGACCCGACCATCCTGTCGCAATGCTCGACCATCTTCGCGATGCGCCTCGCCAACGAGGTCGACCAGCAGATCATCCGCTCCGCCATTTCGGACGCCTCGGCCAGCACGCTGAAATTCCTCTCCTCGGTCGGCAACCGCGAGGCGATCGCCTTCGGAGAGGGCGTCGCGACGACGATGCGAATGCGCTTCGCCGAGCTCGCCCCGCACGAATTGCCCTCGATGGACGTTGTCACCGGCGCCGATGGGCGCCGCGAACCCGGGCTCGACGACATGGTCCGGCGCATGCGCGGCTGAGGCTTTGGGCGGCCGACGCCAATCTTGCATCCGCGCCGCTTTGCCTGTAAGGCCACGCGCTACCCCTTTCCCTGCATCGCGACAGATCAGAAGGAGCCGCCCATGGCTCGCGTCACCGTTGAAGATTGCATCGACAAGGTCGACAACCGCTTCGAGCTGGTTCTCCTCGCCAGCCATCGCGCGCGCATGATCCAGTCGGGCTCGGCGATCCTGGTGCCGCGCGACAACGACAAGAACCCGGTCGTGGCGCTGCGCGAGATCGCCGACGAGAAGCTCAAGCCCGAGGATCTCAAGGAAGATCTGATCCACTCGCTGCAGAAGCATGTCGAGGTCGACGAGCCGGAGGCCGAGACGGTTCCGCTGCTCGCAGCCCCCGGCCAGAGCGCCTCAACCCCGGATTCGGAGGTCCAGTTCGACCGCATGAGCGAGGAAGACCTGCTGCGTGGCCTCGACGGTCTCGTGCCGCCGACCGAGAGCGCCGACGACGAGGATTGAGCCTCGCCGGGATGCAAGCCTAACGGCTTCTTCACCCCATCCGCTAAAGCCCGGCGCCGCCGGGCTTTTTCATGTCCCGATCGGGGAATACGCCTTGCTGCCGTGCCTTGCTGCCCCGATATTGGGCGACTCCAGATCAGGCAGGCGTGACAGAGGGCCCGCATGGGCATGATGCGGCAATACGAACTCGTCGACCGGGTTCGAAGCTACAATCCGAACACCGACGAGGACCTCCTCAACCGGGCCTATGTCTATGCCATGCGCGCCCATGGCACGCAGAAGCGCGCCTCGGGCGACCCGTTCTTCGCCCATCCGCTCGAAGTCGCGGCGCTGCTGACCGATCTCAAGCTCGACGACGCGACCATCGTGGCCGCGGTCCTGCACGACACCGTCGAGGACACGGCGGCGACGCTCGAAGAGATCGAGAGCATGTTCGGCCCCGACATCCGCCGGCTGGTGGACGGGCTGACCAAGATCAAGAAGCTTGACCTCGTCTCCAAGAAGGCGGCCCAGGGCGAGAATTTCCGCAAGCTCCTGCTCGCCATCGTCGACGATGTCCGCGTGCTCCTGGTCAAGCTCGCCGACCGGCTGCACAACATGCGGACCCTGCATTTCATGGCGCCCGAGAAGCGCCTGCGCATCGCCGAGGAGACGGTCGAGATCTACGCTCCGCTCGCCGGGCGCATGGGCATGCAGGAACTGCGCGAGGAGCTGGAGGAGCTCGCCTTCCGCCACATCAAGCCCGAGGCCCACGCCACCGTCACCAAGCGGCTGGAGGAGGTGACCGAGCGCGAGGGCCGCGTCATCGGCGAGATCGAGCGCGACCTCAAGGAGAAGCTCGCCGCCAGCGGAATCCAGGCTGAGGTCTCCGGCCGGCGCAAGCGGCCCTATTCGATCTGGAAGAAGATGGAGCGCAAATCCATCTCTTTCGAGCAACTCTCCGACATCTTCGGCTTCCGCGTCATCGTCGCGACGCCGGAGGATTGCTACCGCGTGCTCGGCATCGTCCACATGACCTGGCCGATGGTCCCGGGCCGCTACAAGGACTACATCTCGACACCCAAGCAGAACGACTACCGCTCGATCCACACCACCGTCGTCGGGCCGGCCCATAGCCGCGTCGAGCTGCAGATTCGCACCGACACGATGGACCGCATCGCCGAATACGGCATCGCCGCCCACGCCCATTACAAGGACGGGCGGACCACAGAACTCGCCCAGTATGCCGACGAAAGCCGCGCTTATCAGTGGCTGCGCCGCACCGTCGATCTGCTCGCGGAGGGCGACAGCCCGGAGGAATTCCTCGAGCACACCAAGCTCGAGCTCTTCCACGACCAGGTCTTCTGCTTCACGCCCAAGGGCCGGCTGATCGCGCTGCCGCGCGGCGCGACCCCGATCGACTTCGCCTATGCGATCCACACCAATGTCGGCAACAGCGCCGTCGGCGCCAAGATCAACGGCCGCATCGCCCCGCTCCTGACCGAACTCGCCAATGGCGACGAGGTCGAGATCACCCGCGCGGAAGGGCAGACGCCGCCGGCCGCCTGGGAATCGCTCGTCGTCACCGGCAAGGCCCGCGCCGCCATCCGCCGCGCCACCCGCAGCGCGGTGCGCCGGCAGTATTCCGGCCTCGGCCGCCAGATCCTCGAGCGCGCCTTCGGCCGTGTCGACCGGCCCTTCACCGACGAGAAGCTGAAGGCGGCGCTCAAGCGCCTCGCCCGCAACGCCGTCGACGACGTGCTGGCGGCGGTCGGGCGCGGCGAGATGTATTCGGGCGACGTGGTCAAGGCGGTCTACCCCGATCTCGAACCCGAAAAGCGCAACGCGCCCGATGCCAAAGCGGCTGCGACCGCTGCGGCCGGCGGGAGCAAAGGCTGGTTCGAACTGCGCCAGGGCGAGAACCTGAAGTTCAAGCTCCCGGGCGAGGGCGGCGGCGACGAGGTCTCCGGCGACGACGCGATCCCGATCCGCGGCCTCGGCGGCGACCTGCCGGTGCGCTTCGCGCCGAACGGGGGCGCCGTGCCGGGGGACCGCATCGTCGGCATCCTGACCCCGGGCGAGGGGGTGACGATCTACCCGATCCAGTCGCCCGCGCTCGCCGCCTTCGACAACGAGCCCGAGCGCTGGCTCGATGTCCGCTGGGACCTCGACGACAAGGCGACGCAGCGCTTCCCGGCGCGGATCGCCCTGAACTCGATCAACGAGCCCGGCTCGCTCGCCCAGATCACCACCACCATCGCCGAGCATGACGGCAATATCGACGCCGTGGCGATGCACCGGCCGAACCCGGACTTCACCAATGTCACCATCGACCTGACGGTCTGGGACCTGAAGCATCTCAGCGCCATCATCAGCGAACTGCGCGAGAAGCGGGTGATCAGCCGGGTCGAGCGGGTGGTGGGGTAGGCCTCAGCCCGCCCGGAAGGCCGCGGCGAGTTCCCGCACGAAGGCGTTCGCGCCCAGCGTCGCGACCTGGCTGCGCAGCACGACGCAGGAGCTGCCGAGGTCGGGCAGGCCCCACTCCGGCCCGACATCGACTGTGCCCGCCGGCGCCAGCCTTGCCGCCAGCGGCGAGACGCCGAGTCCGCCCGCCACCGCCGCCAGGACGGCCGCCATGCCGCCGCCGACGAAGGCCTCGCGCCAGGCGAGGCCGGCCCGGTCGAGCGCCGCCATGCCGTGCTGACGCAGCCAGCAATCGGGCATCAAGCTGACCAGCGGCAGCGCCTCCTCGGGCCTCCGCACCAGCCGCGGCGCGGCGAACCAGCCGAACGCATCCTCGCGCAGCACCTCGCCGCTGCGGCCGGGCGCGAGGCGGCGGATGATCGCGACATCGAGTTCACCACGCTCGAAGGACGCTTCGAGCGCCCGCGACGGCTCGATCCGCAGCGCGATCACGACACCGGGATGGGCAGTCGCCAGCCGCGCCAGCACCGAGGGGATCTCCGCGCCGACCGCCTGCTCGCTGATCCCGATCGCGATGCGCTCGGGCACGGTTGCGAAGACCGAGAGCGCCTTGGCCTGCGCCGCCATCACCTCGCGCGCCGCAGGCAGGAAGCGCTCGCCCTCCGCTGTCAGCCGGACCAGCCTGGGATGGCGCTGCAGCAGCACCTTGCCCAGCCGCTCCTCGAGCCGGCGGATGCGCGTGCTGACCAGCGACTGCGTCGTGCCCAGCGCCTCGGCCGCCCGCGTGAAGCTGGCGAGCTCGGCCGTCCTCAGAAAGGCGGCGACGGCATCGGGATCGAGCGTAGTCAGCATCAATGATCCTCGATCAATATCGCTGATATCATCTTGGATACCGTTTCGGGATGGCTGATGCAAGCTAGGGTTTTCCTCACTGGCGGGACCGCCGCTGTGCCAACGGAGACCTCTCATGCCCCTGATCCGAATTTCGATGCGCCGCGGGCGCCCCGCCTCGCATCCCGCGGCCATCGTCGACGGCGTCTACCGGGCGCTTCGCGCGACCTTCGAGGTGCCGGAGAACGATCTCTTCGCGGTCGTCCACCAGCACGAGGCCGACGAGTTCGTCTTCGACGCGAATTTCTTCGGCTTCCAGCGCTCGGCCGGGCTGGTGATCATCCAGATCACGGTCGCCAACACCCGCGGCGTCACCCAGAAGAAGGCGCTGTTCGCCGCCATCGCGGCCAACCTTCAGCAGGAGCCCGGGCTGAAGCCGGACGACATCTTCGTCAACCTGCTCGAGGTCAAGCGCGAGGACTGGTCCTTCGGCGGCGGCATCGCGCAGTATGTGGGCTAGACGTCATTCTCGGGCGAAGCGAAGCGACGACCCGAGAATCTCATGACCAGCGGGCTCTGGTTCCCGAGATGGTCGGGTCGAGCCCGACCATGACGAACCTGCGCTGTTTCGCCCTGCGATGTCCTGTCCTAAACCCATCCCATGGAATGGAGCGACGAGGGCACGATCATCGGCGTCAGGCGTCATGGCGAGAGCGCCGTGATCCTGGAGGTGATGACCCGCGACCATGGCCGCCATCTCGGCCTCGTCCGCGGCGGGCGCTCCGCGAAGCAGCAGCCGGTGCTCCAGCCCGGCAACGCCGTCGCGCTGACCTGGCGGGCGCGGCTCGACGAGCATCTCGGCGAGTACAAGGTCGAGCTGCTCGCCTCGCATGCCGCGCGGCTGATCGCGGCGCCGGTCGCGCTCTACGGACTCGGCACGATCGGGGCGCTGCTGCGGCTGCTGCCGGAGCGCGACCCGCATCCCGGCCTGCATGAGGCGCTTTCCGTGATGGTCGCGCATCTCGACGAGCCGGCGTTCGCGCCGGCGCTGGTGGTGCGCTTCGAGGTCGCGATGCTGTCCGAACTCGGCTTCGGGCTCGATCTTTCGCGCTGTGCCGTCACCGGCTCGCCCGACGATCTCAGCCATGTCTCGCCGAAATCGGGAAAGGCCGTCAGCCGCAAGGCGGCCGAGCCCTATCGCGACCGGTTGCTGCCGCTGCCGCCCTTCCTGAGCGAGGGCCAGGGCGCGAGATCGCCATCCCCCGCTGATCTAGCCGCCGGCTTCGCGCTCACGGGCTTCTTCCTGCGTCGCTATGTCTTGGAGCCGCGAGGCTTGGCCGAGCCGCCCGAGCGGGCGCGGCTGGTCGAGCTCGCGGCGCGCGCCGCGCTCGCGTCCGAGGCCTGAGCGCTGCGCAACTCCTGCAGCAGCTCGATCTGCACCTCCTGGATCTCGGCGAGGCGCTGCCATTGCCGGTTGACGAGATGGTCCATCTTCTCGTGCAGATGCCGGATCTCCAGCTCGGCCTTGAGATTGACCTGATAGTCGTTGCGGGCGCGGGCGCGGTCCTTCGCCTCCTGCCGCTGCTGGCTCATCATGATGACCGGTGCCTGCACCGCCGCGACGCAGGACAGCGCGAGATTGAGCAGGATGAAGGGGTAGGGGTCGAAGCTGGCCACGCCGACGACGTTGATCGTCATCCAGACGGCGAGGACGACGCCGAACGAGATCAGGAAGGCCCAGCTTCCCCCGAAGCTCGCGACATGGTCGGCCAGCCGCTGCCCGAAGGTCCGGTCCCGGTCGATCTCGTCATCCGTGTTGCTGGTGATCAGCTCGGAGGAGGCGAGGCTCTCGGCCACCTGCCGGTCGAGCTCGGTCATCTCGCCACGCTCGCTGGCGAGCAGCGCGTTGATGTAGCGCGAGCGATAGCCGGCGACGGCGTCCTGTGAGACCAGCGCATGGGCCGGGAGATCGGGATGGTCGCGACGGATCGCCTCGGCCAGCGCCGGCCGCAGCGCGTCGAGGCCGATGAGATGGCGGCGCGGCAGCGTGCGCCCGGTCAGCGCGCAGAGGCCGGTCTCGGCACTGGGGTCTGGATGGGTCATGCGGGTCTCCCTGGCGGCCGATGGGGGCCGATCGATTGCAACGCCATGCTTCGCCCGCCAACGTTCTAGCGGGGCGATTCGCGTCGTGCGATAGAGGCGCGTCTGGAATCGGAAGCGGGGGTGAG